>Ga0315277_10010823_pt1 | contig 11530 bp, 17 predicted proteins | sample YL17G05_15_MG_FD_203695 | JGI IMG/M metagenome (GOLD analysis project Ga0315277, IMG submission 203695) | Sediment microbial communities from Yellowstone Lake, YNP, Wyoming, USA - YL17G05_15 | ecosystem: Environmental > Aquatic > Freshwater > Lake > Sediment | place: USA: Wyoming | collected...
CTCTTTATCGGTTTTGTGGAATCGGGCATTCCGCTCGGCGTCACGTTCTCATTCCTGATTTCTGCGCCGGTTGTCAACGAGGTGGCGTTGGTGATGCTGTTCGGTATGTTCGGCTGGAAGGTGGCCGGCCTGTACATGCTCTCCGGTGTGACGATTGCCATCATCGCCGGGGTGGTGATTGGCCGCCTGAAACTGGAACGCTACGTAGAGGACTTTGTCTGGCAGATCAAGGCCGGCAAGGGCGGTATATTACCTGATAAGCCCACCTGGGCACAGCGCTTTGAAATCGCATGGGCCAGCACCAAGGAAATCGTCGGCAAAGTCTGGCTCTATGTCATCATCGGCATCGCCATCGGAGCTGTGATTCACGGCTATGTTCCCGAGAGTGCCCTGGTGAGTATTATGGGCAAAGGCGCGTGGTGGTCCGTCCCAGCGGCAGTGCTCGTCGGTGTGCCGCTCTACTCCAACGCGGCCGGCGTAATTCCGATTGTGCACGCACTGATGGAAAAAGGCGCTGCCCTCGGGACGGTACTGGCCTTCATGATGGCGGTGGTCGGCCTGAGCCTGCCGGAGATGGTCATCCTGCGCCGTGTGCTCAAACCGCAACTCATAGCCATTTTCATCAGTGTGGTTGCACTGGCCATCATCATGATCGGCTATCTATTCAACCTGGTGATGTAAAAAAGGAAACCTAAAAATGGACGTTTTTCTGCTCGCAGCTCTAACCTGTCTTGTGATCGTCACCGTCGGATACGTGATCAACCGGTACTTTCAGATGCCATGGATGTTCACTGTGGTGGTGTTCGGGATGATCCTTTCATCGTTTGGCCTGTTCAAGGGTGTCATGGAAAGCCCAGAATTCCATTTTTTAGCCAGAATGGGGATGTTGTTCTTCCTTTTCACGATTGGAATTGACCTGGACCTGAAGGAAATCCGCAAACTGGGGGGCTATATCGCCGGTGGGGATATCTTGCTCACGCTGACCGAAGGTTCGCTGATCGGCCTGTTTCTCTACTTTGTGTTTCCAGAATTCGTAAGCCATTCCATTTTTGTGGCGCTGCTGTGTGGCATTGCCTTTGGCACCGTTGGCGAAGTAATCCTGCTGGCTATTCTGAAGGAATTTGGGTTGGAAAAAACGCGCTTCGGACAACTGGCGTTGGGCATCGGGGTGTTCGATGATGTCTTTGAGATCCTGGCCTTGGCCGTCATCGTTGCCTTACCCGCCTTCACTACAGGCGCTTCCAAAAATGCAGCCTGGCAAAAGTCGCTCACCATTGTACTATCGTTGGCCGGCATCCTGGTAGCGACGATTCTCTTGTCATTAGCCGGCAAATATACGCGTCGTTACCTGGAAAAGATACCTGGCGATTCATTTGTCATCCCCTTTATCATCTTTATGATGATTTTCGCCTTTATCTACTTTGGGACTGTTGGCTTTGAAAACCTGGGGGTCGTAGCGGCCATTTTCAGCGGCATTGCGGTCAGTCAGGTCTTGCCGGAAAAATTCGTCCAGCAGTACAAAAAGCCTATCTTCTTCGTCGGCAATATCTTTCTTGGGCCGTTTTTCTTTCTCAGTCTGGGTGGCAACATGTCGTTGAACGCGCTGTTCACCTACCCGTTGCTGATCCTGATAATCATGGTCATTTCACTGCTTTCTCGGATAGTGATCTCTTACCTGTTATTCCACAAGCTTCTTGGCAATCGCCAGTCGTTGATCATGGGAGTGGGATTAACTGCAAAATTCAGCACCAGCGTGATCAGCGAGAATCTTTTGTTTACATCAGGCCTGATCGCCCAACCTCTTTATTCGGCGATCATGGCTGCTTTTATCATCTTGAAGCCAATCATTGTGGGCGTTTTTTCCAGAAGCCTTGCGGTAACAAAGGATTCGATCCAAAAAGCTGACCCAAAGGACATCGTTTTTCCCGGAAAGTTGTGATTGGCGTAGTTAGGGCTTCATAGCAAGATTCAAAACAAAGAAAGGAAAAGAAAAATGAAAATCGCTGCTGTTTCTGAAAATGGCGTGACCATCAGCCAGCATTTTGGTCGCGCTCCGTTTTATGTAGTCGTGACCGTCGAAGACGGGAAAATCATCGCACATGAGAAACGTGACAAAATGGGACACAACCAGTTTGGTGGAGAGACCCACGAAGAAGCGCACGGGCAAGACCCGCGCGGTCATGGCTTTGATCCTGCCGCGCAGGATCGTCACGCCCGCATGGTAACTGCCATCGCCGATTGCGAAGTGCTGCTGGCGCGCGGCATGGGTGCTGGCGCATATGAAAGCATGAAGCAGGCCAATATCTGCCCGGTGGTGACAGACATCACAAATATTGATGAAGCGGTGCAAGCCTATATTGAACGCAGCTTGGTGGATCACACGGAGCGATTGCACTGATAGTCCAGAAGACCCGCACCGATATAACTTCGCTTTGTGGTTGAAAGATGAATGCAAGGGAAAGAATCATGATCAGACGCATGTATAAACGGCTTACCAGGTTCAAAGCTAAATGGTGGCTTATTATGGGCAGCTTGCTGGGCGTTGGCATGTTGCCCTGTCCGGAATGTGGAACGCCGTTGATCTTCCACGTCTGGCCGATAGCCGGACTCGTCTTGGTTGTTCGAATTATGAGAAAACGCTACCAGGAAAAAGAACAGGTTGGTTCGGAAACAGCCCCCGCCGAACCGGGGATTCGAGTTTCCGCCAATCATCACGATGATCGTTGCGATTGAGATGCAATGCAGGCTTACCTGGCAGGTAGCCTGAAAGATGACGTGGAGAAGTTGCATTAGCAGAAAGAGGCTTGAAATGGCGAAAGATGAAATGTGGCATGGGATCCCCCGCAAAGATATTCCCTGGTATCCAACCGTAGATGCCGATACCTGCATCGGCTGTACGCTGTGCTACACCACCTGTGGGCGGGGCGTATACGAGATGCAGGATAACAAAGCTGTGCCAGTGAATGCGATGAACTGCATGGTGGGCTGCAGCACCTGCGGCACAGTTTGCCCGGTTGAAGCGATCACCTTCCCTGACCGTGACCTGATCTGGAAACTAGAGCGCGAGAATAAGATTTTCAAGATCGTACGCCAGGAAGCCAATGAGAAGATGGCCAAGCAGGATGCGCTCAAAGCACGGGCGGCTGCTGAAGATGCGGTGGCCAAACTGACCACACGCGTGCGCTTTGAAGTGGCAGGTGAATTTGGCGAAAAACGCTTCCTGGTACAGATGGAAGAATTGATCAAAGAGCAACCAGATGACTTCGCCAATCTGCGCCTGGAAGTGCCTACGGTGAAAGGCGCATTGGAGAAAACGCCCTCATTCATGTCTTTCGAGGTCACTTCGACTGAACAGGAAGATATCCAAAGCTTCCTGCCGGAAGTGCGCGACTTGATCCGCCGCAACGGATTGACACTGGTGAGTGAAAATAAACTTTAGAGGATCCATGTTTCCGGGAATGCCCCAGGTGAGATGAAGGCATTTCCGGAAACATAGGGAAAAAATGAACACCCGTACAAAAACATTCGATACGATCATCCACGCCAGCCTGGGGTTGGCAGCCGGCTTGAGCGCGGCGTTCTTTGCTGTGCTGGCTGTGCGCCTGGGGGCTTCTCCGTGGTTGCTGGCGGTGATTGCCAGCGCGCCTTACTTGGCTAACCTGCTGGCTTTAGGATTGGTATAAATATCATCGAACGAGGTTTACTGAATGAATCCAACCATTTTCATGCTTCTCAAAGTTTTAGTGGCGAGCCTGATTGTAGGTTTTGTCACCGCTTCCATCCAATCCTGGGTGGATCGCTTTTTCCTGGTCATCCTGCTTACCAGCCTGGTGGGGTTGCCCATCCAGCGATCGATTGCTATCAACCTGGTGGTGGTTGCGCTGGCCTCTTTAATGCTGGCGCTGCGCCAGAGTGAGGCGCTGAAATCAGTGCGCGAGGACTGGGCGATACTCATCCTATCAGCAGTTTTGGGTGGCATCCTTGGACGGCTGCTAGGTTTGCAAACGCCCGCGCCCATTTTGATGGTCGTGTTGGGTGCGTATGCCATCCTGGCAGGTCTGCGCATGGTGCTGATCAAACCCTTGCCAGAAAAGGATGACAAGGCGCATTCCGCCTGGCTGGCACCGGTTGCATTCCTGTTTGGCGGGCTAAACGGCCTGCTTTCGGCAGGTGGAAAGCCCTTCAGCGTACCCATTTATAACTGGGCGATGGGTCACCATCCGCAGCGCGCCTATGCGCTGGCCTCGGTGGGGGTCACCGCAGCAGCCTGGAGTGCGGTCGGTACACAGGTGGCAACCGGAACACCATTTTCTCCTGCTGACCTGGGCCTGGCTGCTTATGCATTTATCCTGATCACACTGACAGCACTGGGTGTAAACCGTTTCTGGTCACCGCGCCTGAATAAGGTGGTGACCTGGATCATTGCCCCGCTGTTAGTCATTATTGGTATACGATTTATCATGCTTGGATTACCCCTGATTATGAAAGGTTGAAACGAATGACAACATCAACAGATGTAATGAATGCTTTGAAAAAGGTGATGGATCCCGAACTGAATCGCAGTGTGGTGGATTTAAACATGGTCTGTGACCTGTCTGTGAAAGATGGCAAGGTGGCATTTACCCTGGCACTTACCATTCCCGAATGCCCTCTGAAAGATCAACTGGAGCAAGACGCTCGGGGGGCTGTTTTAGCATTGCCGGGTGTACAGCAGGTAGAGGTCACGCTGGGGGCGATGACAGAAGAAGAACGGCAGGCTGTTTTGGGAGGCCAGGAGCAGCCGCCGTTAGCTGCAGGGCATAACCATATTGATCGCGTGATTGCCGTCATGAGCGGTAAGGGCGGGGTAGGTAAATCCCTGGTGACAGCCCTGCTGGCGACTGCGCTGCAACGCGCCGGTCACCGCGTAGGCATCTTGGACGCGGATATCACCGGCCCGAGCATCCCCAAACTTTTCGGTGTATCCGGTCCATTAAAGGGAAGCAGCATTGGCATTGAACCCGCTAAGAGTCGTATGGGGATCAAATTAATGTCGGTAAATTTCCTGCTTCCGGATGAAGGGGAGGCCGTCATCTGGCGCGGACCGCTCATCTCAGGCGCCATCCGTCAATTCTGGGGGGATGTTCATTGGGGCGAGCTGGATGAACTGCTGGTGGATTTACCACCGGGTACTTCCGATGCCGCCCTAACCGTGATGCAGAGCCTGCCCATCAAGGGCATCCTGATGGTCACCACACCGCAGGAGCTGGCCTCGATGGTGGTACGAAAATCTATCCGGATGGCGCAGGCAATTAAAGTGCCGATTCTTGGTGTCATCGAGAACATGGCTGGGTTTGTGGCACCGGACACGGGCAAACGCTATGATATTTTTGGACCCAGCCATGTGGATGAGGTAGCTGCACTGGCAGGAGCGCCAATCCTGGCACGACTGCCGATTGACCCGCAGGTAGCTGCGTTGTGTGATGCTGGAAAAATCGAGACGGTCAGCCTGCCTGAAATGGCAGCGTGCGTCGAAGCGCTGAGGCTCAAACAGCCCGAAACCGTTTGAAGGAAGGATTGAAGATACGGGATGGAGAGAACAAGTCAAGCCTTGCCTGCATCATCTGATCGACCGCGCTTCATCTCGCTGATGCTGGAAGCGTTGGAAATCATCGAGCTGAAAGAGGCAATGTTGGATCGTGATTCACAAGATGCGGCTGACTTTTTCAGGCGTGTGATCGTACCCCGTGTGCGTGAAACTGCCCAACGGCGAGGCATCTCACTGGAAGAGGAGGAAGACGATGGATGTTTACCTTGATAATGCCGCCACAAGCTGGCCCAAGCCCGAGACGGTCTATCAGGCTGTGGACCACTTTATGCGCCATGTAGGTGCTACACCTGGTCGGGGTGGGCATTGGCGGGAAGAGGAAGCCCAGCGCGTCGCTGATGAGACGCGAGCAGTGCTGGCTCAGCTGTTCCATGCCCCTGACCCACAGGGTGTAGCTTATACCCTGAACGCCACTCATGCGATTAACATGGCGCTGAAGGGGCTACTGCATGCGGGTGATCACGTCATCACTTCTTCCATTGAGCACAATGCCATGTGGCGACCGCTCAAGGTGCTGGAGAAGCGTGGTGTAGAAGTAAGCATGGTGCCCAGTGCGCCAGACGGTGCGTTGGACCTGGCTGACGTGGAGGCAGCGCTGCGCCCCAATACCCGCCTGGTAGCCATGCTGCATGCCTCCAACGTGCTGGGGACTATCCTGCCCATTGCAGAGATCAGCAAGATTGTCCACCACCATGGAGCGCTCCTTTTAGTGGACGCTGCACAGACGGCCGGGGTTTATCCCATTGATATGCAAACAATGGGAATAGACCTGCTGGCTTTTGCCGGTCATAAGGGGACGTACGGTCCCCATGGGACTGGCGGGCTGGTGGTGAGGCTGGGTATTGAGCTGAACACATGGGTGGAGGGCGGGTCGGGCGTGCTTTCACGGCCAGACACAATGCCGGAGGAACTGCCCACACGATTGGAAGCCGGTACCCAGAATGCTGCTGGTATGGCCGGGCTGCTAGCCGGAGTGCAGTTCGTATTGGAGCAGGGCGTGGAGAACATCCGCACCCATGAGATGGCACTGACTGGTCGGTTGATCGAACGCGTGCAGGCCATGCCGGGTGTGAGCATCCTTGGTCCGGCAGAGCTGGAGCAGCGCACGGCGGTTGTTTCGATCACTGTGGATGGTTATTCCGCTGACCAATTAGCCGCTGTGCTAGATAAGGTATATCGTGTGGAAACGCGCGCCGGGCTGCACTGCGCTCCGCAGGCTCATCACGCCGCGGGGACACTGGAGTGCGGGGCACTGCGCTTCAGCCCAGGATACTTCACCACTGCCGAGGAAGTGGATTACGCGGTGGATGCCTTGGAGAACACCATTTAGGAGGCGGGATGTCCAAGGAGCGGATTGAAAAGACACTAATCATCCTGGATGAAGACGAGGTGCGTCAGGTGATGCACCTGGCAAGGCAGGACGATATCGAAGCGATCTACCGCTTTGTACGGGACGTGATTGCCAAAAAAATCGAAGCCGCGCTGCGCATGCGCTGCGGCTAGTCTATTGGAGGAGAAATATGCTCAAAGTAAGCGTGGTGCTGGATGAGCAACAACAGGCAGAGTTACAGATGATCCTGACTGACAGGGATGCAGAGGCGGCTCTGCGCTTCTTGAAAGAGGTGGTGTGGGCTCAGGTGCAGGCAGCACACAACAAGGAGCTGCGCAGCCACCTGGAAAAGGGTGCAGGCGATTAACCTGCCAAGATCAGGTGTCATTGAATGATGAAGGGTAGAACATGAAGAAACAGAAATTGGCTTTTGTTCTCGGCGGTGGGGGGGCACGCGGCGCACTCCAGGCAGGCGCATTGCGCGCCTTGCTGAATGCCGGGATCCAGCCCGACTTGCTGGTCGGCACTTCCATTGGTGCAGTCAATGCTGTATTCCTGGCAATGCACGGTTTCAACACAAAAACACTTGATGACTTGAAGGCTGCCTGGCTCACCGCTGCCAAGGCTGATCTGTTCCCTGCCAATACCGCCTGTTTGACTTTGCGAGTGTTTTTTAACCGCATTCACACTCACCCCTATCAACGCGTGAAGGACTTTTTTATCGCCCAGGGCGTCTCGCCTGATTTGCGATTCGGCGACTTACCTTATACGCCTGTGATCCTGGTCAGCGCTGACCTCAATAATAGCCAGCCTGTTTACTACGGAAGTAATCCGCAGGCTTCAGTCCTGGATGGATTGCTGGCCTCCACAGCCCTGCCTCCCTGGATTCACCCCATCGAATCGGATGGTCGCTTTTTGATCGATGGCGGAGCGGTCAGCAACCTGCCGATTGAGCCGGCTATCGCTCACGGTGCAACCGAGGTGATTGCCCTCGGACTCTCCAACCCGGACGAAATTGACCCAAATGCGCATGGCTTTGGCCCCTTCTGGATAAAATACCTTTCCGCTGTCGAAGCGCGTCAAATCTCGCTGGAACTGGAGCTGGCACGAGCCAAAGGTGTACCTGTTCACGTGGTCAATTTGAAGACAGGGTCACCCTTGCCCCCCTGGGATTTCAGCCGCACTCAATTCCTGCTGGAGGATGGATTCCATCAAATGAACCAAGTCCTGGATCTGGGTGAAATCCGCAAATCTTATTTGACAGGGGGCTGGTTCGCCCCACTAAAAAGACTCTTTGCTTCCAGGAGCAAACCGAGACAGGAGCTTTGATGATCACTGTCAGCTTATATGGCACACCCGCCTGTCCCCGCTACCAGAAAATGCGCCAGCTTGTTCGGGATGAGGCTGCACACCTTAACCTGCACATCCAAATCGATGAATTCACCGAGACCGAGCAATTGGTGCAATTTAATCCAATCAGCCTGCCCAGGCTGTACATCAACGGCTATCTTGCTGCCTCCCAAAACCCACCCAGCGTTAAGCAAATTGCCAAATTTTTTAATCAGGAGAAACCATGAACTATCACGTAGATGTCACCATTCAAGATGACTCTCATGCCCTGGCTGAAACGCGCGGCCACCAACTTACGCTCAACGTGAAGAAGGGTGCGGGTTAAGCGGGCTTTAACGCCGCAGAGACGCTGCTGGCCGCGCTGGGTGCCTGCATCCTGACCAACGTGAATGCCATCGGCGGGAAGATGCGCCTGAAGATTGATCAGGCGCACATGGAGTTCGAAGCCGAGCGAAGCGATGAACCGCCTGCCCTGACCGAAATCTGCTATAAATTATTCCTCAAAAGCTCCGAGCCGCTCGAAAAACTGACCGAATTGCACGATTTGTGCGTCAAATGGGGCACGGTCACCAATACGCTCATCAACGGCCTTGTACCAAAAGGCGAACTGGTGATTGAAGAAGCCGGTTGAGAATGCTGAGCCGGAACGAGGTTTCCCGGCGTGAAGGAGAGATAGACAGTGTGTCAGTGTAGTCGTAGAAAGCAATCCATGTGCTGTGGCCATCCATGTGGTCATGGCCCTGGCAGAAAACGTTCACCCCCAGGAAACGAGGTTTTCTGATCGTGTCAATTATTTCTATTAAAGAAAAGGAGCAACAATATGACCGATAGCGAAGCCCTCAAGGATTTCCTGGGTATCCCCCGTAAGCTGATTCCATGGTTCCCAACCATCGATAACGAACTATGCAGTGACTGCGGCTTGTGCGTGAAGGCTTGCAAGCATGGCACGTACGAATATAGAGAGAACGCAGATGATGTCATCGTCGCCAATCCCTATCTCTGCGAAGTGTACTGCGAAAGCTGCCGGTTCCAGTGTCCGGTGGGTGCAATCTCATTTCCCGACCGCAAGACGATCAAACTGCTCTTCAAAGAGCTGCGTCAGCAGTATCCACCCGCCGCATAATTATTAATTTCAAGGAGTATCCTATGTCTGAAGAAAACTTACCACGTTTTGTCCAATGCATGTGCCGAGGTGATTGCCCGGGTTTTTCCCAATTGAATGTCTGGAGCCTGCTCAACTACGTCCGCAACGAGCTGGATGTAGAGTACGCTATCGTTCACCCGCAGTTATGTGTGGACGACGGCGACCGTTTCTGGCGGGATCTGGCCAAACCCGGTGTAACGTATGTCGTCGGTGGATGTGACCCCAAGATGCAGCGTAAGATGTATAAAGACGCGCTGGCTGAAGTGGGTGCGGATTTTGATAAGCAAATTATCCCCCTCGACCTGCGCAATATGCCGACTGAAGAGGCCATGCAGAAGGTCACCGCTGCATTAGAGAAACTCAGCGCTTCCCAAACCTGATCGTATCTCCTGACCAGGCATGGGTAGATCACCCATGCCTGGTCAGCTGGCAGTCTGTTTAGGTATAAATTTATATAATGAGGAATTGATGACTCACGACCATACGAATGAAGTCAAAGAAAACCGTTTTGTCCTCGCTCTCGCTCTCACCGGGCTGATCTTCCTGGCTGAGGTCATCGGCGGATTCTGGACGCATAGTCTGGCGCTGCTCTCTGATTCAGCGCATGTCTTTATGGATGCCTTCGCCCTCGGCCTGAGCTACCTGGCCATCCGTGCTGCCAAACTGCCCGCTGACGAAAAACATACCTACGGCTACCACCGTATGCAAGTGCTGGCGGCCCTCACCAACGGTGCATTGCTGTTTTTTATTGCTTTCGAGATTTTACGCGAAGCCTGGATCCGCTTTCAGAACCCCGAAGCTGTGCTGGCTGGACCGATGCTGGTCATCGCCATCATCGGCCTGGTGGTCAACCTGATTGTGGCTTTCACCCTAAGCCAGCACGACCATGATGATCTGAACACCCGCGCTGCCTTCCTGCACGTGCTGGGCGACGCGTTGGCTTCCGTCGGTGTGATCGTGGTGGGAGTGATCCTGCTTTTCGTTAACCTGCCCTGGCTCGACCCGCTGGTGAGTGTGCTGATCGGCCTGCTGATCCTGTTTAGCTCGGGGCGGGTGCTGAAGGAGGCGGTTCACATCCTGGCTGAAGGTATGCCAGCAGGCATGACGGCTACAGACATTGCAGCTTCCATGCTTAAGGTGCCAGGGGTGAGCCAGGTGCATGATCTGCATGTGTGGACGGTGGCTCCAGGCTACATTGCCCTCAGTGCTCACGTCACGGTTTGTGACCAGGTTCTCAGTCAGACAACGGAAATCATGAACGCACTGAAAGAAACCCTACACAAGGGCTTTGATATCCAGCACACCACCATCCAATTCGAATGCGAGAACTGTGGGCAGGGGATGGTTGCATGCCTTGACATGGTTGATGCGAGTGACAACTGAATAATGACTAACCAGTAGAGAGATGAGTGAATGAACCTGAACGAAAAACGCCTGGCTGTAATCGGGGCTGGAAATATCGGCAAAATATTGATTGAACGCTTACGGGCCGTCGGCGTCCCAGCCGATCATCTGGTTGTCTGCGACAGCGATCCAAATCGAGCTCATACTTTGGCAGATAAGTATGGGGTACGACTGGTAATCCTTATTGATGAAACAATCTGCGAAGCAGATGCAATTTTGGTTGCCGTTTCTCCAAAGTCGGTAGCTGATGTTATCCACACCATTGCAGATCAGCTCCTGCCTGATTGTTTGGTGATTTCATTCGCTGCAGCGGTGCCGTTGGCAAACATAGAAGCCTTGCTGCACCCCGATATACCCGTAGCTCGCATCATGCCGAATGCCCCGTCGCTCATTGGTCTGGGAATGAACCCTGTGGTGTATGGCTCTTCGATGACCCCGGAAGCACGGGAATTGGTAGAGGCCATCCTGGCAGCGCTGGGTGAGACCCTGGTCATCCACGACGAGCAGATGAACTGGTGCGTGGGCCTGACGGGTGCTTCAATGCGCAGCCTGATGCCAGCCCTTGAGGGTATGACGCACTCCGGGATTGAGGCTGGCTTTTCTGAGGCGGATTCTCGCCGCATGGCTGCCCAGGTTATGCTGGGTACTGCGGCACTGGCCTTGAAAACAGACCTGACCTTCGAGCAGATCAAAGCTCTGACACCCATGCAGATGA
>Ga0315277_10010825_pt1 | contig 11529 bp, 4 predicted proteins | sample YL17G05_15_MG_FD_203695 | JGI IMG/M metagenome (GOLD analysis project Ga0315277, IMG submission 203695) | Sediment microbial communities from Yellowstone Lake, YNP, Wyoming, USA - YL17G05_15 | ecosystem: Environmental > Aquatic > Freshwater > Lake > Sediment | place: USA: Wyoming | collected...
GTTCCAACGCCAGTTCAAGGCGTCGACGGTTCCATACTTTTTCGTGAGCCAGATGCGGAATTCCGCTACAGAGGCAGGGCAATAACATAACAGGTTTTCAAGCCTGGGTTCGCGCATGATGCCGCAGGTGAGTTCCGGTTCGTTCCAGAGATCCCACAATTCGAGCGCCGGGTGCTCGCGAAACCGGAGCAGGATCTCCCTCAAAAAGTCGGACCTGAGTTTTTGCCCGGGTTCATGGTGATAACAGGGACCTGGGGCGCCGCCGATCTGTCGCCAAGCAATGGCTCTTGGATGAATCTTCCTGCCGTCTGCGAAGATCATGAGGGAATTCGGGTGTTTCCTGTAAAACCAGGCAGGCGGAACGTCGAAGATGGTATTGATCACCACCTTGAGATTATTTTCCGCAGCCAGATCCATGAGCCTGTCCAGGTCTGAAAAATCAAACTCGCCCTCTTTGGGATTATTCCAACGCCATTGGGCCCAGATCTTGATCATGTTGAATCCTGCATCGCGCATGGATGCCAGGTCGCGCTGCCATTTGTCCGGCTGCGGCGTTGGGGCGCGATAATACTGGGCGCCAAAGGGAATCGGGATCAATTGATGCATACTTGCTCCTCAATCGCAAGATAACGATAATAAACAGAGAACCGCTTTTTTCACGTCCATGCTTTCTCACTTTTGTGTCTGATCAATAATCATTGTTTCCAGGGAATCAAGAGTATATTTTTGACCTGAGACTGTAAATTCCCTGGGGTCGGGACCGAGGTTCGCCATAACCATCTTCCCCTCGAATCGCGCCACAAGGACACAGGGACCAGGTTGCTCGAGGGCAAGGATCGTCTGTGCGGTTTTTTCCGGGGACTGATTCGGCAGGAAGAGCATGGCAAAGGCGCTTATCTCCTTGCCTGGAGACACCTGCCCCAGATCCTTGAGATAGTTCCCGATCAGTTCCTCCTCCAATCTTCCTGCGCGATAGCTGTTGTTATCGCGATACGCAAGGCGCGCGTTGCTGGTGACGAATCCCATTTTGCCGTCCACATTGGCCCAGGAGGTGTTATAGATTTTGATCTCCTCTGGCTTTTTCGAAACGCCAACAATTTTCTCCTGCCCATCTGCTGTATGTAAAATCCGATAATTGGGAATAATCCCCGGCGCATCCTCATTGAAGATTCCCGCCACCCCGGTTGCGACTTCCTGAATATTGAGATTATCCATTGCCACAAGCCTCTCGAGATAAAGCACTGTATCGCCCGGAAGACTCGCCATTGCCACCCATTGCTCGATTTTCCCCTGGCAGCGTTCTATGCGGGCGCTGAAGCAAAAACCATCGCAGGTTGTAACCTTGTGAAGGGTTACATTGGGCTTTGTGTCTTCCGTATCCGCACACCTGATCCTGCCCACCATGCCGCGCTCTGAAGGCGATGTGAACCAGGTATCATCCGAGGGAAACACGAGGCCCATGGCGCCGTTTTTCCAGGCAAAGGAGGCGAATTTCGTTGAAGTTCGGTGTGTGACAAAACCACCTATGTCAAAAACTCTTGTGAGCGACTGGCTTTTGAGAAATTCCTCGCGCGTGACAGGCTCAGGCCCATCGCCATACATTCGGTGATGGATGTACATCTCCGCATACCGCGCCATCATCTCCTCTTCCGGGTTCGGGTAAATATAGGTGCGGGGATCATAAATTGTTCCGTTCTCAAACTGGGAGTGCATCCGTTCGAGAAACGCAAGGGTGGCGCGCTCAAGAAATGCAGCCCTGGGATCGCCTTTGAGCGTATTCATACATCCCCACATCGCCAGGCAGGTGTCATGTCTGTGAGGGGTCCAGTCCTGGCCATTGATATAGAAAAAGGATCCGTTTGTGGCTGTGAGATGGTACAGGATTTCAAAAGTCTCAGGCACATTATAAAAACAGCTGTCCGGCGCCGGAACCTGGGCTGCGCGGTAAAGGTGGGCATTACGCAACATGAGATACCCGCACGCCATGTAATCCGGATGAACGCGGCCATGGTTTTCGAGGGTATAATCCGGGTGGATCGTGACAACCTGGAGCCGATCCCTGGCAGGTTTTCCATCAATGATCCTGGTGTCGCTGCGATCCTTTTCCCGGACAAGGGAATTAATCATCCATACATTGGCCCTTTCGTGCCACAGGGCATTTCTGGGGTGGTTGGGAAGCATGCACGCTGCAAGCGCAATCACCTGGGAATTCCAGGCGTTTTCCTCAGCCTTGGTATCGAGGTTCTCGCCGGAATCGGGCGGGCGTTCGTTGAATCGATCCGCCTCATGGATCAGCATCCGGATAGTCATAATCTTCACATCATCCGGAAGTTTATCCCATGCCTGCCAGGCTGCCTGGCCGGCGAAATTAGCCCAGTGTGCGGATTGCCAATGATCCCCCCAGGGCTGACCGTCGCCTGTGGGGAGAAAGTTCGCCTTGTGCGTGATGGTCAGATACCGGAGAAGTTCCACAAGATCCTGTTCGATCCCGGAGCGCGATACTCCTGCAATATCCTTGTTCCCCGCGCCTGAAAGAAGGGCGCTGTAGGCAAAAGCCACAGTTGCATTCTGCCTGATCCCGTGTTCCAGGTGGTCGTCCCTTTTATGAAACCTGCATCCTTTTGCATATTGCCAGTCCTTGAACTGGGGTGAGGTGTAGCGGACATATCGCAGAAGTCTGCGATAATATTCCTGGGAAAGGGGCGTTTCGTGTCCGACTCCCAGGAAAGGCCTGACGCGCCAGGTTGAGATCAGGAGGTTTTTCTGGGGTTCAAGGATTTTCTTAATGACCGCATTGAGATTGTCAGAACCATCTTCCAGTGTTTTTTTCAGATCCTCTTCAGAAGGAAGTTTTTCGCTGTGAATCCAGTCTGTGATCCTGAGAGGCTCGATTCCCTCCTGCGCAGCCCAGAGAGAGGTTTGTTTTACAGCGGCATTGGTCCATTGATTGATAAGCAGCCAATGGTCTAGTTTTTTTCCGTATGTTTTGGGATTTACGTATTCAGGCACAAGGGCAATCCAGTCGAGATTAAGAGGATTTTCCAAGGCAGTCATGCGGAGGATATGAGTTCCCTTTTTGATAGTCACAGGAATGGCGAAGAAATCCCACGCATCCCAGGAGCCTGTGCTGAGGAAATTACATTTCTGTTCTATTCCTGCGAATTCTATTTTGCGTTTGGCAAAAGGCGCAGCCAGGGCATATTTGAAAATCAGGAGGTGTTTTCCTTCATTCTCCGAGGCAAGGGCCCACTCGAGTTCCTGGCCCGGTTTATCCCAGCGATTGATTGCCTTTCCCGATGCGCCCGCATGAACCGCTATCTCAATGGAAGAAGCGTCAGGACTCTTCTGGCGAAAGACCCGCTCAGCCTCCACAAAGGCATAAGCCGAAGACGGAGGTTTGATATAAGCCCTGAGATCATCCCACCATCCTGCGCTGTCATCCCAGAAGCTGCCCAGGGCGATAAATCCAATGGCTCCGAGATTTGGATTGGTAAAAACCTCTGCGCCGTCAATAAAAGCAGTGGTCTTTTTTCCATCGCATTCCCAGGCAAACTGGCGCCATCCTTCGCGCCGTTCCACAGGGGTCTCTGTGTACTCCTTGCCGACCCTCACCTTATACAGTTTGCCGCCTGCGCACACAATCCCCAGGAGTTCCTCTTCCGGGTTGCTAGCTGCTGCAATCTGATGTTTCACAGGAGCCATGTCATCGTAAAACCAGACTTCCAGTCTTCCGACAAGGGGGACGGGAAACGTGAAGCGGGAGACGCGCATCGCGCCCGGAGGACCGGAATAGGCGCATCGCCTTCCATGATGGCAGCGGTCATTGACAATCATGAGGGGATTTTTATCCGGCGCGGCCTTTTCCCACAGGTCGATATTTATTTCAAAATCCTCCGCATAGTCCGGCGCAAGAACAGGGGATGTAGGTTCATCCGCGGATGCGCACAGCGCAGTGACCAGGAGGGCAATCGCAGCCGCGGCTCCCACAACAACCATCCCGATCCTTGAAACGCGTGATTCCCAAAAATATCGGACTCTCATATCCCCTTCCCCCATGAAAAAATAATTCCGGCGGGTCATCACATAAGTATAGACATAAATAAAAGGAAAAAAGATTCTGTCAAGCGGGGAAAAATCCGTCAGATCAAGTCTTCCGGGGAGACGATTTCACCGGCAATGGCGGCTGCCATGGCAGTGACTGGAGAGGCAAGATACGTGTCGCCGCTCCCTTGCTTCCCGGGAAAATTCCGGTTGGATGTGGAGACCTGAACCTCGCCCTTGCCTGTCATGCCGATCTGGCCTGAGGCGCAGCCTGCGCACGAGGCATGACTCACAATCACTCCCGCGTCGTGAAACTGTTGGATGATGCCGTCCCTGAGGAGATGGCTGAAGACTTCGCGCGTGGCAGGCACCACCTTTGCCATGACGCCGGGCGCGACCTTTCTGCCTGCGAGAAATTCCGCAGCCAGAGCAAAATCCTCGTATCTGCCGTTGGTGCATGAGCCGATAAAAACAGAATCCACTTTTCGTCCGGTCAATTCGGATACAGGATGCGCGTTTTCCGGATTGGGCGGGGCTGCAGCCATGGGCGGCAGGCTGCTCACATCCATCTCCGTCTCCTCGCAATATTCCGCATCCTGATCAACCTCAGCCACATAAAGAGCCTCCGGTTCCCTGGCGCGCGAGCGGCAGAAATCGAGGATTTCTTCATTCGGGGGGATCAGGGCGCATACTGCGCCCATCTCCGTTGCCATGGAGCAGAGGGTAAGGCGTTCCGCGAGATTGAGCCGGTCAATCTGTTCGCCGTAAAATTCAATGGAGCGACCCAGGGCGCCGCTCGCACCCAAACGGCCCAGGATATAGAGCGCAAGATCCTTGGCTGTGGTGGGATAATCGTAATATCCCCTGATCACAATTTTCATGCTGGGTGGAACTTCAAACCATGTTCTGCCGAACTTGAAGGAAAAGGCGATGTCCGTATCGCCCATGCCCTGGCCGAACGCCCCGATGGCGCCGAAGATATTGAAATGGCTGTCTGTGCCCACGGCTGTCATTCCGGGAAGCACATAACCGTTTTCCAGAAGCACATGCGTGCCGATGCCTGCATCCACGTCAAAGAGGGGGATGCCGTGTTTGCGCGCGAACTGGCGGCAGATGTGCTGGTTATTGGCATAGGGAATAGTCACGGCAGGGGCGTTGCAATCGAATGTAAACACGGTTTTCGCTGGGTCATTTACGGGGCGATCCGGATACTCGGTCTGGAGATGTTTCACGACACTGGCGCCGCCGAAATCCCGGGCGCTTCTCACATCGAGCGTCATCCACACCACACTGCCAGCCCTGACTTCCTCATTCGAATGCCGGGCAATGATCTTTTCAATCATGGTCCTTCCCATATTGCACCCCCGGGAAAAAGAGATTGAAATCTTTTTGCGCGCTCTGTGCCTTGGCGGGAAATTTTTAATCCCGATTCACAAAAGCACACGCCTGATTCTTAATAATCTGTGGATTTATATATCAAAGACCTCTCATTTATCAAGAATCTTTTTAGCGCCCAAAATCTCGAAGCGCTGCGAGAGGACTTTGGAACCGCTGCGCTCTTCATATTTTTCCGAAGGCAGGCATCCGCCTATGGAGATTTCAAACTCGCCAGGCTCGATCACCCACAGGTCGTCATAATTCACAAACGCGAGTTGCTCCGGCTTCAGGACGAATGTCAGGGTCTTTTTTTCTCCGGGCTTCAGGTGAATCCTCGAAAAACCGCAGAGTTGCCGGATGGGCACAGGCGCGGATGCCTTAAGATCGCTTACATAAATTTGAACCACCTCGTCGCCGGTCTTTTTCCCTGTGTTTTTCACGCAAACGGAAATCCTGCTCTCATCCCCAACCCGGATCCTGCCAGGCGCGATTTTCAGCCCGGAATATTCGAACCTGGCATAGCTCAAGCCATACCCGAAGGGATACAGAGGCTCGGCTTTCATGTACCGATAGGTTCTGCCCCTCATGTTGTAATTTTCGAATGGAGGGACCTGGTCTATGGACTTGTAAAATGTCACGGGCAGCCTTCCCGCGGGATTATAATCCCCGAACAGGACATCGGCAATGGCTGTGCCGCCCTCTTCTCCGGGATACCACGCCTCGATGATGGCGGGAATATTTTCATCCGCCCAGTTCACGGAAAGCGGGCTGCCGCCGAGAAGCACAAGAACAATCGGTTTTCCCGTCCGGTGCAGCATCCGGAGCAATCTCTCCTGGATCTCCGGAAGGTTCAGATCCTTTTTGTCATAGGTCTCGCCCTCTGTTTCCTGGGAGATGCCCATAACAGCTATAACGAGGTCCGCCTTATGTGCCGTGTCCTCCGCTTGTTTCAGGGGATCCACATCCGGCGGAATCCATACCAGTTTTGCCGAGGCCTGGTAAACATTCTCATAATACTCCATTCTGATGTCACAGGCGCGGCCTGCGATAAGTTCCAGTTCCTTGAAATTCGTTTTTGCCGCATGATCGCTCCAGTCGTCAATGATCCGCTCGTTATCTATAAAAAGTCTTGAACCGTCATCCGTGGTTGTCCCGATCTTGTACTTTCCGGATTTGGGAGGGACGAGGGTTCCTGTCCATTGTGCGGAGAAATGATCTTTTTGTATTTTCGGATGCGGCGATCCCTCTCCCCAGTTGAAATCAACCGTTTTGTCAATCCGTGTCAGAACAGGTTTTCCCTCAAGCTTCATATTGTTGAAATACTCGCCTTTCAGGCCGTGCTGTCCCTTTCTGGCATTGGGTGGGGAAAGATATTGCGAAGGTATCGGCGCGAAATCCGCGGGGGATGAAATGCCGCATCCCCTGGCATAAAGAACTTTTGTGTTCTTCGAGACTTTATTCCTGATTCCCTCGAGCGGGGTAACGGCTTTGGATGGCGATCCGTTGTAATTGCCGAGAAGAACATTCGCATCATCCGCATTGGGGCCGATCACTGCTATGGTTCTGATGTTTCTTTTCAGGGGAAGGAAATTCCCGTCATTCTTGAGCAGCACGATGGACTTCCGCGCAGCCTCGAGCGCAAGTTTCCTGTGCTCCGGACAATCCACGATCTTGAACGGAATCTTCGCATACGGCACCAGGGACGGGGGATCGAACATTCCGAGAAGAAATCGCGCCCTGAACAGCCGCTTGAGCGATTTGTCAACCTCCTCTTCGGAGACAAGTCCCATGTGCACAGCCTTGACAAGGGATCTGCCGTACGATTCCCCGCAGTTCAGATCGCACCCGGCTTTGATTGCCATGGCCACCGCTTCCGGCTCCGCGGGAACCACCTGATGATCCCTGTAAAAATTGTCGATCGCTCCGCAGTCGGACACCACGTAACCGTCAAATCGCCACTCCCCTCTCAGGACATCCTCAATCAGATACTTGTTCCCGCAGCACGGCTGGGCGCGATACCGATTATATGCGCACATCACGGAATGGGCGCCGCCTTCCTCGACGCAGACCTTGAAAGCCGGCAGGTAGGTCATGCGAAGATCCCTTTCATTGGTGACTGCGTTGAACCGATGGCGCAGGGGTTCCGGACCGCTGTGCACAGCGTAATGTTTCGGCGTGGAGACCAGCTTCAGATATCCGGGGTGATCGCCCTGGAGCCCTTTGACGAACGCAACGCCGAGCCGACCGGTGAGATACGGATCCTCGCCGTATGTTTCCTGGCCCCTGCCCCATCTGGGATCGCGGAATATGTTGATATTTGGGCTCCAGAACGTCAGGCCGAAAAAGATGTCCCGACTCCCTTTTCTCAACGCTTCATGATGTTTGGCGCGGGCTTCATCCGAGGTGGCCACAGCCACGCGATGCGCCAGGTCCGCATCCCACGCGGCGCCGAGACCTATGGCCTGGGGAAATACCGTTGCGATCCCTGCACACGCCACGCCGTGAAGGCATTCATTCCACCAGTTATATTGCGGAATGCCCAGGCGTTCCACTGCAGGCGCAGTATGTCCCATCTGGCCGGCTTTTTCTTCAAGCGTCATGCGGGACACCAGATCCTCAACGCGCTCTTCCACGGATTTTTTCGGATCAAGGCACACAGGCGCTGCTTTTTTCTTCCCCATCATGTCCTCCCGGATCGGAATTCTTGTTTGATGCCGGATAAACGCAAAACGTTAATCGTTCAAAAACAAGTTGTTGCCCATGAGATGAAAATGTTTGGCGAGCGTTTTGGCGCCGCTGCGCTTTGCGTATTTTCTCGAAGGCTGACATCCGCCCACGGATAGTTCAAATTCTCCGGGTTCCACAACCCATTTCCCGGAGTCATGCCAGAACGCGAGCTGGTGCGGCTTGACCTGGAACGTCACGATCCTTTTTTCTTTCGGCTTGAGATGAATCCTCTGAAAGCCCACAAGATGCCTGATGGGCACGGGCGCGGATGCCGCGAGATCGCTGAGATACAACTGCACCACCTCATCTCCCGCGACTTTCCCCGCATTCTTCACCCGGACGCTGATCTTCAATTCCTCTCCGGGTTTGGGGCGCTCCGGCTCGATCTTCAAGGATCTGTAGCGAAACGTTGAATAGCTGAGTCCGTACCCGAAGGGATACAAAGGCTCTTCCTTGAGGTATCGGTAAGTGCGTCCTTGCATATTGTAATTTTCAAAGTGCGGAACCTGGCCCAAGGATTTATAAAACGTGACCGGCAGCCTGCCCGCAGGATTATAATCCCCGAACAGCGCATCCGCAATTGCGGTTCCCCCTTCCTCTCCCGGATACCATGCCTCGATAATGGCGGGAATATTTTCATCTGCAAAGTTCACGGAAATGGGACTGCCGCCAAGGAGCACCAGAATCACAGGCTTGCCTGTCTTGTATAAAAGCCGGAGAAGATGTTCCTGCACCTGGGGCAGGTCCAGATCCTTTTTGTCATAAGATTCTCCCTCTATGGCGCCGGAGATGCCCATGACCGCAATGACAATGTCCGCATCCAGTGCCATTTCCACCGCATCCTTGATCGGATCGACATTCGGCGGAGCCCAGACCAGTTTTGCCACAGCCTCAAGAGAATTCTCATAAAACTCGATCTTGAGTTTATAAGAGCGGCCCGCCTCCAGTTCGATCTCCTTGTGCGTGTTACGCGAGGCATGATCGCCCCAATCCTCCAGCATGAGTTGATCGTCAATACAAAGCCTCATGCCGTCATCGCATGTCATGCCGATCTTATATTTTCCGCTTACCTTGGGTGTCAAGAAGCCGGTCCAACGGGCTGAGAAACAATCGCTGATCACATCAGCCGCAGGAGATCCTCCGCCCCAATCGAAATTCAACATATCATCAATGCGTGCCAAAACAGGTTCCCCCTCGAGAATTTTGTTGTTGAAATATTCCGCTTTCAAGCCGTGCTGTCCCGGCTTTGCCTCGGGCGGAGTAAGAAATTCCGAGGGAATGGATTCAAATCCTGTGACAGCGGTAATCTCGCATCCCTGGGCGTAAAGAACCCTGACCCCGGAACCCAGCTTGTTTTTGATCCCCTGTAGAGGGGTGACAGCCCTGGACGGGGTGCCGTTGTAATTCCCCAGAAGGACGCGGGTCTCATCCGCATTGGGACCGATCACGGCGATTGTTTTGATCTTTTCCTTTTTCAGGGGAAGGATATTCTTTTCATTTTTCAGGAGAACAAGGGAAGCGCGGGCTGCATCCAGGGCAAGCGCCCTGTGCTCAGGGCAATCCACAATCTCGTATGGAATTTGTGTGTAAGGCACCATTTCCGGCGGATCGAACATCCCCAGGAGAAACCGCGCCTTGAACAACCGCTTCAAAGACCTGTCCACATCCTCCTCTGTGAGAAGTCCCGTCTCCACAGCCCTCACTATGGAGCTGGAGTATTCATCCCCGCAGCTTAAGTCGCAGCCGGATTTGATTGCCATGGCTACTGCCTCTGGCTGGGTTTTAACCACCTTGTGATCCTGGTGAATATTGGTTATCGCGCCGCAGTCCGAGACTACATATCCGTCAAATCCCCATTCCCCTCTCAGAATATCCTCGATCAGGTATTTGCTTCCGCAGCAGGGCTCGCTTCTATACCGGTTGTAGGCGCACATGATGGATTGCGCGCCGCCCTCTTCCACACACGCCTTGAATGCCGGCAGGTAGGTCATGCGGAGATCCCGTTCATCCGTGACGGCATTGAATTGATAACGCAAAGGCTCCGGTCCGCTGTGAACAGCATAATGCTTGGGTGTGGATGCCAGCTTCAGATACTTCGGATCATCGCCTTGGAGCCCCTGGACAAATGACACTCCGAGCCGGGCGGTAAGATACGGATCCTCTCCGTAGGTTTCCTGGCCGCGTCCCCAGCGCGGATCCCGGAAGATGTTGATGTTCGGACTCCAGAATGTCAAACCCTGATACTGGGCATACCGCCCCTTTCGCACGGCATCATGGTGTTTGGCGCGCGCCTCGTCGGATATGACGTTCGCCACGCGAAATACCAGGTCCGGATCCCACGTTGCGCCAAGCCCGATTGCCTGGGGAAAGACCGTGGCGATTCCTGCGCACGCCACGCCGTGGAGACATTCACTCCACCAGTTGTATCTGGGAATGTTGAGCCGCTCGATTGCCGAAGCCCCATTGTCCATCTGGTGCGTCTTTTCCTCGAGGGTCATCCTGGAAACCAGATCCTCCACGCGCTCCTCAACGGGCCGCTCAGGATCAAGATAAAGCGGTTTTTCCTCCTGCGCCCGAACACCGGTGAAAAATCCACAGGAGAGAATATGCAGGACAAGAACAGACAAAAAAAAGGATGATAATATGCGTGGTTTCATAAGATTTCCTTCATCATGCATTTAATTGTTATGGCGGAATAAAGTATGTTTTGATACAAGAGTCAATTGTGTTTTACACAAAATCTCTACTTTTCATTTGACGATGAATCCTGCAATTCATTCTCATAAGAAGCCATGGGAAAAGAGAAAAAAGGAAAGCCCTGTTCCGGATCGCAGATGAAACAAAAAGATCCTAGGCTTTATCGGAAAGATCTTTTTGAAGACCTAGGTATCTATGCCGGTATTTTCTTCCTGGCCGTCACCATTCGAGTCTTCTACCTGATTGACGCCTCGGATTTTCCGACCTTCCATTCGCCGATTATTGACTCCAATACCTACCTGACAATGGCGCAGGATTTTTCAAAGACCAGAGCCTTGACCCACGAGTTTTTCTGGCAGCCGTTTTTCTATCCCCTGTTTCTATCCCTCCTTTCCCTCAAGAATCCCGCACCCCTGATGACAGTGAGGATCTGCCAAATCCTTCTCAGCGGTCTGACATGCGTTCTGACATATCTTCTGGGAAAAAGTCTGTTCAATAAAAAAACCGGCATCCTCGCGAGTCTGATTGTCTCCCTGTACGGAACTCTCATTTTTTATGACTGCGAGATCCTGTCCGTATCCTGGGATGTGTTCTGGGCTGCGCTTCTTCTTTATCTTTTTCTCAAAGCGGAAAAAGAGCCTGGATGGATTCTTTTTATTCTCCTGGGATTTTCCGGGGGATTGAGCA
>Ga0315277_10010826_pt1 | contig 11528 bp, 7 predicted proteins | sample YL17G05_15_MG_FD_203695 | JGI IMG/M metagenome (GOLD analysis project Ga0315277, IMG submission 203695) | Sediment microbial communities from Yellowstone Lake, YNP, Wyoming, USA - YL17G05_15 | ecosystem: Environmental > Aquatic > Freshwater > Lake > Sediment | place: USA: Wyoming | collected...
GCGAACGTTTATGGCACCAACTGGTGGACCGACCTCCAGTACCTGAATAAAGCTGCATTCGCAAAGGTGCCCGTCAATTCCGTGTCAAAGGCGACTGTGCGCCCCGGAAACGTCGGCCATCGCTCGCTATTCCTGCCCGGATACTGGAACCCTGATCTCTCTTTGTCCAAGAGATTTCGCTTCACCGAACGGGTAAATCTCCAGTTTCGGGCCGACATGTTCAATGCCTTCAACATGACGTTCTTTTCCGGCTTGTCGACCGGCATCGACTCGTCCACCTTCGGCAGGTTCACCGGCAGCCGCGGAGCGAGAGTCGTGCAGTTCAACTTCCGGCTTCAGTTCTAAAGGCGCCTGCCAGTCAAGCTGTACTGAGGAACCGGGCAATCCCCGGTTCCTCAATCGTTCAATTCACAAAATCATGAGGCTCTCATAATGCGAAAACACCTGCTTTATTTTGCACTCGTCTTTCTGATGAGCGCGTTTTTGTTGGCTCCTTCGAGGGCGGTTGCCCAAACCGGCAGCGGCAGCGAGCCTGTGCGCTACGTAGGCGGCGTGACCGTCCATCAACAGGCGCACGACGGCCAGCTGCGGCCGGCGGTCGGCGTCGAGAGCTATCAGGTGATGCGCGCCAATCGCACAAAGCCTGAACTCGCCGACAAATTCGGCTGGACATACAACCATGCGCCGATGATCACCTACTGGAACGGCCGGTTCTACCTGGAATACCTCAGCAACCCGGTCGGCGAACACATCCCTCCAGGACAGACACTTGTCACCACATCGGTGGACAGCCGCAATTGGGAGTTCCCGCAGGTCGTGTTCCCGGTCTACAAACTGCTGCCCCCCGACCCCGAAGGCACAGCCATGATGCATCAACGGATGGGTTTCTACATTGCGCCGAGCGGACGTCTGCTGGTGATGGCTTTTTACGGCCATGCCCCAAATCCTTTTGGCAAGGGAGGAATCGGGCGCGTCGTGCGCGAGGCTTACAAGGACGGCACCTTCGGCCCGATCTACTTTCTCCGCTACAACACCCCTTCCGGCTGGAACGAGAGCAACACGGGCTTCCCGTTTTACAGGCTCTCGAAAGATGCCGGCTTCGTTGAAGCCTGCGACTCGATGCTCGGCAACAGACTGATGAGGGAACAGTGGTGGGATGAGGAGCATCTCGACGATGACTTTTTCTCGGTGAGGTCCAAGGGGAGCCAGGAAGCGTTCAACTGGTACCATCGCAAGGACGGTACCATCGTCGGACTGTGGAAATGGTCTATGGCCGCGCTGTCCTCCGACGAAGGGAAGACATGGACAAAGCCTGTCAAGGTGCCGACGCTGGTCATGGCGGGCGCCAAGATCTGGGGACAAAAGACCGGCGACGGCCGCTACGCGCTGATTTACAACCCTGTCAACGACGGCTGGCACCGCTGGCCCCTCGCCGTCGTGACCAGCGATGACGGTGTCATTTTTGACAACATGCTTTGCGTGCAGGGCGAAGTCCCTCCCCGCCGGTTCCTCGGCCGCGCCAAGGACTTCGGCTCGCAATACAACCGCAGCATCGAGGAAGGCAACGGCAAGATACCCGGCAACGACCTCTGGGATGTCTACAGCATGAACAAGGAGGACATCTGGATCAGCCGCATTCCGGTGCCGATGCGTGACAAGGTGACCGGTCCGGTCAAGGACACATTCGACAACCTTAAAGCAGGCCGGCAGGTAACGGACTGGAACATTTACAGCCCGAAGTGGGCGCCGGTCCGCGTGGTGGATTTCCCCAGCGCCGCCAACAAGAGCCTCGAGCTGCAGGACAAGGACCCGTACGACTACGCGCGCGCCGTCCGCGTCTTCCCGGAAGGCAAGAACGCAACCTTGAACTTCAAGGTTTTGCCCAGGCAAAACAACGTCGGGGTATTGGAGATCGAGGTTGCCGATCGCCTTGGCAACAGGCCCGTCCGATTGATCTTCGCCCCGGACGGACAGATCAAGGCGTTCAACGGCGCGAAGCCGCAGGATGTCGCGCCCTATCAGCCGGGCAAGTGGTACAGCGTCGGGCTAAAGCTCGACGTTGCCGGCAAGTCCTACAGCGTGTCTCTTGACGGCAAACCGGTCCTCGACAGTGCCGTTTTTTCAGAGTACGTGAAAAGCGTCGAGCGCGTCTCATTCCGGACCGGCGCCTATCGCACCGCGCCTCCCCGCACGGTCGGGTCGAAGCTGCGCGATGAGCAACCCGACGTTACCAGCCCGAATCCGGATGAACCCGAGCTGCTTGCAGCCTTTTGCATCGACGATGTGATCATCGCGTCTGGAACTGCCGCCGCAGCCTCCAGGGCTCCGGCAGCGACCCCGTCGCGCAAAAGAAACTAGGGAGGAGTGCGCTACCAGTCCTGTTGCGTTACAAAACGCGGAGAGCCGCATGATTACGGGCCGCCCTGAATGAGGCTTTGACGGTTCGGCGTACTCTAATGTAGCTGCAGGCCGGACCGAGACCACAATCGAATCCGAACAGGAAAACCCCCGCGCAGCACACCGGCTGTGCGGGGCGGATCGGCAGATGTAAAGCAAAACTCTGTTGCGTTGCCCCCGCAGAGGGCCTGGACTTATGGAGACCTGGTTATGACGAATCGAATCTGGGTTTTTGCGTTCACTTTGGTATTCGCATTCGGATTCCAGCCGCAGGCTGGGGTCAAGAATGTGATCGTTTGCAGGGAACAGGGGCGTTTCGGTGGCTGGCCGGCGAACAACGGCATCTGGTCTTGGGGAAACGAAATAGTTGTAGGTTTCATGTGGGGTCATTTCAAAAACAACGAGCGGGGACACGCCATCGACGGAACCAAGCCGTCCGTTCTTAGATTCGCGCGCAGCCTGGATGGGGGAGAAACGTGGAAAATCGAGACGCCGACATTTCTGGATGAGCAGGACGGCGAAAGAGAACCCGCTGAATGTCCCGGTGGGATCGACTTCAGCAACCCGAACTTCGCCATGAGAGTGCGAATGCATGACAAAAGCGGAGAGCCCTCACGGATCTATTATTCGGCCGACCGGTGCAAGACCTGGCAGGGCCCCTACAAACTGCCCATGTTCGGTCAGAAGCGAATCATGGCGAGGACTGACTACCTGATCAATGGAAAGCACGACCTGATGGCATTTGTCACGGCATCAAAGCAAAGCGGCGGCGAGGGACGCGTGTTTTGTACGCGTACAACCGATGGCGGCAGGACGTGGGAGTTGGTGTCTTGGATAGGGCCTGAACCGAAAGGGTTTTCCATCATGCCTTCTTCAGTCCGGCTTTCGGCGACAAAGATCCTGACCACACTGCGCTGCAAAGAAGGCCCCCTCCACTGGATCGAGGCATGGGTGTCCGAGGACAACGGAAAGAACTGGCAGTTTCTCAACCGGCCGGCTGAGTCCACAGGCGGTTCACAGGGCAATCCGTCGAGCCTCATCAAGCTAAAGGACGGCCGCCTGGCTATCACTTACGGGTACCGCTCGGAGCCTTATGGCATGCGGGCCCGGCTGAGCCGTGATGAAGGGCGGACCTGGGGCACAGAGCTTACCCTGCGAGACGATGCGGGGTGCTGGGACCTCGGATATCCAAGGAGTGTCCAGCGTGCCGATGGGAAGATCGTCGCCGTCTACTATTACAACGATCACAAAGACGGCGAGAGATACATCGCGGCAACTATCTGGGATCCAGGGATTGGGAAGTAGCGCAAAAGTCGACGTAGGAAAGGTTTGATTTGTAAACCGCTCAAACGGCCGGCGAGGTGCGCATGCTAATGGCGGACTTGAATCGTCGGAAATGCCGGACGATGGAGCGCAGGTTTCGTTTTCCCCTAAAGCCCTTTGTGGCCTTTGCTTGGGCGCCTCTGCGGACTTCAACCTCGCGGGCGTCATGCTGAGGCCACAGGGGGACGGGGCGAGATCCATAGGGTTCGCCTCCGAGGATACGGAGTTTCTTACCTGCAATTGTTGCCTCCACGATCAGCTCCTCTCTCATGATTGTGCACTCGCTTTGGAATTGGCACGCCCCTCACTCCTTCGCTGCCTCGGGCGCACTTTTCAGTTTTCCTGTCCAGTAGCCAAGCTGAATGACGGCCTTGTCGATCATCTTGTCTCCCGCTCCGACTTCGAGTATGGAGCCGGTCTCACTGGCGCCGTACCCTCCGTCTACGGCCCCTTTGATCGTGGGAACATAGGCAAGGTTACCGTTTGTGTAGCCGCCGAACAGGATGGGGAAATCGGGGACCCGTTCGCGGATTTCTATCTGGTAGTCGACGAAGATCTCCGCGGGAACACCCACAAAAGCAAAATCGCGGTTCACCAGCAGCAAGGTGACGGGGGCGTCGTAGCTGCCGCGAAACATGCGTTCGACACGACGCCGCATGGCCTCCGAGACTGTTTGGTTCGAGAAACGAGCCATGAACTTTTCTTTGTTCCATCTTCCTCGGAACTGAAGGATCTCGCGCGAGATCCGGATGTCTGAATCCGGCGCCGGTTTCGTTACGATTGTTTTGGCCACGCGCAGGACCTCTGCGCCCAGCTTCCGCCCGGTTTCCTGCATCAGTCCGACCGCGTTTTCGCTGATCGGCGTCTTGTCGTAGTAAGGATTGATGTCTCCTGCCGCGCCCTGCAGGAACATGCACATGGGACCTCCCGGCAGCGAAGATTCCACCGTGCGCATCATCTCACCCGGATAGTCGGCGGAATACTTCAGATTCGACGGTCCCAGCACCACGGGGTGACATGCATAGTTGACGACGATTACGAGGGGGGTGCCATCCTGGCGATCGACCCGCAGCAACATGGCCGTCGGATCGACCGGCGAGGTTCGCATTTTGGTCTCATTGCGCCAGAGCATCTTACCGTTCCCGTCGGCCATGAGATAAAGCCGGTTGTGTCCAATGAAGACGGAACCTTGCCCAAGCCCGAAGCGCGCGGGAACCCGCGAATTCCAGGCGCGCTCAATGGCCGCACCGATTTCCTCGACGGCGGTTTTCTGCCAGTCCAGCGGACTCTCGGGCTCAACAGTCGGGCCGGAGTGGGTATGGCTGCAATTGAAGATCACATCGGCGATGCCGCAGGATTTCGCCACGCGCGCCCTGATGGCATTTGTCTGACCATCGGGAAAGATGCCGGCAAGGTCCATCGTGACCAGCGCGGCTGCACGCTCTTTACCCTCGAGCACCAGGATCTTTGCCTGAGGGTAATCGAGGACACCGTCCGAGGTGCCTGTTCGAGCGCCGAAGCCCGCCATGGAAACACCCGAAGGCGGGCGGATCTCCACCCTGGCGACGCCGGCCATGAGGTCCTTTGCCTGCGCGGCGGAACTGGCCACGATCCCCGCCACGAACAGCAGTACAAGCATGAATGCCAGTCTGGTTCTCATCAGGTCTCTCCTTCAGTTTCTGGGAACATCGGGCACATCGCGCAGCTTGCCGAGCCGTTCGTAGATCCAAATGATCGAGCGGTCAATGATCCACTCGCCCGCTCCGACTTCGATGCGCGTCGCATAACTTGCGCCGTAACCGCCCTGCATTGCAGCCTCGATCGTGGGGATGTAGCCCGCAAATCCTCCTTCCCCGCCGAAGGCGTAGCCGGCCAGGAAAGTCCGAGGCAGAGGAGAGCGCGCTTTCAAGTCGATCTGGTGGCTGACGAATACCTCGCCTGGTATGCCGATGATCGCAGTGTCCTTGCCGAGCAGAATGCGTGTCACCTGCACCGGCACCGTCTTCTGCGCGGCGAATCGATCCTTGAACTGGGTGAGTTCCTGGGCAATCTGCAAGTCCGGATCGGAAACGCCGGGAGCCATGGCGTTCAGCGCCGCAAGCACCGCGTTGCCCACCGTTTCGCCGGTCTTCTGCGCCACTCCAAAACCGTCCTGGTTCACAGGCTGCTTGTCGTTGTAAGGATTGATGTCGCCGCTGGCGCCGGGGATGTAATAACAAACTGCAGGGTCGCCGAGCCTGGCTTCGACGTATCTGTACATGAAGCCGGGCCAATCGGCGCTGTACTGCAGATTGTCCGGCCCGAGGACAACTGAATGGCAGGCATAGTTCACCATGACTGCCAGCGTCTTGTTGGCGGCATCGGAAAACCGGATGATTCCGGCTTTTGGATCCACCGGCGCCGTGGGGATACGCTCGGCATTGCGCCAGAACATGGTGACGCTTCCGTCCGGATTCACCTTCCGTCGGTTGTGACCGATCAGCACTGAAGTCTCCCCCACGGAGACACGTGCGGGAACGTATCGCGATTGTGCAGCCTTGAGGGCATCCAGGACGCACGTCTCGACATCGCGGATGAACGGATCATCCTTAAAACTGGCGAGGCTCTTGGGCACGGGGCCTGAATGCGTGTGCGAGGCTACCTGCAGAACATACGCTATCCCGAGTTTCTCCTTGGCTTCACGGGCAACCCTTTCCGAAAGGAAAGCAAGCATGTCATAGGTCACGACGCCGAACTGCTGTTCTCCCGATTTGACGAGCAGAATCTTCGCCAGCAGTGGATCGTGGACGCCCTGACTCACCCCTTTTCGGGCTCCGTAACCTCCCATGGGATAGCCGATAGGTCCCGTGATCTCCACTTTTCCGGTTGCGATCGAGAGAGTGTCGCCAGCATCGGCGGCACGGATGAGGCTGAGGCAGAAAACAGCAGATAGGAGCGCCTTGCTGCGAATCATGGAAGACTCCCTTGTGCGGACGCCTGCTGCGCAGAGGTTCCGGCGCAGGAGGCAGAAGAAGCACGTCTGAAAAGCCATGGCGGGAGCTTGGATCTTTTCTTCGTCCCCGCCTGGAGACTATTGAACGCCACCCTGATACCATCAGCAATTGCAGCCTGTCAACAATAATGTTGAGACGTTACACCATATTAGCTTGACGATTATTACCAAAACAAAATATATTGGCGCGATCTTTACAGATGTGGTGACCATTGTGTTACTAGTTCAATAGCCTGAAAATAAGCCACAAGAGCCGTTCGAAGGACGGCAGTGGATTGGCCGAAGACCTCTTTCTCCTTGAAGGAGTTGATCTTCCTTAGCGGTGCAACTGAATCGAATCGGAACAGGAGCAGACCGAAAATGAGATACCTGGCATCAATTCTGTGCGTGGTCATGGCGTTGAGCGTGGCGGTTCCGGCTGAGCGGGAGCGGCTGGAAAACTATAAAGGGAAAACAATCCTGGTGTTTTCACCGCATCCGGACGACGATACCTTCGCGGTCGGCGGCACGCTGGCTCTGCTGGCGGCCAATGGCAACAAAATAATCATCGCTATTTACACGAACGACAACAAAGGGAGTTATGACCAGGAGATGAGCTCCGAAAAGCTCGCCAGGATTCGCAAGGCCGAGGAGGAGGCCGCCTGCGGGGTGCTTGGGATTCCCGTTCAGAGCATCATCTGGATGGGGCACGACGACGGGGAGTTGGAATACGTTCCTTCCAAGATGCTCTGCGGCCAGGCGACGCGTCTCATTCGCCAATACCGGCCGGATGCGCTCCTGAGCACCGATCCCGGGGAGTGGTATCAGCGCTGGCACAAGTCGGATCACAACATGGCGGCCATGAACACGATCGATGCGGTCAGGGCGGCGGAATTCCACCTCTATTATCCCGAGCATCTGCTCGTCGACAAGCTTCAGCCCTACAAAGTCCCAAATCTTTATTTTTATTATGCTACCGGCCAGGATGCAAACCACTGGGTCAACATCGACTCGACCTTCGAAAAGAAGATCGAGGCAGCATCGAAACATGTGAGCCAGTTTGAACCATCGTTTCTCAAATACCGACCCGACTGGGAGCCCGATTTACTCGCCAAGCTCAAACAGGGATACAGGGTGCGCCACGAGAAGAAGGACGGGCACTACGTGGAAGGGTACCGTTTTGCCACCGGCTTCAACGGAAAATGACGATGGAAAGGCATTTTTCACCGCCGAAGATCAACTGAATTCCTGCGGCGCCGGGGTCAGTGACCCGGGTGGTACAAGGCCTTCTCTCCGGTAGTGACGCTGTAGCCGGCGAGCCAGAAATCTTCGCCCCGCGGTGTCTGCAGGTCCGCGTCTTCCGCGCCACGGCAGCGAATAAACCCTTGTTTTCAGGGAAATGGATTCCGCGATGGTCACTGATTCGTTGTGCTTCTGCGTCCCGACAGTGGCTTGTTTAAGACCACCGTCAAACCAAGACACAAAGACCGGTCCACAGTGCTTGCCGGAACACCTAGCGTTTGGTGATGTTCCAGCCATCCAACGTGATCACGGGAGTCGCGCCCCCCAATTCTTCAGTCGCAAACCAAACCGTGACCTCGCGCTTCTCGCTAGGCAGCAGGCTGAAGTAGTTGTCCTCCCAGTATGACGGGAGGATCTCCTCACCGCCCTTCCCTTTGCTTACGGCTAGATGAATCGCAAGCGCCAACCTGCCCGATGGATTCTCCACCATGACGTAGCCGATTGTTTCCGAACCCTTCTTTTCAAAGCGGCTGCCCTGCGTCACGCCGGCCTGGGGCAGCTTTCCGAGCGCGCTCAGGTCCGCAACCGACTTCGGGGTGTTGGTGTAGAGCTCACCTTTTTGAGACTTTGTCCCGGGTGTGTCCGGGACGGCCGAGAGCCAGTAGAAATTATCGGACACGACTTTTCCCGTGGCGTCCTGCAGCTTCAACTGCAGAAAGAAAGTTGTCGTCAAATCGGCAGGCTTCTCCACCGTAAAGACGCGCTGACTGCTGTCAGGGGCGGCGCTCACGGCGGCAGTCTTGGAGAATTTCTCTTTGAGTTCGAAGTCCAGCACCCGTGCCGAGACCTTCAGATCCTTCAGGTTGCGGTAAAGCGCATTGACGACCCAGATGGAGTCGTCGTCGTAGGAGTATTGCACGTGAATAGGTTCGCACGCCTTCTTCGCGGCATAATAGGCGCCGCCAACGCGCAGGTACCAGTCCACGTATTGCCAGGTCATCCACGCCGGCCAGGCCGCATCGTACTTCCATGTCGTGATCCCGGTGGCGGAATACTTGTTGCGGCCGTACGCCTCGAACATGCCACGGGCGCTTTCATAGTTCATGATCTGTCCCTTCCTGCAGAAGTCTTCTATGCCGGTAGCCTTCCCATAGCGCGCGTCGAGGGCCTTCAGCAGGGCGTCGAAATAGACGCCGCCCTGAATTACCGTGTGGAGTGATGCAGCTTCCGACCAGAGGGGCCACATGTCCTTCTCCGGCATCATTCTGCGCATGCTTTCGACCGGTGTGATCACACCTCCGATGCCGCCGGACTGGGCAAAACCCCAGGCGCCGTCTTCCTTGCCCTTGTAGTATTGGCCCGGCGTCGCGTAGGTCCAGAGCTCGCGCGTCCCGGTTCTCGTGCCGCCGGTTTGGGAGCGCTCCTTTACGTCAAAAGTACCCGAATGCGGCTGGTAGGTCCGCTCAGGCGTGAGCTTGGAGATGAGGTCCTTGTAGGCTTTGTCCAAAGTCGGCGTGGGGTAGGTTTCGTCATGACCCAGGAAGTGCACCAGGCTGGGATGGTTGCGGATGCGCAGGAACATATCCTCGATGCACTTGACGGCGAGGGCTTCGTCGGGAATGCTCCTGCCGAAAATCTGCTGGGTCACCATGATCCCGTACTTGTCGCACAGGCTGTAAAACTCTTCTGTTTCCCGGATCGAGAAGCCTTCCGACCGGAGCATGTTCAGATTGGCTTCCTTCGCGTAGCGGACGAGTGCCTCGTAGCGCTTGGGCGTGAGCTGCAAGAGCATGTCGCTGGTCATCCAGGCTCCGCCACGGATAAGGATCTTCTTTCCGTTAACCATGTATCCGCGCCAACCTTCATCGTTAATGTAGGTAGTAGCCTCGCGGATTCCGAACCGAACGTCGGTGGAATCAGATACGACGCCATTGCTCGTAAATGAGAGTTTGAGATCGTACAACTCCTGGGCTCCGACCAGATTGGGCCACCAGAGGCGAGGCTTGGTAATGTTGAGCTGCTTGAACTGGTCAGGAGCGAACCTTACCAGTTTGGTTTCGCCGGCTGCGAGCTTGACCTTCTGCGAAAAAGTTATCTTTTCAATTGCTCCCTGGAGCTCCCCGGCTATCGCGCGCTTCTCCAGGTTTCTCAATTCCGCTGTGATCGTCAGATGCGCCGCTTCGAGCGACGGGATGTCGACCTTGGTCACCACGTACGGGTTTTTCAGCGCCACCGGGCCGGTGGCCGTGATGTAGACGTTCTGCCAGAGACCGAGGTTCAAATCGGGCGGCTGCGGATTGTGGTCATCCCATCCCGTCGTGGCTTCGATCTGTTTGGTTGTATAGACCTTGTCGGGGATTAAGCCCGGGGGAATTACTTCAACAGCAATTGAGTTCTTCTCCCCCACCTTTAAAGAACCGTTGACCCCAAACTCCCAGCGCCGGAACATTCCGATCACTGTCTGGCTATCCGCGATCTTCCTGCCGTTGACCCAGATGTTTGCCTGATAGTTGATGCCGTCGAAGTGCAGGGTGAGGTTCTTCCCCTTGAAAGCGGCGGGGACCACAAAGTCCGTGCGGTACCACCACGGAGACCGGAACGGGCTGTCTTTCGGCATCACCAGCCAACGACCCTGTTTGTAGCCCGGAGTCGATTTCAGGTTAAGCCCATAATAGGGATCGGGGTAGACCTTTGCATCGACCAGTGCAGCCAGAACTGTCGTGGGCACCTGTGCAGAAACCCAGCCACCGGGCTTGAACTGTAATGTTGACAGGATATCTCCCTTCTCCTTGACTTCAGCGGCAGACTTGATCGCCCAGTCTTTTCTGAGCAGCATCACGTCGGGCGATTTTGCCAGACTAACGCCTACAGCCGTCAACACCATTAGAACTGCGAGTGTTGCACGAGTAGATTTCATATTCTAGTCCCCGTCGGAAACCAAGCGAATTCAATGTGTCCGGGCTACAGGGTTTTGAGCATCCCGCGATAAATCGCAGAACATAGGGGGCCTAAGGAACCTGCCCAGCCCTCCCTGATTGCTCCGGCCGCGCCGGAAAAGGCGATATTAATTGCCTATGTTAGTAAATGTCAATGAAAAGGCGGCCAATGAGACGGTTTTCTTTTCTCATCGCCATGCGGGACAGGAGATCCATTGGCCCTTCGGTCAATTATTTTTGATTTGATGCAATTCACTGTTGACAGAGGGAACCACCCCCGCCTTCCGGCGGAGGTGGTTCATGAGAGGTGCACTCTCCCACGAATTCCTTTGATTCTCAGAGCGTTTGGATCTTCAAGTCTTCGTGGTTTGCTCTCAAAGGCTCACCGCGAAGACTCATGGGCAATTACTGGGAGGGCGTATCCTTGAGCTTGCCGAGCATTCTGTAGAGCGCGATGATCGAGTGATCGAGCATCGTCTCTCCCGCTCCCACCTCCACGCGGGTGGTCAGCGAGTTGGCGCCGTATCCCCCTTCCACGGCCGGATCGACCGGGCTGGTCGGTATCTTAGGGCTCGCGCAAGAATTAATTGGCATTTTGGCGCGAGCGCCGGGTGGGCAGATGCGAGGCGCCGCGACGCAGGCGATGTCGGTGTACATCG
>Ga0315277_10010827_pt1 | contig 11528 bp, 6 predicted proteins | sample YL17G05_15_MG_FD_203695 | JGI IMG/M metagenome (GOLD analysis project Ga0315277, IMG submission 203695) | Sediment microbial communities from Yellowstone Lake, YNP, Wyoming, USA - YL17G05_15 | ecosystem: Environmental > Aquatic > Freshwater > Lake > Sediment | place: USA: Wyoming | collected...
CGCAGCTTGACCTGCATCTCGACCTCGACGATCAGCTCGTCGCCGTGGTAGCAGATGGCGTTCTCGCGAGCGCCGACCAGGAAGGTCTCCATGTTCACGTCCACCCTGTCCGACTCGGCCACGAAGTCCTTCACCGTCGTCGAACCGGTGATTACCACGCCGCGAATCCGCTCGCCCAGCCGGCGCATACCGTCCACGCGGGCGGCGCGGACGGCCATCAGGCGTCCCTGAGGCAGGCAGCTTGCCAGCCAGAACTCCTTGGCCCTGCCGGTCAGGTTGGTCACGCTCTCCAGCTCGCCTTCCTTGACGGCGATCAGGTCGGCTTCGGCCTCGGTGGGCCTGGGAGCGCCCATGCCGGTTTCCTTGAGGACCTTGATCTCGTTGGTGGTGGTCATCTTCTCAAAGTCCTCGACCTTGAACTTGCTGCCCTTGTAGTAGGCGCTGTGAATCTTCTCCAGGTTCACGATGACGTCCACCAGCGTGATCTCCATGACGACCTCGCAGGTCCCGTCTTCCATGTACTTGGGCTTGTCGATCTCCTTCATGCCGGACAGGAAGGCGATCATCGCGGTCTGAATCTTGTCCGACTCGGTGACGAAATCCTTGACGGTGGTCTCGGAGGTGATGTGGAGACCCCGAATCCGCTCCGCCAGCTTCCGGATGCCGTCGGCCCGGGCCGCTCGATACGCCAGCAGCTTGTTCTGCGCCTTCTTCTGCTCCGCCGCCGGGTCCAGGGGTCTGGGCGGGACGGCCGCCCGGGACGGAACGCCAATCGCCATCACCAGGCCCGCACATACCAGCAGCTTCATCGCTCTCAACATGGTCCTTTCTCCTTTCGTCTTAAATGAGGCTCTTGTTCGGGGTAGGCCGTCCGTTGCACCAGAAGCTATAGACATTACGGTATCGGCCGACGTTAGGTTGTTTTTTCAGCCGGCTTGACCGGGCTGTTCCGCTGCTCCTCTTTCACCCGCTTGCGGGACTCGATGTACCTGGGCTCGGGCTTGACGTCGATCGCCTTGTCGTACATCTCCTCCGCCTCCGCGAGCTTCCTCTGCGCTTCGAGCATCAGGCCCGCGTTGAACAGCGCCCCGTGGTCCTTGGGATTCTCCTTGATCGCCCGGCGGTAGCAGATCAGCGCTTCCTCGTATTCCTTGGCCAGCGCGAACTTGTTCCCGTCCTTGACGTAGCTGTTTCCCGTGGCCAGCTCGACCTGGATGACCTCGACGTGCGGGCTGATGGCCGCCAGGAACTCCTGGACGCACCCCTCGATCAGCCCCCCGAGCACCGTCGCCGACGCGGGTATCTTGTCACCGGAAAGACCGAACGCCTTGCCCAGGCCCGAGCCCTCGGATGCCTTCTCCGAATCATAGTCCTTGCTCACCGACAGCGTCGCCAACGTCTTGCTGGACCCCACGTCGTCCATCGTGAACGTCACCGCGGCCATGCAGACCAGCTTCCGGTAGGGCCTCTCCCTGGTGCTCCGGCTGAGGGGGTCGATGATGGTGCGCATCTCGGTCTTTTCCTCGGCAACCGTCGTCACCGTGCCATAGATGATCGCGTCAACAGCGGCGATCTTCCCGACCGTCGCGGCCGAGGCGCTGTCGGAGATGGCGATCTGGAGGTCCCGCTCCTTCATGATCTCCCCCAGCCTCTTCCGGTCGTACAGCACGTACCGGTCATACTTCTTGTTGGCTGCGTCCAGGGAGGAGGCCAGGCGGTCCGCTGCTATTGCCGAGTACTGCCTGTCGGTTCCGCCCTGCGGGACGAACTCGGCGATAGCGATCTTCCTGACCTTAGCGGGGATTTCGTACTTGGCGGGCCTCTCGTAGGAAAGCTCGAAGGGCTTTGCCTCGCCGCACCCGCTCAGGAACGCCCCCGACAGCATACTCGCCAAGAACGCCACCGTGACCATGCTTCTCACCGCAAGGCTCCCTTCGTTTCTTTGCGGGCGCCGGCGCATTGGCGACCTGTAGAGCCCGCGATTTCCTCGACCCGACCGAGTTGATGAGCACTGCGCAGGCGTACTTAGGGTAAACAGTGTATCGGCAATGTCAAGCGGCTAGGCGACTAAAAAACACGACGGGCCGCCTCTGCACGCTCCCGACGGCGCCTTGCCGGAGGGCTCCGCGGGTAATGGGGCGGAAGGGCGAATCAGCGTCCTGGTGGAAACCCTGTGAACGCCCTTGTTCGGGCCTACCCCAAGGGGCCGACCGGTTTCCATGTTCCGGTCGTGTAATAGGCCACCGCTTCAGCTGTGGTTTTTGGCGCCCCCCTCCCCTGCCCCTCCCCCCGCGGACTGGACGCCTTCGGCCAAACCTGGACCTTGCCCGCGGGGGGAGGGGATGGGGGTGGGGGGCTGGCGGTACCACGGCTGAAGCCGTGGCCTGCTACACGGCGCCTTGTCGGAGGGCCTCCGCGGGTAATGGGGCGAATTTGCTGTTGACTTGCCCGGCGGGAATGTCATAATGCCCGGTTCTTTATCGCATCGACGCTCAGCCTGACAGGACGGCGTGAATGAAGACTTACATGGCCAAGAAAGGCGAGATCAAAGCCCGATGGCGCCTGGTGGACCTCTCCGGCAAAATCCTCGGCCGCGCGGCGACCAGGATCGCCACGGTGCTGATGGGCAAGCATCGCCCCGAATATACCCCGCACGTGGACACCGGCGATTTCGTCGTTATCGTCAACGCGGAAAAGGTGAAGGTGTCCAGCCCCAAAAAGCTCCAGCTCCACACGTACGAGCGGTACAGCGGCTATCCGAGTGGGCACAAGGTCATCACGATGCAGGAGGTGCTCCAGAAGCACCCCGACCGGGTCATCCGCGAGGCTGTCCGGCGGATGCTGCCCAAGAGCAAGCTCGGAAAGGCCATGCTCAGCAAGCTGAAGGTCTATGCCGGGCCGGACCATCCCCACCAGGCCCAGATGCCGGAGAAACTCGAGATCTAACGTAGGAATAAGCGTTTATGGCAGAAGAACAGGCAGCAGAACAGCAGAAGTCTCAGCCCGAAGGCGCCCAGCAGCAGGCTGAACCCGCGCCCGCCGCTGCGCAGGCCCCTGCGGCCGAAACGCCACCGGCGGAGCCCGCCCCCGCTCCGGGTCGGACGGCCAAGCCGCTGCCCGAGGGGATGCAGTTCATCTGGGGCACGGGACGGCGGAAGAAATCCGTCGCCCGCGTCCGCATCCGACCGGGAAGCGGGAAGTTCATCGTCAACAAGCGGGAGATGGAGAAGTACTTCGTCGAGGAACGGGACCGCAACGGGATCCTCTCCCCGCTCCAGGCCGCCAACATGCTCAAGTCCTGGGACATCTGGGTCAACGTCAACGGCGGAGGGTTCACCGGACAGGCAGGCGCGGTGACGCTGGGCCTCGCGCGGGCGCTGGTCAAGGGCATGCCGGAGGTCGAAGGCGATCTCCGCAGCCGCGGCCTGCTCACCCGCGACTCCAGGATGAAGGAACGCAAGAAATACGGTCAGAAGGGCGCTCGCAAGCGGTTCCAGTACTCCAAGCGTTGACTGCCCATGTTGGAATCCAAACTCAAGCCCCGGCGCCCAAAGCGCTGGGGCTTTTTCTTGAGCAGCCGGTCGCAGGCGCGTGTAATCGCCGCAACACCCGCACGAAGCCTTGTGCGGGCTTGAAGGGAACTGACCATGTGCGAACAGAAGAGAACCATCCCGGTGGTCCTCATCGGTGGAAGCGGGTATGCGGGCTTCGAGGCGATCCGCCTTCTCCTGCGGCATCCGGCCGCGAAGCTCGTTGCCGTCTTCGGGCCCCCGAACGAACTGGGACCGATGGAGCAATTCTACCCCCTGCTCAGCAAGCAGGTGAGACTCTCCCAGGAGCTTTTCGAGGCCGACAAGGTCGCCGCGACCGGCGCGGAGCTGGCCATGTTCTGCGTGCCGCACAAGGTGGCTATGAGCTGCGTGCCGCAGTTGAGAAAACGCGGCCTGCGCTGCATCGACTGGTCCGCGGACTACCGGTTCAGCGATCGCGCCGTCTATGAGAAGTGGTATTGCCCGCACGAGGACCCGGTGGGTCTTGCCGAGGCGGTCTATGGGCTCCCGGAGTACTTCGCACCGCAGATCAAGAAGGCCGGCCTCGTCGCCAACCCCGGCTGCTACCCCACCGCCGCCACGCTGGCGCTGGCGCCGATCCTCCAGGCGGGGCTCATCGAGCCGACCGGCATCATCGTCAACTCCATCAGCGGAGTCACCGGCGCCGGCAGAACGCCCAGCCTCAAGAACCACTATCCCGAGCGGAACGAGAGTTTCGAGCCCTACGGCGTCGGAAACCACCGCCACATGCCGGAAATCGAGCAGAATCTCAAGGCCATCACCGGCAAGGAGGTGGACCTGCTCTTCCAGCCGCACCTGTGCCCGATGGACCGCGGGATCATGAGCAGCATCTACGCCCGGCCGACGCGAGACGTGACGACCGACCAGCTTACCGACGTGCTCTCGGCCGCGTACGACGGCAAGCCGTTCGTCCGCGTGCGGAAGGGCGACGTGCTGCCGGCGACGAAGTACGTGGCGCACACGAACTTCTGCGACGTGGCCGCCCGCGCCGCCAAGGGCCGCGTGGTGCTCTTCAGCGCCATCGACAACCTCATCAAGGGCGCTTCCGGACAGGCGGTACAGAACATGAACCTGATGTTCGGGCTGGACGAGACGACCGGATTGTACTGAGTTCGGAGTGCGGAGATCGGAGTTCGGAGTTCGGAGTAGGGCGGGCAGGCTTGCCCGCCATTCTGAAGTTCGGAGTACGGAGTTCGGAGATCGGAGTGCGGAGATCGGAGCGCTCAATTCGGATTGTGCGCTCCTGGGCGCGGACGTAGGACCGGCTTCGATCGTCGGCTTGCCGTTTGGCGTCAGTCAGCTTTCGGAGAGAACGATGTCCATCATCCGTCACATTACCCTCCCCCGCGGGTTCCTCTCATCCGGCGTCAAGTGCGGGATCAAGTCCTCCGGAAAGGAGGACCTGGCGATCATCGCCGGGCGCAATGACTGCGCCGCCGCCGTCATCACCACGCAGAACCAGGTCATCGGCGAGCCGGTCCGATATTGCCGGCAGATGCTCCCGAAGGGCTGCGGGCGGGCTCGCGCGATCGTGATCAACGCCGGCTGCTCCAACGTCTGCACGGGCAAGGCGGGGCTCAGGGACGCACGGGAGATGGCCGCCCTGACAGCCGGTAAGCTGGGCACAATCGCCAGGAAGGTCCTGGTCGCCTCGACGGGCATCATCGGGCGCCGCCTGCCGATGGACAAGGTCCGCGCGGGCATTGCCTCAGCCGCCGCGGCGCTGGGGACCGACAAGGACGTTCAGACGCTCCGCGCAATAATGACCACCGACACACGGGAGAAATCGGCCGTTGTCCAGGCGACGATTTCGGGGAAGCTCGTCACCGTCGCGGGCATCGTCAAGGGGGCGGGCATGATCGCACCGAACCTCGCGACGATGATCGCCGTCATCACTACCGACGCCGCCGTCTCCCCCGCCGCCCTGCACAAGGCCCTCACCGCGGCGGCCAAGGTGAGCTTCAACGCCATAACCGTCGATTCCGACACCTCCACCAGCGACACCGTCGTGGTTCTCGCCAGCGCCGCCGCGCGAAACGAGAAGATCACCACGAACGCCCACGGGAAGCCTTCCGCGGGCTTTCGGCGATTCCAGGACGCGCTGACGGAGGTCTGCTGCGAACTCGCCCGGTCGGTCGTCATCGACGGGGAGGGCGCCACCAAGCTCGTCGAGATCGCCGTCAGCGGCGCGCGGAGCGACGCCGAGGCCGAGATCGCCGCCAAGAGCGTCGCCAACTCCCCGCTCTTCAAGTGCGCCGTGCATGGCGGCGACCCCAACTGGGGGAGAATCGCCTGCGCCCTGGGCAAGTCCGCGGCCAAGGTCGATCCCCGGAGGCTGACCATCACCGTCGGCGGCGTGAAGATATTCGCCCGCGGCGGGGGGAGGCAGTTCGACCTCAAGACGCGCGAAAAGCTCAAGCAGGTCGAGCGGCACCTGGCGGGCAAGGAAGTAAGAGTGGAATGCGACCTCGGCCTTGGCAGGGGCCGTTTCACCGCGCTGACCTGTGACCTGTCGCGAGAGTACATCACCATCAACGCGGACTACCACACGTAGCTCGTAGGCTGGGTCGAGCCCGTCGTTTGGCCGAGACCCACCTTTTCTGCTTGAGGGTATCCCCCCGGCGGGAATCTTGCGTTTCGGGCGAACAACGCTTGCGCAGGGGCGTCTAAGAAGGATAGTTGATTGCGGTTGGCGGCTGATTGGGTCCTCGTGGGTGGTCTAGTGAGAAGGATATCGCTGACCTGCGCCGCTGCGATCCTGGTTTTCCCGGCGGTCATCGTCTGCCAGGAGATCCCGGGCCGGGAGGAGATCGTCCGCGCGCTGCTTCAGCGCTCGCGGTTCCTGGAGGACGCCGCGTTCGCCGTCCCGATCGAGTTCTACCGCCAGTATCTCCGCGACAAGGCCGGCGAGCAGACGCCCGGCCCCTCGGCCCCCGTCGAGATGATCGCGGAGGAAGGCTCGTATCAGCTCACGGTCTCCAAGGACCGCCAGGTCACGCTGCAAGCCTCGCTCCGCGTGCGAATCTTCGACCCGACCAAGTGCCGCAACCTGCCCGTCCTGACCGCCGCCCTTGCATGGGAGAAGATCACGGTCAATGGCAAGGAGGCCCAGCTTGCGACGGTGGACAAGCACCTGCGCTTCACCCCCGACAAGGAGGGCGAGTTCCTCATCTCCGCCCAGGTGGAGTTGAGGACGGCCGACCCCGACGGCAAGACGATAAGCCTGACCATCCCCCGCACGGTGCGGACGCTCGCCCGCTTCGATTCGCCGCTGGAATGGGAAGTCCAGGCCCCCGGCGACGATCGGCGGATCGTTCCGCTCCCGGGCAAGGGGACCGCCGGCCAGCTCGCCCTCACGCCGCGGGACACGCTCGAGCTCACCTTCCGCCGCCCGCAGCCGGTGGCCGAGCGCCCCCCGCGATACGAACTGAGCGGCGACGTGGCCTGGAACATCGATGCCGCAAGTCAGCACGTGACTGCCGCCCTCACCGTCGCCATCGCCGGCGGGGCAAGCGACCGGATCGCGCTGGTCCTGCCGGCCTCCGCCGACCGGGTGGTCGTCAGCGGTCCCGACGTGCAGGAGTTCCAGGCCGCCGGTGGAGAGGTCAAGGTCTTCCTCCGCGGGCGGATCAGGGGCAGGACTCCGCTGAACGTTTCCTACGAGATGCCGCCGGTCAAGGTCGGCCCGCAGGACTTCGGCGTCCTGGGCGTCCGCGACGGTCACTGGACGGGCGGCACGCTTGTGGTCACCAACACCGCGGGCGGCAGCGAGATACTGCCAAGCACCATCACCGGGCTGAAGGAGCTGGCGCTGGCGGAGATTCCGTCCTCGGCGTCGGGCATCCTGGGAGGTCCGGCGGTGCTGGCGTACGAGATATCCGCCCGCGACTGGTCGGCCTCGGTCGAGCAGGTGTTCCTGGGCGAATTCGCCCTGCGGGAGTCCATTGCGGACCTGGCCCACTACGAGGTGTTCTTCACCGACGACGGGTCGGTCTTCTGCAAGGTGAGCTACGAAATCCGCAACCGGAACCGGCAGTTCCTGCGCCTGGACCTGCCTCCCGGCTCGCGCGTGCTGCTGGCGCGTGTGAACGAGAAGGCCCAGCCGCTCTCGCCCGTACCGGGCCAAGACGACGCCTGGCTGCTGCCGCTGGTCCGGTCGATGCCGAGCGTCAAGGGCCTGGTGAGCTTCCCGGTGGAGGTCGTCTTCGTCAGCCGCGGGCGGGCGCTTCGGGACAAGGGGACCGCGGAGGTCCCCCTCCCGGCCGTGGACCTGCCCATCGCCTACGCCTGGTGCCGGGCGTATGTCCCGTCGGGCATGGAGGTCCGCCAGTGGTCCGGGCCGCTGAAGAGGGTGGACAGCTTCTCCAGCGAGACGGCCCGCGCGAGCCTGGACTACGGCCGCGGGGAACTGGCCGAGGGTTACACCGAGAAGGCGCGGCCGACGGTCGGCGCGGTGGAGGGGGCGCAAAGGCCCGCGGTGAGGCCGGAGACTGCCCATAGGGTGCAAGCTGAAAAGGTCCCCGCGGGCGGCGGAGCTCGTTTCGCACCGTCGAGTCAGCCGACTTCCTTCGACGATGACAGGATCAGCCTCGCAAGGAACTACTACAGGGCGGGGAAGGGCTACTACGACCGCGGGGACCTGGCCCAGGCCTCGCAGCTCCTGGAACGCGTGCAGCAGCTCGCCCCCGGTTCCAACGAGGCGGCCAACGCCGAGCGACTCCTGGCGAACACCAAGATGCTGACCGGCAAGCTGGAGTTGAAATCGCAGTCGGAAAAGGCCGCGGGGCTGGAGGTCCAGCGCGAGGTCAGCACGCTCAACAGGGCGATGGAGGAGCAGCAGGCGCAGTTCGTCGAGCAGGGATTGGAGCTGGCGCGCAAGGGCGATGTCAGGCAGGCCAAGTCCAAGTTCCAGGCGGCAGAGTCGCTCGGCAAGCAGATCGTCGCCAAGGGCGGGCAGGAGAAGGAGGTCTCCGCCAAGCTCCGTTCGGTCAAGGGCGAGTTCGAGAAGGTCCAGAAGCAGGAGCAGACGCAGGCGAGGCAAGTGCTCGAAGAGGCGAGGAAGCTCAAGGCCGCCGGCAGGTACGAAGAGGCTTTCAAGGTCGCCGGGCAGCTCAGCGGATACAAGCTCGAGCTTGACGCGGACGGCGACAAGGAACTGGGGAACGTGAAGAAGGAGCTTGAGGACCTGGCGATCCTGGCGAACAAGGAGCAGCAATACAACCAGCGATTGCAGGCCGCCCAGGCTCAGGTCAAGAAGCTTCGGGAGCAGGTGAAGGCCCTAGGGGGTGGTACCGAGGAGGGGAAGGACGGTACCCGCGACGATTACACGGATCTCGAGGAGATGCCGGCGCAGGATGCGCCCCATGGGCGTAAGGAAGACCGTCTGGGAAGGCTGGAATATGAAAGAGACAGGCTTGAGAAGCAACTGGTTCAGCAGCAGACGAAGATGGTCGATTTTGGTTCCGAACGTGCAAGGGTTGGCCCGGGCGGTGCGCCCAAGACCACGAGTGGGACGCTAATCGAGCGGCACGGAGGGGCCGTGGCGCGTGCTCCTCGGAACGTGACGGTATTCCAGCTCCGAAACGCTGATGCGCAAGAGGTGCGCAAGGTGTTGACGGAGGTCTTCGCGCGTTCGGAATCCAGGGGCAGAGGGGCCGGGACTGCGACGGTTGACGAGGGAATGCAGATCGTCGTGGACACCAGCACGAACAGGCTGATTGTCAGTGCCGGCAGCGAGGACAAGCTTGACAAGGTCAAGGCGTTCCTGACGGAATTGGATGAGCCCGCCGGGATCGACGGGGATCGGCGGGGCGTCATTTCCCGCGCGCGGGAGATTCCCTGGGAGCCGGTTAGTAAATTCCCCCGCGACTGGAGGGAACTTACCGCGCGGGGTGAACCGGGTGGGCACGCTCCTGCCCGGACCATGGACGAGGAACTGAGGGACATGGCGGCAGCCAGGGCCGATGCGGCCAGTGAATTGCAGGTCGCAAGGAGGAAGCTGGGGGACACACACGCGACTGTCCGCGACATCCAGGCCCGGATAGACGCCCTGGACAGGGAGATTCGCGCCGGGGGGGGCGGCGGGGGAGGAGGTCAGGCCGCCGGGCAAGGGCAGGGACGGGAACAAGGGCAGGCGTGGGACCGTTGGCTGGCCTCGGAACAGGCCGGCGGATTCACATACAGGCCCGCCCCTGAAGGGCAGCGGCGCGTGGACCAGCGCGCCTGGAACCAGCCCGAGGGCCCGACAAGCCCGATAATCCAGTCCCGTTCCGGTGCGCAGCCATCTTCGCCGGCCGGTCAGAGCGCCTTGGCCCCGGGTGTCACAGAAAAGGTCTATGACATCCGCGACCTGCTGGTCCGCGTGCCGCAGTTCGCAGGCCCGCGGATCGACATGACCTCAGTGTTCCAGAATGCCGGTAAGCCGAGCGACCTCCCGAGCGGTATGGGTAAGGAAGGTCAACCGGCCGACGTGAAGAGGCAGATCCAGGAGGTCATCAAGGAGACCGTGGACCCCGACTCGTGGAAGGGCGACAACACGGTCCGCGAATACAACGGCAGGCTGATCGTCCGGCAGACCGCGGACAACCAGAAGATGGTCGAGAACCTGATCCGCCAGCTCCGCCAGGCCCGCGGTCCGCAGGTGCAGGCGGGCGAGCAGCTCGCCGAGCAGGAGGCCAAGGGGATCACCAGCAACCTGGCGTTAGGCGGGAATGCCGTGGTGAACGCCGGAAGAATGCCCACCGCCGGGGATCAGCGCACGGGCGATGGAACGCTGGACGTTTCCGGCCCGAACGTCAGGGCAGAGGTGAGCAACGACCTCCGTCAGTTCATCACCAGCAACTACGGTTGGGCGAATCTAAGCGGGACGAACGACTTCACCTGGGGCACGAACCTCCCGGCGGGGCGCCAGGGCACGGGCGGGCCGATCCTGACGCTTACCAACGGGCAGTCCACCACCGTCCTTCCCGCCGCTCAGGGCGTGCAGATGACGGGGGAGGAACTGCTCCAGAAGCTCCGGTTCAACCGCGGGCAGACGGTCGCGGTGAACAGCGTCAACATCAACGGCAGCGCGGCGACGGCGCAGTCGCTAGGCGTCACGTTCACCACCGGCAACAACGACGTGAGGTACGGCCTGATCGACGAGGCCCAGTTCCGCACGCTGATGGAGATCGACGACCGCAGCACCCGCGCGGGAAACGCCGTCGTGGATAACAACGACCGCACGCAGGACGCCATCGTCGGCACCGACGCGCTGCTGGCCAACGGGTGGACGGCCAACGTCACCTTCGCCGGCGACCGGGGCAACGCGCTGGACATCAACGACAACGCCATCGCCATCACCCACGATCGCTACGTCGTGATCGACAACGGGAGCTTCCTCACCGTCGTGCGGGCGGGGCAGATGAAGCACTGGACCGAGAAGGACACCTCGCTCCAGGCCGTGGAAATCCCCCAGAGCATCGAGGCGCCCCGCGAGGGGCAGCTTGTCAAGTTCGAGAAATCGCTGGTCAAACCGACCGACCGGCTGGTCCTTCGAGCAGACTATACATGGAAAGGAGCTTCACAATGAAACGCGCGATCGCATTTACTTTGGTGTTGCTGGCCGCCGCGATGGTTCAGGCCCCGCGTGCCGCGGCGCAGGAGACGGGGACTGCGAATCCCGACTTGACGTCCTCGACCCCGTCTGCCCGTCCGGCGGCGCCCGCCGCCCCGGCGCCGGTGCCTGCGCCGGGCAAGGCGATCTTCCTGGGCGAGGGCAAGGGGCAGGTGATCCTGAGCTGGGACGAATTCGTCAAGATCACCGGGTATGACCCTTCCAGGAAAGGCGGGCAGGTGCTGACGATCCCCTGGGCGCAGGTGGAGGACCTCCTGGGCGTGAAGGTCCCCGAGATGACCACCAAGACCGGGACGCTGACGGTGGACCTGCCCTGGAGCGAGTTCAAGGCCCTGCTGGAA
>Ga0315277_10010828_pt1 | contig 11527 bp, 10 predicted proteins | sample YL17G05_15_MG_FD_203695 | JGI IMG/M metagenome (GOLD analysis project Ga0315277, IMG submission 203695) | Sediment microbial communities from Yellowstone Lake, YNP, Wyoming, USA - YL17G05_15 | ecosystem: Environmental > Aquatic > Freshwater > Lake > Sediment | place: USA: Wyoming | collected...
GTACCTGTTCCGCAAGGGGCATGCGATCCGCGTGGCGCTGGCCGGGGCGGACAAGGACAATTTCGCGCTGCTTCCGCCGTCACCGCCCAGTATAGAGGTGCTGCGCAGCCAGGCGTATCCATCGCACGTTGTGCTGCCGGTCATGGTGAGATAGCCTACCTGACCTAACGCGACCTCTTGTTACTTTGAAGCATTGAATGTATACTCAGTAGATCACAATAGAGCTTCTGGCAACTTGTAAAAAGGGCATAGCTTGGTTAGTATCTCCTGAGACCATTTACCAGGAGCCAAGTTAGGGGGGGCTATGGACATTTTCGCGCCCGGAAATGTCGTTCACGACCGATCTTGCCTCTGGCATATGGACGGCCAGGAGGGAGACATCCTCGTCGCCCCTTCGATTGACGGCGGCGAGGCAGAACAGAGCAAGTTGTATCTCCCTTCAAGGATGTCCGGCCGGGCTATATCGAACCATCCTGTATGAGCAGTGTAGAGCGGTTGTCTGCCTGAACAAAATCAGTGAGTTGCGCCAGTTACAGGATGAGGTCCGAACGAAAGTGGTTGAGCTTGCGCTTTCGATGCAATAGGAGACATTTTCTGAAAACAGGTTTCTCCGAGTTTTGACAAGGATGGTAAGTCTATGAGTCAATACTACATTTTCGCAACCCAGTTGGCGGATTTCCGGGGGCCACGCCCGGTGCAAAAGGGCAGCCTCGCGTTAAAGAACTTCATCGTTGAGGAAGGAGCGTCACCCATACCAGGCGTAGGGGATCAAGTGCTAGTGGTGTCAGGCAAAAATGATGCCTACGAATCACTTGAACCTCATGTTTATGAAATCGCGAGGGTGAAATCCGGGTCTTTAACTTTAGAACTGGTGCGTTCCTACGTTCGCACCGTACCTTTAGAGAAGGTGCGTTCCACAATTAACCGGTCGCTATCCGACGGTGGTAATGCCCTGAACGCCAGCGAGTTCGAAGCACTTGTGGCTCTGCTGGGTGAGCAGCGGCCTACGGAGACCCAGCTCTTAGACCACATCAAAAGCTACATCACCGCCCGGGGATACTACTTTGATGACGAGACCATCCACAACTATCACATTTGCATGAAAACGCGCCCCTTTGTGATCCTGGCAGGGTTGTCTGGCACTGGCAAATCAAAACTCACGCAGCTTTACGCAGAGGCCATGGGACACACAGTGCAAAATGGACACTATTTGCGGGTGGCAGTGCGTCCAAGTTGGAACGATGATCGTTTCCTTTTAGGGTACCTCAATTCAATCACTGGCGAGTACGTCGTTGAACCGGCCCTCGAGTTCGTTATCCGTGCTGAGGAGGATCGAGAAAACCTGTATTTCTTCTGCCTGGATGAGATGAATCTGGCTCATGTCGAGTACTACTTCTCTCAGTTTCTGAGCGCTTTGGAAGAGGAAAATCCGGCCGATCGCAGAATTCACCTGTTTAGCCGTGCCACGGAGGAGTGGCTCATCCAACAAGGCAAAGAGGTGGGCTACGGCCCGGTGGTGATTATTCCTACCAATCTGCTCTTCACGGGTACTATCAACGTTGATGAGACTACTCAGCCGTTAAGTGACAAAGTCATTGATCGAGCCAATACACTGGAGTTCTTTGAGGTGGATCTCGACAAAATTCCTGACCGTCAACCCCCACCAGATCCGATGCACATTTCAACATCAACTTGGCAGAGCTACATAGTGCAAGAACCTGCTATCTCTTATCGCACTCACGTCATCGAGATTAGCAAAATACTGAATCAGGCCAGTTTGGGGTTGGGATACCGTGTTTTGCGGGAGATTGAGCTATATCTAGCCAACAGCGCTGGTTTGCTCAAACCGGATGTAGCGTTTGATTTGCAGGTGAAGCAAAGGATCCTGCCTCGGGTGCGTGGAACAGTGGCAATCCGAGAAACATTGGGGAACTTACTGACCTATATGAAGAAGAATGGTTTTTCCCGATCGGCAGCACGTTTAGAGGAGATAGAGAACAGGTTGAAGCGTGATGGTTACACGAGTTTCTGGCGCTGAATCCTGGCTGCTGCTCAACGATGCACCACTGAGCTTTAGGCCCGGGGATGAAAACCTAGATGCAAAGGCCGTCGAATATGGACGGAATTACCTGCGCATCACGTCCGTCGCGCCACCCTATCTTGAGATTGTCATTGATGATGAGATTTTGCAAACCGAACGGTACGGTTATTGGATCTGGCAGCCACGCGGTTTTGCCGGGCTGTACAAGTTGCAGGTCAGGGCTCCTAATCATAGAACGAGAACTGCCCTTGTTAGGGTTCTGCCCAGCAAACTATCCTATCGTCGCTACATCCAGATGTTGGAAGACATCAGTGCTATCTCCGAAGATTTGTTGTTCGCGCTGAATTCGCCGGCTGCCGAGAAAGCCACCTTTACATCGTCAGGTGAAAGACCGCCTTCAGCCTTCCGCGAGTATGAACTCGTCAAGCACATAGTTCACGACCTAGCGATTGTTATGTCGCACATTCGGCGCAGCCCTTATCGTACCCTAGCCCAGAAAACGGAAAAGCGTCTGCTACACGAGATTCATCAGTTCTCGAGCGACCTAGTTCTTATGCCAGGGCCGACTTGGCGTTTGCCGGATGTCATGGTTGGATCTTGGGGGGCCAAGCAACTACCTGCTGAATGGCTGGTTCAAGAAAACGTATTGACGTACGACGTGTATGAAAATCGTCTGCTCAAGCATTTCCTCTGGCATCAGCTATTAGCTCGAGTTATCAGTATTCAAGATCAGGCTACCAACGAAATCGAACGACGAAAACGACAGCGCGAAACCAAGCTGAGGCAAGGGTGGGATGACGACGAGACTCCTAAGATTAACGAGTTAGAGAGAATTAAAAGCGAGTGCCAAGCTATGGCTCGGCAGTGCATCGCATGGGGCAGTGAACCATTTCTGCAAACCGTTAGCCATTTGACGATTGGGGCCCGACCCACTCAAGTATTACAGAAGCACCCGCATTATAGTCGTTTCTACCGTATCTACTTGCATTTCCAGCAAGAGCTGGGACTCAGTCTGAACATTGAGCGTTATGTTACCTATCTCTCTCTAAACAAAATGTCGCAATTGTACGAGACTTGGTCTGTCTTTCAGTTGACCCATTTGATTCTGGGGATACTCACACAAGCAGGATATCGTGTGGTTTCCAGTAGAGGGTTTTTCGAGGTGCAAGAAGAAGGATTCACGTTTGACGTCCAGCGTAACGCCGGCATTGAATTGGCTAAAGATGGGTTACAGGTTCGAATCATATATGAACCAGTTTATAAACCGGAGCACAGGGTGCGCTTTGGATTAGTATCACGAGGGTTAGGCCAACTGACGCCTGATTTGGCTGTTGAGGTCTGGCATGAAGGGGAAGTGCACGACGTCCTGATCTTCGATGCCAAGTATCGCTCGAAAGAAGATGGCGATCGCCAAGTATACCTGGAGGAGGATCGTGATAAAATGGATCGCTATGCCAATAGCATTCGTTGGAAGACTAGAGAGCCTAGACCTCGTCTCCGTCGTGCTGTTTCCAGTGCCTACATTCTCTATCCAGGGAATGTGCTAGAGCATGATTCTTATGATCCTGAGGTGGGGGCCTTGCCCTTGATTCCTCAAATGACGCAGCCTCGTGAGCTCGGGCAAGTCGTGGTCCAGCTGCTGAGGTCTGCGCGACTGCTGTAAGAGCCCGAATGTAGGGGGCGTTTTATGGGACAAATGGACAAACCCTCATTTGACTTCAGGAATCAATTATCGCCGAGATACATTGAACGTTTGTTTCTTCATCTTGAACCTGGGGTGTGGTACGATTCGAATGAGCTAAAAGACTTACTACGGGCGAACGGACTTGACGTGGAAGGAAGTAATATAGTCGGATATAACACCACAGCCTGGTCACTTGCAGGGCTTGGAAGGTCTCAGCGTGTTAAGGAAGGGCGTAGTTTTATCAAGTTGTTTCAACTTACGCTATTCGGCAAGCAAGTATTAGACACTTACAGTACTAATCGAGAGTTGTTCTATGACCTTATGCATTTCGCCTTTTATTCTGCTTGGCATCGTTCAAATGATGTTATTCGAGGACGTTTTTGGCTCTATGTTAGTATTTGTGATTCTCTCTGGGAAGAAGCTCCAGCAAAGACAGATAGTTTTGCATTGACCAACAAGCTTCAGATAGAAAGTCGCCAGAGGTTCCCGGAGCACAACCCCGCTTTCCCCGAGCGATCTATACGTGCTGTATTCCCATGGTTAGGGGCGCTCACGCCACCGTTTCTTTCTAAATGTGGTTCTGCTGCACAACTATGCTCCAGCAGACGTAGCTACTGCTCGCCACAGCTTTTCTACTTGGCAACAGATCTGGTTTACACGTCAGAGGGGCTGAAACATGGAACCTCGATGGCCATTGACGACAGGCATATCGAAGCTATCTGTAAAGTGTGCTTGCTCGACACTACTAGTTTCTGGCAGGTGGCTGACCTCACCAAAATGACCATTCGTGGTTATGATATTCGCAAGGGACAGTGGGGAACATCAGTAGCTTTGGACGGACTCCCTAACTGGATTGATTTGCCTGACTTCACAGATGAGGTCGTGGAAGCCAATGAGGAATGTGAGGAGGACGAATGATCGACAAGGAGGTCCTCAACACCCGTATCCGTGACAGGCTGTCGCCAGATTGGTTAACTCCTTCCCAAGTGGAAGTCTGGGATGCTTTACACCGTTTTGATGGACCACCCCATCGTGTAGTCTGTGTGTATGGAGCTGAAGGAACTGGGAAGACTTTTCTCGCCTGGCTGTTAGAGAGAGAAAAGTACTCTACCTATGGCTTGTGGTCAAACCCGCCGCGCCCGGTGCTCCCTCGCCTAACGCTAGATAACGCTTTGCCTGATCGGCTCGTTACCAGAGATGTTCGCCCGTTGGTAGACCAACTTGGCTTGCGGCAAATCCTTTTGTTTTCCAGATTCAAAGTGGACGAGCCATTCATGCCAGCCTTTGAACTGCGTGTAACCTCCGATGACTTAGAGTGCTTTAGAGCCAATCTGTTTCGCCATCTGAGAATCATTGTCCCCGAAGGCGATTACAGGAACTACAGCGATGCATTGGAATTGATAACTCGTTAAGGAGCACGTATGGATACCTCGAAACTGGACCCCATTCTTAAGAAAGAGTCGACTCTCAAGACAGCAAGCGCTCGCGAGTTGCAGCAGGCCCCGCAGGATGTTCTGGAAAGGTATACCACCTACGCCTTAACGCATATTCCCCTTGGTGACACCACGAAGCAACTTACCAACCTGCGACGTGTCATCGCACAGAACAAGACTTGCGCTGTTGGAACTATCGTTGGCCCGTACGGTTATGGTAAAACCAGTACTGCTGTTCACCTTTGGAATGAGTTGAGACAACAACAGATTCTAGCCATTCCACCGTTTCTCTGGGGAAATTTGCCTGAACTGATGGATGCGGTTTACTACTGGATCCGCTTTGAGTTCTCGCAAGGACCGAAAGCTTTCATTCCCCAGTTGGATGACGCTCATAACAGTTATCGTCAAAGTGAACTGAATGAATGGCGAGAGAAACTAGGTGCAGAAGAGGCACAACAACTCGTCGATAAGGGAAGACTTCTCTTGGACATCAGGCCTGAGGATATTGTCGGCTTCTTTAGCAAGGCTTGTAACGTCTGCGAACAGGCCGGTTATCAAGGTATGACGGTGTTCACGGATGAATTACAGGCCACACTGGCGGCATACCGCCCTTCGCGTGATCAATTCTTTGCCGATCTATTCGCGATTGTAAAAGATATTCTTGGCCGGGCTGGGAACTGGGCCTGGGTAATCAGCACAGATGATGACACGGAAGGTTATATCGCGCGCTTACGAGCAGACCTATTACAGCGCTTACAGCGATCAGCGCTTTACTTTAGGGTGCGAGATGTGTACAGTCGTCGCGAGTATCCTTCTGAGTTATGGGCGGCTTTTGAGGAACGTTTTGGCTTTGACGGAAGTGAAGTCATCTTGGCTGAGACACTGGATGCTATTGGTCAAGTTGCGGCACGAAGTGATTTGGGCGCTGGTCCTCGTATGGTGACCAATATTCTTTCCCTAGCTGTCAAGCATTACCAGAAGACACTTACGCCTTATGCTCCTGTTCAGTTTGTGGATGACTTCTTGGCTGGTCAGGTGCTATTTGATCAACGTGGAAAGTTTGTTTCTGCTGTAAAGAAGGCGCTTGACAATCCAGAAGTACGTGCTTCTGGACCCTTCCAGCGCGTTGTTAAGCTTCTGTGTGCCTATCCTATAGGATGCTCAGAAGAGACCTTATCACGCTTCGATCTGTTGGATGCTTTCCGATCGTTCCCACCCCTTGCTCGGCAGGAGTTAGTTCTACGTCAATCTGGAGGGTACATCCTACGCTACCTGGCTGAAGAGGAGGCGCCGCCGGAGCAGATCGAACAGCGTTTGACCAAGGAGTTTGTGCAGCGATATGCACCCGGCAGAAACTATGCAGTGCATGCTGCCATAGGGTTTATGCACCAGGTGCTTCTCGAACCTGCATTTAGTGGGTGGAAGAGGGAGAAATCGTATTCTCTTCCCGTTGATGGAGTTGAATACCAGGTTGAGCTTTTACGTGGAACGTTCGACTCACACTATCCAGATCGGCTAGTGGCCTTGTTGGTAGCCGCTGTGCCTCAATCATCGCCCCCTCAGTGGCAGAAGCCGATTGATGATGCGGACATTGAGATACGTTTTGAGATGAATTATGCTATCGCTGCTGGGGAACCAAGTCGCCTCGTGGTCTCTTCGAAAACTCCAAATATTGCAGCCTTTCAACTCAATCTGAACACGTATGACCCAGAAGCTGTTAATAAGATCCTTCCAGACTTCTTACACGATTACTATGCCATTGAGCAACTAACACCGTTGCTTGCCCTGGCGCTTATTGAGTACCTCTACAAGAATCGGGGCGATTTGCCGGATGACCAAAATCGGGTCAGTACTGTGATTGCCCCACTTCGGCAATATGTTCTATCGGTGCTGATGAGTGAGAGGATTGATACTGACCCCCAGGGATTCACCAGCACGATGGTTGGCCTTGAAAAAATTAAGGACTTGTTCAGGCAGCAATGTCGCCTACTGTATCCTACCTACCAAACGTTGATAACGAATCGCCGTTGGAAAGAGGATATACAGCAATATATCTATGCTCTTGAGCGGGTGATTTCAGAAGATGGCATTTCTATTGTGCGTGGGCGCCGTTCCTGGAAAACTACAAAAGAAGCGGTAGCCGATGCATTTCACATTCCGAAGCGGAGCCTCACTCGGTTAGAGACTCTCCTGAATACACTCGATGACTTCATTGTAAGGGAAGAGTTCAGTGGACGTTTGCCGAGCAGTGAGGTCACTTTGAGATTTGAACTGCATCCGCTTGAGGAGGAGTGGTTAGGACGGCTAGAAGAGTCTCGCGAGAAGGTAAGACGTGAAGGTATTGAGGTCCCTGCTATGCCAGCAGAGTTGCTCATCCGGGAGGCAAGGAGAAGTGGTTATACGCTTGATGAGGTCCAGGAGATAATGCGTCTCCTGCAAGCCCGCAAATTTGTGGATTACGATCCACGCAAGAAACTACTTATTCGGACCATGGATGATATAACGGACTTGCGTGAGGCTGTCGAAAGGCAGATTGATACGGTGGAGCACCAGGTTCAGGTGCTTACTCAAATGCCGGAGTTTGAGCCCGATCGCTATCCGACTGCAAAGTGGCGTTCAATGCTGGCTGAAGCTAAAGAGCGGGATGAAATTGAGCTTCTTAGAACTGAGGTACGCGGGTATGCGAGCAATTTGAGTTCCTTTGCAGCATCTCGTCTCGCTTTATCGAGTAACAAGCTTCAACAAGAGCAAAATGATCTCCATGAACTGACCAGACAAGGCATTCCTGCCTGGCTAGGACAAGAATTCCTTGATAGCCCACTGAGTGACTTGTTAGAGAGGCAACGCCACGACTTGGCAGCAGCTTATCAAGCAACCCTTGAAGAAATTCGGCAACTGCGTGATGCATCAATCAGGGGAACGCACGAATTATCCGGAATTGGTCCCGAAGCGGTGATTAGAGTATATAATGCACTGATTAATCTTTCCAGGCAGGCCAGGGTCTTGCGTACCCGCTTGCAGAGCTACGAAGACCGCCGCGAGGATCTGGATGCCTGGCGCCAAGTCTCCCGGGAAGCGGCCGAGTTAGATATGATGGTGCAGTCGGCACAGCAAGTCTATGGAGATGAGTCGTTTGGCGCCGTGGTAAAACATTTATGGGAAGACCTTACAAAACGGTTCGAAGCACAGCCTCTCTCCATTCTTGATATGCACAAAGATGCAGCCCGATCCGTTGAGGATGAGGTTCAAAAGGTTTCGTCGTGGCTAGAAAGCCGCCGCGAGGATTTTGAGCGGCAATGTCAAGCATACCGGGAGGCTTTAGCAGAAGCAGGCATTAAAGTTGCTTTGAATATCCCATTTGACCAGGAGCATCCAACCGAATCGTATTCAGCTTTGAGCCAGTCTGTAGTAGATTTGGCCAAAGAATACTGCGGTGAACTGTTACAGAATCTTCGCAGCCTTCAGCAAGTCGTTCGTTATGGCATTCGTGTGCAGCAGATGTCTTTGTCAGACACAGAAGTGCGAGTGCACAAGGCTTTGGATCAAGTGCTCGACATAGAGCGGCAACTAGCGCCAGAAACTCTGGAGGGTCTCGAATGTTTTAGGCAAGGCACACTGGCGCGACTTATTGAGTTGACTTCGGCTACACGGAGACTTGCCGAAGAAGCCCAGCAAGCTATTCAACCCCGACCACCTGAAGGTACTGAAGTCCGATTGATGAAGCTACTTGCTGAAAGTTCAAGCCGTCAGAGTATTGACTTGAGAGGATTAGTTACTCGACTTTTGGATCAAGGCGAAGAAGAGGTTGATCTTGAAGCGCTTATGCAGGATTTGCAGTCCCTCTTTCAGAAGAATCAGATATCTATCCACATCAGTTTGTTACATAGCAATCATTAGTCTCCTGCCATGGGCCACCTTTGCCCGACACCGCACAGGAGACAATCCATGATCGAGAGGGGAGCTCTCTCACCGTCACCGATTTCGCCTACACGCCTGGACGGATAGCCATCTTCATGGATGGCTTTCCACACCATCGTGATTACGTCTAGGCGACCGACGAGTACGATTGCCAACCGCTCAAGACATTGGGCTACCGGGTCGCGGTGGTTCGAGCTGCAAGCGCCGCATCCCATTCTCAACTCGAGTGGCAGTGACATAGAATCAGTAGATCACAATAGAGCTTCTGGCAACTTGTAAAAAGGGCATAGCTTGGTTAATATCTCCTGAGACCATTTACCAGGAGCCAAGTTATGTACATCAATGGCCGCAAATGTACAACTGAGACCATCTGTGAGATCATCCTGAAAGCCTCGGCCGGGCAAACGTCGGTGAGCGATGTGTGTGATGACTTGCAAGCTGGGCCCAGCGGCAATGCGGTGCTGGCCCAACTTCACCAAGCGTTTCCTCAAGAGCTGAACCAACTGTGGCGACCGGAAGCACAGCTCAACTCATGGCTAGCTGGCTAGGGATCCGGAAGAGGTCAAGCGCAGCGCAGCACGGGATGGGACCACCCATTTTCATTGTTACGCCACGGCCTACATGATCTACAAGGATCGGCGTATCACCCTGGCCATGACGTTTGTGCATAAGAGCGATACCATGCCCAAGATCTTGCGCCGTTTGTTCAAGCGGTTGGATGTACTGGGTATGCGGATCAAGAAAGTGTATTTGGACAAGGGTTTCTATAGCATTGGGGTCATTCGTTTCCTCAAGGAGCGTGACCTGCCGTTCATCATCCCTGCCCGCTCGCGCAAAAAGGGTGGCGTAAGCCAGCTGTTCACAGGCCGGGCCAGCTATGCGACCTCGTACACCCTGCGCAATCAGCAGCTTGGCTCGGAGACCGTGTGTAGTGACCCCCTAGAATTGGACAACTACGGTAGTTCGCGTAGAATCAGTCCACGAAAGGGGAAACACTATGTCAAAGCGTCGAACGTTCACACCAGAATTGAAGGCCCGGATCGTGCTCGAAGAGCTCACCGGCGTCAAGGACAAAGCCGAGGTGTGTCGGGAGTACCGGCTGCAGCCCCCGGTCTTCTCGCGCTGGCGCGAGGAGTTTGTGGAGCGGGCCCCCGAGATCTTTGCCACCCAGCCCGGTCGTGACGATGAGCAGGAGCGGATCGCCGAGCTGGAGCGGATGATCGGGCGGCTGACGATGGAGTTGGAGGCGGCAAAAAAAGCCTCCAGTATCTTGAGCTCCCTCTCGACCAGAAACGGGAGGTGATCGACGTGCTGGCTCACGAGTATCCCATCGCCGTAGCTTGCGAGGTGCTCGACTGTCCCAGGAGCAGCTACTACCATCAGGGGAACGAGCGCCCCGACGAGGCGCAGCTCAGGGCGGACATCAAGGTCGTAGCGGCTGAGTGGCCGACCTATGGGTATCGGCGTGTGACGGCGCAACTGAATCGTCAGCACCGGCACGTCAACCACAAACGGGTGCAGCGTCTGATGCGGTTGATGGACATCCAGGCCAAGGTCAAGCGCAAGAAACGTCATACCACCGACAGCGAGCACGACTTTCCCCGTTACCCGAACCTGGTCCAGGACTTGGTGATCGTGCGGCCCGAGCAGGTGTGGGTATCAGACGTCACCTATATCCACCTGCGCACCGAGTTCGTCTACCTGGCCGTGATCATGGACGTCTTCACCCGTGGCACGCGTGGCTGGCATCTGGGGCGCAACCTGGATCACACGTTGACCCTGACCGCCCTCCGGCGGGCACTGGCTCAGTATCCTGCCCCCGAGATCCACCACTCCGACCAGGGGGTCCAATATGCGGCTACAGCCTACACCCAGGCACTCCAGGATGTTAACGTGCAGATCAGTATGGCCGAGGTGGGTGAAGCCTGGCAGAATGGCTACGCGGAACGGCTCATCCGGACCATCAAGGAAGAGGAAGTTGACTTGTCAGAGTACCTGGACTACCATGATGCTTACCGTCAGATCGGTCGCTTCCTCGATGACGTGTACACGCACAAGCGTATCCATTCTTCACTGGGCTATCTCACCCCAGCCGAGTTCGAAGAGCAGTGGCGAAAGGAGCAGGAACTGGCCTCGAATTGAACTAAAAATCGCCGAAAAAGTGTCCAATTTAAGGGGGTCAGTTCAGTGGACCTGGCGATCGCTCGCAAATACAGCAAGGGACGCTACCGCCGCAAGCGCAGCAAGTGGTTCGCTTACGTGACCTATCGGGTGCGCACGCATCCCTTGCACATCTTTCAGTTCTACCGGCGCAGGTTTGGCATTGGGTGTAAGTCTCAAATAGTGAACCTATGCCACCAACGGGAGCGCGAAATAAGCCTCAACACTGCCTACAGCGACGGTTTGCTGGTAACTTTCGCGGCGACTGGCGGCTGAGATGGTCGTGGCACC
>Ga0315277_10010829_pt1 | contig 11527 bp, 9 predicted proteins | sample YL17G05_15_MG_FD_203695 | JGI IMG/M metagenome (GOLD analysis project Ga0315277, IMG submission 203695) | Sediment microbial communities from Yellowstone Lake, YNP, Wyoming, USA - YL17G05_15 | ecosystem: Environmental > Aquatic > Freshwater > Lake > Sediment | place: USA: Wyoming | collected...
TTATGTTGTTCTTTATAGTTACCTTCCGGTCCCCCGGACCATTTTTACTTACGCTTATATCTATCGTCTTTGCACCTACATCTCTGGTGCTTATGGTTGCATCCTTCTGAATAGTCTTCGCACTTTTCGCCGCGTTTTTATCAACCCTTTCCGGTTTGTCAATCGCCTTGCCGGCATCCTTCCCCTTTGAATGACCATCACCTTTTTCCTCGCCCGTCAGGCCGCCTATACTCGAGGTCTTGTTCGGGCTTATTACAGATGAGGTTACATCAGGAGAAACAGATGGTTTCCTGCCGCCATCGGAACTGTCTATGCGGGTGATTTTGTCCGAGCCTATCTTGCCGCCTATCTCGGCGGAAGTATGCTTGTCAATCTTAGGAGCAGATGATTTCTTCTCACCAACAGAGCTGCCTGCGCGGCCGCCTTCCCCCCGAATGTTTCTGTCGGGGGTCGAACTAACAGCCGGTTGTTTTTCTACGGTCGCGGCGGCAGGTTTCTCCCTGCCGATAAGGCCGCCGATTCGATTGGTCTTCTGCGGGTCTATTCGGTGCCCTTCACGTGGGGCCGATGACACCTGCGGAGCAGATACATCCTTTTTCACCTCGGCAGCCGAATTGGTCGTCACTATCTTAGGCGAGCTTGCCTTACCCCCGACCCCCGACCCCTGACCCCTGACCCCTGACCCTTGACCTGAGGTTTTGGGCTGTGGGCTGGATATCACCGGGCCGGGTTGCGAAGGCGGGGCCATCGGCACCGGCTGCGGGCTGGTAACTATCCTGCTTGACGAACGCTCGCTATTCCTGAAGCTCATTGGCCGACTCGACCCCGGCGAGCTCGAAGTCCCCATCCTCGGCTGCGACTGGGCAGACGGTGACGGAACACTGACTCTGGGTGGCGAGGAGCTGACGCTCGGGGAAGGCCGGGCGCTGGGGGCTGGAGACGGCTGCTCAGACCGCTGGCTACTGTGGCCACCGCCGCCGCCACCACCGCCGCCGCCTGACCCACCGCCTCCGGACTTGCCTTTGGCCGCCAGGACAGGCCCGGCCAGCACCATCAAAGCCAAAACCACAGTCAACAAACCAGCCGCAATGCTTTTTCTGGATTTCGGCGCCAACATGGCACGCCTCCTTTCTCCCTTGCCGGCCGCTCCAGCCGGGCGAGAAGCTATATTTTTCGACCCTGCTTTACACTCACAACTTCTTATTCGACAGCACTTTATATCAACCAGACTCATAACCTTATCCTGTTCCATTATCTTTACCCCCGAATGTTTCTGTCGGGGGAACATTGTGCTTCTTTTCTACCAATAAAAGGCAGTAAATCAATGTCCGGTAACAGGAATCCGCTCCGTTAAAAGCGTATTTGGCGAACGAGAAATCCGGAATTCACAGTGATAATGTGTAATATTGCAGGAGTATCTTCAAATTTGCAGGGCGGATGCTTCAAATCATCTGTAACAGAGCGCCGGTTGGGACTACCTACTCGCGGCTCGTTATCAGCTTGCCGGTCGCCTTGTCCCACCGCACGCTGCGAACATTCATCCGGTGAGTCTTGCCGTGGCAATCCGTGCAGTATTTCTCGCTGCTGCCGGACTTAGAAGCGCCCCCCTTTCTGTCTTCGACAGAAGGCAAGGGGGGGCCCTCCTCATCCAAGACGGTCTCTGCCCCTGCAAGAATCAGGTCGTGATGCCGGTCGTTCTTAATCTCGTGCCGGGGGTGGCACATCATACAGGCAGGATTGATTTTGGCCTTGGGATACATTATCTCAGGCGGCGTGATGTTGTTCTCATCTGAACGATGACGCTGCGACTCACCGTGACAGCGTTCGCAGCCGATACCCCTAACCTTATGGTTAAGCGCAAGCTCCTCCTCATCGAAATCGTAGTGGCAGGCGATGCAATAGGAATTGGCGACAATCAGCTCGCTCTCAACCTGATTTCCAGAACCTTCCCCCGCAGACGGCTGCCGGGCATTCTTTTCTTTAGCACAACGCACAAGCGAGCAGTTTGCTGCAAAGAGCAGCAGCAAACTGCTCACCACAAGTCCGGTCAATGTCACGACCCTTGCTCTCGTGACCATCATTCTCTGCATCGCTCCCCAAATCACCGGCTGCCATACTACTGTTTTACAACGCTCTCGTGAATCCAGCGGTTACACGTATTCCCAGCTCTTCAGCCACTGGTATTCCGTGGGGAGTTTGGCCCAGGCCTGGTCCATCGCCGCCTCAAGCTCCCTGGCCTCTTTCATATCAAGCTCGCGGCGTTCCTTGACGGCCTTTACCACGTTGTCCACCTGGTGCCCGTTAATCATACCCGGTATCGGCGCAGTGATTGACGGGTTGCAGAGGATATAGCGGATGGCCTCTCTCGCCAGGCGGTCATCTTCCTCGGCGGTCGGGCTGCCGATGGAACTATCGCCCTTAAACAGTGAATTGCTCGCAAACGGCTTAATGCCGAAGACGCCCACGTCATATTTCTTCACGGCATCGAACATGCTGTCCTTCGGCAGCATCTTACTCTTGGCGGTATAAGGCGTCACGACAACCTGCACAATATCAGGATAAGTCTCAATCATCCACTTTATGTGCGGCCGGTCGTGCGAAGAAAAACCGGTAAAGTGGGCCTTGCCCTGCTTCCTGGCCTTCTCGAGCGCCTTCATCATTTCGTCCACTTCGGCGTTTGTGTGGCTGCCGCTCTGCTCGTTCATCGTAATACGCCATACGTCCACATACTCCAGCTTCGCCTCGCCCATCCCCTTATCGAGGGTCTTCAACAGCGCCTCAGCAGTGCGGAAGCTGGCGTTTCTCATCTCCTCCTGATACCACGAGAAGCCCAGATACATCTTGTCGCGTCTGTCCCTCAAGGCCTCGGCGTACGTCAGCACCTCTTCCTTTGTGCACGCATCGATGTAATTGACGCCGCACTCGATGCACCGGCTGACGACGTCGTAGCGGTTCTTCTTGAAGTCGGGATTGTCGAGGCTGGCGCCCAGCCAGCCGTCGCCCTCGAATAGGCGCGGCACCATTTTCTCGATGCGTTTCCAGTGCCCGCCCAGACACACCGCGGACGCCCAGATATTGGTCTTCCCTAACCGACGATACTCCATCTCCGGATTGTAGCTGCGGGTCTTTTTAATGGCGGCATCATCCGCCCAAGCGACTCGGCTGCCCAAAGCGCCAAGCCCTGCAGCCAGACCCGCCGCGGCGACCGCGCTATCGCGCATAAATTCCCGCCGAGTTAGATTGTCTGCCGGATTCGGTTGTTGTCGATTCTGTTCCATAGTTTTCTCCTTTGTATGTCTTTCGGTTGAAACCTTGCTTTGCCGGTTAATGCTTCACGCTTCTGCGAGCACTTTTTTGTAACATCCCTTCAAATAGTCGCGCGCCTTTGCCAGATTGTCGGCCATCACGTCCGGCTCAGGATGCCCGTGCATAAAGGGATTAGTGTACCCGCGATAGCGAATTTCCGCAAGGGCTTTTATCCAGCTTGTCATATCCGTAGGCCCGATGCCCGGAAGCTGCTTTTCATCAGGATAGCACTGCCAGGCGTAAAAAAAGAAAAGCTGCCTGCCGCAAATCCGTATCGCCTCCGGCACCGACGTCTGGATTGCCTGTAAATGATATGGCGCAAGTGCAATTCCCACCCTCGGTGATTTATTTGTGTCCACAAACGCCTTCAGTGAATCAAGCGAGTCAAGCAGCGCCTGGCCGTGGTTCTCGATGGCCAGATACGAATTGTATTTCTCCGCCAGCTCAACGAGACCCTTGAGGTCCTCAATGAACTGCTTCATTCGACTACTTAACTCCTCCGGCTTACACGGGCCGGCGCTGCCCTGAATCGCTACGCCGCCGCCCGCCTTACCTAATAGCTCCGCATACTTGGCGTAACCGCCGCTATAGACCGAGAAGGCAAAAAGCTTCAGCTTACACCTTGCCAATAACGCCTTCAGGCCGTCCGGCCCAAGTCGATTGGCCACGTCGTCAAGATGGGGACAGCCCTCGTGGGCCGACCAGATGTCGATTGCCTCAAATCCCAACCTGGCAATCCGCTCGCAGGCCTGCTCAATCGGCAGTTGCATAAAATGAATCGACGAGGTGGACAGCCGCATCCGCCACTTTTTCTTCTCGGCCGGGGTCTCTTGCGCCTGTGCCGGCAGAACCGGCGACATAACACCAGCCGCCGCACCCACACCTGCCGCCTTTAGAAAATCGCGTCGATTAAGGTTATCACTCATCACAAAATCTGTTTGCGATTATGACTCAACGGTCAAATCAGGATTGTCGGGTCCAAAGTGCTTGAGCATAACGATGGGGTCGGTATTCGATGAATTTGCAATAGTTACGCCCTTTCTGGCCGCCGCTTCGCTTACAAAAAACTCATCGTTCGTCAGTTGGCCATACCTGATAAGCGAAGGGGTCTCTATGTCCCACTGCCCCATCCTGCCGTGCCCCTGCATCATTATAAAACCGTATGCAGCGCTATCCTTGATAGTTACTGTCCGTCCGGGCAGGACCGTAAGCTCCTTGGCGCTGAACGCCTTCGACTTGTAGCAAATCCAGCTCTCCATATAACCCTCGGCCTGCATTTCCTTGAGCGGACGAACCGGCCTGGGCCGCATAAAGCGGTTTTTCGCAAAATTCGGGTCAACGTTTAATTCCCAGTCAATCACCCCAAGCAAAAAGTCAACGTCACCGACTTTATTCCTGGGCGTATCCTTCCAGAGAAGTTCTTTCGGAACAACCTGGTGATGAGGAAGCGACTCATACATAGCAAAAACGTCCGATGCCTTTTGCGGCTCATAAGTGCACAGACTGCCCGGCGCATGCAGCACGCCCGGCGGCACATCCCAGCCCGTGCCGACATCAAGCCGATACGCAACGGAAAGGTCCGTGATTTTGTTGTCGCCCTTGATAAAGTCAAGCAGGCACTGCCGCACCTGCTCTTTTGTCGTGCCGGGCTTCAGCCCAAAGAAGGTATAGGGGAAATCGCCCCCGTAATTATTCGCCTGCGGGGGAAAATAATACGCCTCGGGCTTGCCTAATTGACCTGTCAGCTTCGCATGCTCATCGCGATGGTGTATGTGGTGCGGCAGAGCGCCTTTGTTATCGAAGAATTTCGAATACATCGGCCATCGCTTGTATGCCTTCCACAACCTCTCGCCGATAAGCTCGCCCTTCAGCTCGTCAATCGCCTCCCGCAGCAGAACCTTTTGTGTCTTTCCGTTATCTTCAAACACAATGAGGCTGAGGCCCTCGTTCGGCGAAGTCAACGGCCCGTTGTCCGCCGGCGTGGTTGATGCAAACCATCGCTCATCAATGCCTCCCCGCTCGCCGCCCATCGCATAGTAGTCATCAGGATGCAGTTTTATCCGCCGACCGGGCACACAAAACGAACGCGGCACCCAGTTCGGCGCAAGTCTCACAATTCCCTTACCTTGTTCAAGTGCCTTTGTCGCAACAAATTTAGCAGCCATAAATCCTCCCGGTAATTTTCGATTGTCGATTTACAATTTTCGATTGCCGTTCCCAGATTACAAATCGCCAATCGTAAATCGTAAATTCACCTGTCCTTACGCTCGCACTTTTTCACTTTCTCCCAGCTTCGATTCTTCGCAGACGTCAACACCGCGTCGCAGACATACTGCGTCTCAAGCGCCTCCCTAAAGGTCGGCGAGGTCGGTTTGCCCTTCGCGAGATTCTCCAAAAAGTCCGCCGCCTGGTGCACGAACGCATGCTCATAACCGATTTGCAGCCCCGGCACCCACCACCTGCCCATGTACGGCATATCCGCGTCCGTGACGTGGATGCTCCGCCAGCCGCGGACAATCGACTCATCCCGATGGTCGAAGTAATTGAGCCGATGCAGATCGTGCAGGTCCCACCCTATCGAGGCGTGCTCGCCGTTAATCTCGAACGTATAAAGCGCCTTGTGCCCACGGGCATACCGCGTTGACTCGAAGTTTCCCAGCGAGCCGTTCTCAAACCGGCAGAAGAACGTGCACGCATCGTCTATCCCCACCGGCTCGACCTTGCCCGTCTCAACGTTCATACGCTCCTTCACGAATGTCTCTGTCATCGCGCAGACGGTTGTAATAGGCCCATTGTGCCACATGGCTGTGTCGATGCAGTGCGCCAGCAGGTCGCCCGTCACTCCCGAGCCGGCGGCCTTGACATCCAGCCGCCACGTCGCCATTCCTCCCTGCGGCACCTTCGCCGAGATAGTCCAGTCCTGCAGAAAATTCGCCCGATAGTGGAATATCCGCCCCAGCCGACCCTCGTCGATAAGCTGCTTGGCCAGCGTCACCGCGGGAACCCGCCGATAGTTGAACGACACCAGGTTCGCTACGCCGGCCTTTTCGACGGCATCAACCATCTCCTTGCCCTGCGCGCCATTGAGTGCCAGCGGTTTCTCGCAGATAATGGCCTTGCCCGCCCTTGCCGCGGCGATCGCAATCTCCGCGTGGACGTTGTTCGGGACGCAGATATCCACCACATCGATAGTCTTATCCTCGATGACCTTGCGCCAGTCGGTCGTGTGCGATTTGTAGCCCCACTGGTCCGCAAAGGCCTTGGCCTTGTCCGCCTCCAGCCCGCAGATCACCTGCAGCACTGGCTCATAGGGCACATCAAAAAAATTGACGACCCTGCGGTATGCGTTCGAGTGCGTCCGCCCCATGAACCCGTAGCCGATTATCCCTACGTTCAGTTTCTTCTTCATAACTCACTCCTTGATTTAGAATCGAGCATCGAGTATCGAGTATCTACCCATATTTCTTATTCAACTTGTCCACTGCCTTTTTGGATTCCGCGGTAACGGCCCACGCATCAGGCCAGAAGCACAAATCAATCGTCCACCAATCGTGCCCCATATCGTTTTTCGCCAGTTCAGGCAACAAGTCGTCGAAGTTTATCTTGCCCTTGCCGAACGGTGCGTGCGTGGATGTCTCGCCGCCGTGCAGCGTGCCGTCTGAATCAATCAAATGAATGTGATTGATTTTGCCGCGAAGATTCCTCGCCAATTCCACAACACCGCCCGCCAATACCTCCTTCTTGCCCGGCTGCCTGGCGCCGGTGGCTGCAACCATATAGCCGTGACAGGTATCAAACAATATGCCAAAATTGTCATGACCGACTTCATCCGCGATTCGCAAAATGTCGGACGGTTTATTGAACGCAAAACCCGGCTCAAATTCCCACGTTAGTCGCACTCCCTTGTCAGCCGCCTCGGCAGCGCAGACCTTCCAGGTCTTCACGGCCCGCTTTCTCGCGGTATCGACATCAACCTTTTCAAAAATAGTCGGCGGCGCAACACTATCCACCCGAATGGCCGGAATCCCAAGGTCAACACAGAATTGCAAATTCTTGCGGAAACAATCGAGATACGCCGAATTGTCATCGGTGTCGATAAGGTGCTGCTTCCACAAATCCGCCGCAAGGCCCGACCAGCCGAGCCCCAGCTTCGCCAGTTGATTCTTGCAGACGTCTCGCTGCTCTTTCTTCGGCATATTGTCCGGGTTCGGGTGCGGCGGAAATCCGCCTAACTCCACGCCGTCAAAACCCAGCTCCTTAACCTTCTTTATCACCTCTTCCCAGGCCACCGGATTTGTCGCATAAGGCCCAATCGTATATGCCCACGACCCAATCGATATCTTCTTCATAACCTACCCCTTCACTTTGAGTTGACTGCTTGCCCCCGAATGCTTCTATCGGGGGTTAGCCATTAAACCGTCCAACCATCTAACCGTTACAAGTTCTTTTCCTTAAAACAAATGACCGAAAAGCATAGTATAACATTTTGCAGTTATTTGGGAAGAATACAAGAGGATTTTTGAACATTTCCCGCCCGCAAATAATGCTTCCCCGTGAGAGAATTAATACTCGCGACATCCTGCCCTGGTACCAAGCCATCAAGTTCAGCTACAAAAACCCATAACTTGCACCAGGCATCACAAACACCATCGACAACCCCGCCGCAGCGGCGATTAAACCGCCTCATCGCAGGTACGCGTGCCCTTCCTGGCCGGTCGTATCAAGGACCGTCTGCCACAAATGGCCGTTCGGGTCAACTTTTTTCCTCTTCAGAATTGCAAGCGCTATCGGAATATGAACGAAATACTGGTTCCAGTAGCTAATCACCATATTCGTCCTGCCCGACATCCCCGCGTGCACCGCATTTTGGCCCAGCATCAGGCAAAACGCAGAATCGTTCGAATCGGCAGGCAGGCTGCGAATCATATAACTCGGGTCAATGTATTTCAGCGAAATCGGTTTGCCTCTCTCCTTGAAATACTGCGTGATTCTCTCTTTCAATAGAATGCCTATATCCTCCCGCATAATATTTCCTGAAGCATCCGTCTCCGCCCCCCTTTCTGTCTTCGACAGAAGACAAGGGGGGCCCTTTTCTACGAGCGCCTCTCCCACGCCTTCCGCCACCACAATCACCGCGTGGTGCTTTTTCTCCAACCGCTTCTCAAGCGCCCACAAAAAACCACCCTCCCCTTCCAAGACAAACGGCATCTCCGGAATAAAGCAGAAATTCACGTCGCTGTTGGCAAGGGTCGCATTAGCGGCGATAAAACCCGATTCTCTGCCCATAAGTTTCACTAATCCTATGCCGTTCCAGGCGCCCTTGGCCTCTGCGTGTGCACTGAGGATTGCCGAACGCGCCGCCTCGACCGCCGTCGAAAAGCCAAACGATTCCTCTATGCCGCAGATGTCGTTGTCGATTGTCTTCGGAATCCCTATTACCGATATTTGGAGTCCTCTTTTCTTTATCACCTTGATAATCTGCGAAGCGCCCTTCAGCGTCCCATCTCCGCCGATTACAAACAGTATTCCAATTTCTCTTTTTTGCAAATTGTCAACTATATCTTCAGGGTCCTGCGGCCCGCGGGAAGATGACAAAATGTCACCACCCTTTAGATGAATCTCATCCACGACTTCCGGCGTCAGCACAACAGGCGGCTCTGGAGCCTTGGAAGACAGGCCCGCATACCCATAGCGAAAACCTAAGACCTGCTTGGCTCCATACTGCCAGGTAAGACCCAGGGTAATAGTCCTTATCACGTCATTCAGGCCCGGACACAATCCGCCGCAGGTAACTATGCCGCCGTTTAGTGTCCCGGGGTCAAAGAAAATCTTCCGCCGAGGCCCCGCCACCTCCAGCATCGGTGGTTCTCTGCCAAAATCTTTGCACCGTCTTAAAGCATCAGAATGCGAGTATAAAAGTATCTTCTCACTGTCATCAACAAAACGGCTACCCGTCTGCAATAGCGGCGAATCTATCATCGCTGTTCCAAGTCTCTCAATATTCAAATCGGGCAGCTCCTGCGGGTTCACACAATAAGCATCCATTTATTCCTTACTCCAGATACGCGTATTAAGATTAAGGTCATCCACAATCCCGACCGCAAGCTGCAGGTCCTCAAAGTGCTCGCGAATCGGCTCAAAATCCAGCGCCGTCCTGAATATCCTCGGCTCAAAAAGGCCCCTCTTATAAGAAATGGCAACAAAAACCATCGACCCCACAAAGGAAAAATATACGTCCCTTTGCGCCTTCTTCCTGAATTCAACCATTCTCTGCATCAGACTCGTCGATAAAATATACCTCGCCTCGATTTGGTCGCTGCCGTACACAACAAAATCCTTCTCAAACTCCGGGTCTTCCAGCTTCACAAGCTGGCCCCGAAACACATTCAGCGACTGCAGCGTTTGCCCAATGCGGCCAAAAAGCAATTCAGCAGTATCGGGAATAACAATCGTCTGGCCGGCAAAGTTCTTATTAAAGTCGCCGACAAAAAACAACCCTCTGAAAATGGTGTATCTATGACGGTTCCTTCCCGAACCCGTCACTCGCTCGGCATTGACCTCCGAAAACATAATCCGGGTCGCCCCCACCTTGCCGTGAACAAGGTCGTCGCCTTTATAGCGGTTGGGTTCCGTCGTAAAGATTTTGGACAGCACAAAAGTGGATTGCCGGACACAACTATTCGGCTCATAGATTAGGTCTTCATCGACAAAGCGGACTATCTTACCAATGACAAAACTTTTGAATTCCGCCACGTAGTTTTTGCTCGCCACTTTGCATATAAGCCCGCCGACCGCCGCAGCCGCCACAATCGGTAAAAGAAAAAGCACCGGCGCATCAGACTGCGAACGCCCAACCAGGAAAATCACAACTATCACAGCGCACAAAAGCGCCGCCCCGATAATCAACAATTTCCGCACAAGCTGACGACGCTTCTGCTCAAGGACCTCAAGGTCCGCCGCCAAACTCGTGTTATAAAACTCTTCAAAATCCTTCAGGGTTTTCAAAGCTGGTTACCTTATCGGGTCCCCCGAATGTTTCTGTCGGGGGTGCCCGCCCGGAATTCAACTTTGGAGCAGCTTCCCGGCATCCACCGCCTCTCGCTGCTGCGGGCTGATTTCAAAAAACTTCTTTATCCTGTATTGCATCAGCCGCGCAGCCAGATTGGTCGGGAACATCTCAACCGCGTTATTATAATCGGTCACAGCCGCATTATAGGCCCGCCTCGCAGCCGATATCTGCTCCTCAATCTCGTTCATCGCACGCTGCAACTGCAGGAAATTCTGGTTCGCCTTCAGGTCGGGATAATTCTCCGCCGCAACTAAAATTCCGCCCAGCATCCTCGTTACCTTGCCGTCCAGATCCACCTGCTCATCATTGGACAGCTTCTGCGAAACCGCCTTCGCCCTCATCTCCGTAATTTCCGCAAGCACACCCCTCTCGTGCTGCATATACGCCTTGACGGTCGCAACAAGCTGCGGCAGCAGGTCATATCTTTTCTTAAGCAGCACGTCAACGCTGCTGAACACGCTTTTAACGCGATTCTTTTTTGCGATAAGGCCGTTGTAAATGAAAACAAAAATCAGAAGCGCAACAACGACGATAATAATAGCCGCAGTCAACATCGTTCAATTTCCCTATTGTGGCAGCCCGAAACAAACCCGCCACCCCCGAATGTTTCTGTCGGGGGCCAGCTTTGGCGGGTCCGGGCAAATCAACAAACAGTATATCCGCCGCCAAATATAGTGCCAACCATAATCTCACGCAGTACAAATCAGCAGCCCGCCACGACGTATTTGGCGGGTTGAAGATTGACGCAATGGCTGCTACACAGTACATTAGCGGCCAAAAAGACCGCAGCTTAAGCGTCAGGTTTTGATCCGCCAAAAGGAATGGCGGACTCAAACAAACATCAGAAAGGAGTTTTCTATGCGAAACCTCATAGTCCTGATGTCTTTGTTCGCGCCGGTAATCGCCGCTTCTCAAACACAACAAAAACCGCCCGCGGCTCCGACAAGCCAGGCCCCCACAGACAGGTTCGAGAAAGTGGTTGGAAAAATGGTCGAAGCAATTAACAACGCAGACTACCCCGGCATCCAGCGAGACTTCAGCCAGATTATGCTCGAAGCATTACCGCTGGAAAAATCCACGGTCTTTTTCAAAGATTTATCCGCCCAACACGGCAAAATCAAAAAGCTCGACCCTCCTCGACTCACCCCCCCC
>Ga0315277_10010830_pt1 | contig 11527 bp, 9 predicted proteins | sample YL17G05_15_MG_FD_203695 | JGI IMG/M metagenome (GOLD analysis project Ga0315277, IMG submission 203695) | Sediment microbial communities from Yellowstone Lake, YNP, Wyoming, USA - YL17G05_15 | ecosystem: Environmental > Aquatic > Freshwater > Lake > Sediment | place: USA: Wyoming | collected...
GGATCTTCAATGGGCTGGACGGTATTTCGAATTCAAAACATGTCCCATCGACGAGTATGCACGATTGCAAGCCCGGATCTTCGCGCTGGTATGCCGCGTGAAGTCGATCGTTCTTGCCGGGTTTCATGACGATAGAGCACAAATCACCCGGGTGCGAGCCGTCAAAGGAGAATATGCAGAGCGAATGGCCAACAAGTTTGTTACTCACTTCACGCCTTCGGAGAAATCTACTCGATATGCTCGCGATGAGCTCGATTACCTCGAATTACAAGGCGATGATGATCTTGAAGACGATGAGGATGATGAGATCTTCTTCTGGTCATAATACAGGAAAGTTCAGAAAGCGATTTGCGTATCGCATTTTTTATGTTAGTTTTTAAGCATTGGTCCGGTACATTGGTGACGACGCGCATCGGCCCACGAACAACGTGGGTGCGCGCCTGGACGTGGAACACGTGGCGACCGAAACCATCACGCTCACCCGGACATTTGGCATGGTGCCCGCATCGCGGGCTGACATCGTCGAGCCGGCATTGCTCGATCGCGTGGTGGTTGCTGCCAACGCCTTCATCAAGGCGGGGGGGACACTCGACCCCGCGATGCTGGAAGGAACGACGGTCGTGGCGGTGAAGCGATTCTATGCTGCCGCGAGGGAAGCTCCGTGGTTGGACCCGGCATTGGAAGCGACACGTCTCAGGGAACGCGCTTGGCGATGCGCGTCGCAAATCGCGTTTTATGCCTTGCAAGAATATCGGCGGCGATGCACGATCATCCCGGCTATCGCGAGCGCCATTCAAGGCATACCATTGGTTCAAATTCGTGAACGAACGTTTCCAAGCAACGAACTCGTGGATAGCACCAGAGAAGGTTTGAAGGGAAAGGGATTGCCGTGCGGTTGCTTGTCGACCGTCTATCTTTCCAACATTGCACGCCACGCGCGGCATTTGCTCGAATCGGCACTGCGAACGACTTATTGCTGCGAAATTGCCTCCGGCATCAAGACCATTGCCAATGCGCAAGATAAAATCATCGATGCCATCACCAGCGAGCTGCAAGACGGGTTGAACGATTTACCGTCCGAGATCATTCGAACGATGTCCGTGCAGCTCACGCGCCGCGTGAAGGATCGTGCTCGTGGTCGCGGGAATCCGGCGGGCAAGCACCGGCTCGACGCGCTCGTTGACGGGATCCTGCATGGCAAGGGCTTGGGTACCTGGCAGCAAGCACGCCGGTCGTGGCGGAAAGTCGTGATGCCGGAGTTAGAATCGCGTAACCGCAGCCTGGACATGGCGATTATAGCGGGTGGTGCTGTTAAAGCCGTGCTTGCGACCATGACCGTGGACGAGGCGATCGCTGCCATGTTCTCGGTTCGCCAGCCCCCGCGCATCGACATCCCCGGAACGACGACACCCGATCCAGCACGAGTGGCACGTGAGCGGGCGTTAATAAGTGCTCGGAATCGCGTTGGCGCGGCATTGTGGTTGATTCTCGGCCCGGACGCGGAGATGTTGTTAAAGGGCATGGTGTCGAATCCAGAACGGCACGTGTTGCTACCACGCTGCAAGAAGCAAGCCATCCCGCTCGCCATCGATGATGGGCAAGTGTATCGGCTCGAATACAAGGTTGGTGGCAAGACCGGGAGTGCTGTATCGGCAACCGTACAGTTCTCGCTCGAGAAGGGCGTGATCCGCACGTTCTCGCTGCGCGGGCTCGACCGCATCGACGAAATGCTCGCGTGGGGTTTCCTGCCAGCGCGCGGCACCATCACGCGCAAGCCCGGCGGCGGACTCCTGCTCCACCTGCCCTTCCAGAGAAAATGCACGCCCGGCCGTTTCCCTGGCAGCAAGGAGGGAAGTGAAAAGAGCAAAACCAAGCACGTCATCGTCGCGGGCGTGGACCTCGGGCTCAAGCACCTGGCATGGCTATCGGTCGGTGCATGCAAGCGAACGGCAGCCGCCGATGGCTCGTGGGAGCCCGTTGACAAGGATTGCCCCGAGATCGCCCGGTATTGCATCGACCAGCCGCAACTCGCCGGCAAGAAGGACGCGTGGTTCGCGGGGGCGGCATCTCCGGTTCTGAACGTGAAGCGGAAGCTGGTCGCCCTCCAAGCTCGTGCTCGGGCATTGCAGCGGCAGAAAGCATTGTTACGGCGGCGATATCGCGGGAGATTCAAGCAAGCGTGGCGATATTTCGTGGCACGCCGCGAGTGGCAGCGCTGCTGGCGGAAGATCCAGCACGTGCACGATGAGATGACCCGCCAGGTGGCGACGCGCATCGTTGCCGCGTGCAAGCACCACGGGGTCGGGTTGTTGCGGTTCGAGGACCTGTCGTGGTCGAGCCATTCGGACAAGCGTGTTTCAGGTCCGTGGCTGGCGACGTGGCAGGTTCACTGGTTTTTCTCGCAGGTCCAGGAGCGGGCAATATTGCTCGCCCGCCTCGCTGGCATCGCCGTGGAACTCGTCGATGCGCGAGGGACATCGAAGCGATGCAGCGCGTGCAATGCTGTCGGCGTCCGGAATGGAAAAACCTTCTCGTGCACGGATCCGGATTGTGAACTAATGATAGACAGCGATTTGAATGGCGCGCGCAACGTGCGGCTTGCGCCAAAATCCTCTCGGCTATATGCCAAAGGGGAGGGCGCCCGTTATCGCCCCTTTGCTTGTCATGTTTCGACAAGCCCTAATCTGGACAAGATCCGCGAAGATGTCTAATCTTGTCTAAGGTTTGAAATAACGGTGAAGCTCGGCCACGATATCTAAAGCCGTGAACCATCCCGTGAGACGTCGCATCCTGGAGCTTTTGTCGAAAACACCTCATGGCGTCGAATCTATGCTGGATCAACTCAAGAAGGAGGGCTTGATCACCGATGACCAAGCGTTGAAATATCACCTCGACTTCTTGCTCAAGGCAAGTTGCATCGAGCTCACGCGCGATGCGTCCGGCAAGATAGTGAAGGCCCGTATTACTCGTGAAGGCCAGGTCGTCGATTACCTTGAAAAATAGCGAAATATCGATTATTACTTATACTCGTTTTATCATATCCACGATCACGGTCGACATGCCGATACCTTCCTCGCCTAAACCTTCGCCGGTCAATGGATTGTAATATTCCCAGATCCCGTTTTTCAAATACATGTCGATCCATCGATCGAGCAATTGCTTTGCGATATCCTTTTTATCGTGCTTGAGCAGGCCTTCCATCACGAAAAAATTAGGTGGACACCACGTGGTTCCTCGCCAGAGTAGCCGGTTCCTGTTGGGATTGAAAGAAGGTTCGGATTTTGCCACGGAGGGAATTGGATAGGGAAGCCAGAACTTCTCCGGATTTGTCAAGTGTGCAACAAGGCTTTCCAAGATTTCCTTCGGAAGGGAATCAAACATGAGGGGGAACAAGGATTGCGCCGTTTCCGCGTACGAGATGCGTTCCTCGCCGTCCTGGTGGAAGAATGATATGAAACGGTTGAGCCGGGGATTCCAGCATTTGTAGATGATGGCTTTCTCGTAAAACGATTGCTTGTCACGGCACCGAGCCGCCAGAAACTGGTCGAATTCCCCGGCAAGCTTGGCGAGAACGCCCCAGCCATCAGCATACACGCTGCACACGCCGATATCCTCGACGTTGAACTTTTCGAGAGCGAGAATCTTGGCCGTGTTCCAGTGTGCTTTTCGATATGCTTTTTTCAGCAAGAGAAATTTCGGATAATGCTTCCAGAACTTCCCCTGGTTTTTATCGCTGATACGTAGCACCGGATCATAGAGCGGCGATGCATCGAGGCCAGACTCCCACGGATGGATGATGCTCACGAGGCCGTCGCCATCTGGATCCCGGGTATTCTCCCACCAATCGAAATAGGCCACGATCTTCGGCACGAATTCCTGGAGCAACTCGGTGTCCTTCGTCGCATTCCAAATGGCCCTTACCGAGTAGGGTAACATCGGCATTTGCGTGAGATCGGTAAACTCCTCGTGGGAATAACCGAGCACCTTGTCGACCATCTTGGCGAGAAAGTTCTTCACCTTGCCCTCTTCGGATCCCCAAAAAATCATTTCCGGGATGAAACCATTCGGCTGCTGGAACTGGAGCATGGTCCGCAAATCGGCGATGGCGTTGTCCACGTCTTTGTATGACCACGTGATCATATGGAACGCACTGTCCCAGAGCCACTGATGATGGCCGTATTTTGTATTTGCAGGGTAGTAGAAGTGAAATTTCTTACCCCATTTTTCACCAGTGCATTCATGCGACTTCAAATAGGCATAGCACGCATCGACCATAGCATCGGTTGTTGGATAAGTCATTCGCGAGACACCAGAATCCTTCTGCGGTGGTGATAAGGAGTAGGTGGGACCCGTCCTACTCAAACAATCCGGAAGAGCCAGTGCTATCGAGAATATTCGATCAAGTAGGCCTGCAATATCACCATTGCATACCGCCGGAAAAAAACGAGGTGGCTTATCTTGCCGCGTTCGTACAAGTCCATTATTTTTTTCAAGTACAAGATGGAAATCCTGAAGTGTTCATAGTAATTGGATTGTTTTTTGCTAAATATCTCTTCATGAATCTTGTCGAATGATTCTCTTGCGAGATTAACCAATTTTCTAGCCCGTTCCAGAGAGGGGGGTGACTGCTGTTCTTGAGACTGAGCATTTTTCTTTCGATCGCGGGTGAATATTTGCTTTCCCAGGAGCAAGCAGAGATCGCAGTAGTTTATCGTGAACCGTTCCTCACCCATCATTTTTTCCAGAGTGCTTTCCACGAGTTGGGCATGGCTTGAAATCTTCTGGTGGATCGTATCGGAATCGAAGAATGCTTGCATGAGTCGAGTAAATCGGGCTATTTGATCCTGGAGATCTTTTTCCATGCTCTCGATCGTCGCTACACCGAGCTTGTTGTCCCGTAAATCCGCGTGTTTCAAATGCCTTATACGGGAAATGGAATCGGGATACATAGAGAACAAGTTTTTCCTTAACAAGAGACTCTGCAGCGAGGGAAAGCCGCGATTGGATTTCGGCAGTTCTGGAAAAATATCGATTTTATTGTGCGACAAAAACAACCGATCGAGGCAGGGAAGATCCATGAGAACCTGGGGAATGGACGTGAATTCGTTGGATTTTAATACGAGATCTCTCAAGAGTCGGAAATTTTTCACAAAGCCAGGAAGTTCACAGAGATGATTGTCCGATAAGTCCAATTCCTCGAGATTGACGAAATTTCCAACCCATTCTGGCAAAGCTTCCAATTGATTTGCTGACAGATCTAATTTTGAAACATTTTTGAGGACGGGAATATTGTTTTTATTTTGATCTAGCTTATTGCCTCCCAATTTGAGGATTTTTAGGCCCTTGATCGTCTCGAGCCCTTTAATTTGCGACAAGTCTTCCAGGTCCGAGTAGGATAGATCCAAAGTCCCGTCTTCTGAAAGAAAGGAAACACGCCTGGATTTTGCCATCCAATTCTCGCCTTGCATATCCTTAAGGAGGAGGACGTGTTCAGAACAATGCTCCAGCATCAGGATAAATTCTTGCTCATTAAGCCGGTCAAACAGCCCCGTGGCAGCGATTTGCGTCAATTTCGTATCCTCTTTGGAGGATTCCAGGAAGTCGCCAAGCAAGTGGGAGAGATCGAGCGGATTGAGGTAATCCGCGTATCCATTCGACACGAGATAGGCGATGGTGTTGAAAAAACCGCTTCGTATTCGTGCCATGATCTCTTCCTTGAACACGCGCTGTGCCTTTGGATCGCCTGATTCCGTTAGCTTCTTCAGCAAAGGGAAAGCTAAATTGCTGTGCAATAGCCGCGTGTCGTAATCGTGCTCGGCCCATGCTTGGAGGTTGGAACAATGGCCCCAAAATTCCTCCTCGACCGAGATCAGCCGCTCCTCGCCACGATGCTCCATTGATCTGTCCAGCTTCTCTGCAGCCTCGTCAATGGATCCAATCTCGTCATATTTTTCCGATTCTTTGAGATCCACGCTGAATAGTAGAAACTTGCACTGGTTAAAACGCTCACCATTAACGTAAATAACAGCTTGCTCGTTCTCAAGCTTGAGAACGATGTACTCGTTTATCTGAAACTCGTTCAAGGTACGTGCTCCCCACGAGATTTAACTTGGCTGTTGAACGACACGTTATATCTATCCAAGATGTTCCAGCGCGTGATTTGGTTAATATAATGTTGTCAATCATCTTGTTATAGTTATTAAACACGTTTCGTCGATCGGGGGTTTAAATCCATGAAGCTGCTCTTGCTCTCGGATCTTGGCGGGAAAATACCCGAAATCCAGCAAGACATCATTTCTAAAACGAGTCTCGTGCTGGTTGCGGGCGATGTGACACTGGGGGCGAGGCACGAAAATACCATCCAGCGATGCTTCGTGGAGCTCGGAAAACTCTTGCAACCCCCGAAGCCCGTGCTGTACATCCCCGGGAACCACGATTACCCGGCCGTCGCGGAAAACCACCCGTGGATCCCTCAAAACTTCACGCTGCTCCACAATCGCAGCATTATAACCGAGATCGAAGGGTTTCCCAAAAGATTGCTCGTGATCGGGTTCGGCGGGGCAACGCTTGGCTTGTACAACAACTTCGCCTTCCACGAAGACGAGATCCTCACCTCGATCTCTCACCTTTTTGAAAAAACCACGGAGGATCGCAAGGACAGAGCCGTGTTCACGATCTTGCTCGTGCACGACGCACCGCTCAACACCGCGCTCGATTTCACTTACATGAAAACACATGTCGGTTCTGAATCGATCAGGCGGGTGATCGAAACCTATCAGCCGGACTTGGCGGTCTGTGGCCACATCCACGAGTCGCCGGGCCTGGAACATATCGGGAAAACGACATGCGTGAACGCGGGCGAGGCAAGGCACGGCAAGTATGCGATCATCAACGTGGAGCTAACCGGCATCCAAGTTGTTTTCCACTAACTAGCCTACGATAATGAAAAAAAGCTTAACGGTGCCGAAAGGAACTTGCCTTGGCCGGTACGAGTTTTATCCCGGCGATCATCTTCTCACTTTCCATAATCTCCTCGATGCTGACGAACTGGTTACCCGGGGCTTTTAATCCTGGAATCGCCCCGAATATCATGCCATTATTTTTCTCGCCTTCATCTAGTATTTTTTCGATCTTCTTGCCATTCTTAAAGAAGACAATGACCGGGACGCCTCCGAGTTGGGCAACTTCCGAATAAAACGGGAGAATTTCCACGAATTTTTGTGTTGTTACTTGTCCTTCCACATTCTTCCGGCCGGCAACGACATCCTTGTCAACCTCGATGATGACGACCTCGTCGTCGTATTTCAAGTTCAATTTTTCCAGATCTTTGGCAAGCCTCTTGCAAGGCCCGCACCATTCAGCCGAGAAATCAACGATTGCCGCCGGGTGCGATTCAATTAACTGTTTTATTGTCACCGGATCGTTAGAATGCTTGAGCATGGTCAAGTGACCGGTTTTCGTACTTAAAAACTCGTCCGGTTGCGTCGCGATTCAAGAAAAAGCATTTTCTTTCCATAACCGGTGACTCTTGTTTTTAACCCTGCATTCGCCTTTCCAAGCTCATTTTTTCGCGTTCGACTTTTTCTTGCCAGCGTATTTGCCGATGCGCTTCACGATCACGACGACCAAGAAGCCAATCGCGAACGGGACGAAGAAAAAAAGTTTCACGCCGTAATACAGCACCGATCCAAATTGAGGAATTGGCGTCACGTTTTTCAAGAAATCAAACCCGCGGACGATTATTTGAAAGCCGACCAAGCTAAATAGGAGAAACAACACCGTGCTGCGAATCTTTGCTCCTTGCTTGCCACTGATCCGCTTGAAATCGAGCTTTTCCACAGGCCCGGGAGGCAAAAATCGTTGCCCCATGGAGGCGAACGAGAAGACGAAAAGCACGAGGGTAAACAACCAGTCGAACCACGTCGCATCGAGGCCGAACACGATCGTGGCCGGAATGATCATGGGACCGGCAATGACCGCACTCCAGAACTGGAAGATCAGGTATGCCCCGAAAATCCCGGTGAAAATCAAGTATAAAAGGAACCTGAAACCGACCCGCCTCGCATAGCTTGCAAGTTCCGCGGCGAACATGGCCAGGAAAAATGCTTCAAGGATGCACCACGAGATGAACGCTAAAACCAGGAAGGGCGCGGCCGCCGTGAGCCCAATGTTGAATAGATACAAGTCGATTGACAAAATCGTGATGCCAGTAATAATGCGGATCACCCACAAGTTCGCTTTGTCATGGCTCCGCTTGCTATCACCACGAAAAGCACCGAAGACACGCCACACGTTGAAAAGGATAAAGACCATGGCGAGGTATTGGAAGGTGGAGAATGCTCCAATAGCAATTATGTAAACGAACACGTTAGGGATCAGTGTATGAATATATTCCACGCTGACGAGGAGGATCGCGACGAAAAAACTGGCAATCGCACTTCCACGAATTTCTTTATCCGAAAACAAGTACTTGAAGCCGGCGGCTTTTTCTTTGAACATGGGATTACCATCCAGGATAGTGATCCCGGGATTAAGGAAATTTACGGATATTCAGAATTCTTCCTTCAAGGTTCCTCTTCAGGTTCCTGGATCCTTTCCCGGGCCTTGAACTCGGTAGCTTTTCTCGTGTACCACGAGATCAGTTGGCCGAGATCTGCAGGCACGAAATACTCGCCACCGCACCGCTTCACTGCTTTTTCCATGAGATCCACGCTCGATGCACCGAGGACGATGATATCGAACGCGACGTGAGCATCCTTTCTCACGACCTCGATGGCGTTCGCAAACATCTCGCTATCCGTCGGGTACCCGTCGGTTAGCATCACGCACAAGACCGGCTTCACCGCGCCTTCCGCGGCTTCCATATCCTTAATCAAGTTGATCAATTGCATTGCCAGGTAGAGTGCCTTTCCCGCTTCCGTGGCTTGCCCATAGGAATTGCCGATGTTTTCCACAACGCTGGTCGCCATCCGTTCCATGACGTCCTGGGCGCTGCCAGCACTGTCCATAAACGCGACGCCATCAAAATCAAGCGTTTCCGCCATATCGGCAAACCGGATGACCGCAACCTTTTCTCCGTGGCCGCGTGCCATCTTTATTGCGAGAAACGTGATTGTCGCCAAGGCTGCGCCCATTCTTCTTGGTATGAGAGTGCCTTCCTTGAATTGGTTCAAAAAATGTTGAATTTTTGGCGATTTCATAGTTCGCATGATGGTCCGGATAGCTACATCTGCATCCTTGACTTCCAGATCGCGGGCCATCATGGATCGGGAGATGTCGATAATGAGGATTGCATTGAATTTTGCTCCCGATGCTGCCACGCCTGCATCGACTTCCATCCAGCGCGTGCCTTCAATCGGCGCACCAGCTGAATCCAATAGATACCAGCCAGAAGGGTCCAGGCCGTAAATTGGGTTACCGCTCGAGTCTGACACTTGCACCCCGTACGCGTCAACTTGATTTGGCTCGATCATTTGCACCTTCTCTGGAACCGTGCTCTTGATTTCCGTTTTCGCTTCGACAGCGGGTTGTACCGGGGCAGGCGGTGCTGGCGCAGGTGGTGCTGGCACAGGCGGTGAAGGCACTTCGGGTTGCACCCCAGCACTCGGTTCACCACTTGCTTGCGCCGCCTGAGCGCCACTCAAGTCGTAGTAATTTGCCGCAGTGAAAGTATTTCCTTGAGAATCGAGAGGATACCCGCTCGTGTCAAAGCCATAGATGGGATTGCCTTGCGAATCGACAACAAGATTCTGGTAATCATCGATCTGATTTGGCACGAGCACCCATAGCTGAGAAGGGGTAGCGTTGGCCTCCTTGACGGGAGGCGACGGCACAGTTGCTTGAACGGGAGCCGCCTTAACGGGAGGTGATGGCACGGATGCTTGAACGGGGGGATGGATGTAAGCCTGCACAGGCGCCGGCGTCGCTTGCGTTGCCGGGGTGCTTGCAGCTCGTTTATACACGGAACGTGAGAGCGTGAGGTCGACGGACTTGATCTTGAGGGCATTCAACGTGTCCGGATCGACTTGCACGATGAAGGGATACACGTCGGCGACGTTTACTTGCATATTAGCCTCGATGCCCTGGCTCGGCGATTTGACCGACACGATATCGCCATTCTGGACCCCGATCCGAGCGGCAGCCTCACGTGAGATCCGGATCATCAATCCAAGCCCTTGATTCTTTTCGATGACCAATTTTATCTCAGTTTCGGGCATATTTCTCCCCCGGGGTTCTATTTGTGTGTGTTTTTACCGATAATACCAAGAAAAGTGTCAAAGAGAAAGACGAGGTATGATTCGGATTTTTTTTCGGTCCACAAGTCATTGTTTGGTGAATTCAAATACCCTTTACTCGCTGACCACATGAAATCGCGCGAAAATAAATCTTTTCGTGCACCGGGAACGATCTCCTTGCATCAATTCGGAAGTGTCCGTGAAACGATTGTTTCAACCGTTATTTCAAGCTGGACGAACTTGGACATCAAGGCCAGGTTTTCCCAGGCTAAGGCTTGTCGATGCGTGACAAGAAAGCGGGCGATAACGGGCGCCTTCCCCTTTGGCGTGTAGCCGCGGGGATGTTGGTGTAGCCGCGGGGATGTTTGCCACACATTCGCCATCAGGTCGAGCTTCTTTCAACTTTGTTCATGTAAATCTAAACTGTTTAGCAACCCTTGAGAAAAAATGATTGATGAGCGGAGGGTCGGGCATCATCTCGTTGCTAAAGGCCCCTCACGCATCAAGGGAATTTCCGGAAAGTTTCACATGGATTCCTTCTCGGAGGCGAGCAGCGCTCCCGGCCCGCGTGATCCGGTTTTTCTCCAGGTCAATCACTTCGAGCTTGCCAAGACCATCGACCCCTTGAATTCTCGTGATGTGGTTCCGCGATAAATTCAACATACGCAGCTCCGCGAGGCTTTCCAGGTTTTCCATGGTCGCGATCTTGTTGCCGGCCAAGTTCAAGTGGTCCAACCTTTGAAGGCATTCCAGTCCTTCGATTTTTTCGATGAGATTTACGGACAAATCGAGTGCCATCAAATATTTGAGCGGTTCAAGGTTCTCGATGCGGCGGATCTTGTTGTGGCCCAGGTGCAAGAATTCCAGGTGGACGAGCGTGGTCAAATCGCCGATTTTTTCGATGTTGTTGCGGGAAAGATCGAGCGATCGCAGTTTTTGAAGGTGATCGATGCCATGAATGTCGGCGATCCTCGCGATACGGTTTGCGTTGATGCACAAGGACTTCAGCGCGGGAAGGTGGTCGATGCCGTCGATGGTCGTGATGCCGTTCTTGTTCAAAATGAGCGTGTCGAGCAGCCCTGGATTGGCAACGCGGTCGATGCCGTCCAGGCTGGCAATTTGATTATTCGACATGTCCAGGCATTTGAGACTCCCGACGTTTTCGAGCCCCTGGATCTCGTGTAAACTTTGGATGCTTGCTGCAGGGATCCGGAGACGCCCGGTATTTGAAACGTGGAAGTCTTTTCCGTGTACGACGACCTTCTCGCCGATCGAAGCCGCAAGCATCCAAA
>Ga0315277_10010831_pt1 | contig 11527 bp, 12 predicted proteins | sample YL17G05_15_MG_FD_203695 | JGI IMG/M metagenome (GOLD analysis project Ga0315277, IMG submission 203695) | Sediment microbial communities from Yellowstone Lake, YNP, Wyoming, USA - YL17G05_15 | ecosystem: Environmental > Aquatic > Freshwater > Lake > Sediment | place: USA: Wyoming | collected...
CGGGAATCAACGCTTCTGGAAACCCGGCAAGACCAGTTCCCTCGATGGCACGGGTCGATGAAAGAAGAATCCATGTCCTTTAGGGCGTGGTAGTTCAATAAAAAAGCACAACGTTGACTATACTATCAAGGTACCTCCAAACAAGCATGAACCAGTTATCGCGGTATCTACCGGGGGATTGAACACTTGTTGAAGTATCGCATCGCGCGACAGTATCCCATCCCATACATCGACCGAGTGACTATGCCCGCAAAATGGGCAACGTGGCTCGCCAAGCAAGGCGATGGTAATCCCCGGCTCGAAGCAGAGCCATCAAGCAATGGATTCACGACATGGGATCACGCAAAGCACGGTATAGCTCCGTGGATGGAATTCTTCTACGATTGGCGTTTCGCAGACCTTTTTAACACCGGAGCCTTGGATATGCTGCTCACTTGCGGTGCCTATCGCCAAATTGCATATAGCGCGGACGGAAAGGAAAAATGGAAGTACGAGGATCCAGATGCTGGTTTCTTGGACATCCGGCTGGACAGCAACTTTCCCGTGCTCGACATCGACGGGGACGGGAAGACCGAAGCGGTCTTGCCTCGGAAGGTGAACGGCGTGCTGCAGTTATGCGTGATCGATACCATGACCGGAATTACGCGGCATTCGACGCCGTTTCCTGACTTGAAGTCGCACCCGAACGATCTTCGTGTGTCAGTGCTCGCGATGAATGCACGAGGCACGCCCACCCCGCATGAGATTCTCGTCGGTATCGACTATTGGGTTCTGTATCTATACGACAGCGACTTGAACTTGATCTGGGAGCGCGAGCTCCACTATCATCCCCACCGGAACAAGAGGCATAAGATGATGGGGCACACGCCGCTGGTCAAGGATATCGATCGTGATGGAAAGGACGAGATCATCGCCGGGTCGACCGTGCTTGGCGGTGATGGTCGCGTGCGCTGGGTTGCACCCGATTTACCAGCAATATTGCGTGATGGCCACGTAGATTGCCCTGTAGTCCTTGATTGGAAAGGAAACGGCCAGCCTTCGATTTTTTTTAGTACCGGAGCTTATAATTTCGAAAGAAAAGGAGAATTTGGATGGAATCTCGCATGGGGTCTAGCGAAGAAAAGTAGGTTTGATTTGCACCCAGCCCAATCGATTATCCACGGTCAAGCGGCGAGGGTTGCACGGCTGTTGCCAGGATCCGGTGGCCAGCAAGTGGTCTTATACGACAACGTCAACCGGGTGTTTCGCGACAAGCCGGATCGTGTTATTGCCATTGCTGAAGGTGGCCGCGTGCTCTGGGAAAGGGAGTTTTTCGGCCCAAACATGCAAGAGGGTGGATTCGGTTTCTGGTGTGGCGACTGGGATGGCGACGGCCTCGATGAGGTATTCGTCAATGACAGAGATAAAGTCAATATCCTGCGCGGTGTGAATGCGGAGGTCATGGGTACTCTGCCAGGCCACCTTGTCTACGTACACGACATCCTCGGAGACAACCGTGCCGAAGCCATCATCATGGACACGATCGGCCCCGGCCAGCAGCTCTTGATCTGTGAAAATAACGATCCCCATCCACGCGGCGAGGAGCCCTTGAAATCGCGCAAGGTGGGGCCTACCCTTTACAATTGCACCCGGTACTAGAAATATAATTATTCGGTCCGGGGGAACCAGATGCACGACGGCGTGGCGCTTTGACCGAACGGCTAAGTTTCGAGCAAATCTTGCAAGATGTAACGAACGGCGGTCGATTTCTGAACAACTGATTACGGATAACACTTCGCACGCACGTTCAATGATTTGTTTTTGAGTTGATTTATTGATTATAAATACGTGCTGATAGCATAATTGCACGGGATCGTTCACCGAAGCAACCATTTCCACAGCGGTATAAATGCAATACCGCCCTTCTCGCGTTCCACATTTTTCGTGATTAGTATGATTTCTTTTATATTCTTGAACGTTTTTTGAAACTCCAACAGCGCATCTGTTTCCCGGGCATCGATAGCATCGGTGTAGGAAACGTTTATTGCCGTTAATGATTGATCTTTATTTTTAATGACGAAATCGACCTCGCCTTTATTCTTCCAATAATAGACGTTGCGCTCATTCCTCTTCAATTCCAACAGTACGAGGTTTTCCACGAGCTTTCCCTCGTCTCTTGAAAATTTAAAGGAGATTGCATTTCGCAACCCGTTATCGATGCAATACACTTTCGACGGGCGAGTTTTTTGATCTTTCATCGAAAACGAGAAATAATCCACGATAATGACCATATACGCTTCGATGAAGTACGCGAAGTAGTCCTTTATCGTGTCATATGATAAACCCAAGGCGCCGCGTAAAGTGCGCAGCGAGAGCATCCCCGTAAAGTTGGTGAGAAGGAATAACGCCAGGTCCTTTGCTCTTTTGCTGTTCAAGTTGTAGCGATCGATGATATCCTTGTATAGCATGTCGTCGAAGTATTGCTGCAAGAGGCGCCCCTTGAATTCCTTGCTCGTGAAAAACACGGCCGGAAACCCACCGAACTCGATATAATCATTCAATGCTTTCATTATTTGATGTATTTGCGTTTCAAGAACCAAGCCTCCTTGAGCTTTCTGCAAATCGATGTCGAGCCTTGAGAAATCGATAAATTCCTTGAAACTCAACGGAAACACCTCGAACGCCAAGTTCCGCCCTGTAAGTAATGTCGAATACTCCCGCTTGAGTAGATAGGAGCACGAGCCCGATATCACAAATTTACAGTTCGATTGTGAATCGTAATGGTGACGGATCCACGATTCCCAGCCTTCACGCCGGTGTATTTCATCGATGAAAATATATGCCTTTTTATCAGGATTGATGATATTTCGATAGCCGTTGTAAATGTCATCCAGCGTGTGTTTTGAAAGCGACAAGTCTTCGAGATTGACGAAGAAGATTTGCTCGGGCGCTACACCTTGGCTCAAAAGACGATCCACCATTTGATACATCAACGTGCTCTTGCCTGAACGACGCACGCCAATGATGATCGTGATTTCCCGGATTTCCACGGACTTGACAAGGAGTTCATAACCTTTTCTTAGCAGTCCCTTCAATTCATCAGGTACTTTCTTCGTTACCCACCAGGGATTATGCTCCGTTAATTTTTGAATTTCCACGTTACAATGTAACGTAACAATTATATAAGAATGTTACGATCGATTGTAACAATTATATTAATCTCGGAATACTGGCAAAAAAAAAGGCTTTATTCTGTTCTCGAGAACCAGATGCACGACGGCGTGGCGCCTTGGCCGAGCAGCACCGTGTTGTTCGCGTGGTAGTACGGGATCGTGACAGGATCACCCAGCCCCCATGACGTCACCGCTCCACCCGTGTTCGGATTCGCGGCGAATTCTGGGTAGTTGGAGCTGCTGATGGAAACCTGAATCTGGTGGCCCGGGGTGAAACGGTACGCCATCGACCACAAGTCAACATCGAGGGTATACACGTTGCCGGGCACCATGAGCGCGGTCTCGTTCGACCGGAACCCGTCACGATACCGGGTCTTCAAGATGCCGTCGGCGACGATGATCTCGCGGCCGTCGGGATAGATGTCGAGCAGCTTGGCCGTGAAGTCCGTGTCCGTGCAGTTCGACATCACGTTGAGCGTGGCGCGGATGCGGCCGATGATCTCCACCGGCGCGGTCAAGACCGGCGTGCGGAACTTCAAGATATCGCTGCGGTTCGCTTCCACCAGCTTGTTGTCGTACGCGCCTATTCGGAGCAAGGGATCGACCGTGCCCGTGTATCGGGTGGCATTGATCATGAACGTTGTTCCACCACCATTTAGCACGGGATCAATAGGATCGTAAACATATGACAAGTTTGCCGGCGTGGATGGTGTCGAATTCGACAGCGTGCCATTCTCGTGGAAATACCATGCTTCTTTAGTGGAGGGTATCGGCCAATCCATTGCCGTGCGCCATTCATTTACCCTCGGATCCACGGAATCGGGATCCCCCATCACGATATAATAAACTCGCGGCTGCGCGGACCAGTTCCGCGCCTCGCCCCACAGTGATTCGCCGAAAATGAAATCTTGCGCTGCATACGCATAGCTGGAACCATCGTCCACCATGGAATAATTCACGCTCGGGTGATCGTTTCCGCCATGAAATACTGGTCCCATGACGAGGATCTGGTGCCCCTTGGCATAATCCGTGCCGTTCTTGTTGTACCACATGAATGAATCGATGGTTCCTTGCTGGAAGCAGTCGTACCACCCGCCAAAATGCACGGCTCGCGGGTGTACGTTGCGAGCATTGTCATTCATCGTGACCGACGTCGCCGCCCACCAGTCATCCTTGGCCGCGTGGTCGAACAAGGTCTGGTAGTATCCTAGGCCGTCCACGCCAGGTAACCACACGTCCATGAACCACTTCTGGAAGCAGCCCCCTGTAAAAATCCACTGGTCATACAGATCGGCGGCCCCGACATTGATGAAGGCCGCTTTCACATTTTCACCAGCAGCGTGGCCGTACAGCTCCGTGGCTGCGTCACCGGAAGAACCCGAGGTTGCGATGTTCCCATTGCACCAGGGCTGGGCAAGGATCCAGTTGACCGTGTCGACGCCGTCGGGCCCTTCCGTGTGGTATACTTGGAAAGGTACACTTCCTCTTGACCCCCACGCCCCACGCACGTCCTGGACCACGCCGATGTACCCTTGGTTAGCGAATGACTGTCCCAAGGCAACAAAATCCGCCCTCGCGCAGTTATACGCCGTCCGCTCCAGGATGACCGGCCTCGAACCATTTTCCATCGTCCAATTCGGCGGGAAATAGATTCGCGTGTAGAGCTTGTATCCGTCCCGCATCGTGACCCTATTTTGATTGATGCTAAAAGTAAAAATGAGTCCATTCGCCGCGAAGGCGATCGCGACTAACGTGATGCCCGCGACCACCTTCAAAACCGTGATGTGATTCAATTCACGCTTCATAGCTAAGAGGACGTGCCCCAATGCATAAATAGGTTTCAAGCGATGCTATTATGAGGTGCATGCAATGAGCGAAAAGGGCATCGATCTGGAACGGGTGGCGAAGGAGGCGTTCAAGCAAATCTTCGCGGGCGCGAAGTCGGTCGAGATAGACGGCAAGACCTATCCTATCGAGATATTGAAGAGCAGCCGGCTCAAGTCGGTTACCATAGGTGAATACCAGGTTATCGAGCAAAATCCCAAGAAGGAATCCCAATGGGCTCAAAAAGCAAGCGAAGGCCACAAGATCGCATGGATGTTTCAAGGACGCAAGTACATCGCTCGCGTGATGGACGGGGAATTCATGTTACTAGGAAAGAAGATTGTAACCTGAGGAATCAACAAAAAACTTAGAAAGGATTGACTTGAAAACTATACGTTTTCGACTCACGGATGCTGAATATGAGCGCGCGGAATTGCTTGCACAATTATTGGACAAATCCATACCGCCGTTGTTGAAAGAACTTAGCATGAAAGGCATTGCGTCTTCGATCGTCGAAATAGCTTTGACCTTGTATAAAAACAACAAGATTGGATTGAAAAAGGCGTGGAACCTGTCTGGCCTTGCATTTCATAAATTTCTCGGCCTTCTCGAGAGCCGTGGCATCGATCCAAGCATACCCGACGAGCTTATCGATTCCATGATCGAAACGGCAAAGGCGTTGACTTTTGAAGAGATGTTCCCGTGAAAATCAAAGGATGAATTGAGAAAACTCGTCAAGGAATTTGATTAACCGCCGAGTTCTTGCTTTTAAGGATGTCCCGAACCTAAGCCCCGGCGAAAATCATTTAAAGTAGTCTTCATGGATTATCATAGCATTCCGGCCACAAGTTGCCATGACTGCGCGCGACACGCGGGATGTTGAAAACCGTGCAATCACGGTCCGCTAGCTTAGCCAGGTTGAGCGCACGGCTGATAACCGTGTTTTCGTTCTAATTAAGAACGAAACGACAAAGGTCGTGGGACCGAAGCCCACGCGGACCACCATTTTTTCCCTTTTTTCTAGGTTCAAGCCTTTTTCTTGGAATTGAATGGAATCCGAGATTCCCGCGGTTCTCGCAACTCACGATCGTTTTATGGTTTGACCGCTTTTCATGATCATGGACCACACCATCGAACTGATGAGGTATTGCAAGTCCATCGGCCTGGATCTCGCCGGCGTGGCCGATCTCGCGCCGTTCAAGGCCGAGAAGGCATGTTTCCCGGAAAATCTGCTCGATGATTACACGTTCGCCGTGTCCGTTGGCATCCGCCTCGATGACGAGGTGCTGAATGTCATGACGGATCGACCAACACCACGTTACGATGCCCTTTACCAGGACGTGAACGCCCGGCTCGATGCAGCGGCCGAGAACGTCGTGCAATGGATACGTGGCAAGGGGTGCAAGGCTTTGGCGATTCCCGCATCCAAGATACTCGACGCCAGCCGCCGTCATGGCAGCATTTCCCACAAGGCGATCGGCCACGCGGCAGGGCTTGGCTGGCAAGGCAAGAGCCTGCTACTGGTCAACCCGGATCTCGGCCCGCGGTTCAGGCTGGCCTCGATCCTCACCGATCTAGATCTCACGCCAGGCGTGCCGGTGAAAAACCAGTGCGGATCGTGCCACGCGTGCGCCGACGCGTGCCCCGCACGCGCCATCAAGAATGTCTCGACGAAGGACCGCTATGCCACGTGCGAGGAGGCGGTTGATCTCGACAAGTGCAATCGCCAACTCAACGAGTTTGGCAAGTTGCCCGGGATCTCGCATTCCGTCTGCGGCGTGTGCGTCATCGCGTGTCCATTCGGGAAAAAAACAAGAAAGAAATTGTCTCACGGCAAGTAGATATCGGTCTTGCAGAAGGGACATGTCTCCTGGGATTTCGGGAAAATGAGATCCATGATCGCGATTTCGTGGTGCTCCGATCCGGTCTCGGAATAAAAGGGACACTCTTCCAGCGTCACGGAAATGCCATTATCGTCCATGAAGTCTTCGACGCGTTCAGATGCCCGTCGCAAGCGTCCAACGTCGATATCATCGATGTCCTCCATCAATTCCTTCAATTTCTTGATCTTATCGAGCAATTCGGCTCGTTTTTCCTCGGCCATGGGGGCACCCCGCGACGATGCTGCTTGTTGCTCGTCATACCGTCAAATCACTCCTAATTTAAATCATTGCACTCGCGCCGCGAATCCACGGGAGCCGGCGAAGGCTGGTGGCATGGGGATCGGATGATAACTTGAAACTCGCCAGTAAATAGCCACCATGATGCGACTTACTTGAAATCAACGGCGTTTATCGGTCTAGACCCGGAAAAGTAAGAGAGAAGGGAACAAAACGCTGCATTCTTGAAATACACGGCGCCCGGGAGCACCTAGCATCAAGGTTAAGTGCGTGCCACCAAGACCATATTCGATGGCAAGGAAAACGAAGCCCTCGGACAAGGACGTTGACCGGCTCCTGGTCGATAAAGTTGACAAGCGCCGGGAGCGCATCAAGGATGTTTCGGATTATGCCGCTCAAGAAGCAACGGTCTCATTGCAAACGAGGAAGATCCTGTCAAACTTGATGAACAAGGGTATCATCACGAAATTCCAGGGCATCTTGTCATCGGGCAAGGAGGCCAATGTTTACAATGGCAACGGCGAGGGAGGACGCGAGATCGCCATCAAGATCTACCGCATCAACGCGCAAACGTCTAAATGGATGATGGATTACATCCACGGCGATCCGCGGTTTGCGACCTTCCGGAAGAAAAACACGAGGGGCCTCATGACCACGTGGGCACAAAAGGAATTCAAGAACTTGAAACGTGCCCGCGAAGCAGGCGTACCGGTTCCAGAGCCATTGGCCGTGGTCGAAAACGTGCTCGTCATGGAGTTCATTGGCAAGGGAGGGACGCCGGGACGACGTATAGTAGACCTCGACCTCGACAAGCTCGGCGACCCGCTGAAGCACTTGAACGCCATCTTGCAAGGCATCCAGGACCTCTTCATCAAGGCCCGGCTCATCCACGGCGACTTGAGCCCGTACAACCTCCTCTATTTCAATCAAAAAGTTTATTTCATCGATTTCGCGCAGGCCGTGCTCATGGATCACCCGAACGCTCGGAAATATTTCGACCGGGACATCGACAACGTGCTCGGCTATTTCACGCCGCTCTTGGCCGAAAATTTCAACCGGAACGCGCTCGCGAACTCGATAATGGCGGGCAAGTTCGTCAAGATCGGCTGAAACATCCTTATTTCGAGCACGCTTCCAACACATCAGAAAGACTGCCATCACTTGACACGAAGGATGGACGATGGAAAGCAAAAAACAGCAGGGCAAGGCCCTCGTGCTCGGCTCGCTGGCATTCGATTACATCATGAACAGCCCCGAGAACTATTACGAGGCGCTGTCGATCAAGCATGACACCAAGGAAGTCCAAGGAACTTTTCTAAGCGTGAAGAAGGTCGTCCACTTCGGCGGCACGGCTGGCAACATCGCTTACAGCATGGCATTGCTTGGTGGCAAGCCCATCGTGGCCGGTTGCGTTGGCACGGATTTCAAGTCACTCGGTTACGAAGATCATTTGAAAAAGTGGAACGTGGACCTGCGCATCGAGTGCGTGGGGGATGATTCCACAGCATCGTGCTACATCTTCAACGACGTGAAGAAAAATCAGATCACGGTCTTCCACGGCGGTGCCCTCAACTGCGCCGACAAGCTCGATCTAACGAAGATCGTCAAGAAACAAGACAACGTGAAGATCGCCATCAACGCGCCAAATAATATGGTGGCCATGGCCAAGTTTTCCCGCCAGCTCAAGCAGCTCGGCATTCCCGCCATCTTCGACCCGGGCCAGGTGCTCAACGCGCTCACGCCCGAGCAATTCAAGGAGATCTTGGCCAACTCCCAAGCGTTCATCTCCAACGAGCACGAGCTGGAGGCCGTGACCAAGCGATTTGGCCCGGACATTCGCAGCGCGATCGATAACCTTGATTGGGTGATCACGACGAAGGGGTCGCGTGGCTCCGTTGTCAAGGTCAAGGGGAAGGTCACCGAGGTGCCGATCGCGCCGGCAAAGACTGTCGTCGACCCGACCGGGGCCGGCGATTCCTTCCGCGGCGCGCTGCTTTACGGGCTGACCAAGGGCCTCGATCTCGTGCAATCAGCAAGGCTTGGCTCGGTCATCGGCGCGTTCAAGGTGGAACACGCGGGCGGGCAGATACCTTCGCTTGACCTCGGCGAGTTCAAGGCGCGGTACAAGGCCACGTTTGGCGAGAACGCACCGCTTTGATCCCTCTTTTCTCCTAAATTTCGTGAACGGGGCGAGCACGCGTGGCAATCATCAAGACACCGGCATGGCTCTACGAGCAATTCGATGCCGACCCGGGCCGCGACGTGCCCGCGGAAAGCTACAACGGCTGGAAAAAAAAGACCGTGGAGATCGACACCGACCACACGGCCCTCGTCGTCATGCACGCGTGGAGCTGCGGCACACCGGATCAATTCCCGGGCTGGTACCGGCACGTCGAATACCTCTCCCGGGCAAACAAGATCCTCAAGGACATATTTCCAGGGTTGCTCGCCGCTTCCCGGGCCTCGCCGCTGCGGGTGATCCACGTCGTGTCCGGGGGAAACTACTACAAGAAACTGCCCGGATACATCACTATCCGTCGCTTGGCCTGGTGGCGCGAGTTGACCGGGCATGCCGAGCACATTCCCCGCGATCCCGCTCGGCAGAAGCTCGATGCAATCCGGGGGAACATCGGGGGCCAGCACAACCAGGCAGACATCAAGCGCGGGTTCGAGCAGCTGGATTTTCCCGCCGAGGCGAGGCCAGCCGGCGACGAATTGATCGCCGAGAACACGCCGCAACTGCTCGCGGCGTGTAAGAAATACCGGATCAGCCACTTGATCTACGCGGGGTTCGCCATCAACTGGTGCTTGCTGCTCTCGCCGGGCGGCATGGCCGATATGACGCGGCATGGCGTGCTGTGCAGCGCGATCCGACAAGCCACGACCGCGGTCGAGAACAAGGAAACCGCTCGGCAGGAGCTGAACAAGGAAAGCGCGCTCTGGCGCGTGGCACTTGCCTTCGGGTTCGTGTTCGACGTCGATGACATCGTGGCCGCGCTGGAAACGACTAAAAAATAGGTGCTCCGCATTTAATATTTATGCATTCGCCATGATAAGCCACGCATTCGCCATCGGATCGAGCGTCACTCGCTCTGGCGCTATTCCCAGTATCTTGGTGGTGCGGTCGTGCCATACATCTGTTTCCACTTCCGTGATGGATGCTGCCACGGAATAATATGCGTGTTTCGATAGCTTGCCTTGTGAATCTCCAAGAGGCGTTCCACTTCGGAACGATAATCTGCAGCATTAATCATGTATTCCCCTGGGATGTGGACGACGTCGTGAACACGCTCAGCATACGTTGCCATGGTTATGCGGTCGATTATCATGTGGTCGCCATCATGTCTCATGTTCCAGAACAAGCTCGGGCAACAACCCGCGTACCCGCACCCGAAATCAAGCATATCCATGTGATTCGCGCGTTCATCGAGATCGAACGGGATATCAGCCGTGATCCCATGCCAAAACGCTTGAATCACCACATGACCGACAAACGTGTTGATAATGCATTGGTTGTTCAAATAGATGGCGACTGTGCCCATAAAACCGTCATTTGCAAACGCGTTCGTGATCTTGAACTTGAAAGTCTTGAATTTTGTATGTCTCAAGTTGGCTAAGAAAGATGCAATTTTTTTATCGTGTTCTGGTGTTTGTTGCTTGATCTTCCGCAGATATTGGAAGACCTTGTTCTGTATTGTCACGTCCTCGATCCTTCTGCGAGAGATGGAATGTAAAATGGTCGTGATATCAGCATCCAATGGAATGTCTATTAATCGGCACAATGCTTCCCGATAATCCCGATGGTTCTGTTTCTCCATGCTTATCATAACGCAAACAATGTATCAAACGGCACACTTGACTCGGGGTCTAATCTGCCCTAATTTTACCTAATTACTACTATTCCATTCATTTGATCGAGTTTCTTGTTAAATATAGCTTCAATTTTCCGCGCAATGTTCAACGATTTAGTGTGGATGAGAGGAATATCATTTTTTGCTTCTGCATTGCTTAAATAAAGGAAATCGGTGCCAACCTGAACTGTTTTGTTTGATGGGGGGTACAAAAATGCCCTCTTATTCTGGAGAATCTCTTCCGGATGGTTTATGACCTCGTGATGAATGTACTTGATCGCCTCCAGGGAATAATCCCCAGAAGATTTCTTCTGCTTGCCCTCGAATACTTCATATTCCAGCACTTTTCGCTTTAAGTCGAGTAAAATAATTGCTCACTTCATCCGGGCCTTTTGTGCAATGCCTGCGATGATCATGGACCCAGTACCCGCCACTGCAAAAATTGCTGCGACGAGTTGAAAAACCCAACGCGTGGCAGAATTATACAATCCCCAAACCTTGAAGTCTCTATAGAATTCTCCGGAGAGTATAGGTAGATATGGGAGGGATTGAACCCCCGGCCATCCGCATGCACGTCAGA
>Ga0315277_10010833_pt1 | contig 11525 bp, 7 predicted proteins | sample YL17G05_15_MG_FD_203695 | JGI IMG/M metagenome (GOLD analysis project Ga0315277, IMG submission 203695) | Sediment microbial communities from Yellowstone Lake, YNP, Wyoming, USA - YL17G05_15 | ecosystem: Environmental > Aquatic > Freshwater > Lake > Sediment | place: USA: Wyoming | collected...
ATATCCCCCGGGTCGGTTCCGCAGCAGCCGCCGATGAAGGCGGCAAGAGTTTCGATGATATGGCGCTTGCGAAGTTTCTGGAAAAATTCATTGCGCTAAGGTTATCAATAAGGGAGTGGCCAGTCAAGGGGAGGCCTCATATGCCCTGCGAAATATCACGCATACCCACGCCGGCAGTCAGCACGGCACAGACGGCTGGGGGATGATGGCTAAATCGCAGATTTCTCGGGGAAACAGGAAGCGCGCCTGGAGAGACTCGAACCCCCGACCCGCTGCTTAGAAGGCAGCTGGGCGGCCTCTCAATCGGAGGAAAATGAGCCGCTTGCGCGTTCGCTTCCCGGTGAGTGCTCAAAATTGTGCACACGGACGGCCCTGGGCTAGCCTTCGAAGGATGGGGAGGCACCCTAAGCACTGATCCGTCTCGGCGTCAGGGATCATTGCCGCAATCGAAGCATAGCGAAGCCCCGATCGGACTCCTCAGTTGGCGGCGCCGGCCCACTCAGTCGACAGATCCGATCTTGTCGATCACAAAATGACCATCGTGCAAATCACCGGTTTCAAGGCCCCTGAAGCCTTCGTAGATGGAAGGGTAGCTTGAGGCCGCGGAAGTCCCTGACCGTCGAGCCCCGACCCGCCAGGCCCCTCACGGACTTGCTCAGGAGCGGCGTCTTTACCATCTAAGAGGGATCCTACCCCCTGACAATGAGAGGTTTCCAGAATGTCGCGACGGAGCTGGAGAAGAGGCGTTCCTCGAGCTTCCAAAATGAAGACCTGAAGCGTTCGCCCGCTAGAAGCTCAGCTGAACGCTGAGGCCCGCCCCCCTGCGGACCGGGAACGGGGCTACGGCGAGTTTCAGGTTCCGCTTCGCGAGTCGCGCTGCGTTGTGCTTCCGGACTGCGGACTTAACTGTCGCGCATTCATAAATGGCCGAGCCGATAAGCGTACTCAACCAAAGGACCCCGACGGCCGTATTGTCCGCTTCGTCGTAATACAGGGAGTAAGCGATCGCCGCTACGGAGGCTCCCACCCGGAGGCCGGTCATCAGCAGTCCCCTTCCCCAGCAGCCGCCATAAAAGTTGCCCAGGGATGGACCGACCATGATCCCGGCGATAGCGACGCCTCCCAACACGGAGATGATCGTTGACTCTCCCTCTTCGGGCGCCGCCGCCGCATAGACCAGCATCAGGCCCCAAGAGGCCAGGGCACCCGTGAGGGACAAGGTGAAGGCCGTTGTCTCCTTGGGCAGGCCGAGGGATCCCGCAGTGACCGGGGTGGCCGCCTGGGCGCCGGTGTCGTCCTGGGCCGTGAGCGGCGCGGCCAGCAGGCACGCGACCAAGAACGCGGCGGCGATAATCCTGAGCCTTCCCGGCCTTGTCTCCTTTATCAGACTCCTCGTCGTCATCGGCCGCCTCCCTTCTTGAACTTCCCGGCGTTTACACCCATATATTAGGCAAGGACCGCGCAAAAGTTGTCAAGATTCCGTCAATATTAATCAAAAGATTCGGACGGATCTCACCTCGTGGGAAAACGCCTGGAGAATTACGTGTCACTTTTCAAAGGCTCCGGGGTGCTCGTAGCGATGTGTAATTGTAGTCATACAAGGACTTGAAGGAGCGCGCCTGGAGGGACTCGAACCCCCGACCCGCTGCTTAGAAGGCAGCCGGCTGATCATTATAACTGACGTATATTGAATAGGTTACGGCTGCTCTACAAGAAGATTTGCTCAAAATTGTGCACATAGGCCGCCCAATTTCATCTGCGCTCCGAGAGCATCCGGCTTTTCATCTAAGCATCCGGAGTTTCCCAGTCGCGGATCGCTCCTATAGCCTCGGCCGGCGTCCTGACGAATCGAAGGACCTGCATAAGATATCTGTTCTGTGCGGCCCGGCTGGCCAAGCCTAGGAGCTTGACCTGCACATCGGGCGTTTCGAGCGGCGTCAGAATGAGGAAGACGATCTCGATGGGTTTGTCGGTGGCCACATCGCTCACGCCCGCCCGGGTCAAGCCCAGTGCCATGAATGGCGCCGCCAACCCCTCGATCCGGATGTGAGGGAAGGCGACCCCTTCGTTGAGGAAGGTCGAGCCCTGGGCCTCCCGTCTGTCGATCGCCTCGAGCAGGCTGTCCACGGTCTCGTTCCCCGCCTCAGGCCCGATCCTCGAGGCCATCTCGCGGAGGACGCCCTCCTTGTCCACGGGTTCGTTCCAAATGACGATCCGGCCTGGCGAAAGCATCCGGCTCAGGGCCCGCTGCTCAGGCGGCCGGCTTCCGAACCCGCCGGCCGCGCCGGCCTGCAGATCGGGCTCTTCTTCGGGGATCTCTTCCTGGGGTCGCACCGACGGCGGCAGCGCTTCGCACGTGTCCAGGACAATGATCGTGATCGCCCTCGCCATCTTGATCAGGCGTTCGCCCACGGGAGCTTTTCGGCCGATCCTTGTCCAGAACGGCTTCTGGCGGGTCTTGCCGACCACGATATGGCCGACCCGGTACTCCGCCGCGAACTGGAGGAGCGTCTCGGCCACGTCGTCGCCCTTGTACGTGAAGATCATGGCGCCAAGTTTCTTAGCCAGCGTCAGTGTGTCCGACAGATGGCGCTGGACCTGGGCATCGATGAGCGTGGCCTCCTCCGAAGGCGTTTGCACGTAAACCGCGTACCAGTTCCGGTTGAGCTTCCCGGCCAGGCGCGAGCCGTAGCGCAGGAGCCTTTCGCTGTTCGGCCCCTGCGAGCTCAGGCAGACCATGACCTGGTCGGACGCCGTGTCGCCGCCCTCCTCGCCAAGCTCCTCGCGGCGGCGCAGGTCGATCTGCGAGGCCAGCTCGCGCAGAGCCAGCTCACGGAGCTTCTCCAGGTTCGAGGGCGTGAAGAAGTTGGTCATGGCCGTCTCGATGCGCTCGGGCGGATAGACCTTGCCGTCCTCGAGGCGCTTGCGCAGGTCGGCCGTGGCCAGATCCACATCGACGATCTCGTCGGCCTCGGCCAGAATGGAGTCGGGCAGGCGTTCGCGGACTTTAACCCCGGTCGCATTCTCGACGATGTTGTAGAGGCTCTCGAGGTGCTGGACGTTGAGCGTGCTGATGACGTGGATCCCGGCGGCCAGGATGTCCTGGACGTCCTCGTAGCGCTTGGCGTTACGGCTGCCGGGGATGTTCGTGTGGGCCAACTCGTCGACCAGGGCCACCTGCGGCTTGCGGGCCAGGATGGCCTCGGTGTCCATTTCCTCGACGGCGATGCCGTGGTAGAACTGGGTGTGGCGGGACACGGCTTCGAGGCCCTCAGCCAGCTTGGCGATATCGGCCCGGCCGTGCGTCTCGAGCAGGCCGATGACGACGTCGATCCCCTCGCCCTTGAGCCGGTGGCCCTCCTGGAGCATCTGATAGGTCTTGCCGACGCCGGCCGAGTAGCCGAGATAGATCTTGAGGCGGCCGCGCTGGGAGCGCCGGATCATCCGGAGGAACGCGTCGGCCCTATTTTCCGGCATCGCGGACCCCGTCAAGAGAGAGATTCAAGAGCAGAACGTTCACGCACGGCTCGCCAAGGAATCCCAGCGTTCGGCCTTCGGCGCAGGCCCCGACCTGGCGCAGAACGTTGGCCTCGGAAAGCCCGCGGGCCCGGGCCACCCGCCGGGACTGGATCCGGGCGTTCTCGAGCGAGATGTGAGGGTCGAGCCCGCTCGCCGAGGAGGTGACGGCGTCGGCCGGCACCGTGGCGCCGGCGGCCAGCCCGTTTTCCGCCCGGTAGGCGGCCGCGCGGGCCCGGACGGCTTCCACGAGGGTCTTCGACAGCGGGCCGAGGTTCGTCCCGCCCGATCGCTCCGCGTCGTAGCCCTCGCCTGCCGCCGACGGACGCGGATGTAAATAGGCCGGCGAACGGAACGGTTGGCCGATAAGGCGCGACCCGACGACGCGGCCGTTCCGTGCAATAAGGGATCCGTTCGAGCGGCCCGGGAACAGGGCCTGCGCCAGGCCCCAGGACACGAGCGGATAGATCCCGCCCACGATGATCGCGAGGACGGCCACCGCCAACACCGCCGATCTCAGCTCCGCGAGCCAGCCTTTCATGGTCTTTTCGCCTCTCATATTAAACAAGGTGCAGGGCGTTCACAATGACATCGATGATCTTGATCCCCGGGAACGGCGCCGCCAGGCCGCCGAGGCCGTAGATCAGGAGATTGCGCCGCAGCAGGGCCCCGGCGCCCATGGGTCGGAAGCGCACACCGCGCAGCGCCAGCGGGATCAGGGCCACGATGATCAGGGCGTTGAAGATGACGGCGCTCAGGATGGCGCTGGCCGGCGAGCCCAGGCCCATGATGTTCAGCGGCGCGATGACCGGGAAGACGCCGACCAGCATGGCCGGGATGATGGCGAAATACTTGGCCACGTCGTTGGCGATGCTGAACGTCGTCAGCGCGCCGCGGGTGACGAGCATCTGCTTGCCGATCTCGACGACCTCGATAAGCTTGGTCGGGTTGGAGTCGAGGTCGACCATATTGCCGGCCTCTTTAGCGGCCTGCGTCCCGGTGTTCATAGCCACGCCCACATCGGCTTGGGCCAGGGCCGGGGCGTCGTTGGTTCCGTCGCCGGTCATGGCCACAAGGTGCCCGGCCGCCTGCTCCTTGCGGATGAGCGCCAGCTTGTCCTCGGGCTTGGCTTCGGCCACATAATCGTCGACGCCCGCCTCGCGGGCGATGGCCGCCGCAGTCAACGGATTGTCGCCGGTGATCATGACGGTCTTGATGCCCATGGCCCGGAACCGTTTGAAGCGGTCGCTTAAACCGCCCTTGACGATGTCCTTGAGATGGATGGTGCCCAGGACGTGGTCGTTCTCGGCAACGAGAAGCGGCGTGCCGCCTTGGAAGGCGATGTGGTCGACCGTGTCGCTGACCCCCTGCGGGGTCTCGTGGCCGATGAAGGCGCGGATGGCTGTAGGGGCGCCCTTGCGGATGCGGCGATCCTCGAGGTCGACGCCGCTCATGCGGGTCTGGGCCGAGAAGGCGATGAAAACGGCGCCGGCCAGATCGGCCACGGACCGGCCCCGCAGGCCGTATTGCTTCGCCAGCACGACGATGCTCCGTCCCTCGGGCGTCTCGTCGGCGAAGGAGGCCAGCTGCGCCGCTCCGGCCATCTCCTCCATCGTCACCCCCGGGGCCGGAATGAAGGCCGAGGCCTGCCGGTCGCCCAGGGTGATGGTGCCCGTCTTATCGAGGAGCAGAACGTCAACGTCGCCCGCGGTCTCGACGGCCCGGCCGCTCATGGCCAGGACGTTCTTCTGGACCATGCGGTCGATGCCGGCGATGCCGATGGCGTTGAGGAGGCCGCCGATCGTGGTCGGGATGAGACAGACAAGCAAGGCCACGAGCACCGTGAAGGTCAGGCTGACCCCGGAATATGCGCCGAACGGCTCCATGGCCATGACGACGACAAGAAAGATGATCGTCAGCGCGGAGAGGAGGATGGTCAGGGCGATCTCGTTGGGTGTCCTCTGGCGCTTGGCTCCTTCGACGAGGCCGATCATCCGGTCGAGGAAGCTCTTGCCCGGGTCGGCCGTGACGCGGACCTTGATGCGGTCCGACAGGACGCGCGTGCCGCCTGTGACCGCGCTCCGGTCTCCGCCGGCTTCGCGGATAACGGGGGCCGACTCGCCGGTGATGGCCGATTCGTCCACGGTTGCCGCACCTTCGATGATCTCGCCGTCGGCCGGAATGATCTCCCCGGCTGCAACGATGACCAGGTTGCCCTGGCTCAGCTTCTCGGCGGGGATCTCGGCGATCGAGCCGTCACTCTGGAGGAGGTGGGCCACGGTCCGCGTCCGGGTCTTGCGGAGCTCGTCGGCCTGGGCCTTGCCGCGGCCCTCGGCCATGGCTTCGGCGAAGTTGGCGAAGAGAACCGTGAACCAGAGCCAGACGGCGATCTGGAGGCCCAAACCCATCGGCTCGCCCGGGGACCGCGCGAGCGATCCGATCGTCGTCAGCAAGGCCCCGACCTCGGTGACGAAAATGACGGGGTTCTTCAGCAGATGGACCGGGTTAAGCTTGCGGACCGAGTCGGCGGCCGCACGGCCCAAAAGGGCGGGATCGAGGAGCGCGCGTTTCTGCTTACGCACGTGCGTTGTCCTTCAATAGAGGATCCCCGACCCGGTCATCAGCAGGTGCTCGACGATGGGCCCCAGGGCCAGCGCCGGCAGGAACGTCAGCGCTCCCACAATAAGGATGGTCCCGATGAGGATGGCCACGAAGGTCGGCCCGGTCGCGGGGAAGGCGGCTTCGCTGGGAGGGAGGAGTTTCTTGCGGGCCAGGTTGCCGGCCAGGGCCAGAACGGGGACGATCACAAGGAAACGGCCGCACAGCATGACCACGGCCAGGACGACGTTAAAGATGGGGGACGACGCGTTGAGGCCGGCGAAGGCGCTGCCGTTGTTGCCCGCCCCGGACGAGAAGGCATAAAGGATCTCGCTCAAGCCGTGCGGGCCGGCATTGCCCCGGGCGGCCAGCCCCCAGCCCGCGACCGAAGCCCAGGCGGAGAAGCCGAGGATGGCGAAGACGGTGACCAGAAGGGCCATAACGGAGACTTTGACGTCGTAGGCCTCGATCTTCTTACCCAGGTACTCGGGCGTTCGGCCGACCATAAGCCCGGTCAGAAAGACGGCCAGGACGACGAAGATCAGCATCCCGTAGAGGCCGGAACCGACGCCGCCGAAGACGACCTCGCCGAGCTGGATGTTGAAAAGCGGGACCAGCCCGCCGAGCGGGGTGAACGAGTCGTGCATGCTGTTGACCGCCCCGCACGAGGCCGCCGACGTGACCGTGGCAAAGAGCGAGGAGGCCGGCGCGCCGAAGCGGACCTCCTTGCCTTCCATGTTGCCGGCACTCTGAGAAACGCCCTCCGCGCCCAGGCGGGGATTCCCGGCGCTCTCGGCCCGCCAGCAGACCAGGGCCGCGGCCAGGAACAGGATGCCCATGGCGCTCCAGACCGCCCAGCCGTGCCGCGCATTCTTGACCTTCCGCCCCAGGTAATAGGTCAGGCCGCTCGGGACGAGGAAGATGGCCAGCATCTGAATGAAGTTCGAGAGCGGCGTGGGATTCTCATAAGGATGGGCGGCATTGGCGTTGAAGAAGCCTCCGCCGTTGGTGCCCAGCATCTTGATGGCCGCCTGGGAAGCGGCCGGTCCTTGGGCGATCGTCTGAGAAGCCCCGTTCTCGACCGTCAAGGCGCTCCCATAGGGCTTGAAGTTCTGGACGCTGCCCTGCGAGGTCAGAAAGACGGAGAAGACGAGCGAAAGGGGGATCAGGAGATAGAGGTTGACCCGGACGAGGTCGACCCAGAAGCTGCCGACGGTCCTCGTCGAATGTCGAGCGATGCCTCGAACGAGCGCCGCGGCCGCGGCGATGCCTGCCGCCGCCGAAACGAAGTTCTGGAAGACGAGCCCGACCATCTGCGAGAAGTACGAGAGCGTCGTCTCGCCGGCATAGTTCTGCCAGTTGGTGTTGGTGGCGAAGCTCGCGGCCGTGTTGAAGGCCAGGTCAGGCCGGACCGGCCCGAGGTGCTGCGGGTTGAGGGGCAGGAGATGCTGAAGCCGCAACACGGCATATGTGAACAGAAGGCCGATCAGGCTGAACAGAAGGAGCGATCGCGTGTACTGCTTCCAATCCTGTTCCTGGCCGGGCCCGGTCCGGAGGATCCGATAGACCAGCCGTTCCACGGGACGGAGCGGCCGGTCGAGCCAGGTCCGGCCGTCCGGCTCGAGGACCCGGACGAGGTAGAGCCCGACCGGCTTGGTCAGGGCCCAGACGAGCCCGCAGAAAAGAGCGAGCTGAAGCCAACCGGTGAGATCCACGGGTGTTCTCCTGTCAGAACTTCTCCGGCCGCACGATGCTGAGCAAGAGATAGCCGATGAGCAGGAGGCCGATGACGAGGCCGACGATGTTCATCAAGCCGTCTCCTCTTTGGGGAACTTGTCGGCCCGTCGCAGCGTGAACGAGAAGCTCGAGCCGGCGTTTTCGCGGCTCTCGACGCCGACCGTCCCGCCGTGGGCCTCGACGATCTCCTTGACGATGGCGAGTCCGAGCCCGGCACCGAGGGAGATCTCCCGCTGTAGGGGGACCCGGAAGAAGGGCTCGAAGACCTGAGGCAGGAAAGCCTTCGGGATGCCTTCCCCCGTATCGGAGACGATGAACCGGACCCAGCCGTCATTGGCCTCGGCCGCGATGTGGATCCGGCCGCCGGCGGGCGTGTGCTTGAGGGCGTTTGACAGAAGGTTGCCGAAGACGTTGCCGATCCGTGGCATGTCGACCCAGACCGCGGGCAGGTCCCCGGCCACGTCGGACTGGAGGCTGACCCCTCGATCCTGGGCTTCTCGCCGGTAGGGCTCGATCGCGTCGGCGACGATGGTGCCGGGCGCCAAGGCCTGGAGCTCCATGCGCAAGCGGCCCGACTCCAGGCGGCTGATATCGAGGAGGCTACTGAGGATCTCGTGGAGACGATCGCTGTCCTCGCGGGCCGAGAGCAGGAGCTCGACCTGCTTCTCGTTGAGGCCGCCGACCTTCTCGGCCAGAAGCAGGTGGATAGCCATGCGGATCGAGGTCAGCGGCGTGTTCAGCTGGTGGGAGACGGTCCGGACGACGCTCCGCTTGATCTCCTCCTGCTCTCGGAGCTGGGTGACGTCCTTGAGGACCAGGACCATGCCCGTGGCCTCCCCGTCGCCGTTCAGGATGGGCACAGCCTCGGGACGGTAATAGCGCTCCTCGCCGTGGACGAACTGCTGGATGGCCCGGCCGCCCTCGAGCGTGGCGAGCCGGCCGCTCCCGCGCGCGTCATGATAAAGATCGACCAGCCAGCCGAAGGGCAGGTCCTCGACGCTCGCGCCGGTCTTGAGCCCGAAGACGAAGCGGGCCGACTCGGTGGCCACCTCGACCTTGCCGTCCGGGTCGACGACCGCCACGGCGTCGGGCAGGCTGTCGAAAGCCTGCTGGGTGGCCTTCTGGATGCGCATCAGTTTGGCCTGGTCCGTCCGCCGGAACTCGCGCAGACTGGCGGCCATGGAGTTGAACGACCCGGACAATTGCCCGATCTCGTCGTGCGAGTCGCTGGCCACGACCAGGTCGAGGTTGCCGCGGCGGATCTCGTCGGCCGACCGGATGAAGCGGTGGATCGGCCGGAGGATCCAGCGGCGGGTGAAAAAGATCAAGACGACTGCCAGCGCCGCGCCCACGGCCAGCAGGATGTACATCCGGCGGCGGGCGGTGGCGGCATCGTGGCGGGCGCGGTCGTTGGCATCGCTCATATTCTTCTGATTCAGCTGGAGGATCGCGTCGGCCTGGCTCTTGATCTGGCTGAGCAGGGGCAGGAGCTCTTCAAAATAGGCCTTGTTCATGACCGCAACGGGCTCGGGCGCGAGCGCGCGGTCGAGCACGGCACGATACTGGCGGTATAGGTCCTGCAGGTGGGCGGCCATCGGTCCTTCGTCGGCCAGAGTGATGTTGTGGAGCTCGGCCTCGAGGGACTTCTCGAATGAGGCCCGGTTGTCGCGGATAAGAGCCTTGCCCTGGTCGGTATGACCGAGAAGGACAAAAAGGTAGCCGCTGTCGATGCGCTCCAGCGCCTCTTTCATCTGCTGGCAGGCCAGAACGCTGTGGTAGTTCTCGCGCAGGATGACGTCGATCGAAACGCCCAGCCGGGACAGATGGTGGATGCTCTGCGCGCCGATGACCAGGATGATGACGAGGAGCGCACCGAAACCTAACGAGATCTTGTGGCGGAGTCCTAGCATTGAAGTCTCCTTACGGGGATTCTTAAATGCAATATCCGTACCAACCCCCTATCGTCTGTATGAGGCTGATAATTATAGACTTGCCTATCAGGCGTCTTCAGCGGGATTGCAGGATTCAATGAATGGCGGCTTGGGCCATTGCATTCTGCAAGGCGCCGAGGGAGGGACCGCCGAGAGAATCAGATGCCGTATTTCTTGCGCCGGCGCCAGAGTGTGGCCTGGTCGATGCCTAGGATGGCTGAGGCCTCCTGGAGCGATCTGGCGGTGGCCAGGACCCTGCGGATGTGGGCCTCCTCGATCTTCTCGAGGCTCACGACGTCTCCGATCCTAGCTTCCGCCTCCGCGCCGGTCAGGTTGGCCGGGAGGCACTCGCGGCCGATGCGATCGGTCCGGCACAGGATGGCGGCCCGCTCGACGGCGTTGCTCAACTCGCGGACGTTCCCGGGCCACGCATAGGCCGCCAGCGCCTCGAGGGCCTCCGCCGTGAAGCCGAGGAACGACCGGTGGTTGTTGCGGGCGTGGAAAGCCAGCAGTCGCTCCGCAATGACGGGGATGTCGTCGCGCCGCTCCCAGAGAGGGGGAATCTCGATCGAGATCACGTTGAGCCGGAAATAGAGATCCTCGCGGAAGCGACCCGCCTTCACAGCGTCCTCGAGTTTTGCATTCGTCGCAGCGATCAGCCTCACATCGGCCTTTCTCGGGACGGCATCACCGACGTGTTCATATTCCCGGTCTTGGATGAAGCGGAGGATCTTCGGCTGAAGAGGCAGGGGCAGGTCAGCGATCTCATCGAGCAGGAGCGTCCCTCCATCGCTCGCGGCTATCCGCCCCGGGTTATCGCGAACGGCCCCGGTGAAGGCCCCCTTCATGTGCCCGAACAGCTCGCTCTCCAGGAGTTCGGAGGGGATCGAAGGGCAGGAGACGATATTGAAGGGCCTGGCCGCCCGGCTGCTCCAGGAATGGATCGCCCGGGCAAGGACCGTCTTGCCGGTCCCACTTTCTCCCGTAAGTAGGAGATTGGCTTCGGAGGCGGCGGCCTGACGCGCCAGCTTCACGGCTTTCTGCATCTGCGGGTTCTTGCTCGCGAAATCGATCTCGGGATGCTGGCGCACGAGGTCATCTTGCAGGGCCGCGACCTTCTGCTCTAAGGACCGGACTTGGAAGACTTTACGCACGGCCAGGTCGATCTGGGCCGGGGTGAACGGCTTGGGGATGTAATCGGTAGCGCCCCGTCGCATGGCCTCAACGGCCGTATCGACGGAGGCATAGGCAGTGATAACGATGACCTTGAGCCAAGGCGACGCGGCCAGGAGCAAAGGGATGAGGTCGAGCCCATCATCGGTGCCCAGCCTCAAATCGATAAAGGCGAGGTCGAAGGACCGGCGCCCGGCCTGGGCCTGGGCCTCCTTAACGTTGCTGACCGCGGTGACCGTGTGGCCTTCCGTTTCGAGAGCGATGGTCAGGGTCTTTCGGATATTGAGTTCATCATCGACGACGAGAACGTTCAGGGGTCCCATAAGACCTTCCCTCCTGATTTTCAAGCATAAAGGACAACCTTGCGAAATGCAATAGCGCCCTGGATCGGAAAAGGAAAGGGATATCGGGGAAACGGTGGCGCGCCTGGAGAGACTCGAACTCCCGACCCGCTGCTTAGAAGGCAGCAGGGCTAGCGTCTTAACTGATGGGAGATGAATGATATGCGAGCTCTATTTTAGAAGGTGTGCTCAGAATTGTGCTCACGGGAGGCTCCTGGGGAGCTTTCAT
>Ga0315277_10010834_pt1 | contig 11525 bp, 10 predicted proteins | sample YL17G05_15_MG_FD_203695 | JGI IMG/M metagenome (GOLD analysis project Ga0315277, IMG submission 203695) | Sediment microbial communities from Yellowstone Lake, YNP, Wyoming, USA - YL17G05_15 | ecosystem: Environmental > Aquatic > Freshwater > Lake > Sediment | place: USA: Wyoming | collected...
TGCCGCGCACTAGTTCCATTACGAAATACGGCCGTCCGGTTTCGGTAGCCCCGGCGTCGAGAACCTTGGCGATATTCGGATGGTCCATCAGGGCCAGGGCTTGGCGCTCGGCCTCGAACCGGGCGATGACGCTCTTGGTGTCCATGCCCAGCTTGATGACCTTGAGGGCGACGCGACGGCGGACAGGTTCCTCCTGCTCGGCCATGTACACCACCCCGCAGCCGCCTTCGCCAATCTGCTGGAGCAGCTTGTAGCGGCCGATGGTCTGGCCGACCGCTTCGTCTTGGAGTTCGCCAGGGAACTTCAGCTTGAGCGTGGGCCGGGTGGCTTCCGTCCGCGGCGACAACACGCCTTCCGGTTGCTCGTGCGCGGCCAGCAAGGCCTCAAGCCGCTGACGGAGGGCGTGATCGCCGGCGCATTCGCGGTCAAGGAAGGTGGCGCGCTCGGCGGAGGGCTTATCCATCGCCAAGGCAAACAGGGCTTCTTCGCGCGTGGGCGGGGGCTGGTCCTTCGGCTTCATGGGCAGCGGTTTGTTTCAGTTCATCACCCATTCATGCGCGAAGCAGAGGAGAAAAGTATGGAAGTTTTTTCAAATACCTTTCTTGCCCGTTTGGCGCATGAGTAGGTGAGTCGTATGAGCAAGCTCGAGTTCAAGTTCTACTGCCCGCATTGCGATCAACCGCTGAAAGCCGAGACCTCCTATGCTGGCCGACAGATTCAGTGCCCGACCTGCGATCACTTGATTCGCATTCCAAATCCGCCTCCCGGCACCGGATTCACTCACGTGGAACCGGAATCGGGCCGGACCTGGGACACGTTTCTGCCGCGTGGGAAGAAGGCCTGAGGACCGGGATCAGTTGGACCGGCGTGGCGTTCGCGGGCGATTTCGACCCGCAGCCAGGCGCGCGCATAGGCCCACCATTGCTTGGCGGTGGGCACGGCGATGCCGAGTGCGGCGGCCGCCTCTTCGAACGTCATGCCTGCGAAGTAGCGCAGCTTGACGAGCTCGGCCTTCTGGGGATGCACCGCGGCGAACTGCTCCAGAGCCTCGTGGACCAGCAGCAGGTCTTCGTCGGTGTCAGTCGCCGGGATTTCGATCGCCTCCAGCTCCACCGGTATCGCTCCGCCGCCCCGTTTGGCCGCCAACCGCTTCCGGGCACGCTCGATGAGGATCCGGCGCATCGCCTCGGCGGCGGCGGCAAGGAAATGCCTGGGATTGTCCCAGTGTTCGGAGCCAGATCCGACCAAGCGGAGCCAAGCCTCGTGGACCAGTGCTGTCGGTTGGAGGGTGTGTCCAGCGGGCTCGCGGGCCATCTTGTGCGCCGCCAATTTGCGCAGTTCCTCATAGACCAAGGGCAGAAGTTCGTCAGCAGCTTTGGTCTCGCCTTCCGGCACGCTGTCGAGGATGCGCGTGACATCGCTCACGGTCAGCCATTCTGCTCGACCCGAACTTAACCCTCAAGCCTCGATCCGCTCCCGCGGTTGCCGCCTTGATGGATTCGTCGCCTTCACTCCACGGAACCGGTCTTGGTCAGCCAGGGCATCTGCACCAACGCAGTCTGGCCATCATGGATCACCCAGATCCGCTCCGCGACGGGTTAGGAGTGCCGCCGGGCGAGTTGTTTTGCCAGCCGGATCGCGGCAATCATGCTGGAAGGATTCGCGATGCCGCGGCCCGCGATGTCGTAGGCGGTGCCGTGATCCGGCGAAGTGCGGATGAGGGGAAGACCCAGCGTCCAGTTGACGCCGGTGTCGAACGCCACTGTTTTGAGCGGTGCCAGACCTTGATCGTGATACATCGCCACGACAGCGTCGTAGTCGCCGCGCAGCGCGTAGTGGAAAACCACGTCCGCGCTGAGTGGTCCGACTACATCCAGCCCGCGGGCCTTCGCCGTTTGTACCGCCGGGCCGACGGTGAGCAACTCCTCGTCGCCCATCTGGCCGCCCTCGCCGGCGTGCGGATTCAGGCCGCACACCGCCACCCGCGCGCGCGGCAGGCCAAGATCCCGGCAGGCGTATGTTGCCAGTTCGACGGCCTGCTCCACTTTCGGCTGCGTGATGCGCTGCGGCAGTTGCCGGATGGAAACATGTGTGGTGACGAGCGCGACGCGCAGCCAGCGTCCGCGCTCATCCTGCCCGAGCAACATCATCGCCGTGCGTTTGGCGCCGGAAAGTTGCGAGAGAAATTCCGTCTGGCCCACGAATGCGTGCCCGGCGCGGATGATGGCTTCCTTGTTCACCGGCGCAGTGACGAGGGCGTCAAGCTCGCCCCGGAGGCAGCGCTTCGCGCCGTCCTCCAGCCACGCGATGGCGGCGTTTGCGGCCTCTGGCGCGCCGGGCGACAGATTCGCCGGCAAAGGCGCGGCAAGCGCATCGGCCACGCGGATTCGTCCGCCCGATTCCGGCCCGCGCTGTGGTTGCAGCGGAAGGCCCAGGGCAAGCCGGGCGTTGAGTTCGCGTAGCAACCGTTCATCGCCGAGGAGGAAGTAGCGCGTGTCGTCCGCCGGAAGTTCGGCGGCCAGCGCCTTCAGGGTGACTTCCGGGCCAATGCCCGTCACGTCGCCGAGCGAAATGCCAATCCAGCCGGTCATGGGGTGAATGACGGGTGACGAGCGGTAGGTGGTGCGAACCGCACTTTGCACGCAGCCTGCCAAGCTTCACGTTTCACGCGTCACGTTTCAGAAATACCGCACGAAGGTCTTGGTCCGAAGCTTGTGAATGTACCGTTGCTGCAGCCGGGCGCGTTCCTTGATGAGCAGGTTGCGCTCGATCTCGTCGCGGATTTCGCTCAAAGGCCGGACATGTGCCGGCCGGGTGTCCTCGACAAGCATGAGGTAGCAGGCGTCCGGCAGATCAATCACTTCGCTGCGTTCGCCAGCCTTGAGTTTGAACGCCACGTCCGCGAGTTCCTTCCGCAACACGGTTTTCCCGACCCAGTCCCAAGCCCCGCCCTCGCTGCGCCGCGACCCCTGGGAATAGACCGACGCCATCTCGGCGAACGACGCGCCCTCCTTGAGCTTGGCGAGAATCTCCTCCGCCAGTTTGCGCGCCGACGCCGCGTCCGTGCTGCCGCCCTTGTTGAGCACGATCATGCGCAGCTTGACCTCGTCCTCCACTTTGTACTTGTCGCTGTTCTCGAGGTAGAATTTCTCGATCTTGTGCGGGGAGACGACGACCTCTTGAGACACGTTCTTGGACCTGAGGATTGAACTGATCATGTTGTCACGCAATCCTTGGCGGAATTTCTCGAGCGTAATGCCTCGCGCCTGGAGCGTCTTGGTGAACGTAGCGCGATCGCCATTGAATTCTTCGCGGATGCGTTCCTGGACCGCTTCGTCCACAAGGCTTGCGACCAAGTTGCTGTTGTAGCCGGCCTGGGCGAAATCGCGGAGGATCAACTGGCGTTCGACGAGTTGCTCGAGGTTGTTGCTGAGGACCTCGCTGACCTTGGCGCGAAGATTCTCCGGGTTTTCGCGAGCGCGCCGTTGGAGGTACTCCAGTTCTCGTGCCGCGGCGACATTCACCTCGTCGTGGGTGACGACCGAGTCGTGAACGACCGCCTTGATGCCGTTGATCAGTTCGGCTCGCAAGCTCAAGCCGGTCACTGCCAGCGCGGCGGCCGCGAGAATCCAGCGAGGAGTTTTCATTGCGGGCGCATGGTAGCAATGGCCCCCTAGCGGTCAAGCGCCTTGCCCAGCCCGCGCACGCTTGGCACACTCCGCCGCGATGCGGCAACGATTGCGGGAGTGGGCGGAAACGCTGGAGACGTTCGTCCTCGAAGTCATCTTCGAGGAGCGGCGGGACACGCGCGCGAACCTGATGCGCGGTTTTCTGCTCGCCTGTTCCAAGCTCTATGGCGTTGCCATCAAAACGCGCCGCTTTCTTTACAACGCCCGCCTGCTGCGCGATTCCACCCTCGGCGTGCAGGTCATCGCCATCGGCAACCTCACGGTCGGCGGCACGGGCAAGACGCCGGTCGTCGAGAAATTCGCCCGCGAACTGCGCGACGAGGGTCGCAACGTCGCCATCCTTTCCCGCGGCTACCGGTCCAAGCCCACGCCCTTCCACGAGGCGCTGCTCAACAAGCTTTTGCTCCGCGAAGACACCACCCCGCCCCGCATTGTGTCCGACGGCAAATCGCTCCTGCTCGATTCCGAAATGGCCGGCGACGAACCCTACATGCTGGCCTCGAACCTCAAGGACGTGGTGGTGCTCGTGGACAAGGACCGCGTGAAGAGCGGGCGCTACGCCATCGAGAAGTTCGGCTGCGACACGCTGCTGCTGGACGACGGGTTTCAATACTGGAAGCTGCGCGGCCGGCGGCATGACGTGGTGCTGGTGGACCGCCAGCAGCCCTTCGGCAACAACGAGCAACTGCTGCCTCGCGGCACGCTCCGCGAACCGCCGTCACATTTGGTCCGTGCCTCGACGATCTTCCTCACCAAGAGCGACGGGCAAACGGCCGAGTTGCGCCGGCGCATCGCCACGTTGAACCCCGACGCGCCGATCATCGAGTGTGTTCACCATCCGATGTATTTCGAGGACGTCTTCACCGGGCAGCGTTCCGATCTGGACCTGTTGAAGGGCCGGAAAGTGGCGTCGCTCAGCGGCATCGCGCAGCCGGAAAGCTTCGAGCAAAGCCTTGTGAAGCTGGGCGGCGAGCTGGTTTACACGAAACGTTTCGCGGACCATCACCGCTTCACGCAGCAGGAAGTCTTGAATGCCATCAACCGCAGCAAAAAGCGGCAGGCCGAGATGCTCCTCACCACGCAGAAGGATGCCGTGCGCTTTCCGAAGCTCGACCGTCGCGACCTCGCCATCTACTTCATGCGCGTCGAAATCAAAATCGTCAGCGGCGCGGAGGACTTCCGCGACTGCGTCCGCAAGATTTGCTTCCGCTGATCCAACGGAGCCATGTCCGGGGCTGCTCCAGCATCTCAGCCGTCGCCCCGCCGCATTCTCGTGCGCGGCGTGAACTGGCTGGGCGACGCCGTGATGGCCACACCCGCGCTGCTGCGATTGCGCGAGCGGTTTGCGGAGGCGCACATCACACTGCTCACGCCCGCGAAATTGTGCGATCTCTCGCTGCAGCATCCGGCGATCAACGAAATCCTCACGTTTCAAACTGGCGAAGAATTGTTTGCGGTGAGCCGCAAGCTGCGGGACGGCAGGTTTGACCTCGCGCTCGTACTGCCCAATTCGCCGCGCGCCGCGCTTGAAATCTGGCTGGCGCGCATTCCGCAGCGCGTCGGCATTGCGCGTCCATGGCGGAGTTGGTTTCTGACGCATCCCGTGCCCGCGCACGCCGGCGCCGCCGAGATGCGCAAACGCTCCGTGGGCGAGATTCAACGCCTGGTTAGAGACGCAAACATCCAGCATCCAGTATCCAGCATCCAGCATCCCCCCGCCGCCCACCAGTGCCACCACTACCTCTACCTTGTCGCCGCGCTCGGCGCGGACCCGACCCCGCTGGCGCCGCGACTCGTGGTGACGGACGCGGAAGTAGCGGAGGTGGCCGCGAAATTTGGCCTGGCCGACGCGACCAACAATTCACCGGTACTGCTGGGCCTCAATCCCGGTGCGGAATACGGCCCGGCGAAACGCTGGCCCGCCGAACGTTTCGTTGGAGTCACCGCCTACGTGCAGCGGCACGCGCACTGCCGTTGGGTGGTCTTTGGCGGCCCGGCAGACGCAGCACTCGCGGAGAAGATCGCCGCAGACATCCGCTACGAAACCGAACGCCCGCCCACGTTTGGCAAAGTCTCACCCGATCTCGCCGTGGCAAATCTTGCAGGCAAGACTTCGCTGCGCGAGTTGATGGCGCTGCTGAAGCTCTGCCGTGTCCTGGTTACGAACGACACCGGCCCGATGCATGTGGCCGCCGCGCTCGGCACGCCGGTCGTCGCGCTCTTCGGCAGCACTTCCCCCGAGCTTACCGCGCCCGGCCTGCCCGGCGACCCCCGCCATGCGCTGCTGAAATCCGACGCGCCGTGCGCCCCCTGTTTTCTCCGCGAGTGCCCGATTGATTTCCGGTGCATGAAAAGCATCAGCGTCGAGCGCGTGGCGGCGGCGGTGATGGAAACGTTGAATTGTTGAAACGGTTGAAAGCTGGACCTCTCACCGTTGGCTTCCGGTTCAACGATTCACGATTCAACGGGTCAATCTCGGCGCCGCCGGTTGCCACACTTGCTTTCACCGTTTCGCGGCGTGATACTTCGCCCGTGGAAACCACCATCGCCCAGTTGACTGACAAGCTGCTCGCTTCCTACCGCGAGATCGGTGGTATCAACCATCTGGACGGCAAGAACCTGCCCTCCAAGCGCGCCATCACCGCCATCGCGCGCGACCTGCTGCGGCTGCTGTTCCCGGGTTTCTTCGACGAACGCCCGATTCATTCCTCCGAAATCAAGACCGAGACCGCCGCGCTCCTGTGCTCCGTGCAGGCGAATCTCAAGGCCGAAATCTACAAGAGCCTCGCCTACAACCCGCCCCCGGAATATCCGCAGAAGCAACTCCGCGCCGTGGCGCAAAACCTCACGCTCGAACTCCTCGGCAGCCTGCCGCGCCTGCGCGAGATGCTGCAGACGGACATCCAGGCCGCCTACAACGGCGACCCTGCCGCCCTCAGCACCGAGGAAGTCATCGTCGCCTATCCGTTCGTCGAGACGCTCGCCGTCCAGCGCGTCGCGCATGAACTCTACCTGCAAAAGGTCCCGCTCATCCCGCGCATCATGACCGAGTGGGCGCACGAACGCAGCGGCATGGACCTGCACCCCGGTGCGCAAATTGGGACGCACTTCTTCGTGGACCACTGCACCGGCACGGTCGTCGGTGAAACCACGATCCTCGGCGACCACGTGAAGATGTATCAGGGCGTGGGCCTCGTGGCGAAGTCCCTCGCCGCCGGGCAGCAACTCCGCGGGCAGAAGCGGCATCCGACCATTGAGGACCGCGTCACGATTTACGCCGGCGCCACGATCATGGGCGGCGACACGGTGGTGGGCGAGGGGAGCACCATCGGCGCGAACGTGTTCCTCACGTCCAGCGTCCCGCCGCACTCCATCGTCGTGCAGGAGGACGCGAACGTGAAGGTGATGCGCAAGCAGGACCGGGCGAAGAAGGAAATCGAAGTGCAGATTTGAGGCGACGGCCTCGGCGCCGCGGACTTTTCCCGCGCCTTCGTTGGGCCGGCAAAATTTCCGTGCGGTTTGGCGGTTGCCGGCTACGATGCGCGCGATGCCGGACGCCTACACGCAACTGCTCGACGCCACCATCCGCCACCTGGAGGAACTCCAGTCGCGCGGCGTGCGCTTCGTGCCGGTGTCGCGCGAAACGCTGGCTCGTTTGAATGAGCCGCGTGCGGTTCGGCGCCTGGCGCCGCTGCCCGCGCAGACGACGGTCGCCAGACCACAGCCCGCGTCAACTGCCGTGGCAAGAAAGCCCGCACCGGCGCCGGCCCCTTTGCTTCCAAAACCTGCGGAGCCAACGGTCGCGGAGATGGCACTCTCGCTCGGTCTGCCGGGCGAAGCGGCGGAAGCGCCGACCGAACCGGCGTTGAGCGGGGAGGCCAAAGCGGCAGCGTTTGCGGAGTTGCGCACGCGCGCGCTGGCTTGCGTGAAGTGTCCGAACCTGGCGGCGGCGCGAAAGACGGTGGTGTTCGGCGTGGGTTCGATTGACGCCGAGCTGATGTTTGTTGGCGAAGCGCCGGGGGCGGACGAAGACGAGCAGGGCGAGCCGTTCGTGGGGCGCGCGGGCGAACTGCTGACGCGGATCATCCAGACGATGGGCTTCCGGCGCGAGGAGGTTTACATCGCGAACATTTTGAAATGCCGGCCGGACACGCCTGGGCAAACCGCAGGCAATCGCAAGCCGACGACCGATGAGATGAAGACGTGCATCCCATATTTGCACGAGCAGATTGACCTGATCCGGCCGCGGGTGTTGGTGGCGCTGGGGGCGACGGCGGTGGAAGGACTGCTGGGTCGGGCGCTGCCGATCACGAGGTTCCGCGGGCAGTGGCAGGTCTGGCGCGGCACGCCGATGATGCCGACGTTTCATCCGGCCTACCTGCTGCGCAACCAGGCGCTCAGCGAGAAGCGCAAGCTGTGGGAGGACATGCTCGCCGTGCTCGGGAAACTGGGCCGGCCCATCAACGAGAGGCAGCGGGGATATTTTCTCCGGACTTGAATTGCTTGCAGGCTTGAGCCTGAAATCCGAAGTTCGAAATCCGCGCTCCGACAGCAGGCCGACCTCCGGGGGCCGAAGTCTGCATTGCCAGTCGTTGGGAAAGGCGCTGCGCCTCCGGACCGTGGAGCCAACCCATTCGGACCTCGGAGCTTCTTTCAAAACCCCGTAGCGGCGCTCGGCGGAGCGCCGCCAACCGCGTTTTCGGAAGCTTGGAATCCGGCGCCCTGCCGAGACGCCGCTAAGGGACCTGAGGCGCCTTGCCCACGGGCTTCTCCTTTTTGCTGACGCCGCGTTCACCCGCCCCCGTCATCGGCACGAAGCGCACGGGCAACACGGCGCGTTTCTCCAGCCGACCGGTCTGCTTGCGGAGCAGAACCAACTCCTGATTCCAAATCGGGCCGACTGGGATGATCATGCGTCCACCGTCCTTGAGCTGCTCGATGAGCGGTGGAGGCACTTTCTCCGGCGCGCAGGTGACAATGATGGCATCAAACGGTGCGGCATCGGGCCAGCCTTGGTAACCGTCGCCAGCGCGGACCTTCACGTTTTTGTAGCCGAGCCGTTTGAGGTCGGTTTCCGCGCGCTGGGCGAGAGCTTCGATGATCTCGATGCTGTAAACCTCGGCTACCAGTTCGGACAACACGGCAGCCTGATAGCCCGAGCCAGTGCCGATTTCCAGCACGCGGTCCGTGGGCTTGGGTTCGAGCCGCTCGGTCATGAAGGCGACGATGTAAGGTTGGGAAATCGTCTGCTCGTGTCCGATGGGAAGCGGGCCGTCTTCGTACGCCCGCGGCCGGAATTTCTCTGGGACGAACTCGTGGCGCGGCACCCGGCCCATGACGGTCAGCACGCGGGCATTCGTCAGGCCACGGGCCAGCAGTTGCTCTGCAACCATGCGTTTGCGGGCGGCGGCATAGGCGTCGCCTTCCCCGGCGGCGGCATCCGTCGGCGAAGCTCCGTTCCCAAGCAACCCAGCACACCACAGCGCAATGGTGAGGTTCATAACTCTCACGAGGCGGAACATAATCCCCGCTGGCGGCCCACGCCACCGCGAAGTGGCGGCTTCGCGCGGCGTCAGATCAGGTTTGGTTGGTCGCCCTTGCCAGCTTTCAATCCAAGCTTTTTGTAGCCCAATTCCGTGGCCACGCGCCCTTGCGCCGTGCGCTTGAGGTAGCCTTCCATGATCAGGTACGGCTCATAGACTTCCTCGATCGTGTCCGGCTCTTCGCCGACGGCCACGGCGAGGGAATTCACGCCCACCGGTCCGCCGCCAAACTTCGTGATGATCGCCTCGACAATCCGCTTGTCCATCTCGTCCAGGCCGTCCCGGTCAATCTCCAGCATGGCCAGCGCGCGGTCGGCCACGGCGCTGGTGACGCGACCGTCCCCCTTGACCTGGGCGTAATCGCGCACGCGGCGCAGGAGGTTGTTCGCGATGCGCGGCGTGCCACGGCTGCGGCGGGCGATCTCGTGCGCGCCGTCTGGCTCGAGTTCCACGCTCAGGATGCGCGCGGAGCGGACAATGATCTTCTGCAAGTCCGAGGCGTGGTAATAGTCCAGTCGCTCGCGGATCGGGAAGCGCGTGAGCAACGGCGCGGTGAGCAGACCGCTGCGGGTGGTCGCGCCGATGAGCGTGAAGCGCGGCAGATTCAGCCGCACGCTTCGCGCGTTCGGGCCCTGGTCAATTATGATGTCCAGCTTGAAGTCCTCCATCGCCGGGTAGAGGTATTCCTCAATGGTTTTCTGGAGGCGGTGGATTTCGTCAATGAACAGCACGTCGCCTTCTTCCAGGTTCGTGAGCAATCCCGCGAGGTCGCCCGCCTTCTCGATGGTCGGGCCGCTGGTGCAGCGGATGTTCGCGTCCATCGCCTTGGCGAGAATGTGCGCGAGCGTGGTTTTCCCGAGGCCCGGCGGACCGCTGAGCAAGAGGTGATCAATGCTCTCCTGGCGCTGCTTCGCGGCGGCGACGGTGATTTCGAGGCGTTCCTTGACCTTCGGCTGGCCGGTGAATTCACCGAAGAACGACGGGCGCAGCGTCAGTTCGAGCGCGACGTCAGGTTTGTTGAGGGTGGAAACCGGCCGTTCGGACATCGCGCGCAGGATGCGAAACGGGGTGGAAAGCGACAAGGCAAAACGCGACGTCGGTAGTGGTGCAAGCCTCCGGCTTGCAGTCATCCCGGCAACCTTTCAGGTTGCCGCAGAATTCCCGCCGAGCGTCCCCAGCCAAGCCGGAGGCTTGGCGGCACCTCGCAGGCTGAATGCCCGCGCCACTATCGCAGCGCACGCGGGGTTTGACTGCCGCGGTGCGGCTCGCTAGGCTCAGCCCGACATTCACTGAGGAACAAAACAGCAAATTTTCTGAAAACCTATGCCACCGAAACCCGCAGAGAAGACCACCGACAAGACCACCGACAAGACCGTCGCCGACACCAAGTCCGCCGAAGCCGCCAAGCTCGCCGCCGCCCGCTCGCGTGACCTCGACGCCGCCATCTCCACCATCACCAAAACCTACGGTGAAGGCAGCATCATGCGCCTCGGCGACGAGCGCGCGAAGGTGCGGATTGATGTGATCCCGACCGGCGCGCTGGGCCTCGACCTCGCATTGGGCGTGGGCGGCATCCCGCGCGGTCGCGTCGTGGAAATTTTCGGGCCGGAGTCCTCCGGCAAAACCACACTCATGCTCCACGTCGTCGCCAACGCGCAGAAAGGCGGCGGCCTGGCGGCGTTCATTGATGCCGAGCACGCGTTCGATCCGGGCTACGCCAAGAAGCTGGGCGTGAACCTCGACGACCTGCTGGTTTCGCAACCGGACAGCGGCGAAGAAGCCTTGACCATCTGCGAAACGCTGGCCCGCTCGAATGCCCTGGATGTGATCGTGATTGATTCCGTGGCCGCGCTCGTGCCGAGGGCGGAGTTGGAAGGCGAGATGGGCATGGCCACGATGGGCATGCAGGCGCGGCTGATGAGCCAGGCGCTGCGCAAGCTCACCGCCATCCTCGCCAAGGCCAAGACCACCTGCATCTTCACCAACCAGCTCCGCGAAAAGGTCGGCGTGATGTTTGGCAACCCGGAGACAACCCCCGGCGGCAAGGCGCTGAAGTTTTACGCCAGCGTGCGCATTGACCTCCGCCGCAAGGACACGCTCAAAGACGCCGCGGGCAACGCCATCGGCAACCACGTCAAGGCCAAGGTCGTCAAGAACAAGGTCGCCCCGCCGTTCGCCGAAGCCGAGTTCGACATCCTCTACAACCAGGGCATCAACAAGGAAGGCAGCATCCTCGAAGTGGGCTTGGAATGCGGCGTGGTGGAGAAGAAGGGCGCGTGGCTGCAATTCGAGG
>Ga0315277_10010835_pt1 | contig 11525 bp, 9 predicted proteins | sample YL17G05_15_MG_FD_203695 | JGI IMG/M metagenome (GOLD analysis project Ga0315277, IMG submission 203695) | Sediment microbial communities from Yellowstone Lake, YNP, Wyoming, USA - YL17G05_15 | ecosystem: Environmental > Aquatic > Freshwater > Lake > Sediment | place: USA: Wyoming | collected...
CTCTGCGTGGGCGGCAGCGAGCGCCGCCGCGACGAGCGTGTCGAGGTGAGGACGGACGAGAGAGAGAGAGAGAGAGAGAAAGACTTTGGGAGGTGGAAAGAGAACCGTCGTCGTCGCTCGTCCGTCGACGACGACGAATTCGTTCCCCCAAACGCTTCGTTTTTTTACCTCGCTTCGTGTTCTTTTTTCGTTCGCTTCGATGCTCCAGCGCGTGTTTCTCAATCGCGAGAGTCGACGCAGGGAATTGGAGGGGATGAGAGCGACCTGAAGCACCGTAAAATGAAATATGCAACCGGCACTCGATATGCAACCAGCAACGGGCACTCGATCGATCGATCTCTCGGCGGCTTTTTTCTTTCCTTTCTCCTCTTTCCTAAACCCCGACCTCCCCACCTCGAAACAAAAAAACAAAAATCCAGCTTCCTAGGCTTCGAGGACCTCGACGTCGTCGACCCCACGGCCGGCGCGGCCTCCAGAGCCGGCGGTGGCGAGGGCGGGAGCGGGAGCAAGGGAGGTGCCGGCGCGGGCAACGTCGACGAGGCCACGCGCATGGCCGCGTTCGCCAACTTCCGCGACTTCATCGGCATGGACATCACGAGCCTCGTGACGCTGCCCGTCTGGATCATGGAGCCGTATACGCTGCTGCAGAAGGTGGCCGAGATCATGGAGTACACTGGCGCCTTGGAGAGAGCCGCCGAGACGGAGGACGAGTTTGAGCGGTGAGTTTTTCTTTTCACCCTCATTTTCGGGTTCTTTCTTTCTCGTTTCTTCGTTTTTTTTTCTCACGCCTCTTTTTCTTCTCTCTTTGTCTTTTTCCTTTTCCGACCACTAACGCAGCATGGCATGGGTCGCCGGGTTCTGCCTGGGGCCCTTTGGCTCCAACGAGCGCACCTGGAAGCCCTTCAACCCGGTCCTGGGCGAGACCTTTGAGCTCGACTTTGACGTCCCCGCCGCTTCTTCTTCTTCTCCCGGCGGCGCCGCCAACGCCGCCGCCGGCGAACAAGCCGAAAACAGGAAGAGCAAGGGCCGCTTCCTGGCCGAGCAGGTCTCCCACCACCCGCCGATCGGCGCCGCGCACGCCGACGCCCCGCGCTGGGCCTACGACATCGTCTCCGCCCCGACCACCAGGTTCCTCGGGAACTCGATCGACATCTACCCCGTCGGCCGCTCGCGGATCCACCTCAAGGACAGGGAGGAGACGTACTCGCTCGTGCCGCCCAACTCGAAGGCGCACAACCTGATCGTCGGCCGCACCTGGGTCGACTGCTACGGCGACTTCTCGCTGCTCAACACGCGGACGGGGACGCGGTGCCTGCTGCGCTTCACGGCCTGCGGGTGGTTTGGGGCCGGGCGCTACGAGGTGAGGGGGCACGTCGTCGACGCCGGCGGCGCCAAGAGGCTGCTGCTGGAGGGGGCGTGGAACTCGCACCTCGACTTCTGCAGGTGCGACCCCGAGGGGAACAGGCTCGAGGACGGCAGCGGCGGCGGCAGCGGGGCCACGACGCGCGTCTGGCAGTGCTCCCCGAAGCCGGAGCCGCTCTGCAAGTACGGGTTCACGAGGTTCGCCAGGCACCTCTGCGGCGGCGAGGGCAAGGCCGCGCCGCTGGCCTCGGACTCGAGGAGGCGGCCCGACAGGGCGGCGCTCGAGCGGGGGGACCACGCCGCGGCCGGGGCCGCGAAGCACGCGCTGGAGGAGGTGCAGCGGGCCGAGAAGAAGGAGCGGGCGCGGCGCGGCGAGGAGTGGGAGCCGAGGTGGTTTGTCCGCGTCGGCGGCGGCGGCGGCGGAGGAGGAGGAGAAGGGAAGGACGGGGACGCGGCGGCGGCGGCGGCCAAGGCGGCGCCTCTCTACCCAGGCGAGGTGTCGAGGGCGGCCTGCCCGATGTGGAGCTTCAAGGGGCGGTTCCCCAGCGAGGAGGAAGCTGCCGATGGGGGTGAAGACTGCGTCGGGAAAGACTTCTCCCCTTGGCAGTACCCGGAGCTGCACGGCGCGTCGGCGGCGCCGAACTAAGAAAGAGAAGAGAGAGGGGGGTGGGTGGGTGGGGGGGGGGAGAAACAGGGAGGGAAGACCAAAGGCGGCGTTCTCCTTCTTCCTCTTTTCTGCTTTTTCTTCTTCTGTTCTGTGTGTGAATCGACTCCAAGAAAGAAAAAACGTTATTCGGGAGGGATCAAGAAACAGTTTTGTTTTTTTTCAATTTGGACAACGACGGAGAGAGCAGGGAAACGGGAAACGACAAAGACGAAATGGACTCTGTTCTCTCTCTTTTGCTTTCTCTCTCAGGTCGCGGGCTCTCCGCCGCCGCTGGCGCTTCCTCCCTGCGCCGCGGCCTCCCCGAGGGCGGCCCAGGCCCTGGCGTGCCAGTCGTCGAAGGAAGCGAAGGCCTCGAGCGAGAAAGAAGGCGAAGGGGAGGGGGAGGTCGAGGTGCGAAGAAGCGGCGACGAGGACGACGCTTCGGCTGCCTCGGGCGCCGAGAAAGACGTCGGCGTCGACCTGCTCTCGCTCTCCCCTTCTTCTCCTTCCCCTTCCCTCTCCAGCCTTGGCATCGACTCGAGGGCCCTCTCGACAGCGGCGTCGACCCTCTTTATCCGCTCGCCTCGCTCCCTGAGGAACCTGAGGGCAGCGGCATTGAAGGCCTCCCAGTCGGAGCGAGGGGGGGAGGATGCGGACGCTGCAATCGAGCGGCGCTGGAATCGAGGGGGTCGGCAAAGCGCGGGGGTCCGACCGGCGGGCGGCCCCCGCGGCGCCACATTCGATCGGAAAGGCGCCTCGACACGAAAAGTCGATGTCGACGTCATATATTCGGGGGCTACACGGGGCGCGGAAGCGGGTAAAGCGAGAAGCTTTTTGTTTATCCAATAATTTCTTTTAATGATTTCATCTCCGCCTCTCGGCTTTTTCTCCCCGCCCCTCAAATCCTCCACCTCTGCGGCTGCGAATCCAGCGACGCCGAGGACGAGCGAGGGAGGCGCCCCCCGGAGACGGAAGAAGACTCGCTGCCGCGGCTCCCTCCCCCGCTGCCGCTGCCGCTGCCGATGCTGCCGATGCTTCCCCCGCCCGCCCGCCTCCTCCCCTGCGGCCGCTGCCGCCGCCGCTGCCGCTGCCGCTGGGACGGGGGAGACGAGGGGGGAGCAGGGGGAGCGGAGGGCGTCGCCCACCGCGGGATCTCGTTGTCGTCGGCGGACAGCAGCTTGGACGTCGCGGGCAGGGAGGCATTCGCCGCCGCTGCGGCGAGCGGGGAAGAGGGAGAGGAGGAAGACGAAGGCGACGCGGGGGAGGAAGAAGAGGAGGAGGAAACCGGAGGAGTCGCGCGGCGGTTTGGAGGCCGCGGCTCGTCTTTCCTCTCCCTGCGGGGCCCCTCCTCGCCTCCGCTCCTCCTCGCGCCCGCTCCCGCTCCCGCCGCCTGTTCCGCGCCCCCGCTCCCCGCTTTCGCGAGCGCCTCCACCGCGCTCTCGAGAGCTGCTGCGCGCGCCTTGAGCCCCTCGACCTCGAGGGAGAGGGAAAGGGCGGAAGAAGAGTAGCAGGCGGGGCATGACGACGGCGAGGAGACAGAAGAAGGCGACGATGAGCGCCGGCGGCGAAACTCTTCGTTTTCGGTTCCGCCAGCGCCGCCGGCGCCGGAGCCTTGACCGCCGACGTTGCGCTCTCCCTCTTCCTCCGCGGCCGCGGTGGCGACGGCTCGGAGCTCCGGATGAACTCTCCTCGGCTTCTGCTGCTGCTGCTGGTGCTGCTGCCGCTTTTCTATATCGAAGGGAGCCGTTGCTGCTGTTCCTCCGGCGTCCCCGCCGCCGTCGCGCTTCCGAGCCGGATCGGACGACGCGTGCTGCTCCCTCCTCCTCTGCCGCTCCCTCTCCCAAGCCCGCGCCGCGGCGCGCTCGGCCGCGGCGTCGGCGGCGAGCTCCGCCTCCCTCGCCGCCCTCGAGGCGGCGCGCTTGGCGGCCACCTGCGCGTCGAGCTCGGCGCGGAAGGCCTGCGCTGCGAGGGCCTTGGCGGAGAGGGAGGAAGAGGAAGAGGAAGAAGCGGGAGGCGGGAGGAGCGGAGGGAGGAGGGTGTTTGACGGCGGCGACAACGGCGGCCGCAACGACGACGACAAGGACGACTTCGAGCCACGCGGAGAGCGAGACGCTCGGGCCCACGGGGGTGGGAAGAGGGAGGCGTGGTGAGGGGTGACGCGCCTGCGTGCCATTTTGGAGAGGAGGGGGTAAAAAGAGAGGAACGGAAGCGGGGGTTGGAGCTTGCGCAGTCTAAAGTGAGAAAGAAAGGAAGCGAAGAAGAATGAAGTGAAGAAAGATTTTCTTCTTCACGTGTTTTTTACAATTTTTTTCGTTCAGGGCAACGCCGCTCCGGGCATTGCCTCCGCGCTCCCTCGCCGCTGCTCTGCTCCCCCAGAGGTCTTCCCGATCCGTCTTCCTCTGTTCGACGAAACTGAATCAGAAGCAGCAGCAGAAGAAGAAGAAGAAGAAGAAGAAGAAAAAGAAGAAGTAGAGCTGGAAGCACCTCACTTCTTCACTCCTCCATTTCCACCTCCATTCCCTCCCCCCTTCCCTCTCGGCGCCGCCGACGGCCGCACCGGAACGTGCTCGTCCCCGGGCTCGATCCAGTCGCCCGCCAGGTGCTCCAGCGTCAAAAAGGCGTCAACACCGAAGCCGGGCAACGAAAATAGCTTCAAGTCCCCGCCGAAATACCGCGCGTAGAGCCGCGAGAGCGGGAGGCCGAAGCCGAGGCCGCCCATCCTCCACCTGGAGGAAGCGGGGTTTGGCGAGGCCGACGGCGACCCTCCGCCTCCTCCTCCTCCTCCGTCGGCCATCATCATTGCGTCCATCATCGAAGAGGGAGCAACAACTGAAGAAGAAGAAGGAGAAGAAGAAGAGGAGGAGCGGCTCGAGGAAACTGCCTCTTCGCCCCCTGCCGCGGTCGTGAAGCCGTACCGCCACACGGCCTCCTGCTGCTCCTCCGGGATCCCTCCTCCCTGGTCGGAGATTCGGAACGTCGCCGCCTTTCCCGGAGCGTCGCAGATGCGCACGACGATCGGAGGCAAAGGGCCGAACATCGACGAAGTGGAAGAAGAGGAGGAAGGCATCGTCACGCCGTGCGCCGAGAGCACGAGCGTCCTCTGCTGCCCCGCTCCTCCCGCTTTCGCTTTCGCCGACTCCACGGTGGCCCTTGCGGCGTTCTTGAGCAGCTCGAAGAGGCAGTAGTCGAGGTGGGCGGGGATATAGGGCATCGAAGGGTCTCCGCTGCTGTTATCGTCGTCAAAGTCCTCAAAGTCGGAGAGGGGAGGAGGGGGGCCGCTGCTGCCGAAACTGCTGCTGCCGCTGCTCCTGCTGCCGGGGCCGCCGAAGAGGTCGCCGCCGCCGCCGCCGCCGCCGCCGCCGCTGCTGCTGCTGCTGCTGCTGCCGCCGCTGCTGCTGCTGCTGCTGCTTCTCCTGCTGCTGCTGCTGCCTCCCCTGCCTCCAGCTCCGCCTCCTCCGCCTCCAGCGCTGATCCTCACGTCGGGGCAGACCCCGTAGGCCTCGACGCATGCCTGTCGCACTTTTGTCGCCGCAAACGCCGCGGCCTCCCTCAGGTTGACGTCGGCGCAGACGGCGCCGATATGGCCCGGGCGTCGAGCGACGAGGCCGATGTGGTGTTCGGCGAGGACCCTGTTTTGTTTTATTAGTTCGGAGGAAAAGGGAGGGGAAGATGAAGAAAGTGGGAGATATTTAATTTTTTGTTTCTTTTCCAGTCTCATAATCTCCAGAGACCTCGGACAAAAAAACGAAAAGTTAACCCCCAAAAAAATGAATCACTCGCCTCCGAGACACCCTAGACCGCAGCATCGCATCTAAAAAGGAGTCCAGATCCACCCTCGGCCCGGCGAAAGGCCTCGCGTCCACCTCGCGCAGCCCCGAGGCGAGCAAATCCAACATCGGTGCGTGCTCGTCGACAAGCCGCCGGAGCAGCTCCGTGAACTCTCTGTTTTGAGTTGCATTTTCGACGGGATCCAGCCGCGTCAGCGTGTCGAAGGCGTGGCGGTACGCGTCGTAGACCTGGCGGATGTGCGGGTTGGAGACGACGATGAACGGCAGCAGCTGCAGGTCCATGAGCCTGCGTGCGAGGCGCTTTGGGAGCTCGCGCTGCGCCTGGCGCGCAGAGGCGAGGAGGAGTTTTCCCGAGGAGTCGAGCAGGGCCGAGCGGCCGACCTCGAGCATCTGTTGGAGCGACAGCTTCTCGGTGGGTTGGAGGGCGTACTGTGGAATGGCGTCGTTGGTGGTGTTTGGGAGCGTGGAGGGGAAGGACAGCGGCGGGGGTGGTGGGGGATGGAGGGGGGGGGGGAGGAAAAGAGTTAGGGCCGAGCTGTTTTTTTTTACTAGGAAGAAGAGCGGCGTCATGCCGATTTTCAAAATCGCTCTCACCTGCTCCACCGTCGCGTCGTAAAAGCCTTCCCTGGCACTCCGACAGTCAGCGGCAGCGTCACCCCACACGGATCGTCGTCCACCGATGGGATCAGAAGAAGAAGCGAATTCGCGGCCGCTGGGGCTCGCGGAAAAGGAAGACGATTGCCGAAGGCGAAGGTCGAGGAGGGGGGCATCAAGAAACGAGGAAAAGCCCCGCAGCGGCGACCTCGAATCTCGGACGCCTCCTCCTTCCAGGCTCGAAGAAGCTTCTATCGCCGCGAAGACCTTTCGATAAGAGCGCCGATATGCTTCCCCCATCGCCAGGCGCGTTAAAGAACGCATCGCGAAGCGAAATGAAAGAGAGAGGAGAATTGCGAATGTTTTTTTCCTTCAGCTCTTCATTGTTTTTTTTCTTCCGAATGTGGTGAAGGGAAACGAAGAAGGGGGGGAAAAACTCTGACACCTCGACTTTTTTTCCTCCTCGCCTCTGCGTGCTTCGCGCCTCACGTTGCTCTGCCAAGTGCTCTGTGTGCGGATTCCCCGCCTCGCGTTGCTTTGTCAAGTGCTGTGTGCGAAAAAGCGGATTCCCCGCTACTCCGCCCCCGTTTACACGCCCGTAAAAAAACCGACGCCGCTTCACTCCCTGGAGGGGGGGAACCCGGGCAGCCGCGGCCCCCTCCCTTTCCCGTCGGCCTCTGCCCGTTCCTCGAAGCCGGGCCCGCCGAGCGCCGGCACCCAGCTCGCCAGCGACCCCGGCCCCGCCTCCGGCGGGGCGAACCCTTCCCCCACGGGCGGCGGGGGGAACGCGGGCTCGTCGGCGCCCTCCCCGGGGGAGGAGACGTAGGCCCTGACCGCGGCGAGCCGCTCCCTGACCGCCCCGGCCTCCTCGGCGTCGCCGGCGATGGCCGCGGCGAGCCTGGCCTTGGCCGCCGAGCCGAGGCCGGAGGCGGTGAGGTCCTGACCCGACAGCGCGCCGGCGACGGCCTCGACGGCCGCGACGCAGGCCTCGTCGCTCAGGTCGACGCCGGCGCTCGCCCACTCCTCGAGCGGCGTCGCGGGGCCGCCCGAGGCGAACGCGCGCGAGGCCGCGGCGGAGCCGAAGACGGCGATGCCCGGCCGCCCCGCCCCGAGCGCGCGCAGGAACCGCGTCCCGCCGACCGCGGCGCCCCCCGGGACGCGCGCGCCGGGCGGGGGGGGGACATTCCTCGCCAGGATCGCCGCGACCTCCTCGCCCGCGACGGACCCGTTGGGCGCCGCGAGCAGCGCCGCGGCAAGCTCGTCGACCGCGGGCCGCCACCGGCGCAGCACGCGCTGCGCCCTGCCGTAGGCCCTGCGTTGCAGGCGCACGGCCTCGGCCTCGCCCTGCGACCGCGCGTACCTGGAGAGGTTGTCGCGGCCCCGGTCGTCGGGAAGGAAGCGCGCGGCGGGGCTGGAGCGCGCCCTCGCCGGGTGCATGTTGGACGTCGTCGCCAGCCAGAACGAGTAGTCGCCCGCGGCGGCGACCTCGCGCGCCGAGGCGAGCGTGGTGCCCTCCGCGGCGCCGAAGAAGACGGCCTCCGCGGCCCGCGCCGTCAGCAGGGGAACCAGCAGGCCGCAGGCGGCCTCGTAGGCCGTGGGGGGCGCGAACGGGGAGACCGGGGACCTCCCGGGCTCCTTCCCTGCTGCCGCGCCGGGCGCGCCGCGGCCCCGCGGCCCCCGGCCGCGGTAGGCGAGGACCTCCTCGAGCGCCTCGTCGCTCGCGGGGAGGGCGGTCACCCCCGCAGGCAGCCGCAGCGCATTTGCGCGCTGCTCCTCGAGGCTCTCGGCCGACGGCGCGACGCCCGAGCGCTCCGCCTCGGACCTGGCGCCATCCGTCGCGCCGGCGACGTCGACCTGCGGCCGCGGCCCGAAGAGCAGCCGCGCGCTGCCGTCGCCGCTGCGGAAGTAGTCGACGCTGTCGAACTTGATCCGCGCGACCATCGCCCCGCGCCCATCGATGCCCACGCCGTCGACGCGGGGGAAGCCCGGGGTCAGCGCGCTCGCGACGGCGCGGGCGGCGTGCACAAGCGCGAGCCTCCGCCCCGCCTCGCCCCCGGGCGGCGGCTCCGGCGGCGCCGTCAGGTCGCGCTTCTCGAGCGCCTCGGCGAGCGTGGCCCAGTCGATCGAGTCCCGGTCGTGCCGCACCATCAGGATCGCGGCCTCGTTAAGCAGGTTGGCGAGCTCCGCCCCGGACCACCCCTTCGTCTTCTGCGCGGCGCGCCAGAGCAGCGCGTCGGCGCGCTCGCCCGTGGCCGCCTCGACCACGTCGTCGCCGCTGCGGTCGAGCGGCTTCCCGGCCGCGTGCACGCGCAGGATGCGCCACCGGCTGCGCAGGCGCGGCGGGTCGAGCCGCAGGACCTTGCCGAAGCGGCCGGGCCTCAATATCGCGGCGTCCATCGACTCGACGAGGTTGGTGGCCCCGATCACGAGAACCCTGTCGTCGCGCTCGAAGCCGTCCATCTCGACGAGCAGCTGCAGCAGCCCCTGCTCGCGCTCCATCGCGCCCGCGCCGCCCCCGCCGCCGCCCAGGGAGCGCGCGCGCGCGATGGCGTCGATCTCGTCGATGAAGATGATCGACGGCGCGACCTTCCTTGCGAGCTTGAAGAGGTCGCGGATGCGCGCGGCGGCAACGCCAGAGTACATCTCGACAAACTCCGACCCGGAGCACGCGAAGAAGGGCACGCCGGCCTCGCCCGCCATTGCGCGCGCGAGCAGCGTCTTGCCGGTCCCGGGGGGGCCGGCGAAGATGAGGCCCCTCGGGGGGCTGGCCCCGATCTCCGCGTACCGCCCGTCCTTCTGCAGCAGCATCGAGACGACCTCCCTGATCTGCGACAGGATCGAGTCGATCCCAGCGACGTCCGCGTACCGCACGCCTGTGTCCCTCCTGCCCCCCTTCGCGTCGACGTTGAACTGGATCGCGCTGGTGCGCCCGAGCTCCCCGAGCAGGTCGTCGATCTCCGCGGCCTCCTTGCCCCTCTTGCCCCACCCCTTGGGGAAGAGGACCTTGAGCGCCTTGGTCGCGACGACAATCGCGGTGCGGATCGCGAGCAGCGACGCGATGGGGACCGCCAGGCCCTTGTTCTGCGTGATGAACAGGAACGCGTTGTCCGGGGGTCGCACGACGAGCTCCGTCTGCGGCGCGTCCCAGAGGTAGGGCTGGTCCTCGGACCGCACGAGCCCGTCCTCCTGCACGGTCTGCGTCGCCGCGTCCTTGGCGAGCCGCATGAGCGTCCCCTGCTCCCAGACGTCCCCCGGGAGGTCGCAGTAGAAGCGCGTGACCTCGTAGCCCCATTGCGGGAGGGCGGTGCTCTTGTTTTGAGGGGGGCAGTGGGGGTGGGGGTGGGGGTGGCGTGGGGAAGTTGGGGTGAGTTTTTTTTTTTTGCGAGTATTGTTTTCTTTCCTCCTCCACCCGTGGAAGAGAAAGAAAACGAAGCAAAGAAAAAAAAACTCTTCTCACCTGCAGCGCCGTAAACTCCTTCGAGCCCGGTTCCGCACCGGCGTACCCCACGTCGACCGCGAACCCCACAACGGGCGTCTCCACGATCGCGCACCGGCCGCCGGCCAGGATCGTCAGCTTCGTGACAGTGCGCGTCGACAGCAGCTCGAGCAGGCGGGCGTACGAGATGTACGCGTTGCCGATGTACGGCACGGCGCGCTCGTGGTCGATCCTCGCCTTGAACTCCCGCACCGCCCACTTGGCCACGTCAACGGGCCCCTGGTCCGCGACGCGGCGCAGCCAGCGCCTCGGAGGAGGGAGACCGGGGATGACCCTGATGTTGCCAGTCGCGTCGTCGACCTCCTCCTTCTCGGCAAACAGGTCGTCCGGGATGCCTGCCTCGGCGCGGAAGGCGGCGTCGTCGCCGAGGGCCGCGACCGAGTCGAGGGCCTTTGCGGCGAGGTCGGCGTCGAGGCGATGTGGCTTCCTGGCCCCCGGAGGACCCGCCGACGAGCCCTTCGATGAGGAGGGCTCGCTGCTGCGGAGGAAGGCCTGGAGGGCCTCCTCGGCCTCGGCGAGCGCCGCCTCGGTCTCGTCGTCGACGAAAGAGCCCCCGACGCCGTCCCTGCCGCCGTCTCCGCCGCCGCCGCCGTCGTCGCCCTCGCTGTAGCCCTCGTCGGAGAAGAGTTCCGCCTCTTCCTCTTCGGAGGCGGAGGTTGCGGCGGCGGCAGCACGGGCGGCGGAGGCGCGGGCGTGCTCGGCGCGGGCGCGGGCGGCGTCCCCGCGAACGGGCGCCGGAGGGAGCGAGGAGGAAGAGGACGAGGAGGAAGAAGGAGAAGGGGTCGAGCCGTCGGCGTCAGCGGCGGCATCGGAGCGCTCGCTCGTGTTTTTGCTCTTGCTCTTGCTCTTCTCGGCGTTGCTCTCCTTCGCCTTGACAGAGCGACGCTCTTCTGAGACCTCTTCCTCGTCGGCCGACGCCTGCTGCTTCCCGGAGCTCGCGGCAGCGGCGTCGACGCGAGGCGATTCCTCGCCGTCGTCATCGCCAAACTCGTCATCGTCGCCTTGGAAATCCTCGCCAAACTCCGCCAAAAGCTCTTCCTCGTCAAACTCCTCGCCGTCGTCGTCAAAGTCTTCTTCGCCGTCGTCGTCTTCAACATCGTCCCCGCGGGCTCGGACGGCGACAGAGGCACGGAGGCGAGCGGGAGGGGGGACGACAGACGAGACAATGAGTCGCCTTCGGGCCGCCGCGGCGAGCGACTTTAGCCGTCGCCGATCGGGACGTGCCGCCGCAATTGCTCGCGCGCGGGGCACGCTCGCGACCGCCGACACGGCGCAGGGGCGCATGAAAGCAGCCCTCTGCATCTTGCGCGAAGTGGTGGTGTGAGGGGGGGGGACGAGTTGCGCAGGCGCCAAGAGCTTGCTCTCCCCGCCAAAGAAGAGAAAGAAAAATGTGTTTTGTCGGCCTCCTAACCTCTTCGAGTTTTTTTCCCCCTTGAACAAAATTCAACCTCGACCCCGACCTTTCTTTTCGTGCTCTCGACTCTATCGCGCGCTCGCTCGCGCCTCGAGCGAAGACCAGCGATCGTTTTCTCGCACTGCGCGTAGGCACGAACGTCGCGAGTTCTGACCGAAAGAAAGAGATCCCCAAGAAGTCTGAAGAGAAGCGAGGCGAATGGGTCTTGAGAGAAGTTTACAGTTC
>Ga0315277_10010836_pt1 | contig 11524 bp, 3 predicted proteins | sample YL17G05_15_MG_FD_203695 | JGI IMG/M metagenome (GOLD analysis project Ga0315277, IMG submission 203695) | Sediment microbial communities from Yellowstone Lake, YNP, Wyoming, USA - YL17G05_15 | ecosystem: Environmental > Aquatic > Freshwater > Lake > Sediment | place: USA: Wyoming | collected...
TGGCGACGGTCATCGACGGCTATATCATCTACCGGGGTACGCGGGCCTACTTTAGTCCGGGGCCGGCCGACTCCATCGGCTTCACCGGCGCCGCCACGCTCGATTTCGCGGATAGCGACCTGTTCGGCGCCAACGTCGTCGGCGATACCCTGAACAACTATTTCTACGTCGTCGTGGCCAAGGACGTGTACGGCAACCGATCGGCGGTCTCCAACCGGGTCGGTGAATACGACTACCAGATCACCATCACCGCCAGCACCGATTTCAGCTTCGTCTGCGTGCCGTTCACGAACAGCGGCATTACCACGGCGGATCAATTGATCGACAGCATCGGGCGCGTCAACGTTCGAACGGTCAATAACTACCGGCCATCGTCGCAGAGTTTTGAGTCACGGTTTGCATTTGGTTTCGGCGTCAATTTCGCCGTCGTTCCCGGCGGCATCTATCAGGTCAACGCCGCAACGGCGACGATTTTCTCGGTGGCCGGCAGCGTTCCCGCGCCGGGGACGATCACCTATCCGCTGGTAACAACGGCTACCACTGACTTCAGCTTCCTGACCGTACCATTTGAGAGAGAGACTGAATTTACCACTGCCCAAGAGGTGCTCAACAACCTTCCCGGCAGTTTCAATACATTGAACCGCTATATAGCGGGTTCTCAGAGTTACCAATCGCGGTTCGCAGCCGGGTTCGGGGTCAACTTCCCGGTCCGTGCCGGGCAACCCTATCAGGCCAATGCCGCGCGAAATGACGTGTTCCCCGGGCCGTAAGAGAGGAGCGCCACGATTATGAAAAATATCTGTTTAGCGATACATGGAGGTGCCAAAGTGCATGCCCTTCGAAAGCGACCAAAGAAGATATGGCTGCTGCTGGTTCTGCTGCTGGCAGCGCCCCTTCTCTCGTCGTCGGCTTATGCCCAGGGTTCGATCTTTGGCTTGGTGACCAACGCTAACGCTACGGTCCCGGCTAACGGTCAGATCAGCTTCTTCGGGTATTTGGATAATACCGACGAAGAAATCCATATCGAAACCAGCATAGGCGCCGGTTATGACGCCGGCAACTGGTACGACGATTTCCAGAACTACCTCACCGAGGCTCCCGGCAACCCGTACGACTACCATTTCTTCAACGCCACCAATTCGCAAGGATTTGTTCTGTCGAAATCGATTCCGAACAACTCCTTCCAGCAGGAAGATATCGCCCTTGCCGCGGTCTCCTGGCCGGCGGCTGTCGCCGGTTTATCGGGCCGAGCGCTGTCCTCGACTCAAGTAGTCGTCAGCTGGAACCGTATCTCCGGCGTCACTTACCACGTCTACCGTCGACCGGCGTTATCCACCGGGTCGTTCTTCCGGATCGATGATCCCTCCGGGTCGCTGGCCAATCCCGGCGTCGCCGACAGCTTCTTTGTCGACAACGGCGTCGATGGTGTCAGCGAGTATAATTATCTCGTCGTTCCGCAGAACGGATCGGGTACTCTGGGGCCGCACTCGAACGTTATCACGGTCAACTCCTCGGCGATCCAGTCACCGGTGGTGATTGATATTGCCCCCGACACCGGCTTTACCGTCGGCGGACAGAGCGTAACCATCACCGGCAGTAATTTCGACAAGAATGGCGCCACGGCTACTATTGATGGCGCTCTTCTGACGTCAATTACGGTGGTTTCACCATACCTGATTACCGGCCTTACGCCCATCGGGACACCGGGTCCGGCTGATATCGTCGTCACCAATACCGCCTCCGGGCTGGCCTCGGCGCCTTTGGTCGGAGGCTTTTATTATAAGGGCAACACGCCGCCGGTTCTGAATGCGATCGGGCCCAAATCCGTGGCCGAGGGAGCCACGTTGAATTTTGGGGTAACCGCCTCCGATGTCGACGGGACGATTCCCAGCCTGACCACGTCGACGCTTCCGACGCACGCCACCTTTGTGGACAACGGCAACGGTACCGGCACATTCAATTTCAATCCTGATTTCACCCAGGCCGGATTGTATCCGGTCACGTTTTATGCCTCCGACGCCATCGCCGTCGATTCCGAAGTGGTGGCCATTACCGTCACGAATACGAATCAGGCGCCGATCCTTGCCGCCATCGGCAATAAGACGGTCGCCGAGGGCGCCACTTTGAATTTCGGCGTCAGCGCCGCCGACGCCGACGGGACGATTCCCGCCCTTACCACCTCGACGCTTCCGACCAACGCCACTTTTGTTGACAATGGCAACGGCACGGGCACGTTCAATTTTAATCCGAGCTATACGCAAGCGGGCGCATATCCAGTTACGTTCTTTGCCTCTGACGGCGCCGCTCTCGATTCCGAGTTGATCACTATAACAGTGACCAACACCAATCGCGAACCTGTTTTAGATCCTATTGGCAACAGGTCTGTGGCTGAGGGCGCCAATTTGAATTTCGGTGTCTCGGCGACGGATCCCGATGCCACCATTCCGGCCTTGACGACGTCGACTCTCCCGGCGAATGCCACCTTTGTGGACAACGGCAATGGCTCGGGTACGTTTAATTTCAATCCGGATTACATACAGTCCAACGCGTATCCGGTTACCTTCTATGCCTCCGACGGCACGGCCATCGACTCCGAGGTGGTGACCATCACCGTTACGAATACGAATCGTCCGCCAGTCCTTGATCCGATCGGCCCCAAAACCGTGGCCGAGGGCGGCAATCTGAATTTCGCTCCGACCGCGTCCGATCCCGATGCAACCATTCCCGCGCTCACCACGTCAACTCTGCCGACGAATGCCACCTTTGTGGACAACGGCAACGGCTCGGGCACGTTCAATTTCAATCCGGATTTCACGCAGGAAGGATCATACCCGGTTACCTTCTTTGCCTCCGACGGCAGCGCCGTCGATTCCGAAATCGTCACCATTACCGTCACCCACGTCAATCAACCGCCGGTATTGGCGGCGATTGGACCCAAGCTGGTAGCTGAAGGCGCCAATTTGAACTTCGGCGTCAGTGCCAGCGACGGCGACGGCACGATCCCAACGCTGACGACCTCAACCTTGCCGGCCAACGCCACCTTTGTCGACAACGGCAGCGGTGCCGGTACGTTCGATTTCAATCCCGACTTCACGCAAGGCGGCATATATAATATTACCTTCTATGCCGGTGACGGTCAGGCGACCGATTCGGAAGTTGTGGCCATCACCGTCAACGACGCCGGCAACCAGGCGCCGATCCTCAACCCGATCGGCCCGAGGGCGGTGAATGAGAATGAGAACTTGAATTTCAGCGTCACCGCCACCGATCCCGATCTTACTACTCCGAGCTTGACGACCCGAACTCTTCCCTTGGGCGCAGTGTTTATCGATAACGGTAATGGCTCGGGGACGTTTGATTTCACTCCCGACTACACGCAGGCCGGAGTATTCAACGTCACTTTCGTGGCGTCCGACGGCTTTCTGACCGATTCCGAGATTGTCGTCATCACCGTGACCGACGTCAATCGGCCGCCGGTGCTCGATCCGATCGGCCCGCGAGCCGTCAATGAAGGTGTCAACCTCAATTTCACCGTCGCGGCCAACGATCCCGACGGAACCATTCCCGTGTTGACCACGTCGACGCTTCCGGCCCATGCCACCTTTGTCAATAACGGCAACGGTACCGGGACCTTTGACTTCAACCCTGATTTCACCCAGTCAGGAGTCTACGACATCACGTTCTATGCCAACGACGGCACGGCGATAGACTCCGAGGTAGTCGCAATCACTGTCACCGAGGGCGGCAACCAACCGCCGGTGCTCAATCCGATCGGGCCGCAAGTGGTGTATGAGACGGCCACCCTCAATCTGCCCGTTACTGCATCCGACCCTGACGGTACCACCCCGTCGTTGTCGGCGCTCAATGTGCCGGCCAACGCCACCTTTACCGACAACCTCAACGGCACAGGGACGTTCATCTTTACTCCGAGCTACACGCAGGCCGGAGATTATTCGGTGACGTTCAAAGCGTTCGACGGTGTCGCGGTGGATTCCGAGGTAGTGGTCATCACCGTCCTCAACACCAACCGCGCGCCGATTCTCGATCCCATCGGGCCGCGGGCGGTTACCGAGGGGGGTACCATCACCTTCGGGTCGACCGCATCCGATGCGGACGGCACAACGCCGACTTTGACGACCTCGACGCTACCGGCCAACGCGACGTTTATCGACAATCTCAACGGCTCGGGGATATTCACATTCACTCCCGATTTCACGCAAAGCGGCATATATCCGATTACTTTCTATGCCGGCGACGGTACCGCTGTCGATTCCGAGATCGTAACCGTCACTGTCGCTGATGCGGGCAACCAGAGGCCGGTCTTGGATTCGATCGGCAGCCGGCTCGCCAGCGAAGGCGCCAACCTGAATTTCCAGGTGACGGCCACCGACCCTGATAATACCATACCGGCCCTCAGCGCCGTCAACCTGCCGGTCAACGCGACCTTCGTCGACAACCTCAACGGCAGCGGCGCCTTTAGCTTCACGCCCGATTTCTCGCAGGCGGGCGCCTACGAGGTCACCTTTATCGCCAGCGATGGCGTTCTGGCCGATTCCGAGCAGGTCCTTATCACCGTCCGCGAACTGGGCAACCAGGCGCCGGTGATTGTTACCGTCGGGCCGCAGACCGTCAACGAGGGCGACACTTTGATCATCAACCTCACCGCCACCGACCCTGAGGGGCAGACGCTTACCTTCAACTACTCGACCAGCAGCCCGATGAGGGGCATTACCCTGGTGGACAATCTCAACGGGACGGCGGTATTCACCTATATTCCCGATTTCTTGTCCGCGGGCATCGACACCGTGCGGGTCTTTGCCACCGACAATGGCACACCGCGGTTGTCAGACGTTGAGGTTATCGAAATCACCACTTATGACGTCAACCAGCCCCCGGTGATTGACTCGATTGGGCCGTTCGGCGTCCGGGTCGGCAAAACGCTGGAATTTGCGGTAACCGCTCATGACACCACTGATCAGGGCAGCGGGCAGATCTATCTGACCGTGAATAACCTCCCGGCCAACGCCACTTTTGTTGACAGTGGGAACGGCACCGGAGTGTTCCGGTTTACGCCTGCGTCCGGCCAAGTCGGCGTTCTGACCATGAGATTTATTGCCATCGACAACGGCGTGCCGCCGATGTCCGATCAGCTCGACGTGCAGATTACCATCGTGGCCACCAATCGGCCGCCGGTATTGGCCGATATCGGCCCGAAGATGATTCTCGAAGGCCAGACGTTGGCCTTTGGCGTATCGGCCACCGATCCCGACGGGACGATCCCGGCGCTTACGGCGAATAAACTCCCGAGCAACTCATCGTTTGTGGACAACGGCAACGGCACCGGGACCTTTACCTTCACGCCCAACTTCGTCCAGGCCGGCTTGTACGGCGTCGAATTCAGGGCCAGCGACGGTTTCGACGTTGTCAAGAAAACCGTCCTGATACAGGTGCTTGAGGCCGGTAATCAGCGTCCGAGTATTGCTGTCAGCGGGGATCAGCAGGGGACCGAGGACATTCTGCTGCAATTCACCGCCTCCGCTACTGATCCCGACGGCACGACCCCGACACTCGGCGCCAGCCCGCTTCCCGGCGGCGCCACGTTCGTGGACAGCGGCAACGGCGTCGGTCTCTTCTCGTGGAAGCCCACCTTCACCCAGGCTGGCGACTACTACCTGGATTTCGTTGCATCCGACGGCGCCCTGGCTGACAGCGAATTGGTGCATATCCAGATATTCCAGGGTCCGAATCAACCGCCCGCAATTCTGCCGATCGCGGACAAAACGCAGGCCGAGAACACCGCGGTCAAAATTAAAGTAACGACCACCGATCCTGACTCCGTGCCGCCTATTCTGACGACCTCGCCGCTGCCCGGCTCGGCCACCTTTGTCGACAATCATGACTTTACCGGCGATTTCAACTGGCAAACCACCTATGGTGATTCCGGGACTTACGATATTACCTTCTACGCCACCGATCCCGACAGCGCCGACTTGGTGGCCACTGAGGCGGTCCGAATCGTGATTACCAACGTCAACCGGTCACCGGTGGTCTTTGCCTTCCCGCCCAGCCAGCCGAGTTCGGTCAGCGAGGGCGCGACGCTCGTTTATACCGTAAGAGGCGCTGATGAGGACGGCGATCCACCGATTCTAACCATGACCCCGACCATTACCAATTTCACCTTCGTTGACAACGGCGCCGGCTCCGGCACTCTGACGATTTCGCCCAATTACACTCAAGCCGGATCCTATAACATCAAGTTCTTTGCCCAGGACGGCGCCCGGGATCCTGGCGGTCAGCTGCTGTATCCGAACGCCCGTGACTCCATCAGCCAGAATTTCAGCGTCACCAACGTTCCGGTGCCGCCGATTCTTGATCCGGTTGGAGCCAGGTCGGTGGTCGAAGGTCAGTATCTGCAATTCTATGTCACGGCCACCCACCCGGGCGGCCAGTCGTTCCAGATATTTGCTCAGAATCTGCCGGCCGGTGCGGCCTTTATCGGTATCGGTAACGCCCGGCTGTTTTCGTTCACGCCGGCCTATACGCAGGCTGGAGTGTACACCGTTTTATTCTATGTCAGCGATGGTGTTATGGCCGACTCGGAGTTTGTGCCCATCACGGTGATCGAAGCCGGCAATCAGGCGCCGTATTTTGAATCGACCTTCCCCGACACGATGATCATCGCTTACGGCGACTCGGTCATTCACCATGTCGTGGCCCACGACCCCGACCTCAATCCGCTGGTTCTGACGCTGCTTAGCCCGCCGGCCAATGTCACCTTCGTCGATTCTGGTAACGGCGCGGGCAGCATGAAGTTCAAACCGGATCCAACGCAGGTGTGGAAGATGTACAACTTCCGGTATATTGCCACCGACCCGTTCGCACGAGCGGATACCCTTTTCAAGTGGGTTCGCGTCGTGGCCTTTATGAGAGGTGACTCCAATACCGACGGCAAGGTTGATATCGCCGATATCACCTTCATTATCAGCTACGTTTTCCGGGGCGGACCGGAGCCGGTTTCAGATGTTACTGCCGACGTCAACAACGACGCCACTATAGACATTACCGATGCCCTCTATCTGGTCAACTATATCTTCCGGAGCGGGCCGCCCCCACCGGATACCGGGCCGTAACTTCCATATAATCGACGCAAAAGCCGCGCTTTCACTCAAAGCGCGGCTTTCGTTTTCGGCGGCGGCCGACTCGAAAAAGCTTACTCTCAAGCAAAAAGATCAATTGACCGAAATAGATTTTAGCGTATATTGGGTTAGAAGGGTGTTTGATTCCGGGGTTAAGAAAGTGTGCCTGTCCTGGAACCTGTTTGTACCCGCATTTTGCCGTCACACGAGCGTCATGGATTTTAGTCTGGGAGTGTTCCGATGCGACATCGTATGATGATAACTCTTGTCGGCTGCCTGATCCTGGCGGCCTCCTCGTTCGGCGTGCAGCTGCCGAACGGTGATAATATGAAATCGAATAAGGTGAAGGTCAAAGGACGTTTCGGCGTCGAGTTTGCCGCCGGCGTCGACATCACCGGCGTCGCCAAGGGTTTCGGCCTGTTCAGAATCGGCGTCCCCTCGGTGGACAAACTCTTTGATGACTTCCGGGTGACCGAGGTCAGCCCGCTGTCTCCTTACGACGTCGGCAAATCGACGCCGATGAGCCGCATCTACATGGTGGAGGTTCCCCAGGACGTCGACGACGCGCGGTTCATAGAGGCCATGAAGGCCGACCCGCACGTGGTCCGGATTGAAAACGACGTTCTCTGCCGGGTGATGGCCACGCCCAACGATCCCTCCTTCGGGAGCCAGTGGGCGCTCTACCAGGCGTCCCGCAGGGATATTCACGCCACCGAAGCCTGGGACGTCGAGACCGGGTCGGACACGGTTATCATCGCCATCATCGACACCGGCGTTAATTACAAGCATCCCGACTTGGCAAATAATATTTGGATCAATCCGGAAGAGGACATTGACGGCGACAAAATCGTCTACGACTCGACCGACTTCAACGGCGTCGACAACGATGCCAACGGCTACACTGACGACGTCATCGGCTACGACTTTTTCACCGGCGGCTCGCTTCCGGTTTGGCCCGGTGAGGACGGGAATGTCAAGGATAATAACCCGAATGATTTTAACGGGCATGGCACCCACTGTGCGGGAATCGCCGCGGCGGTGACGCATAACGGCGCCGGCGGCGCCGGCATCGCCGGCGGTTGGGGCAAATATCTCGGCGACGGTGGCGTGCAGATCATGTGCCTGCGGGCGGGATACACGGCCAACGACGGCCTGGGATATGTCTTGACCTCGGCGGTCGTGGAGGCGATCAATTACGCCGCTCGCAACGGCGCCGACGTCATCAGCTACTCCGCCGGATCATCCAACTTCACCGGCATGCCCCAGGCGCTGAACCAGGCTATGGACTCCGGGATCGTCTTCTGCGCGGCGGCCGGCAATGAAAATGCCGACAATCCCGATTATTTCGGCCTGTTTGACGGTATCTTGGCCGTCGCGGCCACCAACCGTAGTGACGCCAAGTGGAGTTGGGGGGTCGGCTCCGGCTCCAATTACGGAGCGTGGGTGGAAGTCTCCGCCCCGGGAAATGACATCTATTCGACCTATTCCGATCAGTACACCCCAACCTACGCCACCCTCACCGGCACCTCGATGGCCGCCCCCATGGTGGCCGGACTGGCGGCGCTGATCAAGTCGCACTACCCGCAATACGACAAGACCGTCATCGACACCATGATTATGAATAACGCCGACAATATCGATGCTTACAATCCAACGTATATCGGCCTTCTGGGAAGCGGCCGCATCAACGCCTACAACTGCCTGCACAATGCGCCGAAGGCCGATTTTCGCGCCGACGTCCGCGTCGGCCCGGCGCCGTTGACGGTCCAATTCCAGGACGTATCCCCCGCGGCGACGTCGTGGTCGTGGGCGTTTGGTGACGGCGGCGTATCCGGCGATCAGAATCCGCCGCCTCACGTCTACACCGCCCCGGGGTTGTATAACGTCTCGCTGGAGGTCACCGACCCCAACGGCACGGATAAGGAAATCAAAAAATATTACATCTTCGCCACCGCCGATACGCTGACCGGGGATTCGACCATTATCGTGCCGGCCAATGGGACCGACTCAGTCGCCATCACCATTTATCTGAAAAACACCATCCCGCTGGACACCTTTCTGTTGTCATTCCGATATTATGCGGAAAGCGGCACGGCCAATTTGGATTTTAAGCAACGCGTGAGTTTTGAAGGGACACGGGGTGAGGATTTCGACAGCGCCATTATCCGCGCGTATGCGCCCACCACCGACAAGGTGTCGATCGAGTTCATTCCATATAGAACGACGGCCAAGAATCCCCTGATGCCCGGAAGCGGCGCCGTGGCTAAACTGTGGTTTTCCGCCACGGGTTCCGGGACAATCGTTTTCGACACTATCACCCTGGTCGGCTATAAATACAGCGTCAAGAACCGCTATGTTGACTATTTGCCGGAGTATAGGCCGTTTCGAGTCAAAGTCGGTCTGCGCGGCGATGCCAACGCCGATGGCGCTATCAATATGGCCGATGCCGTCGCCATCGTCAATTTCGTCTTCAAAGGCGGTCCGCCCCCGCCTACCACCTACAATGGGGACGCCAATGGAGACGACACGGTTAACCTTGCCGACGCCATATACCTGATCAATTATATCTTTAAAGGAGGTCCGCCGCCGCCCCCGTAATGGCAAAAAGATGATTTTTTTGTTGACTGGGGGGAGTTTTTTGATAATTTATGGGAGCCTATCCCGCCTCGGGCTCCCACTTCCCGGAGGCCGCCTGGCAGAGGGGATAGTTGATAGGATAGAAAAGACTAAACCTTAAAACAAAGTGTGCGTTGCGCATGGAGGCAAGCTTATGAAGTGTAAAGTGGTAATGATTCTGGCCGTCATGCTGGTTCTTGGCGGCATCGCTCAGGCGGTCGATTCGGTTACCGTCGCCGTTTATAACAAGACGGCGGGAGCACTGATACCGGACGGCGGGAATATCTATACCCACGACGTCAGCGACAATCCGCAACAATACCGAATCCAGTTAAACGTCAGGAACGATCTCAAGCTCGGCGGCGTATCCATGGGATTTCGGATGTACTCCGCCGACGGTGTTACTTGGACGTGGGATGCCCAGACTGGCGGCTGGGGTGAGGGCGGCCTGAACCAGGGCTTCGCCGCCATTACACCGGTGACCGGAAGCCGCATGGATCCGATCATGAGCGTGTGGGACTTGGGCGGCCTCTTGGTCCGACAGAAAAGCACCGATGGGCTAAACGCCGATTCCGTTCTGATCGGCGGCGTGGCGCTCATGGGCGGGATGCTCGCCGGTCCCCTACAGCACGTGTTGTCGATACATTTCACTCCTGGCGGCGTCGCTGGCGGTGACCCCCCCAGGACGCTATGCTTCGATACCGCCTATATGGCGCCTGGCGGCGATTTCATCTTTTCCTACGAAGCGGGCGGCAACAGCAAACCCGGATTCCCGCCGGCGGCGTGCTATAGCGTGACCAAGTATCCGTCGGACGTCAATGAAGCGGCCCTCAATGTCCCCCATACTTTCAGCCTGAGCCAGAACCGGCCCAACCCGTTCAACCCGACCACGGTCATCGACTACAGTCTGGCCCGCAAGAGCCAGGTCGACATTTCGGTCTTCAATATCCTCGGCCAGAAGGTGGTCACGCTCGTCAGCGCTGAACTCGACGCCGGCCCGCATCAAGCGGTTTGGGACGGCAAGGACACCAACGGTCAACAAGTGGCGTCCGGTGTCTACTTCTACAAAATGGACACGGATCAATTCGTGCAAACGCGCAAGATGGCGTTGATGCGATAAGTCCACGACAAACATGGCACATGCGAAAAAGCCCTTCTTCCGAAGGGCTTTTTTCATTGTAAGAGGAAACGGTTCATCTCCAATCCACGGCAGAACCGATAGGGCATGATGTGCACCGGACGTGAAGATCGCCGCGGATTTCCCTATGCCGGAACGCCGCTGGGAGGAAGATCGCTCACAGGATATTGGTTCTCGATATTATGCGAAGCCGGCATAGGCGTGCGCCATTGCGTCCCGCAACGGCCGGCGCTCCGCCGGATTATCGGCCGCCCTTTTCGTGCGAAGCGCATTACCGTCTGCAAAAACGGCCTGGCCCCGATGGGGGACCAACGCGTATAATTCTATTGACTATGGCCGTCAATGAGTTAGTTTACAGTCAGTACTTATACCACCTTGGCAGAGGATAGGGCACAGATGACCCGGTATATTGCGCTGGCAATTTTGGTTGTGGTGCTGTCAAGCGGCCATGTCGCCGCTCAAACGAATAATCCCCCCGCCTTCACCACCCTCTTTCCGGATACTACTGTCAACGAAGGTGGTGTGATAGACGTCGATGTCGAGGCGACCGACCAGGATTCAGGCGACGCCGTGGTCGTATTTATTGATCCGCCCTTGGTTCCTCCTTACGATGAGACCTATTATCACGGTGACG
>Ga0315277_10010837_pt1 | contig 11524 bp, 6 predicted proteins | sample YL17G05_15_MG_FD_203695 | JGI IMG/M metagenome (GOLD analysis project Ga0315277, IMG submission 203695) | Sediment microbial communities from Yellowstone Lake, YNP, Wyoming, USA - YL17G05_15 | ecosystem: Environmental > Aquatic > Freshwater > Lake > Sediment | place: USA: Wyoming | collected...
TGTTCATTGCCGACACCACACAACGCGGCGCACCGAAAGTAACGTTAGCGGAAAGCGGTATGCTTGTCAACGACCGGGACTCGCGCCGCTTGACGCTCCACTTGGAACACGGCACGACGCACGAGATTGATCCCGAGCACCCCGAGCGTTACTCCATCGCGTCGTTTGCCGATACCGACATCCCCATCCCCCAGGCGCACAACGGAGGAGCCGTTTCAGATTGGCGCGCGCCGCCAGCGCTTTCCGTCAAAGAACTTCTGGCTGCCACGCGTGATGCCGGCCAGCGACAGGCAGCGATTGTCGAACTCCACTACCGCTTTGCCCTTCCCGTCGCCTCGGTCGTCCTGGCTCTGGTAGGGATTCCGCTCGGGCTCTCCACCCGCAAGGGCGGCAGGGCGGTGGGCGTCATGCTGACCATCCTCCTCGTCTTCCTCTATTACGTCATCATGGCCTTCGGCCTGGGCTTTTCGAAGCAGGGGCGGCTCAATCCCGCCATCGGTCTCTGGCTGGCCAACGCCTGTTTCGGGCTCACCGGCATCGTCATGCTCTTCAATCTGCGCAGCGTCCGGCTCCGCCTCCAGCACCTTCAAGAATCACTTGAAGGTTTCTGGAGAGAGTGGCAGCATCGGCGCCAGCGTCGGCCTTTCGGATCCTCGCCGGCTTCGACGGTTCGCCCGCCCGACCCACGGGCGGTTGGTGAGCGCTACTTTCAACTCCTCGACCTCTACATTTTCCGCGGCTGGGTGGTGTACTTTCTCTTGCTGCTCGTCACCTTCACGGGCATCTACATGATTTTCGACTTCTATCAGATCCTCGGCGACATCTTGCGCAACCACATCTCCGTCCGAGTGGTCTTCGACTATTACCGGTTTCTGCTCCCTCAGGCCGTCTACTATCCGGCCCTTCCCCTGAGTATCCTCGTCGCCACGCTGGTGAACTTCGGCCTTCTGGCCAAGACGAATCAAATTACCGCCATCAAGTCGGCGGGGATCAGCGTTTACCGGATTTCCATTCCGGTCCTAGCGGCGGCGGGCACGCTGAGCATCGCCATGTTTGTGCTGGGTGATTACTACTTGCCGGAAACCAACCAGCGCTGGGACGCGCTGCGCAACCAGATCAAAAAGAAGCCGCCGCAAACTTACTACCGCCCCGACCGGCAGTGGATCTTCGGCCAGTCAAACCGCATCTACAACCACCGCTTCTTTGATCCCGATCGAAATGTTTTCGCTAACCTTTGGGTTTTCGAGTTCGACCCGCATACCTTCCGCATCACGCGACGCATCTACGCCAGTCGCGCTCTCTGGGAGACGCCGATCCATGGCTGGGTGTTGGAGAACGGCTGGGTAAGAAATCTCGACGGCGAACGCGTGACCTCGTATATGCCGTTTTCAGTCGCCAAGTTCGACGAACTGACGGAAGAGCCCTCCTATTTCAAGAAAGAGGTCCGGCCTTCCGCCCAGATGAGTGCTTGGGAACTGCGACGATATATCAACGAACTCGCCCAGAGCGGCTTTGACGTTGTTCGTCTTTCGGTGCAGTTTTATCGGAAATTCTCATTCCCCCTGATCGCTTTTGTGGTGGCGCTGCTAGGGATTCCCTTTTCGCTCACCATGGGCAGGAAGGGTGCCATTTCGGGCATCGCCGTCAGTATCGCCATCGCCATCGTGTATTGGTGCGTGTCCAGCCTTTTCGAAGCCATGGGGAACTTGAGCCAACTCCCTCCCATCGTCGCCGCCTGGTCGCCCGATTTGCTCTTCGGCCTCGTCGGCGCCTACCTTCTGCTTCGCGTCAGAACCTGACGACAGTGACCAGTCGCGGGACCTCGTATCGGAACTTCCAGAGGGAGCTTCATCGGGGCTGGTTTTGGCTCGTCACTTTTCGCTTGTCACTCTTCACTGCTGTTTATGGTCGACGCGTCGACATGGAAGAACCGTGATGGGTGACGGGGACAAGTGACCGGTGACCAAAAAAGAATAAGGCCGAGCACTATGCTTCTGGCCGCTGCGACGAGAAACAACCCCGTCGAAAAAAAGGAACCCCGCAAGATCGGGCCCTGCGGGGTCTTAATTGTACTTCAAGTATTACTTTAACTTATTGGATCTCTGCTTGGCACCACGCCCGACCGCTCGTCACCTGTCATTCGTCACTGCCCTCACGCTGTCGTGTACGCCTTCGTGGCAGCCTTTTTCACGGAGGCTTGCGCCGCCGCCAGTCGCGCGATCGGCACGCGGTAAGGCGAGCAGCTCACATAATTCAACCCGGCCTCGGCGCAGATTTCGATCGAAGACGGATCGCCGCCGTGCTCGCCACAGATTCCCACCTTCAGGTTCGAGCGTGATGCCCTGCCCTCGGAGGTGGCAATCTTCAAGAGGCGCCCGACCCTCTTCGGATCGAGCTGAGCGAACGGATCCGCCGGCCAGATCTTCTGCTTCGTATACGCATTGATGATCTTCCCGCAGTCGTCACGCGAAAGGCCGAAGGTCGTCTGTGTCAGGTCGTTGGTCCCGAAGCTGAAGAATTCCGCTTCCAGTGCGATTTCCCCTGCCGAGAGCGCCGCCGCCGGCAACTCGATCATCGTGCCGACCAAATAATCCACCTTGACGCCCTTCTTCTTGAAAACCTCTTCGGCGACGCGGTGAACGATTTCCTTCTGGAGCGAGAGTTCTTTTACGTCCCCCACCAGCGGGATCATGACCTCGGGCTTGGCATCAATTCCCTTTTTCTTGCAGTCGGCCGCCGCTTCGAAGATGGCCCTGGCCTGCATTTCGGTGATCTCCGGATACATGATGCCCAGCCGGCACCCACGCAGACCGAGCATCGGGTTGAATTCATGTAATCCTTCAACTACCGCCAGCATCTTCTTGAGCTGATTAAGTTTGGCGCCTTTCTTACGCTTCACTTCAAGTACGGCGATCTCGACCATCAACTCTTCCCGCTTGGGCAAAAACTCGTGCAGCGGCGGGTCGAGTGTGCGGATGGTGACCGGCAGGCCGCCCATAGCTTTGAACAGGCCGAAGAAGTCTTTGCGCTGCATGGGAAGCAGCTTGGCTAATGCCTGGCGGCGTTCCTTCTCCAGTTTCTCGGCTTCCTTCTCGTCGGGAGTGTCTTTGCAGGCCATGATCATGCGCTGGACGTGTGGGAGCCGGTCCGAGGCAAAGAACATATGCTCGGTGCGGCAGAGGCCAATACCCTCGGCGCCGAACTTGCGCGCCACAAGAGCGTCGCGCGGGATGTCAGCATTGGCACGCACGCCCAGTTGGCGGTTCTCATCGGCCCACTGCATGAACTCAGCGAAGGCGCCGCTGTGCGGGTCAGGTTCAACCAGATTCGCCTTGCCAAGGATCACGCGGCCTGTGGAGCCATCGAGCGAAATCCAGTCCCCTTCCTTGAGCGTCTGGCCAGCGACACGGATCTGCTTTTTCGCGGCATCAACTTCAACATCACCGGCGCCCGCCACGCAAGGCTTACCCATACCGCGGGTGACGACCGCCGCATGCGAGGTCATCCCACCGCGCGACGTAAGAATTCCCACGGCCACCTCCATCCCGTGGATATCGTCAGGGACCGTCTCGGCGCGGACCAGGATTACGGGATGAGCCTTGCCTTGCTTTACCGCCTCGTCGGCGGTGAAGACGACCCGGCCGACGGCGGCGCCGGGCGAGGCAGGCAGGCCTTTCGCGAGAACCTTGACGGGCTTCGATTCATCGAGGACCGGGTGCAGCAATTGATTCAGTTGCTCGGGGTCCACGCGCAGCAGCGCTTCCTGGGGCGTGAGCAGCCCTTCCTGGACCATTTCCACGGCAATCTTGACCGCCGCCGGGCCGGTGCGCTTGCCGGCGCGCGTCTGGAGCATGTAGAGCTTGCCTTCCTGGATGGTGAACTCGAAGTCCTGCACGTCGCGATAGTGCTTCTCCAGGCGAGTGGTTATCTCGCGGAGCTGGTTGTAAACGTCCGGCATGATTTCGCCCAGTTCATTGATGGGCACCGGAGTCCGCACGCCCGCCACCACGTCTTCGCCCTGCGCGTTCATCAGGAATTCGCCATAGAACTCCTTGGCGCCGGTCGCCGGGTTGCGTGTAAAGCCCACGCCCGTGCCGGAGGTCTCTCCCATGTTGCCGAAGACCATGGTCTGAACGTTGACGGCCGTCCCGAGGTCGTCGGAGATCTTGTTGAGGCGCCGATAGGTCTTCGCGCGCGGGTTGTACCAGGAACGGAAGACCGCCTCGATCGCCATTTCAAGTTGTACTTTAGGGTCCTGCGGGAAGTCCTTCCCTGCTTCCTTGCGCACAACTTTCTTGTAGTCGGCGATGACCTGCTTCAAATCTTCGGCGGTGAGCTCGGTATCGAGCTTGATCCCTTTCTTCTTCTTCTGGCCGTCGAAGACGTGCTCGAACTTGCCCTTGGGGATTTCCATCACCACGTTGCCGAACATCTGGATAAAGCGGCGATAGCTGTCGTAAGCAAACCGGGGGTTGGCGGTCTTCTTGGCGAAGACTTCGGCAATCTTGTCATTCATGCCCAGGTTGAGGATGGTATCCATCATTCCCGGCATCGAGAACTTCGCGCCGGACCGAACCGACACGAGCAAGGGCCTAGCGGGATCGCCGAGCTTTTGGTCGAGAAGCGCCTGAAGTTTATCCAGCTTCTCGAATGCTTCCGCCTTGATATTCTCCGGGGTTTGATTGCTGTTTTGAAAATAGAGGCGGCAGCCCGAAGTGGCAATGGTAAAGCCGGGCGGAACCGGCAATCCCGCGTTGGTCATTTCGGCGAGGCCGGCGCCTTTGCCACCCAGGACATCTTTCATGTCCCCGTGGCCGTCAGCTTTCCCGCCGCCGAAGAAATAAACGTACTTGTCCATGAATGCTGCTCCTTTGCTTTTTTTGCGGTCCGCCGTCAGCCGGTGGCTGCCAGCTAACCGAAATTCGAAACTTGAAAATCGAAACCTGGAGTTTCTTGCTCGTCACTGGTCACTATTCATTGTTTCTTCGATGTCGACGCGTCGACATCCGCCGAGGCTGCGGCGATCTCGGCAAAAAGCGCGATGCCGGAGAAGAGCTCGTCGAGCTTGCCGAGGAGTCGCAGCCGGTTTTGCCGCACCGTGCGGTCTTCGGCCATGACCAGCACCTTGTCGAAAAACTTATCGACGGTCGGCCGCAGCCCGGCGATAACTTCCAAAGCTTTGCGGTATTCACCCGACGCCGCGAGCCCCGCCGCCTCCTTGGCCGCCGCGCTGTAAGCCTGGTACAACGCGCGTTCCGGGCCTGCCTCGAGCAGTCCGGCGTCAACCTCGCCCGCCTCCCAATCGCTCGCCGTAGCCGATTTGGCCAGGATATTCTTGATCCTCTTTGCCGCCATTGCTAGGGCGTCGAAATCCTGAGTTCCGCGAATTGCCTGTACAGCCTCGATACGGACAGAATCCTGCCAGACGTTCATGCTGTCAGAAACGGACACTGAAAGCGGCACAACAGCACGAACCGTATCGTATGGAATGCCCAGTAAGGACTCATAGAAGTAGCGCCTCCGCTCTTGCAGGAACTGCAGGATAGAGCCGAACACCTCATGCATGGGCTTCGCCCATGCAATGTTCAGGCAATTGAGGCTCTGCTCGACGAGCGGCTTCAAGTCCAGGGGCCAACGTTGTTCATGTATTACTTTAACTATGCCATTCGCCTGCCTGCGCAAGGCAAAGGGATCGCTCGAGCCCGTGGGCTCCTGCCCGACGGCGAACCCGCCCACCACGCTGTCCAACTTGTCGGCGAGCGAAACCACCGCACCTGCGGAGCTGCGTGGCGCGCGGTCTTCAAATCCTTCCGGCCGGTAATGGTCATAGATGGCCTCGGCGACTCCCTCGGGCTCCCCTTGGGCCGTGGCATAGAGCCCGCCGACCACACCCTGCAGTTCGGTGAATTCCTGCACCATTTGCGTCGTGAGGTCGCACTTGCAGAGCTGGATGGCGCGCAGGGCATGCTCGGCCTCGGCGTGTGTGATCTTCGCCGCATCAGCGAGGGTCTGAACGATGAGGCGGGCCATCTGGCGCATGCGCTCGACTTTGTCGGCGTAGCTTCCCAGCTCGGCCTGATAGGTCACGAAAGCCAGGCGCTCCATTCGATCCGCGAGCGACACCTTTTGATCGGAGTTCCAGAAGAACTCCGCGTCGGCAAAACGCGCGCCCAGCACCCGTTCGTGCCCTTCCCTGATGCGGCCTTTCTGATCACCGTCGATGTTGAGCACCGTCACGAAACGCGGCTGCAAGTTCCCCTTCATGTCCTCCACGGCGAAGTACTTCTGGTGGTCGCGCATCACGGTTACGAGGATTTCGCGTGGCAGGTGAAGGAAGCGTTTGTCGAACCCGCCGAGAATCGCCCGCGGGCATTCCGTAGAGTTTACAATCCAGTTCTCAAGCCAGGCGTCCTCGACGGCGCGCAACTTGGAAACTTCAAGTAATACTTTAATTCCGGCTCGCACCACTTCGAGGCGTTTTTCAGGGTCAGGTTCAACGCCTGATTTTCGGAGCTTCTTCAAGTAGTCCTCGAAGCCCTGGACCCGCACGCTGCGCTTGCCCAGAACTCGGTGTCCGCGGGTGGTACTCCCGGCTTTGACGCCCGCCACCTGGAAGTGTACCGTCTTTGCCTGCTTCCTTTCACCCAGCAGTGCCACGATCCAACGGATAGGCCGGACGAAGCGTGGCCCCGACTTCCACACCCAATACATGGTCTTGGGGAAGCTGAGGCCGGTTATGATGCCGGGGAGGATCCCCCGCAACAATCTCAGCGCCGGGAGCCCACGATGGGCTTTCTTAACCGCCACGTATTCACCCTTGGGGGTGCTCACCTGGACCAAGGCTTCAACGCTCGTGCCGTTCTTGGCCGCGAAGCTCTCAGCGGCGCGTGTGGGTTTTCCCTCCCCGTCATAGGCCACCTTGGCGGGCGGCCCAACAACCTCTTCGATGAGGTCGGCTTGTCGTTCCCGCACGGCAGGAACCCAAACTGTCAAGCGGCGCGGCGTCGAAAGCCATCTCGCCGAATCGCTCGCGGGTGGCAACAGTCTTGACTCGGCGAGAGCCGCCAGCAGGCGCCGGCCGAAGTCATCTCGCGCGTCGTCGAGAAAGCGAGCGGGGATCTCCTCACATCCGATTTCGATCAGCAGAGGCACAGTTCGAAGGTCTCTCACGCGGGCTCGACCTCCACAATCATGGGTGTTGCAGGCGCTCGCCGATCCAGATAAACCCCTGCCACCGCGCAGGCTATGGACCGCACCCGGCCGATCATGCCCACGCGTTCAGTGACGCTGATGGCTCCCCGGGCATCCAGAATGTTGAACAGGTGAGAGCACTTCAGGCAGAGGTCGTAGACTTTGCGCAGCGGGAAACGATCTTCTCCGCTGTCTGCGGCTTGGTAAGATCCCAAGAGTCGCGTCGCCTCGCCTTCGTAAAGGTCAAAGAGCGTTCGGCAGGTCTCCGGCGAGGCCGCCTCGAAATCGTAGACCGAGAGTTCACGTTCCTCGTCCCGCCGCATGTCGCCGTAAGTAACCGCCTGATTCCAGCGCACCTTATAGACGTCGCTCGCAGACTGGAGGAAGGCGGCGATGCGCTCCAGCCCATAGGTCAGCTCAACGCTGATGGGCTCGAGGTCCACGCCGCCCGACTGCTGGAAGTAAGTGAACTGGGTGATTTCCAAGCCGTCGAGCATCACCTGCCAGCCGATTCCCCAGGCGCCCAGCGTGGGAGCCTCCCAATTGTCCTCTTCGAAACGGATGTCGTGTTGCCGGAGGTCGATCCCCAGGTTTTCCAGGCTGGCCAGGTAAACCTCCTGAATATCCTCCGGGGGCGGCTTGAGGATGACCTGCATCTGGGTGTGCTTGAGCAGGCGGTTGGGGTTCTCGCCGTAGCGACCGTCTGCCGGCCTACGGGAGGGCTGGAGGTAAGCCACGCGCCAGGGGTCGGGGCCCAGGACGCGGAGGAATGTCTCGGGAGTCATCGTACCCGCGCCAACCTCCAAGTCGTATGGGAGCGCCAGAACGCAACCTTGCCGCGCCCAATACTCACTCAAACGCAGACACATGTCCTGGAAACTTAAACCTTTTCTTGAACCAGACCGCTTGACCTTCTTCTTGATAGGTGGCATTGGTCTTCCTGTTGTTGGTGCGCCCCGCGTTCTCGGTTGTCCAAAGTTGTGGTCCGTTCGGGCAACCCACAACCAATTCCCGGCCGACCACACTCAGTCTAGACTTCTTCGGCCAGAAGCGGCCGGGTGACGAGCTTCCTTTCGAGGTGTGACTCGATCACTTCCTCGAAGAACCGCCGGGCCTCGCGGATGCCGGGTGGCGGAACCTTTTCCGTGACCAGCCACTGATCGAGCGGACCCTGGCACCGCATCCTAACCATCGCCCTGGCACTGGTAGAAATCTCAGCACTCGCGTGGGCTGGGCGGCAGGCCGCGCACAGGAGCCCTTCCGAGCCCTCGCCGTAGTACCCCGGCTCCTCTCCCAATTCCCTGCCGCAGGCCGCACAGCGACCAAGTTCCGGAAGGAAGCCGCCCAGGCGTACAAGCCAGTAGTCGAAATACAGCAGCGGCCGATTGACCTCTCCCGAATGTTTCAGGCCGCGCAGCACCGCCAGCACCAGCCGGAAGGCGCGCTCATTCACCTCGCGCTCGGGCAGGAAATGGTCGGTAACCTCGGAAACGTACTGAGCCGCCACCTGCACCCGGTAGTCCCTCTGCATGTCGAAGAAGGACTCGAGCAGCTCGGCGGAGTTCATGCGCAGCAGGTCACGATTCTCCCGCTCAAAGAGCCAGAGGCGGACGTAACTGAGTGGCTCAAGCGTTCCGCCGTATCGGCTCTTGGGCCGCTGCGCCCCCGCCGCCACAGCCCTCAGGCGCCCCCACTGCCGGGTAAATAGCGATACGATCTTGTCAGCTTCCCCCAGGCGGTGGGTCCTGAGGACGACCGCTTCTGTTTCGCGCAGAGGCATCTCATTGCCGATGTCGACGCGCCGACAAACGCATGAAATTACCACAACCGGTGACAGCCGGGAAGGGAAAAGTACTCCCCCGGACTCGATGTCGTGGGGCAGTCGAGTCCGCCGCCGATTGCCGCAAACTAGACCAAACCCTGAATCGATGCCTTCCCGCTTGGTAATAACTGCTCCCGCCGGGCGTTGTGGGAAAAACGGAGGGTAACGTGGAAAACAAATTATGTTAACTGAACCCCCGCCACTCCAAAGATTATCAGACGTGCCTGTGGATAAGATCGAGCCAAAGCGCCGGTAACCCGCAAGGCCGAAACGGGACGTCTGGGCGAGGCGATGATCCCCGCTCACAGCGCACGTGAACCACTGGGGTCGTGCTCTCGATGCCACTCAACCGGAAAGACTCTCCCGACATATTTCAGTTGCCAGCACCGGACGCGCGAGAGTAGATTCTCCCCCCTGCCCTTCCCCGAGGAGGTTGAGCTTGCCGAGGTCCAAGGTCCAGGTCGTTGGCTTGGGACTGAACGCCACCGACACCGTTCTGATGGTTCGCGACTTCCCTGCCCTAGGAGGCAAGGAGCGCGTCGCATCGATGACGCGGCAGGCGGGCGGGCAGGTGGCGACAGCCCTGGTTACCTGCCATCGGCTGGGACTTCGGGCCCGCTATATCGGAAAAGTTGGAGACGACGAGGCCGGGCGCTTCCAATTGGCAAGCCTCCGCCGGGAAGGTATGGACCTCCGTCATGTGCGGGTGGTTCGGGGCGCCCTGACCCAGTACGGCTACATCATCGTCGATAAGGCCACGGGTGAGCGGACGGTCTTCTGGGATCGGGACGCTCGCCTGACGGTCCTGCCCTCGGAACTCACTCCCAAGGTATTTCAAGGCGCGAAGGTCCTGCACATCGATGGCTGCGACGTCGAGGCCGCGCTCCAGGCGGCGCGTTGGGCTCGCCAGGCAGGGGCCACAGTGGTCGCCGACCTCGACACGGTCTATAAAAAGGTCGAAAAACTCTTCCCTTACATCGACTACCTCATCGCCTCCGCCAACTTCCTGCCTGCGGTGACCGGTCAGGACGATCCCTTCAAGGTCCTCGAGTTCATGGCCCGGGAATACGGCGTGGCCAACCCCGGCATGACGCTCGGCCGCGAGGGAGCTCTGGTCTACTCGCAGGGCCGATTCCACTACTCACCGGGTTTCGTTGTCGAGACGCTCGATACCACCGGCGCCGGAGACGTCTTTCACGGCGCTTTCATCTACGGGCTCGTCGCCGGGTGGGAAATGGATCGCATCCTCGACTTCTCGAATGCCATGGCGGCACTGAATTGCACCAAGCTCGGCGCGCGCGGCGGAATCGCCACCGTTGCTGAAGCTGAACGGCTGATGGCGGTAGGCAGCCGCCATGTGAACGCGGCCTATCAGAACGGCCCCGGGGCGAAATCCCGGGCGCATGGGACCCGGAAATCGGCCGTCCGCACGCGGAGGTCATGAAGTTATGTCGGAGCCAGCCTACGCCCTGGTTACCGGGGCCTCCAGTGGGATCGGCGAGTGCTTTGCCCGCGCCCTGGCAGCTCGCGGGCACAACCTGGTCCTGGTCGCGAGGTCCACGGACAAGCTTGAAGCCTTAGCCGATGAATTCCGCACTCAGCATTCGGTGCTTGCCGTGCCCCTGCCTGTCGACCTGAGCGCTCCCGACGCCGCGGCGCAGTTGAACCAGGTTCTCCAGGAGCGCGGCCTGGGCGTCGACCTCCTCGTCAACAACGCCGGTTTCGGGGCCCGTGGCAGGTTCTGGGAACTTCCTCTCGATCGTCAGGCCCCGATGCTCCGCTTGAATGTTCAAGCGCTCGTCGAGCTGACGCACTTGCTCTTGCCACCCATGGTCGCCCAGCACCGCGGGGGCATCATCAATGTCTCCTCGACCGCCGGGTTTCAGGCCGTGCCCTACACGTCCGTCTATGCGGCGAGCAAGGCTTTTGTGACGGCCTTCTCCGAAGGGTTGGCGGAAGAACTCCGCCCCTATGGGATCGTGGTGGTCACACTCTGCCCGGGGGGAACGCGCACCAACTTCTTCGTCGCCAGCCAGTACGGGCGGCCCAAGCTGCCCGGAGGGATGCAGGACCCGCAGGAAGTGGTCGCCGCCGCTCTGCGAGCCCTCGACCGGGGCGGCGGCACGGTGGTCCCGGGCCTCCTCAACAAGGCCTCTTTGCTCTCCCAACGCCTGGTGCCCCGCCGTGTCGTGGCCAGAATCGCGGCGCGAATCTTCCGAGGATGAGTTGCCCGGCCGCCCGCGGACAAACCCACGCCCGGAGGAGAGCATAGTTTATAGCACAGATTGACACATATAGATATTCTGTGTGTATAGATGGTCTAACAGTGTCCTACATATATAAGTAACCTCTATTCGAGTCATCTAATATCAAGTATTACTAGACTTGTCTCAGACCGTTAGGCCTATACATGTACGCTAGAACACTGAGGGTTCAATCGGCGCCAGCCCGACAGGCAGTTCCCGAGCCCCGCCGGCGGAGGCTCCGAACCGCGAGCGGAGGATCCGGCGC
>Ga0315277_10010839_pt1 | contig 11523 bp, 20 predicted proteins | sample YL17G05_15_MG_FD_203695 | JGI IMG/M metagenome (GOLD analysis project Ga0315277, IMG submission 203695) | Sediment microbial communities from Yellowstone Lake, YNP, Wyoming, USA - YL17G05_15 | ecosystem: Environmental > Aquatic > Freshwater > Lake > Sediment | place: USA: Wyoming | collected...
GATCTCCCGCTTCTGTTCCGGCGTGAAGGGACCGCTCATCGTCTCCCCTCCACGGGAAGCGCGTCCTCTCTTTCAGCCTTCTCTTTTCCAACCGTGCTACTGTCCAATCGGAGAGGGGCGCGTACTAGCACGATTGAACTTCTCCGGCTCATCGAGGAACGGGAAATGCCCGCTCTTGTCGAACACGATGAGCTTAGACCCTTTGATCCTCCTGTGAAGGTCCCTTGCCAATTTTGGCGGTGTCGCCTTATCGTGCTTCCCCGCCAGAATCAGGGTCCTTGCCGCCAGATTGCCCAGCTCCCCCCGCACATCCCAAGCCCTCATCTCGGAGAAGTTGAACGCCGCCCTATCGATGCTGAACTGGAGCGACGATTTCATTGCCTTGCCCATCGCCAGCCTGCCCCGCCGCGTGCGAAGCTCAGGTCCGAGGAATGCCGCCAGGAACCGCCTGAAGCTCTCTTCATTCCTCTCACGAAGCGAGGCGGCAAGAGCTTCTCCGACACCGTGCGTTTTGATGATGTCAGGCAGCTTTGCACCTGATCCGATGAGCACGAGGTCGCTGACCCTCTCGGGGTAGCGAAGGGAGTATGTGAGCGCGCAGGCAGATCCCCCGGAGTGTCCGAGGAACATGGACTGGTCGATTTCGAGCCTCGTCTGCAACGAAAATAGGTCTGACACGACCCGTTCCAGGCCGAGGTCGTCTTCCTGCATTGGCGGGGCCGACCGTCCGGTTCCCGGCGGATCGTGGTAAATCATCGTCAGGTTCCTCTCCAATGGCCTGAGGAATGACCTGATCGGCTCGCTGTTCAAGCCCCAAGGATATGGAGAGACGAAGCATGGCGGGCCCTGACCGCGGATGTAATAGGCGATGATTGTCCCTCTAGTCTCGAATGCATACTGACCTGGGTCGAGTGAACCGTCCATCAATCACCTTCGCTTGTCTTGCCAGCTGCGAATGCGCACGAGGATGAAAAGGTTATTTCCCTCCTTTGTTAGGGCCTGAAAAGTCACTCGTGGAGAACCTCGGGGCTGACCCATTTGGCCGCGTCTTTCCTGCGGATCTTGCTGAGTTCGGTCAGGAGCTCTATGTCGGCCAGTTTGCCTTGGTACCAATCCGAGACTACGCTTAAGGCGTCCCGAGACAGCCCTTCGATTCTGACCTCGGGCGGTGTCAGGGTGCCCAGTGTACCCCTCGGAAGGCATAGCTTCTGTTCGTCCAGGATGTCCTCGATTGGCGGATTGTCGTACCAATCCCTCATGGACTCGCCGCTCGTGGGATTGTGGCCCTGCATTGCAGCCGTTGCCGCTTTGCTCAATCCTGCCTTTCTGCATACGGTCGAGACCCAATGCCTGATGTCCTTCGGCCTGAGCCTTGGGAGCCCGTATTTGTTGATGAACCCGAACCAGACATCCCTGATGTAGCGTGTGTCCGACTTCACGATACTCCCATTCTGCCCTGATCTCTGCTTTTTTGGCTTCCTCTTGTGCCATCTAGGGAATATCGGACTTTCTAGAATAGGATTCTGCACTTTTTTCAATGCCGCCAAGGAGTCAGCCAGGTCTGACGGAATCCATGCGACCAAAGGACTGTTGGTCTTGAAACCGGCATCGCCGCCCTCCGCAATTATCGCGTACGGCTTCCCGCTCGCGTCCGTCTGAATATGACTCCATTCGAGGTTTGTTATGTGCGAAGGCCTGACGCCAAAGTCCGTCAGCATCAGACACAGCGATCTCAGATAGGCATCCTTTTCCAGGGGGATAGCGTCGGCTACCTGCTTCACATCATTATCCGAGGGTGTCTTGCACCTTCTCGTTTGCGGGAATCTCGATATGTCTCGCTTGTTGTCGATGGGCCATGGTAGTTCGAGACCATGAATCCACACGGTCCTGAGTGCGGCCAGCGAGTTCTGTCTAGTGTAGAGCGGTACCGTCTCGATGTGCTTCAGGATCAGCGTTTTGCCCTTCTTGCCGCGCAACTGCCGCCTTGTGTATCTCTCTAGGTTCGCGTTCGTTGAGAACTGGCGGAATCTCCCTTCATATCGGCCCTGTGAACTCTCCTTGAGCCGAGCCCTCGTGTTCTGCTTGAATCGCTCCAGGATGTCGGAGACCTTCACCGGAAGATCACTACCGGCATCTGGACTTGTTGCACTTCCTCTCCCTGTCCCGAGTGGGTGTTGTAGCTCTTCTCGGGCATTTTCATGTCCATCCTCTAGACGTGAGTTTTCCCCTACCTCACGACCGTCGACGGGAGGGCTCTCTGAGGATATAGGGGTTGCCATAACCAAACGGTTCTGGCTAGCCATTCGACACCCCAGAAACGTGCTCTTCGCTATGGGTAGTCGTTTCTGATGCCGAAACGACGCTTTTGGCAAGCCGCCTCGCGCTCGTCGGGGGGATGCCCGTCCTCTTGGTTATCTCGGCCCACGAATGCCCCGCTTTCTGAAGCTCCACTACTTGCGCCCTGTAGGGCAAGTAGTCCTTCCGGGGGCGATTTGGCGGCTTGCCGCTCTTTGTCTTCCACTCCCCCGTATCCTTGTGAATCTTTCGGAGACGGCTGAAGCTCGCCTTGATCCTCTCGCTCTTCCGCTGCGTTTCCATCTTGGCGAATGTTGCGACTAGGGCGATCGCGGCCTCTGCGAACGGGCCTGCGCTGTCCAGGTATCGCTCCATGTAGCTGACCCACTTGACATTCTGCCTGGTCAGTTCGTCGAGCATTTTCAAGGTGTCCAGCGCCCCTCGCCTTTCCACGCGGTCCAATGCCCAGAATACCAGGATGTCGTACTTCCGTTGGTGTGCCCCGAGCAGGGCCATCTCCAATTGGGGCTTGTGTATCTCCCTGCCCTTGACCGCCTCGTCGACGTACTCCTGCGTGACATCCCAACCGCGTTCCGAGCAGAAACTCCTCAGCTGCACCAGCTGGTTCTCCGTCTCCTGCCGGTCGGTCGAGACCCTCGCATAGATGGCGGCCCTCATGTCAGTCATCGAGCCTCCTGGTGAAGGCGGGCGGTCTCGGCGGTTTCACGACCTCGACGTACCCCGCCCCTCCGCAATGGCCGCAGTTCACGGTCCCATCAGGACTTGCGAGTTCTCCCGTTCCCTTGCACCACCAACATTGCTCATGGTTGCAGGACTCGATGTCCTTCTCGCTGCACCCGCAGGGGAGTCTGCCGTGGTCGTCGACGACATCCTTGAGAGATTCCCGGTCGTCCATGATCACGCGGTCTCCCTCCCGACCGGTTCGACCTGGGGATGTTTGTCGTGCTTCCCGCACGAGCACATGGCCGGATGTCGCCCGAGCATGATTCCCCTGGCCTTCCTTTCAGCCAGGGCTGCCCGGATGGACTGCGCTCGTCGTCCTTCCCTGTCCTGTTTGTCTGCCTCAAGCGCAGACATGAGCGAAAGCATCCCGTCAGCCTTGGCGGAATCCTTCCCTCCGTCGAAATTGAGTTCCGGCTGCCGGATGAAATGCCACATGCAACCGGCTTCCCTGATGCCCCGGAGGATCTTCAACGCCTCTCCGTGCCCTCGCAGGTCCGAGAGCGAAGTGAATATGATGAGCGAGAAACGGTGCTTGCGCGAGTCCCTGAGAAGTGCCGGGAGAGAGGACCGGACCCGTCCGCCATTACAGATGTCGGTGTACGATCTGACGACCCTGAACCCTCTCGATTCCGCATAGTCGGATACCTCGCGGTTCAACCCCTCGACGGCATCTTGCGCGTGAGCCCGCAGATAGATGGCCGCCCTCGTCCGTGCGTGATCGGCGGTCTTTGCCCTCATGGAGCACCCCGCTGCACGGGCTTCATCGGGCAACCCGGCCAGTGGTAGCTTATCTCGCCCCTCGCCATGTCGATCAGGTACCACTCGCCATCATTTCCGAGGCTGAAATCGACCGACCACCAATCCTTGAACCGCAATGCCACTTCCCCGGCGATCTCCTTGACCTCGGGATGCGGGCAGTCCGATATTCCCTTGAGACGCTCTTTCCAGTCAGCCGCCTTTGGCTGCTCGAATGCCGCCTCGAACACCTCCATGGGCCAGTAGGGGTGCCGGCACTCGACCCCGCCGTCCCGCACGAAGTATCGGTGCTCGTGATTGATGGGCATGTCCCCATGAAAGGCCTCGAAGACGGTCTGCATCGGCACATACTCGCGCACGACGAGCCATCGATAGGGGAGGCCCATGATGTCGGCGAGCTCGTTGGCTTCAAGTAGAGCGTAGATGTTGCAGCCAAGGTGGTCCTCACTCCGCACGAAGCAGGTCTCCTTCCAGGAATGCTTCCCCGAGGCGTAGTCGGTGCGGATGAAGACGGGGTACTCGAAGGGTATGAGTCGCCTGACCCTCTCGACGAACTCAGGCGGGATGCCTTTGTCCATCCAGTCCAGGGTCTTCGTGATCGGCAGGGCGATGAAGACGGTCTCCGGCACATGCAGGTCGGCTACCCTCGGGAACCAGTAGGCCATGCTGGTCTGTCGTTGAATCTCCATGTCCAGCATGACCGCCTCTGACTGGCGAGCGTCCCTGGCGGTCATTCCGCCCTCTTTCTCAGCATTTGATTTCTGTTGAGATAGAAAGGATAGTTCTCTTCCTCGCGGACCTCCGGCGGTGATTGATGCTCGATGCTGTCGTGCTCGTTCTGAGTCTTGAGATGTAGGTCGCGGACCTCCGGCGGGTGCGAATATTCTCCATGGGATGTATTCCACCATTTCTGTAATCGTTCATTCTCTTTCTTGACGGCGGCGAGGTCGGTCTCGAGGACGCGGATGCGCTCATTTAGCATGTTAATCTGTTCTTGTAATCCCATAACGACATCATCGAACTCGCTCATCTCAATCAGTCCCCCTTCTCAGCACTGATGAATCCAAAGGACGGTGGGCCCCCCATCGGCCCATTCTCGTCATACGAGCGGTTTGACTGCAAGTCCTCTCCTCTCTAAGGACGCCTTCCGGGTAGGGCATCCAGCAACACGAGCAGTAGTACCGCCAGTGCCAAAGGAATCTGACCCTGACGCCCATGTTGTCGACCGGGTGGCCGCAATGATGGCACCTGTGAAGTCTCATGACGCATCCTCCCCGCCGATCGTGTCGGGACCGTGCCCGTTATCGTTCAGTCCATCCTCCAGCAACCCCTCGCACAGCCTCCTTACCGTGGTCCTCCCGAGGTTGAGTCCATCGGCGATCTGTGACCATGACTTCCCCGCGAGGCGCATCGCCCTGGCCTTATCGACCGTCTCCCGCGGCACCGGCGGTCTGCCCCGCTTCCTTCTGCCCCCCTTGACGGAGATCCCCGACTCGCGCGTGATACTTTCCTCGATTGTGTCCCCGTCCTCGCCGGACATCAGACGCCCTCCCTGCCCGTGCCCATGATGAGGTCCACGTTCGCCAGGATTGCATCCCTCGTCCTCTTCCACCTTTCATCCCTGATCTGCTCGACCGTCCTGCCCTCGGCGAGCGCACGCGCGGCATCGACGTGCTTGCATGGCCTGTCCCTGTAGTAGTTGTCCCTGCAGGTGCAGCCATCCGTCTCGACGTCCACGATGTAATCTCCGACCCTGTAGACGCTGCCGCCGACGCGCTCCGCCTTCAGGTCACCCACTCGATGCTCACCCCCGAATCCGATACGACCATGGCGGCTATCAGGGTCCCGAATCCGAACTGGCGGGAACGGTGCGCCTTGATGTGGATGAGCGTCCTGCCGGGTCCCTTCTCGACGACGAAAGGCTCCAGGAGCTCCTTTGCACCGAACTGCGCCTTGTCACCGAACGCCCTGTGGGGTTTGCCCTGTGCCTCCGCCATCTCGCTTATCGGCTGGTTCGTCACGATCGCTTGGCCGCCCCTCACGTATGCCCATTCCTTGAGGCTGCCGAGCATCCCGATCATGTCGAGGAGGGCCCCGCCCCGCTCGCGGAGGTCCATCCTTGAGAACCTCGCCAGGACGGGGAAGCCTATCGAGTCGATCACGACCAGCTCGGGGGTCGTCTTGCCCTTCTTTGGCAGGGCGTGTATCAGGTCGGACAACTCTTTGTAGATCGGCACATACCTGTACGCATCCCCGAGGACTGCCGCCTGGGACCGCGACAGGTTCCTCTCGGTGTCGACGTAAAGGACGGAGGCGTTGCTCTTGATGGCGTCGTGCGCAACCTTGTGAGCGAACGTCGTCTTGCCCGTCCCGGTGTCCCCGAACAGCTCGACCACGTCAGCGTCCTCGAAGACCCGCTTGAGTTCCCTGTAGTCGTTCTCGCCGTGCCCTTTCAATTCCTGCTGAGTCGATTGCATATTTTCACTCTCCTTTCGTCTCATGTGAAGGAGCGTCATTGCCCGACTTCGGCGTTCTGGCGGCCTTGCGGTCGGGCCTTCGAGAAGTGGGAGGGCAACCCATGCTCCGGGCCCGGCGGGGCTTCGGATAGGGGCGCTTCATCCTACTCTACCTCCTCACGGCTTAGATGGGCTTCCAGACAATCGGGGCAGCGTTTCCCGTCGCTGCCGACGGGGCACTCTTTCAAGTGATTTTGATTGAACAGCAAGCCGCAATCTACGCATCTCTCGACGACGCCGGCAGCCTCAGATTGGGGCGAGAAGGGAGGAGGGACTTGCGTGGACGTGATCACCCCTTCAATCGTCTCGATTAGAGACTGCTCGACGCCGGCGAGCATCCCGTCGAGCCGCGCTCGAGTGTCCTGTACGAGGGCGAGGGCTTTCGCGTATTCCCGCCGGACCCATTCGTCGTCTGGAGGGGGGTCGAGGCGCTGCATAGTCCCGGTCGTGTAGGCCTTCGTCCGCTCACTTGATGAATTAAGGCACGTCCCCGCGGGGGCTTCGCCGACCTCGATGTATTCCAGGCACTGGGAGCAGTTGGCTGTGTAGACGCCGGTAGTCTTGTTGCGGAATACCATGACCCTACTGTCGCACTTCGGGCACGGGGCGATCTTGAAGTTGGGGACGGGGGGATCCGCTCCGTCCCCCAGCGGGGATGCCTGAGCATAGCCCTCGTCGGTCGGGGATGCAGCTCCGCCATACCCCTCGCCCTTGCATGAACGACAGGGTGCCAGCCCATCGACATGGACGGTCTCGCCGAGCCCGTGGCATTCCGCACACACCAAATGTCCACTCAGGTTCCGGCCGCATGTCCGGCAGAAGCCGGTGCCATCCAGGGGCGAGCCGTCATGGGGGCAGCGTACCTCGGCGGAGACCACCTGTGGAATCATGGCGGGACTTCTCCATCGGCTTTCTTGCGTTCGAGTAGCAACAGGACAGGGTCTTGTTCTGGGGGGAAATCGAAATCATTCCGGAGGAGCGTCTTCAGGACTGCTTTAGCCTGGTCAACTTGCCGCTGGTCGACATGCGTCGGCACATAGTCGGCCTCCTGCAGCTCGATGAGTTTATGGCCGACGAGGAAACGCCCGTCGCTGGCGATCACCCACCGCTGGTTCTCCCCGCCGATGGTGTACCGGGTAAGCATGAGCCATCCCTCTTGATGGAGTGCCGCCGCCAGAGAGCCGTAGGTCTGCGCGAAAGGCACCTTCCTGTCTCGCGGCAGGATGTAGTAGTAGTCCGAGATCCCGAATCGCTTTGCCACTTCACTCAGAGAGACTATCGCCTCAATTCGGAGAGAGTCGTGCTCGAACTCCGATCGGATGAGGTCCAGTTCCGCCTTCTCGAAGGTGATGAGTCCACCCTTGGCATCTACGCCTCGAAGCGCCACGTCATCATAGGAATCGTAGGCCCTGCCGCAGTGATCGCAGAGTATCTTGGTCGTGCATGGATGACCACAGGTGCAGACGGCTCGTACACGTCTCGGTGCCTTCATGTAGACTCTCTTGACTTCGACTCCGCCCACCACGGACCCAATGCTCAGCGTAGTCTCCCCGACTTGTCGCATCGGCATCAGGGTCCCTCCTGCTCAGCCCGAGGGCGGATGCGAACCCAGACGCCGTACTCTGCCTGGGCAGCCCGTCTTGGTTTCCTGTCTTTCCAGCCGAGTCGAACGCCCTTAGCCCTGACAACGCGAACCTGTGTTGAGAGTCCGACCATGCCCACGTCGATGTCGAAGGGCATGTCTTCAGGAATCACGAAGGCGATTAGCGCGGGGCAACGAGGAGAACCGTGGCCGAGAAGCCATGAGAGACGCCTGATCATGACGCGGGTGTTGCAGTACGAGACGGCATCGGCAATGACCTCGCGTCCGTCCTTCCATCCCCTGACGATGTAGTGCTTCCCGCCAGTCGTGAACGGGCTGAGAACCATGGGTGTGACTTCGATGTCTTTACAGCCCTGCCCAGCGAGCCACTTCTGATTCCATTTCAGTAATGCGTTCTGGTGCCTGCGCGTCATGGCAACACCTTCTCAGTGCTTGGAGGAGCAGGAACATCCCCGGAGACGATGTCCAAGAAGCTACCGTCCTTGCCGAGGCAGAGACGATCGCCCAGGAGATGGTGGAGGAGGCGAATCTCCAAGACCTTGATGCCGGGTGAAGCCTCGGTGCCCTTGAATGTCAGAGCGCCAGTCTTGGGTTCGAGAGTGATAGCACATGGCACGGTTTCGGGGGCGAAGGTCACGGCGGCGTTCCCCCTACTGATGAATTATACTCGCCTTTTTTGGCGAGAATCCGACCATTCTCGCCTTTTTCGGCGAGTATAATTGATTCCTGATGGCTAGACCCCCCCGGCTTCGCTGTATTCTCGCCTGAATTGGCGAGATTTGCCTCTGCGTCCTTTGGAGTTTCATCAGGAGTTCTCGCCGAATCGTGCGAGAATAGCTTATCGACAGTGGCTAACATCTTCAAGAATCGAGCGCCTGTCGATGTCAATTCTGCGCCCCGATTGGGCTTGGTCTCGATGAGCTTACAACTCTTCAGGTCGTCGTACCTGTGGCGGATCGCATCCACCGTGTAGTCTTCCCCGAGTCTCTCAGACAGCTCGCTAGCGGTAGCGTGTCCGCTCTGGCTCTGACTAATCCCATTGAGAACCCGGAGACCTTCCTCTCCAATCTCCCTGTACGTCCTCATGAACACCCCGCCATCAAGGACAACGCCGTCCTCGACATGTGACTTGTACTCCTTCAACTGGAGCAGGTCATACATCCTCCGGAGGAAATCACATGCAAGTTCAACATGGGCAGTATCGATGATCACGTTGCTGCCGTTTGTGGTTGAGAAGCGTAAATTCGCGAAGGACGCGGAGACCCGACAGAGGACATCCCGAAATCCTGGATGGACAAGCGGGATGCTCGGGCAACCGTATTCCGACATGAATTTTGCAGCCTCTTCCTTGATGGTTTTGCGGGCTTCCTGCGTATATTCATAATCGGTGGCCTTTCGACTCCAGCACCATGAGATGAACAGCCTAAAGGTATGGTCATCGATTGGACGGTCGATGCCCTCCCTGTTCGCAATCGTCTCACCCGAGACGTCAGCCTGGCTGAACAGGAACCAGAGGTCAAATCTGGTTATGTCGGGCTTGTTCGCGAAGGGCTTGATCTTCGGAATCGCCATGACCGGGAAGGCGTATTCGTCCATCGGCTTCTCGGGGTTGCAGGTGCATGTGTAGCGTAGACGTGCGGGTCTGATGCCCTTTACGACCTTATCCACCTTGACACGGCCATCATTGAGGACAGCGCGGAACTTTCCCAGAAGTTCCGGCGACCAACTTTCCAAGCCATCAATGACCACATATCGACCGTGATTGAGTACGAGCTCGCCCCATGAAATTCGCCAGCCCCCCGTCTTGCTCTCGGTGATGCCATGCGTTAATCCGGTTCGACCAGCGTTTTCTGCGTCGATGAACGGTCCGAATCCTTTCGTGGTCGCTGTGTCTCTCGCACATTCACTTTTATTGGTCTTGGTGTCCCCGCCTAGCACCTCGGAGATTGCCCCACGAATGACCTTGGAGCTCTCGACATCCGGGAGGTTGAGAGCGGATGCAAGGGTTATCAGCCGTCCCTCCTGAACAATCTCGCGCCCGACCATATCAGGCGAGATTTGTTTCCTGAAAATTTCCATTGGCAGCCGCCCGATGTCCGTGAATCTCTTCTTCAAGTCAGAATCCATCTTCGGGGCCGTCACACGATCCTCGATTTCCCTGAAGTCGTCGGCGACTAACGCGATGTCCAGGCTCCGTGAATCCGAGATGACCTTGGCACGAAGCCGTAGTCGGCCTTGGATTGTCGGTCGCTTGTGTATCAGGTGGACGGTGCGTCTCGTGTCTGTGTAACCCTCAATGAACTTTGTCTCATCAATGATGTCCGCGACCTCCAGAATGTGATAATCGATGAGTCCATTCTCCTCGATTTCAAACCCTGTTTGGTTTGAAGTTCTCTTGCAGCCCCCTTGGTCCTCGGGGCACTCCATGGGGGTCTTGAATTTCTGGCGCACTTCCGGCGAAGCCATTGCGTACTGAATCGGGTCAATGGAAATCGTGGACTCCGTTCCACACCGCTTGCACTTACATCGAACGGATGTGGGCAGGGTCTTCGGTCCCTCTAATGACAGCGTGTCGATCGAGAAAATGTAAGTTTTGCCGACGTATTCGGCCCCTAACTCCGAAACTGTTAGTGCATGGTCTTCGGCTTCCCATGGAATCAATTTACTTCTGACCAATTCCTCTCGAACCTCGCGGACCGTGAGATTCAGATGCTTCGCAATCTTCTCGATTTCCTGAGGACCCTCATTCCATGCATCGCGGATTCGTTGCTTGAGACGTTCGGCCTCTTCGAGTTTGTCGGCGGTGGCGGGTCCATCCTCTTCAACTGCCATCATTGCCGCCCCCTCTGAATCTTTTGGACGAGGCTCTTGCGGATGGACCAATCCCCGTCCCTTCGCTGGATGTGAATAAAATCAGCATCCTCGGATATAATTGTGCCGCGGAGGATTCGGATCTGTTCGCCATCCTTGAAAACGATCTCGTCTTCACATCCACTTGCATTCATTTTCTCACCTAGCCAGGAGGAGTATTCTCTTTGCCGACTGCGGGTTGGTCGCGCTCGCGGAAAAGAATCATGAGTCCTGCGCCGAGCATGAGGCCGAACCCGCAGCCGACTACTCCGAGGGCGTAAGTGCTACCCCACGCGAGAAAGCCGGGGAAGAGAAAGAGGACGGCGAACCCGATGAGTAGCCAGACCTCCCTTGCGACGCCGGTGAGGTCAAGGCCGAAGAAACCGAGACCCGCGGTCAAGCTGGCCGTCCCGATCAAGTACAGCAGCACGGCAAAATCGCCCGCGAACGAGGCTGTGCCGAATCCTAGGGAGATGAGGACGAGGCCCAGCACCGCAAGCGCCGGAGGGAGCCACTCGAGAACTTTCTGACCACGGCTCGATGCCTCGGTCATGGAGTCGCCTCCGCTTTCCCTTCTAACAGTCGACGCACCCTCTCTTCAACCGCATGTCCTTGGCCTGGAGGAATGACTACTAAACACAGCGTCTTAAGTTATTGCGCATAGACGGCGGAGCGCCTCGCTGCCGTGTCTCCATTCATCGAACTTGGTCTCAACCGACTCGGTGATACCATCCAGGGAGGGGAAGTACCGGTTGTGGG
>Ga0315277_10010840_pt1 | contig 11522 bp, 10 predicted proteins | sample YL17G05_15_MG_FD_203695 | JGI IMG/M metagenome (GOLD analysis project Ga0315277, IMG submission 203695) | Sediment microbial communities from Yellowstone Lake, YNP, Wyoming, USA - YL17G05_15 | ecosystem: Environmental > Aquatic > Freshwater > Lake > Sediment | place: USA: Wyoming | collected...
GTCTCCGTCGCCGAAGCCATCGGCGACTTACCGGCTTTGAAAGCTGGGCAAAGCGTGGATGGCCAGGTATACCGGACCGCAGCAGAAAGCGCTTACCAGCAAGATCGCCGTAACGGCTCAATCGCGATTTTCAATCACACTGCGCGGTTGCACTCGAAAAACTTCCTCAAGAAGATCGGGCCGATCCGTCCGGGCAAGGGCAACGCCGATTTGCCGGACGGCGAACGGTTTTCAAACAATTATTACAGCCAGGCGTACGCCAGACTTCATGCGAACGGCATCGGATTCACCATCACGGCCAACTTCCGTAATCCTGGTTCAGGACGTTTTACTCATTATCGGGACAAGCGATCCATCACCGTGCGCGAAGCCGCACGCCTCCAGTCATTCGATGACCGTTTCATCTTCCACGGCTATGAGACGGACCAAGAGCGCCATGTGGGGAATGCGGTTCCTCCGCTGCTAGCAGAAGCGTTGGCCAAACACTTTGGCGCGCTGGTCTCCGCCGCGGGATGAGGCGAAGAACCGACACTGTTTCCCGAAAGAAACGCTCGGAAATCATGCGGGCGGTACGCAGCCGCGGGAACAAGGCGACGGAATTGGCGCTGGTTCGTTTGCTGCGCCGGAACGGGATCACGGGATGGCGACGCAACCAGCCGGTATTCGGCAAACCCGACTTCGTTTTTCTCAAATTGAAGCTCGCGCTATTTGTGGATGGCTGTTTCTGGCACGGTTGCCCGGAGCACTGCAGGATGCCGAAAACCAACCGTGGCTATTGGTTGCCAAAGATCGAAGGCAACAAGCAACGGGATCGAATCCTCAACCGCACGCTGCGTCGCACTGGCTGGCGCGTGTTGCGCATCTGGGAGCACGAACTGTCAAGGCAGATGGCAGCAAGCGGAATGAAGAAGGCCAACGGCAAAACCGCCCGGTTGGTGCGGCGGATTCAGCGGCGTTTGGAATAGCCGCGAAGAGTCGAACAAATCGCAAAACACCGCGCCGTGTGCGCCCTGTTGCGGCAAGAACCTTCGTGTGGTTCGTGTGGCTCGTGGTTCGCTGGTGCACTTGCGCCGGTTTTCTGGCAGTGTGTCACCGATGACTGGGCTGATCCATGCGATGCTCGGCGCGGAAGCGGGGACCGTGGAAGTCGTCGAGCCGGAAATCGAACACCGCACGCGTCCGAGTCAGGGCGATCCGGCCAGCGACTGGCTTTGCGTTTCGTGTCTCAACCGGGTGGCCAGCGAAAAGGACCGGTTTCTCCACGAGGGCAAGAGCGAGTTCTCGTTCAAGAATCCGGAGGGCATCCGGTTCAACATTCTCCTTTTCGCGCGGACGCTTGGCTGCCGGGAGCTCGGCGTGCCGACATTGGAGCACACGTGGTTTCCGGGGCACGCGTGGTCTTTTTGCGTGTGCGACCGCTGCCGCATGCATCTGGGTTGGTGCTACGCCGGTCCGAGCGAGTTTGCCGCATTGATCCGGGAGCGAATCTTCCGGGCCTCGCTGTCCACGAACTGAAGCCGCTTTTTTTGCAGGTGAAGGCGCGCCTCGTCCGGGGCGTAGCTCAACGCCGGCCTTTCGGGTCTAGATTCTGCGCGAGTTGCTCCGCGGTGACGTTGGATTCCAGGCCGTTGGGCGGCACTTCGACGTGCGCGACCCAGAGGATGGCGTTGAGCACGATCTTGCGGAACGAGTCGTTGCCCCAGTTTTTTTGATAGTGGCCGCCGGTGAAGCCAAAGCCGCGTCCGCCATTCGCGCGCTCGGCGGCCCACGCCATGTGCTGCGGGTCGCCGCGTTTCACGGACTCGCGCACAGTGGGGTTGCCCTCGTGTGGCCCGTCCTTCCGGCTCATCGTGCTTTCCGACGCCACGGCGCTCAAAATGGGGGTCACGCCTTGCATGCCGTCGCGGAAGCGCATGTGGAAATACCATTCGTCGCGGAGGCTGAACGGCTTCACGCCCCGCGTGATGGGATGTTCGGGCAATGTCTTAAACTCCGCAACCCAAGTCGGGTTCACCGACCAGTTCGGCTCGAAGGCGCCGCCGATCCAATCGAGGAATTCCTTCTCCCCGCGTTCCGGCGTGGGCTCGACGGCGTAATGGAGGCACGCGAGGCCCACGCCTTTGCGCATGAGCGCGCCGATGGTTTCGAGCCGGTCACCCTTGAGGAAGGGATGCCCGCCGCCGCCGTCGCTGTAAATGACCACCGCCGCGGCGCCGTCGAAGGCGCTCGGATCATCGGGCCAGCCGTTGGAATAAACCACCGAGGTGACGCCTTTGACGGAATCGAGACAGGACTTCAACAACAAGCAGCCGGCACGATGTTCGTGATCGCCGGGACCGTGGCTCGGCGGCCCGGCAAGGAACACAATCTTCTTGTCCGCACCGACGGCAAGTTGTGCCGCGACGCCAAGAGTCATTACAGCAAGCAGGGTTTTGTTCATGGTTCAAGGTGTGGCTTTGCGGAATACCGCCAGCACGTGGCCGGAATCGGACTCCGCTTTGAAGGCGGTCGGGCGCGGCGCATCCTCGACGCCATAGCAGATCGTGAACGTGCCATCCTTGATTTCGTAAATGCCGCGGACCTGCTCGCCGCCGGAAGCGGTGGCGTCAATCGTGCATGGCGTGGCAGCGCTGCCGAGCTTGAACGTGCCTTCCGCCGGTTCGTCCGCGTCGAGCGTGAAGCGGTTGCCTGCGATGGTCAGTTTGATTTTGCCGAGATCGTCGGCCGGAACGGACTCCCCGTTGCGAACCATCTTTGCCGGCGTCCAGCGGCCCTGCACGCGCTCCAAATCGTTGCCGCCGGCCTTGCGGAACACCGCCAGCACGTGACCGGAGGAAGCGTCCGCTTTGAATGCAGTCGGGCGCGGTGCGTCCTCGATCCCGTAGCAAATCGTGAACGTGTCGTCCTTGATTTCGTAAATGCCGCGGACCTGTTCGCCGCCGGAGGCGGTCGCGTCCACCGTGTGCGGCGTGACGTTGCTGTTGAATTTGAACGTACCTTCCGCCGGCGGATCGCCTTGGAACGAAAAGCGATTGCCCTCGATCGTGAGTTTCACCTGGGCGAGGTCGCCGGCGGGAACGGATTCACCGTCGCGAACCATCTTGGTCGGAGTCCAGCGGCCTTGCGCGCGCTGCAGGTCGTTGCCGCCCGCCTTGCGGAAGACGGCGAGGAACGTCCCGGAATCGGGGTCCGACTTGAAGGCTTTGGGGCGCGGCCCGTCTCCGAGGGCGTCGCAAATCGTCAGCGTGCCCTCGCCCAATTCATAGATGCCCCGGATCTGATCGCCGCCGGAAGTGGTCGCATCGAGCGCGCGCGGCGAGGCGCTACTGTCGAGCTTGAACGTGCCTTCCGACGTCTGATCGGATTCGAGCGTGTAGCGATTGCCCGCGATAACGAGCTTCACCTTCGCGAGGGTTTCCGCGGGGACGGGTTCGCCGTTCCAGACCATCTTGGTGGGCGTCCAAGTGCCTTGCCAGCGGTCCAAGTCATTGCTAGCGGCCCCGCCGGAAAGTTCCTTGAGCCGGATGTTCTTGAACTGAATCTTCATCGGCTGGCCGGCGTGCAGTTGCAGCGCCAGGATGCCGGACTTGGCCGCCTTGGCCGTTTGCTCGTCGGTGACATCCACCGTCTGCCGGCCGTTGATAAACTGCTGGAGGTGGTTGCCTTGGGCGATGATGACGTAGTCGTTCCATTCGCGGGGGTGAATCGCCTCCCCGATTTCCTTCGCGTCACCAAGCGAGCCAACGACTTCGATCTTCGGCTTGCCTGGCTTGTCGGAGTCGTCCTTGATCACGACCTTCTTGCCGCGCTCGCAAAGGATGCCGCGGCCGCCTTCCTCGTAAAGGATGCCGCTGTAAGTCGGCCCGGTTTCCATGTCCGCCTGGTAACCGTGGACGACAAAGTTCGGCAGGGCCTGGCTGCGGTACTGGATGCCGGAATTGCCCCAGTCGCCGGTGAACTTGAACGAACAGCGCAGTTCAAAATCGGCCACGATGAGGTCCTTTTCGCCGTCCTTGGCTATCAGGAAGTTGTTGCCTTTGGCCGGGGTTTCCTTGGTGGTCGTGCCCGTGATGGCGCCGTCTTGCACCGACCAATGCTGCGGCCGGCCAGCCAAGCCGGTCAGGTCCGTGCCGTTGAACAACGAGCGGAAGCCGGCTTCGACCTCCGCAGCCCAAAGCGATTGCGCCGCGAACAAAATGCCGGCAGCCCAAGCGAGAGTTTGCAGTGTGGATTTTGATTTCATGGTTTTCTCCAAACGATCATTGGTTTCCGATTCCGCCGCCGCCGTCCGGACGTTCCGTCAGCACGAGCAGCAACAGCACTTACGCGCGGTGGAAGCGCCCAGTTGCTTGTGCAGGAACTTCAGGCCCTTCACCGCAATTTCATTCCGCGTCGGCTCAATGCGCCGCCAGATGGCCGCCGCGCGCGCGATAACCTTCACATCCGTCGTGAACGACTCGATGACCACGTCGCCGTCGTAGCCAACTTCCTTCAACGCCTTGGCGATGCAATCCCAGTTGATGTGGTCGTTGCCCGGCGTGCCGCGGTCGCTGCCGCAGGCGTGGAAATGGCTCAGCCGCCGGCCCGCCTTGCGGATAGCGTCGCCCTGGCATTTCTCCTCGATGTTCATGTGGAAGGTGTCGAGGTGCAGCTTGAGCGCCGGGCTGCCGACGCCCTTGAGCATCTTAAGTCCCTGGTCGCAGGTGTTGATGAAATCCGTCTCGAAGCGGTTCAGCGGTTCGAGGCAAATCAGAATGCCGCGCTGCTCGGCGTGCTTGCACAGGGTCTTGAGGTGTTTGACGACGGTCTTCCATTGTTGCCGGTATTCAGCCGGCGGCACGGCGTCCGCGCGACCGACGGCGGAATACACCGGGCCAACGACGGACTTCGCGCCCAGCACGACCGCCTGATCCACGAGCTTCATCAGGTAGGCGAGGCCGGTTTTCTGGGCCTTGGGCGTACCACGCAAATCGCGATCCGGGCCCATGCAGGCGCACACCGAGCCGCAGACCAGCCCATGCTTGCCGAGTTCGCGCTTTACGAGCGCCGGGTCAATGTGGGACGGGTCTTCGACGGGAATCTCGACGGAATCGAAGCCCCATTTCTTGAACTGCGCGAAAAGCCTTGTGCTTTGGTTCGTGAACGGTGACGTGAACAGGAATGTATTGATGCCGTATTTCATGCCGCGCAGGCTAGTCCGTCGCAGCGTCCTGTCAAAAGCAATTTCGCCGCAGATTCGCCGCAGTTTCCAGTGCCGCGACCGCAGGCGAATGAAGCGCACTCCACCGCATCTCAGCGCCCCAGAGTTTTCGCCAGGGCTTCGTAAAGGTCTTCGACGGTTCGCACCGTTTCCGCCGTATCATCCGTGATGCTCACGCCGAATCGTTCCTCCAGCCTCATGACGATTTCCACCTTGTCCAGCGAATCCGCGCCAAGATCCGCATCAATGACCGCTTCCGGTGTGATTTGTGCCGGTGTGACATCCAGTTGCCCGGCCAGAATGTCATCCACGGCGGCGATTCCCTCGTCGGTGAGTCGTGCGTTTGTCGTGTGTCTCAGTTCCGTTACGGTTTTGTTTGCAGTCATGCCGACGACCCTACGCCGCGCAAAATCGGTTGCCACAGCGATGATCGCGGGTAGGCTGACTGCCGAGTCATGTTTGCCCGGCTCTTCGCCCAATCCGGACTTTCGCTGGACCGACTGCGCGCCCTGGTGGAGGTCGGCGCGCGCGGCAGCATCGTGCGGGCGGCGGAAGGCGATTTCGCGCGACAGAGCCAATACAGCCGGCAGATCAAGGAGCTGGGGGACTTCTTCCAAATCGCGCTGGTCGAGCGCCACGGCAAGGGCGTGCGATTGACGGCGCACGGGAAGGAACTGGCGCGCATCTCGCGGTTCTTCCTGCTCGGACTCTCGAATTTCCAGCGCGGCTGCCTGGCCGAAGGCCAAACCTTTCGCATCGGCGCCAGCACGACGTTTCTGAGCCAGTTCCTCCTCCCGCTGCTGGCCCGGTCCGGCAGCGCGCCTGCCGGCGTCCGGTTCACCGTCGAAACTGTGACCGATGCCGAGGCTGAGCGACGTTTGCACGATTTAACGCTGGATTTCGCGGTCGTCACGCAAGGCACTTTGAGCCGGCCGCTGCAAACGAAGGAGCTGGGTCAATGGCGGCTTTGGCTGTGGGTGCCGAAGACCATCTGCCGAAATGCGCGGCAGGCCGCGCGCGCCTTCGCCGCCGGGCAACTGTCGCTGGCCTGGCCTGTGGCGGAGCTTCCGCCGGACGTTTTGGGAGTTCTGGGTGATCGCGAGCCTCCGCTAACCTGCAACACCTTCCTCGAAGCCCGGACTGCTCTGGCGGCGCGGAGGTTCGCCACGGTGCTGCCCGATTTTCTTGAACCCGGCCCGGACCCCGATGGGTTCCTCCGCGTGCGAACAGCGGCACTGAACGCGCTACAGTTCCACTACCACCTGGCTTGGAATCCGCGCTTGCTCCGGCTCAATCCGCACGCCGCGCGACGTCGGGACGCGTTGGCAGTGGCGCTAGCCGGGCAGTTCGCCAGCGCTTGAACACCTGCTGGCACGGGCACGACTTGCGCCGGCTTTCATTGTCGCCGTGAACCTTGTGATCAGCGCACTGCTTCCGCGGTGGCAGGTTGACCGGGAATGTAAATGCGTTCGTAGCCGGGCAACGTCGGGATTTGCCGGTCACACGCGAAGCACCACAGGTCCCAATGGCCGTCAATGTAGTTGCCGTTGGCGGGCAGCGGGCAGGCTTGCGTATAGAGATACCACTTGCCTCCGATCTGATAAAACGCCGGCGTGGCAACGTGGTAGATCGTTTCGTCGCGATACAGGCCCGCCCACTTCGTCTGAAGCACCGCGTCCACGTCCGTCTGCGCCCAGCCGGAGGCGGGGTCTTTGCTCACCGCGATGACGGGCCGCCAGCGTTTGCCCGCCGAGACGCCGACTTCAATCGAGAGCAGGTACGTGCCGCCGATCTTGAAAACCTGATGCCACTCGTAGTACGCGCCCGGCGTGGACGGGAAAATTTGGCCCATGCCGCGCGGGTCTTTGTCGTTGAAGTGGCGCGTCCAGGTTTTTCCGTCGCGCGAAGTCGCCAGCCGCAGGCCGGGGAGCGTGCCGTCTTTGCCGCGATACGAGTAATACATGAACCAGTTCCAGTGCCGTTCCTTCGCGTCCCACTCGCGCAACACCGCCGCCTGCGAGGCCATCTGCTCGAAATACGGCGCGACCGGTTCGGGCGCGAGCACCGGTTGCACGCCGATGCGCCGGATGGCCGCCGGCGTGATGCCGGAATACCCATCCATCCCCGCCGGGCAAATCGCCAACCCGATGCGATCTTGCACCGAAGCTGTCGTGCCAGAATAGTAAATGTAGTAGGCGTCCTCCTCCGCGAGGTAGAGCACCGCGTCGAGCCGGATGCTGCCGGAATCCCAGCCCTCTATCCCAGGACTGAATACCGGATTGTGCTCGTCCTGATGCCACGTGAACGGATCCGATTTGAGCGCCCACGCCTTGCCGATGAAGCACAGGTTGCGGTTCGTCGCTGGCACGCCCGAGTAGAACATCATCAGCCGCGTCGGATCTTTCGGATTGGGCAGGATGCACGGCTCCTGCACCTGCTGCGCTTCCCACGGCGCGCTCGTGCGGTTGATGATCACTTTGCCGCGGACCGGCTTTGCCGTAACGGCGGCTTCGGCAGCGACAACCGATGGGCTCATGGCGCGCAACAAGAGAGCGGTGCCGAGCACGATCAGTATTGATTTCATGCGAAGCAGGCTAGGAGTCGGCCGGACTTTTTTCGAGGGAAGTTTTCTGGAGATTGAACACGGGCGATGGGGGCAGCGTTTCCGGGACCAATCCGGTTCCCGCGCTTCAATCACACACCCGCTCCACCCCCCGCTGCTCCGGCTGCCCGACCTGCACGCTGGGCGCGAGGACGCTCTGGTCCTCTCCGTCATCCCCGCCTTCGGGCGGCGGCCCCCCGTTCACCGTGGCCGTGAACGCCCAAGGTTCTGGCGGCATGGTGTCCACCTGGCTAACCAGCGTCCTCCGCAAGGTGTGCAGCACTCCCACATGACGGGGAGCGTTAAGGCAATCGCATGAACTCTTTCAACAACTTTGTTGCCTGCATCAATGCGCTTGACGTGGAAGCCGGATGGTTTCATCATGCCTTATCGAAATTAGGGTTGAGGGACATATGGTGACATCTACGGGACAAAGCACGTTCGCGATTCTGGAGCAGGTACATGCCGCGCGCGGATTCGAGGCGGCCTTCCGACAGGCGACCGGCCTGCCCATCCGGTTGCGTCCCTTGCCCAAGCAGCCCAATGCCTTGTTGATGGAGCCGGATGACAACCCGCTCTGCCTTCTCGCTTGCAGCACGCCGGCCGGGCGCGCCCTGTGTCTCCAAACGCAAAGCGAAATCCGCCACTCTTTCGAACAGAAACAGGCCCCACAACCGGTGACGTGCGTCGTAGGGTTGACAATCATCGCCGTCCCGGTGCGGGTGTGCGGGGAATACGTGGCCACGCTCCACACCAACCACATCTTTCTCAGTCAACCTCGAGAGGAAGACGTCCAGCAGTTTGCCGAGATGGTCACGCGTTGGGGTGCAAAACCGGACCCGCAGAAGTTACGGCGGGAGTTTGCCGGCGTCCCTGTGGTGTCGCGGGAACAATTGGAAGCGATCGTGAAGCTGTTGGGCATTTATGCCGAGCACCTCGGCGATCTGGCTGGCCGGCGCGTCCTCGCCGAGCGGCGGGGCCGACCCTCCGCTGTGGCCCAAGCGCTGGCGTTCCTGCGCGACCATCAGCGGGAGCGCCTTCATTTGCGACAGGTCGCCGAGCAGGCGCATCTTAGCCCCTACTACTTCTGCAAGCTTTTCCACAAGACCATGGGGATGACGTTCACCGAGTATCTCGCCCGCCTGCGATTGGAAGCCTCGAAGGACATGTTGTTGAGCCACACCACCCCCGTCGGTGACATCGCCCTTGCGGCCGGGTTCGGCTCCGTGCCGCATTTCAACCGCGCCTTCAAACGATACACGGGCGTGACGCCTTCGCGCTACCGCACGATGCATGCCGGCAACGGCCTGGCGCAGCCACCAATAGCCCAACCGCTCGCAGCATTGGACTTCTCAATCAATGGTGCCGGTCAAGACACCGCGCAGGTATCGCCCTGTGTGACTCGTCTCTGAACGGGCGACAAGTCCCGGAGGGCCTTCAGCCACAATCCGCCCGCCGTCGTCGCCCCCTTCCGGGCCCAAGTCCAGCACCCAATCCGCCGTCTTGATCACTTCGAGGTTGTGCTCAATCACGAGCAGCGTGTTACCCGAAGCGCGCAGTTTGAAGAGGACTTCCAGCAGCTTCGCCACATCGTGGAAATGCAACCCGGTCGTCGGTTCATCCAGAATGTAGAGCGTGCGCCCGGTGGACTTGCGGCTCAGTTCCGCCGCGAGTTTCACGCGCTGCGCTTCGCCGCCGCTGAGGGTTGTCGCCGCCTGGCCGAGGCCGACGTAACCCAAACCCACTTCCGCAAGTGTCAGGCAGGCGTCGTGAATTTGCGGCACGGCGCGGAAAAACGTCACCGCTTCGTCCACCGTCATCGCCAGCACGTCGGCGATGTTCATGCCTTTGTACGTGATCTCCAGCGTCTCGCGGTTGTAACGCTTGCCGCCGCACGCCTCGCACGTCACATACACTGGCGGCAGGAAATGCATCTCGATCTGGATCAAGCCGTCGCCCTGGCACTTCTCGCACCGGCCGCCCTTCACGTTGAAGCTGAACCGTCCGGATTCGTAACCGCGAATCCTCGCCGCCGGCAGGCGTGAGAACAAATCGCGGATCGCGTTGAACATGCCAGTGTACGTCGCCGGATTGCTGCGCGGCGTGCGGCCAATCGGCGTCTGGTCAATCACGATGACCTTCTCCAAACCCTCGAAACCGCGCAGTCCGCGATGCGCTCCGGGCCGTTCCTTCGACCCGTAAAACTTCCGCATCAACGCCCGGCGCAGGATGTCGTCCACCAGCGTGCTTTTGCCGGAACCGCTCACGCCGGTCACGCACGTCAGCGTGCCGAGCGGGAAGCGGGCGTGGATGTTCTTCAAGTTGTTCTCGGTCGCGCCGAGAACTTCGAGCCAGCCGCGGTCGGGCGATGGTTTGACGCGCTGCCTCGGCACCGGAATCGAGAGTTCGCCGGTCAGATACTTCGCGGTGAGCGAGCGCGGGTTGGCGAGAATCTGCTCCAGCGTGCCCGCCGCCACAAGTTCACCCCCGCGCACACCCGCGCCCGGGCCAAGATCAATCACGTGGTCCGCGCGCCGGATCGTGTCCGCGTCGTGCTCGACGACCAGGACCGAGTTGCCGAGGTCGCGCAAGCCCTCAAGCGTGCGCAGCAAGCGGTCGTTGTCCCGGTGGTGCAGGCCGATGCTTGGTTCGTCGAGGATGTAGAGCACGCCCACCAGACCCGCGCCGATCTGCGTGGCGAGGCGAATGCGCTGTGCTTCACCGCCGCTGAGCGAGCCGCTCTCGCGATCGAGTGTGAGATAGCCCAGCCCGACGTTTTTCAGGAAGCCCAGCCGCGCGCGGATTTCCTTGATGATCTCCGCCGCGATCTTCTGCTGGAACTCGGTGAGCTTGAGGTTCGCGAAGAACTCGTCCGCCTGGTCCACCGGCAATGCACACACGTCCATGATCGAAAGGCCGGGAATGCGAGAAGATGAATCGGAGAGACGGGGAGACGGAGAAACGGAGACCGTCGCCGATTCGCCGTTTCCCCGTTTCTCCGTTTCCTCTCCGTCCAGCGTCACCGCCAGGATTTCCCGCTTGAGCCGCCGCCCGCCGCAGGCATCGCAGAACTCTGGCGACATGAAACCCTTGAGCCGGTTGCGCGTGAACTCGCTTTCGCTCTCGGCGTAGAGCCGCTCCAGATTCGGAACCACGCCCTCGAAGGGGCGCGTGATCTTGCTCAGCTTGCCCGCGCGCCAGAAATGGAACTCGATCTCCGTCTCGCCCGAGCCGTGGAGCAACACCCGGTTGAAATTCTCCGGCAAATTCTTGAACGGCGTTTCCATGCTTTGCCCGTAGTGCGCCGCCACCGCGCGCAGCATGGCCTTGTAGTAAACCACCATCCGCTTGCCGCCGCGCCGCCACGGCTGAATCGCGCCGCCCTCGAGCGACTTGTCGGGGTCCGGCACGACCAGCCCTTCATCGAACACCAGCTTCTGGCCGAGACCATGGCAGACCGGGCACGCGCCCGACGGCGAGTTGAAGGAGAAATGCTTCGGCGTGAGCGGCTCGAAACTCCTGCCCGTGGCCGGGCTGAACATGCGGTTGGAGTGGAGGGTCTCAATCCAGCCATCCGAGGTGAGAGGCGCGAGGTGCGAGGTGAGAGCGGCCTTTCCAGCTCTCACCTCGCCCTTCTCACCTCGCACCTCCTCATGCAGCGTCCGCATCACGCCTTCGCCCCAGCGCAACGCTGTTTCCACCGAATCCGCCCGCCTCACG
>Ga0315277_10010841_pt1 | contig 11522 bp, 22 predicted proteins | sample YL17G05_15_MG_FD_203695 | JGI IMG/M metagenome (GOLD analysis project Ga0315277, IMG submission 203695) | Sediment microbial communities from Yellowstone Lake, YNP, Wyoming, USA - YL17G05_15 | ecosystem: Environmental > Aquatic > Freshwater > Lake > Sediment | place: USA: Wyoming | collected...
GTGGCGGCTTCCATAATGAAAGCTGACTAGCATGAAGCCAGCATCGGTAACACCGCCACGATAAGGTGGGTCTGAATCATGTTCTAATTCTTTATCACACACAAGACAATTTACTTTTTCCATATTTCACCAAAAAAATGTAATCACTCCGTAAGCAGGATTCTGGTCTATGCTACCATTTGTCTATTGGCCCCGACCATACCCGTTGTGCCGCTCAACCACTAGGTATATTTGGGTTGCACCCTCCGCAGTATAAACGATACTTATGGCTTTCGCCACTTTTTCTCCTGCGTTAAGCGGTGGTGTCCTGACTTTGCCTCACATCCCTTGCGGGGTAGTGCGGTAGCTCGAATGACTACATTATTTCATTTAATTTCTCTGTCCACGCATGAACTTCGTCCCGTCCTTCTTCATAAAGGACTAAAGCCATATCCGACTCTTCCACACAACCATCACCCTGTATACGCCTGCGGCCAAAGAACATTTTGGCAAACGCCAACGTTCCCTCTTTAACGAAGTTTTCAGTCAAATGCATCGAATTAATGGCATTGCCTTTGCTTGTGACATGCTCAAACACATTATCATAAGCAAGTTTAACCAGCAACTGGTCGATGTTCATAACAGGTGCGCCCAGCATCATAGAAACATAATCAATGGTTCTCATTCTTAGTAATGGATCATGAATATTAACTGCTGCACCTGAATGTGCTGCTTCATCCGTATAATCAAGTAAAAATCCTTCAATCTGTTGCAGGCGACCTTGTGCATCCATTTTCCCATTAACAGGATAAAACTCTGCATGTGTTTCTTGCGTGCGATTAGGAATCCAAATAGGTTCCCAATTAGCAATTAAATTTCTCTGGCTGTTATCGGCATCGCTTTTCTTCCAGCCGTCTTTAATACGCTGAATAAAAGCTTCGGCTTTAAATGGCGGCAATTGCCCGACATTGACGAAGAAGACGATAAATCCTTCTAGCTTCCTGGGTACAATTGGAGTTGCGGTGGCAACGCCAGCAAATCCTAAGCCAAAGAATCCAGCAAGCCAGCCAAAGAAGTTTCTACGATTTTTGTCCATCTTTCTCTTCCTTGTACCAAAAGTCGCTTGACCCACACGGATCGCCAAGGGCAGCACGCAAATCTTCTCTCCGTACCAGGCCAGTTTTGGTGTAATATGCGGCTAATTTGCGGACTGCTTCGCAAGGAGTATACAAATCTTCGTCATCCTTGTCCATTCAAATATTCCTTTTCTTCTTCGTCAAATACAACTAACTGAAAACGAGTATTACCTTCTGGGGTAAGATGCGGGTCAACCACAACATGAAATGGAAATTTTTTCTTGAAAAATAGAACACTATCATGAAACTCTTGTGGATTAATAATTAAGTTAGGTTTCGCAAATGCAAAACCACCCCACTTAGAGGCTTCATTAAATTTACCATGCGAAGTGAAAAGAGGCAATATCAGCCCTCCTTCCACTTCCAAAAAAACTGGTATATTGGATGCAGGATTAAGGGGAAGCAACATGCCACGCATTAGATAACGAGTGGTTTTTTCTGAAACTTTTTTCATTCTGGTTGCGCCCATACGTCGAGGTCTACCCTTCTAGCCACTCGTAAAGCTATTAATTGCTGTAAGCGATGAATGGCATCCGTAAATTCTTTGTTGTCAGCTTCCGATCTTTTTTCTAGCTGAGAATAAACCGTAAAAGCTTCTCCTAGTTTTTGAAGAATTTCTTTTTCTTCTGGAGTTAGCTTAACAAAGTCGTTGGTGTTAATAAACGTCGTCTGCTGAAAGGGGTTAGGCATCGGTGCGGGGTGCGGCCAATGATAATACGGATCATAGGAGTTAGAGTTAAACCACGCTGGATTTAGGCAACAGCCCATACAAACAGACTGCGCCGCTTGATGCTGTACAGTCATAATACTACTCCATTCTACTTTGGTAAGAAAAAAATCAAAAATTCACGGTAATAGTGTTCTCGACTCCACATCGGGAACACTCCATAGTGAATTTCTTCTTCCTAATTGAGTTTTTCAAAGCAAAATTTGTCTTTCCTTGACATAACCAACAATGAAAAAACAATGGCCTATAACCATCTGGCACTTCTACATTTTTTTTGATTGGTTTTGCCTCTACATCATCAACTTTATATAAAAAACTAGATATTAAGTCGGATATTGCCATTAAGAGAGACTGCATCCCTTATTTAGATTTAAACGTTCTGCCCTTAGGAGCAAATCTATTATATTTTCTTTTTGGCCCACGCTGACCTGGAAACTGGAAATTATCGCCACAAGAATCACAAGAATATGCTAAATTTAGGATGTTTTGCCAGTTTTCGCTAATAAACTGTGCATGGACTAATCCACCACATATGCACTTAACTGGATAGCCTCTCCAGCATTCACCGCAACGGCGGTCCCCGATTGTATGTTCTGCTTTGTTTACTAAAAATGCCATAGTATCTCCCTGCTCGTCTTGATATCATCAAATTTCTCATTAAATTAAAGGATTTGGTGGATTGTCAATCACTTGAAATTTACCCATAGGTGTAATCACGTCCTGTTCTATGAGTGTTTCCATACCCGTAAAACCCCTTATAATTACACCTATACCTGGGTGCGCCCCTCTGAACCACCTTCTTACTCTTTTAAAGCATCCACGTTGATAAATGATTTTTTCATCTAGAAGCTCTAGTTCGGTATTGTTTATAACCACAAACCGCCTTGCAATTGTAAATAGGTCTTTTATATTTACAACTGTAAACCGAGGTTTTTGTAGTAGTAACATAAGATTTAAGAATATTTAAAGGTTTCTTTTACATTAACGCAGGTTTTAAGGTAAGTATCAATACTTTCCCCTGAGTCACCCCAATAACCCGTTATCTTATTAGCCTTCAGTTCACCCGCTTTTAGATAGATATTATTTAAATCTGTAATTTCTAATTCATTACGCTTTGAAGGCTTCAACCCCTTGAGTTTAGCCCACACGCTAGAATCATACATATATAACCCAATAGCAATCCAATCTGACTTTGGTTTCTTTGGTTTTTCGACAATTTCCTTAACATTATTATCACTATCCAGTGTTACTACGCCATACCATTCTGGAGTCAAACTTCCAGTAATGAATATTCTAGCACCAACTGGATTGTTGTTAAACTCTTCTACGGCGTCGTGGAAAGGATACTGTAGGATGTTATCACCTAACATCACACAAATGTTATCGCCGTCAGCCCAATGTTCTGCAAGAGCTAACGCTTGGGCAATACCGCCTGCTTCTTTCTGATAGGTATAAGCAATATGTTTTAACCCAAACTCAGAACCATTGCCTAAAATACGCAAGAAGTCGCCAGGGTTTTGTCCACCGCAAACCAAAAGTATGTCTTTTATACCACTATTCACCATACTTTGAATAGGGTAATAGATCATTGGTTTGTTATAAACTGGCAATAGATGTTTATTAACTACAGTCGTTAATGGTCGCAATCTTGTTCCATTGCCACCAGCTAAGATAATTCCACGCATATGCCCCCCTAGATTGAGTAATCGTTTCTATCATTACAACGACAACAATTACATTCTACTAAACCAGAATCTAATATGTAATAACCGCCGCCGCCACAGCAAACACAATTCGGATCATATGGGTACTTGCATTTGGCGCAAACCCAAGAACCTAACTCTTCATCAAATACGGCATTCATACAATGTTTTTCGCAATAGCGCAATCAGGACATATAGGATGTTCGCTAACTATTTGTGGTCCTACACCACCTTTGTCGTCTACCCATTCTTGTTTTGGACGACCCTGCTTATCATAACCCCATCGTCTATGAACTTTAGGACGAAAAGGATGACGGAATATGGCAGTTTTAACAACCTTCTTACAAGGCGTCCCTGGTGCCACAGTTTTACTGCAATAAGTACATTTATACATAAATATGGCCTTAGTTATTTGGGACGGCCAACCCCAATTACACTAAAATAGTATAATTTTAGAATTTAGTTCCAGTTAATTTTTCATAAGCTTCAATATATTTTGACCTAGTTTTTTCAATAACTTCATCAGGGAGAACTGGTGGCGAGCTAGCTTTGTCCCATGTTGTAGAATCGAGATAGTCGCGCAAATATTGCTTATCAAAAGAATTAATAGCCCCACCAACTTTATAATCCGCCAAAGGCCAAAACCTGGAACTATCAGGAGTAAGGACTTCATCAATTAAAACTAATTCATCTGACAAATGAGACAAAACACCCCATTCAAACTTGGTATCAGCAATAATAATACCATTCGACCAAGCTACTTGTGCAGCGTCCATGTACAATTCAATACTTAGAGCTTCTATTTCCGCACTTAGTTCAATGCCTAATTCTTTAGCCATATATTCAAAAGAGACATTCTCATCGTGGCCAGTCTGATTCTTTATTGCGGGGGTGAAAATTGGCTTGGGAAACTGTTGATTTTCCTTTAATCCTGGCGGCAGTGAGATACCGCAAACAACACCAGTGTTTTGATACTCCTTCCAAGCCGAACCTGCCAAATATCCACGGACAACACACTCAAAAGGCAGAACTTCAGCCTTTTCAACCAACATTGTTCTACCTTCAAATTCAGGCTTTCTGAATTCTTCTGGCAAATGATTTGTCTCTGTACTGATTAAATGATACTTGAAGTCTAATGCTTCTGACCAGAATATAGACAACTTATTCAAAACCCGACCTTTATCGGGTATCGTTATGTTTGGAAAAACATGGTCGAAAGCACTTATCCTATCAGTAGTTACGATTATTAACATTGTTTCGCCAAGTTCGTAAACATCACGAACTTTACCACGACGGCAGACGTAATTTTCAATCTGAGATTGATATAAACCTTGTGTGTTCATGTCAATATCTTAGCAAAAAAATAATTCTAGTCAAGGTATATAATAATGATGGAAAATTTCAAGCATTATATTGAAGACAAAGAATCTGGTGGCTCAGCGGCAGCAAAGGAAGCTCTTAGGGAAATCCAGATCGTCATGAATAAAGCCATTGGTCAAACTCCCAAAGTAAATGGGTTTGGCATTGACGATATTGAATTTCATGTAATCAACCAAGAAGAAGCTGAAGCTGGCACACAGATTAACATGGAAGCTAAAGGTTCTGGCGTTGCAAAAAACGAAAAACACATTAGTCGCATGTTGCAAAAACTCGTTCAGGCCACCAGGGAAGACTTGTGGAAAAAGAGGATGTTCTTAGAGATGATGTATCACAAAATTGACGTATCAGAAACAAAATTAGAATCTGATGACGACGATGACCCAAACATTGGATTAAAGAGAACGCTTTATTTTACTGTAATTTGTGCTGCTTGCGTATTCAATTAATCAATGAAATCAATTCTAATTACAGGTGGGGTAGGGGATGCTTTCGCCATAGAGTCCTTGATGACCGACGAAGAACGTCAATCCATCAACCGCATACTCTATGCAACCAGAGCAGCACAACCAATACTACAATTGTTTGAAAACCTTCCAAGTTTTCCAAACCTAAAGACACAAGCAGTTATTTGGAAAAACTTCGACAAGATATTTTGTTTTCATAACAAGAAACACATTACAGACAAACTTTGTGCCTATCAACCCAACGCCTTGCAAGAAATCGCTAAGAAACTAATGGAACCAGTAATAGACTATAGCATAGAAAAGATATTCACAGAACCAAGGGAATACACCTCCTCAAGTTTTGTAAAATACAAATTAACAGATATAAATTTTGCACTACCCACAAATTATTACTGTGTTTGTCCTTACAGCAATAATGATAAAAGAAACATAAGAAGAGACTACAACTCCAATGATTGGGATAGAACGTTACATATGTTAAAGAGTCGCGGGATGTATGGCGTGGTTATTAACAGAGGTAATGAGTTCATCCCAGAAAATCCATATTTAGTTAATTTGAACAACAAAACAAATATAAAAGAGGCGGTGGAAGTGGTTAAGCACGCTCAAGGGTACATAGGAATTGATAGCGCGTTTTCAGTCATAGCAGCTAAGATATTTCCACCAGAGAACATATCCATAAAAAGTTTGAATGAACATTGTTATAAATTCGCACATATTTATTTCAAACCTTTTAAGTCTTTTGATTTCTTGAAAGAACAAATCAGGGGCCAGTAGCTTTTCGTTTGTTTAATGTCTTTTGGACTGATTGCCAAATAGATTTGGGCCAAACGTGTTTACTTTCCTTCTTAGGCTTTTCTTTTTCTTTCCGACGATCAAGCCAGTAATTCTTCACAAAATTATCTATCGTTAATATTATAACTTATGCAAGATTTAACTGGCTATCAATTTGTAAAAAAATTGCAAATCACAGTATATAATTTCATGAAACATAATACATTTAATGAATGGGTTACTCAAAACAAAGACTTTAGCGATGAGACAGACGGATTAATAGAAAGCCAATTGGATCAATGGGTCAACAAACTAATGGGCCTACTACAAACTTCTGGCATCCAGGGAACCCGCAAAACGAAACTCTTGGAGAAAGTAATTAACAGCTTACAGGAACGGATTTAATTACTTTCCACACTTCCTATTTATTTGCTTCTTTTTTCCTAATTTCTTCTCGGACTTCCATTAGGATTTTGCCTAAATGGTTTTGCCCCTTTCCATTGCATACTCCCCACACGAAATCCCGCCAGGTATTGGTTTCTTCCAGGTACATATCTCCTGTTGCCAAGAGCTTTTCCTTGAGTTCTTTGTGTTTAGTAAATTTCTGAAGAACTAAATCCTTCATAACGCCAATTTTAATTTGTTCCCAATCCGTCCGCATCTTGACTTGTTTGCCAAGACGTTTCGCATCCCCTGGCTTCTGCGATTCTCGAATCCTTCGTCTCTCGGCAGGGTCCGCAGTTTTTGCCGCCTGATAAGCGTGTTCCGTGGAAACGTACTCCAACCCATCCAATTCAACCGTAGCTGGGTAGAAATTGGAAAGAAATCGGTATTCTTTATTAAAGCCTAAAACTGAATCTGCCATCTTTATCTCCTTTTATATCAGCGCATATAGCACATGTGATTTTCCCTTCTTCTGCATATTTATCCGCTAACGTTTTACACTTAATTTGCATCAAGCTATCACGCCGCAATTTCTTTTGTAATTTGCCCATTGAGTCAAGGTAGTTTAGGAATCTCCAAGCCACAAGAGCCGCCACTGCAATTACTAATGTTACTTCTATCATTCATGCATTATAGCCAAAACTCTTTAAATCATCAATCATAATTTTTTAACTTCCAAATTTCATTGTTCTTCTGTTCTAGCATGGCAGAAGCTTTAGTTAATTCGCTTCTATGTTTAGATAAAGTCCGCTCTTGTTCGTCTAATTTATTTTGTTGATCTGCCATCTTCATCCCGAACAAATCAGCCAAGTTCCGCGTTGTTTCTTTTCTTTGCTTAGCATGTTCTTCCTGACAAGACTCTAATTCAACTTGCTGTTCTAGAATTTTCTTATTCAAAATCTCAAACAATTCTTTGTTTTTCAAGTTGTGATAAACCTGCTGAAATCCGCAAACCGAAGTTAATAAACAGCCAATGGAGACGAAATACTCGCTTTTAAGAGCGAGATATAGTCCACAAAACAAAGGGAACAGCCCTGTCATTACGAATGAAAGAACTACAAATAATCGTTCCACGGTATACCTGTTACGGTAGAGTTAAGATTTCAAAGCCGCTGTTAGTCACCAAAATCGTATGTTCAAATTGAGCGGATAATTGATTATCGGCAGTCCGAACCGTCCAATGATCGTTCTCATCTATAACAACGTCAGAAGTACCCAAATTTATCATTGGCTCAATAGTAAAGGTCATCCCCTCAAACATGATAACACCTTCATGTTTTTTAGCAACATGACAAATTTGTGGAGCTTCATGAAATTCCAATCCTACCCCATGCCCACAATAAGCCTCGACAACTGTGCAGCCTTGCAAAATGGCATAAGCGTGAATTACATGTCCGATCTCACCTGTCATTGCACCTGGCTTGACTTGTCTTATTCCTAAATCTAAACACTTCGCTGCTACATTCAATAAATGCTGTGCTTCTTCAAATACTTGCCCAACAGGGAATGTCCTTGCTGTATCCCCATAAAACCCATTAAGTATGGTGGTAACATCAATACTTACTAAATCGCCTTCTTTTAAAGTGCGACTATCTGGAATACCATGACAGACCACTTCGTTCAAAGAAATACAACTGCTTTTTGGAAATGGCGGTTGCTTAGGATTATTAAATCCTTTATAACCAAGAGGTGCAGGAATGGCTCCATGATCCCTAATGAATTTTTCAATTAAACGGTCCAGTTCTACTGTTTGTATGCCAGCCTGAATATAAGGTTTAATATATTCCAAGGTCTGCGCCGCTAGTTTAGAACTAGCTTTTATTCCTATAATTTGCTTTTCGGATTTAAGCAATATTTTATTTTTCATAGTGTTATTTTTACTCTTGGCCACCAATTTTTGCAAGTGATTTTGGAAAAATCACTTGCAAAAAACTATCCCACGGGTTTACTATATAAAGGGAAAGGAGAACTCCGTATGCCTACCACCGTGCAGGAAGAAGCATCTCGCATTGTATCTGTTATCCAAAATTTCATTCCACAGGACAAACTTACAGAACTACTTATCAAACTAGATGAAGAAATTGGAAAAAAAAGTGAAAATGATCTTACAAAACAATTTCTAGCTACGCTTCGAGGCATCGTTGACAAACCATTACAACCCGCACCAAAATGGTTGTGGGCGGCATTTTATTCGTTAGTCGTTCTGCACATCCTACTTGTTATTATGGTCTTCGGGTCGTTCTTCGTGTTGCCATTCTTATCACCGTGGTATATTGCACTACCTTGCATGACATTTATATGGTTTTTCTCGACTACAAGAGTAGATTGTCAGCTTACCAACCTTGAAAACTTTATGAGAAAGAAGTTAGGATTAAAGAAAATTGGCGGCTTTGTAGGACATTACTTCTTTAAGCCAGTGAAAGTGCTTTGGCAGAAAACGTTTACCAAAGGCCGTCTGCGCCGTCAAGCTGATTAAAACCAGCCATAACGTCGTCAGGAATCATTTCAACCATCTTCTTAATAACGTCATCAGTTATATCACACTTGCGCAATTCCTGCATATCACAATCACTTAAAGGACTGTTTCGTAGATCATCTTCGATGGCTGCGCGTATCTTGGCTGGATTAACTTTAAGTAAATCACTAAGCTTGATGCTTACTTTATCAATAAAATCATTGACGGCTTTCTTGTCGGTCCAGTGATTTTTCATAAGAGCGGCTGATGGGAGTCGAACCCACAACTTCAAGGTTGGAAACCTTGCACTCTGCCAATTGAGCTACAGCCGCATTACCTTATATATAGTAATAGAAAAAATAAAAGCCCCGAACTTCGGGGCTTTTATGCGAGTCGGCCTGACTGTTAGAAATACTTATCCTTGTCATAAGCAAGGGCTTTCTCTTTTAGAGTACGCTTCTTCCCATTGCCATTATGAGTTGGATGACATGGATCGGAACAAACATCAATTCGCCCGTCCGTCAACTTGAGGTAGTAATCAGCAGCTTCTTCGGCATTGTCAAAGATTTCTACCAATTCTTCCTCATCCTTGAGAATTTGACGTTCATTCGCATCCAGATTTAAGCGACTGACAGTTTCTTCACAGAGGATATAATCCACAAAGAAGAACCCGTCATGAGTGGGATAGCATGATAAATCACACTGCATCCCAATTTGCTGATTCCGTTTCAGCAGCGTAACAATGGCCGTTTTTAAGTCGTCAGAATTCGCCATTTCCTGTGACTCCTTACGATTTTGCAGAAACTTCGCCTCTTGGCAATTTCGCCTCTTGGCAATTTCGCCGCAACTTCGTGCAACTACATTAACCGAGGCTAACCTTTGCAAAATTGGAAATGATCCTACACAGAGATACACAAGGCAGAGCCGCCACTGAGAATCGGACTCAGGTTTTATCCGTACCAAGGATATGTAATACCACTATACTATGGCGGCGATATTCTATCTATCCTACAAATCAAACAATTCAACCTCAAATCCGTTTGCGCGCATCTGTAATATTACAATACTCTTTCAAACCAGGAAAAGCAAGAGTAATCATAGGCACTTTTTCCGAGAGCCGCTAGAAGGAATCGAACCCTCATTTTCTGATTACGAAACAGACGTAATACCATTATACTATAGCGGCAGGAACCTCAGCCTTCTCTGATTCTTTCAGTAACCTTTCTGCCAGCTTCTCCAGCCTATCAAAAGACCGTATCACAGTCTCTTTCGCCATCTTCGCTTCCGCGAGGATTTCTTTCACCAATTCCTGCTCGAATTCTGTCATTAGAGAGCATCCCCCTGTTTTGCAGACAAGAGAAAGTGCTGGAGAAGAACAAATCCCTTTGTCTGATTGATGCGAAAAGCCCCAAACTCTATTGGGTGGCGACTTTTCGCAAAAGAGGCAACGATGTGCCTACCTCAACTTTACTACAAACTTCACCATTGTCAAATAATTTTCCCAAGAGCCGCCCGTGGGAGTCGAACCCACAACCTCAAGTTTACAAAACTTGTACACTGCCATTGTGTTAGAGCGGCGCGTCTCGCCAAATCTCTCTTCATGAATTAGCCTTGATGTACTGAATAGCATTCGCCTCATCTTCATGACGACCATCCAAAAGGTAATCAAACTCCCCTTCTAATACCCTAGCAAACATGTTGTTTTTCTTCAAGTAATTATAGGTGTGATGCCAAGGTTCATGCACAGCTATAATTTCTTCTGGCCTAATAGAGTCCCTAAAAGCAACATTCGCCCCACTTGCCGCCATTCGTCGCGCATCCTGCTCACTCTCTGGCCTACCAATCGAAAACCGAGGATCATTCCAAGGAACACTAAACTCAGCATAAGTATGACCCCTTTGTGGAAGCTCTGCTGATGCCCAAACCACATTTGGCTCGCCATAAGTGCTTCCTTTGGCATACTTTATGTCGATTCCATCCTTCCTTATGATTTCCGCCATTTGTTCTGGTGTTACGCCAGCTTTTCTAGGATTAGTATAATGGTAGAGCCTGATATGCCCGCCTGGGATCGGTCTTGATCCTGGTTCCTCTGGAACCAGGATCGTTGTCTCTATAAACCATTTCGAGAATGAAAAATCCATATTCTATCTATTCATACATATGCTCATAATAGACTTCCTTAGTAATTTCTTCAACTACATCAACATGAGGCATGAAAGTATTAAGCAAATCACCATCATTAACAGCTTCACGGGGAACATTAATCTTCAAGAGATTAATTGGCGTCCTATAGAAAACGTCGTAATCTCCATCCCTGCAAGGATTTACGCGAAGTCGCCAATATTGCATCATTTTGCCCTACATACGATTACGAAATCAGAACCAAATACAGGCTTAAGTTTTTCATCGTAATCAGCTTTAATTTTATCACACATTTCAAAGAAGCTGTGTTTATAATAC
>Ga0315277_10010842_pt1 | contig 11521 bp, 7 predicted proteins | sample YL17G05_15_MG_FD_203695 | JGI IMG/M metagenome (GOLD analysis project Ga0315277, IMG submission 203695) | Sediment microbial communities from Yellowstone Lake, YNP, Wyoming, USA - YL17G05_15 | ecosystem: Environmental > Aquatic > Freshwater > Lake > Sediment | place: USA: Wyoming | collected...
CTAGTTCTGCGGCTACTATCTCTACAGCAGGCGCGGGAACTCATATCAATATCCTGCCTGCATCGGGATTCGTTGGGATCAACACTGCCGCGCCGACGGTGGCATTGGATGTGACGGGGGCGGCGAAGATCAGTAGTACCTTGGCTGCGGGGGCGACTACGCTTTCGGGAGCCTTGGCGATGGGGGCGAACGCGATCACGAGCACGGGGACGCTGAGCGCGGGGGCGACTACGCTTTCGGGGGCGTTGGCGATGGGGGTGAACGCGATCACGACGACGGGGGCGGTTTCCACAGGGAACCTGACACCCAGGGCCAGCGCTGAGGGAGGGACGCCCCTAAACATATCAACCGCCAGTGCAACCTTTGGGACTGGGAACGACATCAGCCTGTTGCACTACCAAGACGCGCTCAAAACCACGAACGCCACTCCCCAGACCATCCTGACCATCCCCATCCCCACGAATTCAGCATGCACCATTGACGCCATTCTCACCGTCACCGGCAACCTGGCTCCCACGCATGCGCAGGCCATCCGCAAGATCGCCCTTTTCCGGAACAACGCTGGTTTTGTCGAGCTGTGCGGAGGCGTCACAGAAATCTACAACATCCTAGGCGACATCTCTTGCTCCGCAACCATCACATTTTCCGGCACGAACGCCCTTGTCATGGTCACCGGCGAAACCGGAACTGATTTCCATTGGGCTTGCACTGCAACCCGGCACATTACGTACATCCCAACGTGAGAAAGAACGAGGAACCCGACAATGACAGACGAGAGAGAGGAAGATCCCCCGGATATCGAGCGGTGGATGGGCCGGATCGAGGGGAAGATTGACGCGATCCAAGCGACTCAGGAACGGCACGAGGCGGTGTTTGGGGCGCTGCCGTGCCGGGAACATGGGAACAAGATCGCGGCACTGAAGGCGGTGTCGGGGGTGTGGGGGGTGATCGGGGGGACGTTGGCGGTTGTGGGGGCGTGGATCGTGAGGAAGTTATAGGGCGGAGAGGAAAACGGAGCGAACCACGGAAGAGACGGAAGACACGGAAGACAGGGAAGAGACGGAAAAGAGGATGGATGAGGGGGGGGATTGAACATGTCATGGCTCGATGATTACTACAAGGCGCAGGAGAAGTTGATGCGGAAGCAGGCGACGCTGGGTCAGCAGGTGGGCGGGTACGGGGTGGAGCGGGACACGGCGGACCTGGCGAGTCTGAAGGCGGGTCAGTTGCCGGGGACGATGACGGAGGACTGGCAGCGCCAGGTGGCGGCGAATCGGCGGAAGCGTCAGATGATGCTGGGGGGCGCGCGGGGGACGGCTCCGGGGACGATAGCGAACGCGATGTTGACGGCGGGGGACGAGCGGGGGGAGGCGGTATCGGGTGCGCGGTTGTTCGAGAGTTGGCGGGATCAGAGGCGGGCGGCGCTGGAGAAGGGCGCGGGGGGCGCGGGGGCTGGAGGGATAACGCCGGGGAGCATGATGGAGTGGGATCCGGCGATAATCAAGTTGCGGCGGAGGGCGTTGATAGCGAGTCTGAAGCCACAACCCGAGAGTCCAACGGGGGGACGGCCGTGGATGGCAGATGCAACAGGATGGCACTTTCTGAGACAGACACCAGGGTAGCAGATGACCCAGGAGGGGAACGACAATGGGATACTGGAACGATCCGGAATATCAGAGGCGGCGGCGGGCGAAGGGGAAACCTGGGGAGGCGAGCATGAGCATTTCGCGTCGGAGTTGGCATGATCCGGGCGGGCCGGACGCGGGATACCTCCAGGACCGGACTGCGCCGGCAGGGGTGCGGCGGGGGATTTCGATCACGGCGGCGGACTTTGACCGGGCGTTCAGTCCGGAAGAGCGGGCCGCGGTGACTCAGACTTTCGGCGGGGGTGCGTTGGAGAAGCTGGAGCATCCGGTTCAGCCGTTCTTTGGGGAGCGAAACCTGGCCCAGGAGCGGCGGGGGGATTTGGTTCAGCGGTATGGGGCGCTTCCTCCGGAGCTTTCGAGGGAAGACCGGATGGTGCGGGGTTTGCCTGCGGAGGCCGCGTCGCCAGTGGAGAGCGGGGTTCGGGACGTGGGGAGCCGGTTACAAGGGCTTTACACGCGGGAGGACGGGACGGTGGGGTTGAAGGAGCCGGACGAGACGTATCGGAGCGCGACGGTGATGGCGCTGAACGAGGACATAGCGCGGGCGTTCGGGATGGGGGGGATGGCCGTGCACGTGCGGCGGGGGATCTTCCAGAAGATGATTCAGGAGGACATCGAACGGCGGATGGCGGAGCGTCAGATGGGCCTTCAGGAGCGGGAGATGGGGCTTCGGGAGCAGAGTTTGCAGGCGATGATGTCGAATCCGGATTTGTCGCGGGGTCAGGTTGGGAAGACGGGGATGAGTTTTGGGCGGGTGGCGCCGAAGACACCGTTGGCGGAAAAGCGCGCGGCGTACAAGCTCAGGCTCATAGGGGAGTTGGTGGGGAGGCAGGACACTGGCGAAGACGATGCGGCATACGCAAAACGGGTGAAGGCGGCAATGGCGATCGCCGGGGAGATGGCGGCGGCGGATTTGCCGGATGAGGGGGGGAGGCAAGTCGGGGCCGCGGGTGGGGAGGAAGAGGCGGTGTACGTTCCGTGGAGCGAGGTGGACGCGGCGCAACGGGCACGGATCTACCAGAAGACGGGGATTCGGACGGAGGAAGAGTACAACTTGGCGGCGGAGCAGATGGGGTACAGATAGGATGTGGCCATGAGAACCTTTGCGGACGTGCTCGAGGAACAGGGAAGAGGGGCAAGTGAGGCAGCGCCAACAAAGCGCCAGCGGCGGCGGACGTTCGCGGACGTGCTCGGGGATATGCCGACTCCGGAGGAAGAGGCGGGGTTGGCGGGCTTGACGGGGGGAGAGGGGTATCTGAAACGGAGTGGAGCCCCGGGGATGGTTGGTCCGGCAACGGGGGAGGACTTGCGACTGGTGGGCCGGCGGGCCGTTGCACTTGCCAAGAATCCGGCTTACGGGATAAAGAACGCCCTTATGAATCCGCCGACGGTGTGGGAGGACTACGCGAAGCAGTGGGAGAATTTGCCGGAACCGGAACGGACGCGAAGATTAGCTTGGCTGGAGAAGCAAGGTTTTCCAGCGCCTAAACCGATCATTCGGGATTTGGCGGCGAGTCCAATGTTAGAACCTGGGGAACGGACTCCACCAGAACCGGTGCCAAGCACTGGAAGCATGGCGGGTGATATCGCGGGAAACGTAGCCGGTTTCACGATGAGCCCTACAGGTTTGGCTCCATTGGTGGCGACGGGACCTTTGTTTGCGCCGGCGAAGGGGGCAAGTTTTCTGGCGCGGCTGGGTTGGTCAATGGCGCACTTGGGGACGGTAGGGGGCGCGACAACCGCGGTGCAAGGAGGGAACTTGGCGGAGACCGCGGAAGCGACGGCGTGGGGAGCGGTGACGGGGGTGGCGTTTGAGGCGGGGCCATTGGGGAAGTACATCAAGAGTTTGGGAAAATCGTCCGAAGTGGGGTTGGCAAAGGATTTGACGGCGGCATTGGCGGCACTTTATGCGACGACAGCGGCGCAGAGCAAGATGGGGGGCGGACCGTTGTTTGACCGGAACGTTGCTTCAGGCACGATCGAGATGATGTTGTTCAAGTTGTACGGAGAGGCGAAGAAGGCGGCATTGACGGGGGGCAAGGGGGCGGAGTGGTTAGAAGTGCCGGAAAAGCGGGCGCGGGAGATTGCGCGGGAATTGGCGGATAGGATTGCGGCGGATGAACGGGAGGCGGCAAGAACACGAGAGGCGACAAGGGCGGTAACCCAGGGTTTTGTGTCAGGGGAAGCGGGTTTGGAAACGGCGGAGGGCGGGATTCCGATGATGGAAGGGGCGCCGCGGGTTCCTCGGTGGCCGAGAGGAGTCCCCAAAGCGGCGGAAGCGGGGGCGGCCGGAGGCGCGGAAGGGGCGCGTGTTCCAGAGGAGGGAACTCCGGGATATGAGGCATGGGAAGAGCAGTTCGCGCCGGGAGCGGGAAGACAAAGGCCAAGGACATTTGCGGATGTGTTGGAGGAAGGGGGGGTGAGAAATGCCATTCAGGAGCAGGGCGCAAAAGGGATGGATGTGGGCCAACCATCCAGAAATGGCGAAGCGTTGGGAGGCGGAAACGCCGGACTTCAAGGCGTTGCCGGAGAAGTTGCACCCGGAGAAGTCCGTGGTGGTGAAGAGGCACCAAGGGCACCAAGGCCGGAAGAAGAGAAAGCAAACCCGTACCTAACCATGCCGTTGGAGACAGTGAAGGACCACGCGGAGCAAGGGGTGAAGTTGGCTCAGCAGGCGCTGAGGGCGAGGGGGAAAGAGACGGTTCCCGAAGGGGTGATTGTGAACGGGGCGCAGGAGCGTCCTTCCAAGGGGCCGCTGATGATGTACACGGACAAGGAGACGGGGACGACGTTCTCGGTGGATGAAAGTGCGGGGCAGACGGTGGAGGGGGAGTTGGGGAAGGCGCGGGAAAAATATGCCAAGGTGGGTCCGGTGAAAACTCTCCCATCAGGAGTTTCACGTGAAACGGAGAAGTTTCGTTACGATCCGGACAGCACGAAGAATCAGGGTCGAGTCAGGTTGAACGACGCGGCGGGGTTTGAGAAGCCGTGGGTGACGAAGAAGAGCGGGACACGGGGGATCACGGAGACGTGGGGGACGAACAAGGAAACGGGGGAGAGCGAACTGCACGCGCTGAGGTTCGACAAGGGATTGTGGCCGGAAGAGAAGGCAACGGGATGGTGGGAGAAGAACCAGGGGCGGTTCAAGAAGACGTGGAAATGGGCCGAGGCGAAGGCGGAGCAAGTCCCCGCCGCGCCGGAGAAGCCCGCTAACGCAGTTCGGATGGAATCACAACGGGCCAGAAACCAGTCAAAGACCTTAGCCCGAACGATGATACGTCAGATGCCTCATCCTGCGGAGAAGAAGTATGCGATAGCATACCTCCAATGGATATTGAAGGGGCGCCCCGCCTATAAAGTTCCATCATACGGCAAACTGCCAAACGGAAAGGTTCAGTCTATTCGTCACGATCTTGACAACATCATGGATGGAGTTCCACCCGCAGATATGGGTAAGCGAGAAACTCCTGCCCCCACTGGCGCGAAGGCCAAACTGGAGAAGATCAAGGCGGAGAAAAGCGGCACTCTTAAGCCGACACGATTTGCCCTCCAACAGCGTGGGGTTTTGCCAGAAGAGAAACCCTCGTGGGAAATGCTACTCCCAGAGTACCTCACATCCCAAGGCATTAAGAGATGGCCAAAAACCAGTCATCAGAAACGCGAGAGAGCCGTCAAGTTCTACAAGCGGGTCATTGAGAATGCCGTGGAAGAAGGCGAGGCTGTCCCGCAGCCCGTGCTTGAGCAATTCAGGAGCCGAACGGATATCATTGCCGGAACTCCCGAAACCATCCATGAGCCGTGGGCGGATGAAGCCCTGGCGAAGATGGAGGCCACGCCGCCCGCAGCCAAGGAGAAACTGGCGGAAACAGCGAAGCCGGAACCCGCCCCCGACACCCCCGCCGAGGTAGCCGCCGAGATCAAGCAGGCCGCCGTGGAGAATATCCCCAAGGCGGATCGCCCCGTGAGTGTTGAGAAGCGGCGCATGGCGACCCTGGACGAGTTCAAGGCCGTCCTCGCGCAGATTGACAAGGCGATTGAGGTCGCGCCAGAAGGGGCCAGGCAAGTAGAGGGAACGGAAACAGAGGAACTTCTAACGGAGACGAAAGCCGGTTGGAGAGTCGAAAGCAGGAAGGTGAGTCGTCGGGAACGAACTTCTTTCCACATCCCGGGGGATGGTGATTTTGAGATTGTGAATGAAACCAAAACGCTTCAGACATTCCGGGATCGCCTCATCAAGATGGCCGAACAGTGGATTTCCCCAGAGGATCGCAAGGTGCTCAAGGCAGAGCAACCCGCCAAGGAAGCCAAGAAGCAAGGCTCCAAGGCGCTGCAATGGCTGGAAGGCAAAACGCTACCGGAGGCATACGGGAAACTGCGGGATGCTACATGGGAAACGACGGTCTCCTACGGGGATCGGGCGCGAGACGATCAAGCCGTTCTGAAAGTCGGCGACGAATACTATGAGATCAGGGCGAAAGATGCGGCGCTGGTGGGGAAAAAGTACCCCGATGGTCAATGGTCAGTTGCGGAGAATGCGAAAAAAGTCATCGGATTTGGAGATCGGTTCGCTGTAATCTATACCAAAGACGGAGTGCAGATCGCTGGATTATGGGCAAGACAGTACGACGAGAATCCCGCCGCCTTTGCCGCGATTGAGGGCGGCAATATCGAATATCGCAACCTGCCCGAGCCTCGGATCAAGGAGATTGAGGCAGAGGGTAAGGCCATATCCGAGAAACGAGAAGAGGAATCTCGCGTCGCAGAAGCCGCACGGAAACAACGAAAAGACGAGTACGATGCTTGGGAACGCCAACGCGACAAGTTGAATATGGCCTATCAGAAAGCCCTGGACCGGGCGGGTTATCTTCGATCCAACCCCAAAGACATAGCGGCCATGAAACGCGATCTCAAAGCGGCGGGAGTCTCTTACAAAGGCGTGGTTCGGAAACGTGACATTCAGAACCTCGTGGTTGCGCACAATGAGAGAGTCGAGGCGAAAGTTGCCCCGCGCCATGAGGAATACTTTAGGGTGAAGGAGAATCCGCCAGCGTTCCCGGAAGAGACATGGGCGAGCGCGGGAAGGGCGATGGAGGCGACGGAAGAGGGGGCGGGGAGGTTGGAGGGGGCGATCAATGGGTTGCTCGAGCGGACCGGGGCGCGGGTGAAGATCGAAATTAGCCCGGAGAAGGGGGTTCTGAGGACTATAGAGGCGCTCCGGTACCCGGAAGGGTCAAGTGTCAGGCAGGCGGGAGAGGCAGCCAGGAAAGCGGGGGAAAGCACTACGGCGGTGCCAAAGCGGGCCGAGATAGACTTGCGGACGGGGAAAGTGACAATCTTCCAGGGGGGGAACCTTCTGGATGCGGTGCATGAGATAGCGCATTGGTTCAGGGAGAAGACGGGTTTGTTCACGATGGCGGAGCGGAGCGCGATTGAGGAGGCATATCCGAAGGACGCGAGCGGGGAAGAGTTTGCGAAGGGGGCGGAGGAATGGTTTGCCAGGAAAGGCACGAAAGGCACGAAAGGGGTGAAAACGGCGTTGCAGAGGGCCTATAGGAAGTTCATGGAATTCCTGAAGAACGTGGGGGAGGCACTGGGACTGAGGAAGTTGACGGTGGAGGACGTGTACGGGAGGATTTACAGAGGGGAGAAGGGTGGGAAAGGTGAGAAGGGTGTGAAAAGTGAGAAGAGAGAGGAAAGGCGGGCGAGTGGGGGGAGGGAGGAAGAGGCAGGGAGGCAGGAAGAGACGGGTTGGCGGGAGATGTTCAGGAATTTCGTGGGGAAACACTTTGAGATCGTGCACAAGATGGAGGGGGTTTTCAACGCGAGGAAACCGGCTTCGGGGTTGACGATCGGGAAGTTGGCGAAGGTGATCAAGAGTGCGGTGAAACCGGCCCGGGGGGAGACGGAAGTTCTGTACCATAAGGCGCGGGAGGTGACGGCGGCGAAACTGCATCGGATTTTCGGAGAGGAGAACGTGGGGGAGGGGACGATTCCGGAACTCTTGCAGGCGATGAAGGGACCACTTCCCAGGGCGGTCCTGGAACCTATCGGGGAAAAGTTTACGTCTCGGGAGCGGGAAAGTCTTTTCCAGCACATCATGACGCATGACAAGTTGCGGGAAGTTCCGTTTGAAAAAGCGGATCTGTCGTGCCAGTTGGAATCGTTGATGAACTACGGGACGATTCCGGGGGACGCGGCGATTGCGAAATTCGAGGAGATATTCGGGTCGGAGGTTGCGCGATCTCTTCTTCAGAGAAGAGGATTGGGGAAACGGATCGGGACGATTGCGGCGGAGATTGCGGGGATGGCGAAGAGCGCGAAGGCTTCGTTTGATTTGTCGGCGAGTTTACGACAGGGTTTTGAGATTGGCGTCGCGCATCCCGAGATAGCGAAAGAAGGGTTTAAGCGTCAGGTCCAGGCCTTTGCGAATGAGGAGTTTGCCCGGCAGGTGGACAACGAGTTGCGATATGGTCCGAACGCGGGGAAGTACAAGATGCACGGATTGGATCTTACACAGTGGGAGAGTTTGAGCCCCGATTTCCAGGCGCGGGAGGAATCGTTCCAGTCCCATTTTCTGCAAAACCTGCTTCGGGTTCAGGGGAAGACGACATTCGGAAAGGGGGTTCTGGCGCTTCCGCGGTTATGGGGCCGGGGGATTTTGGCTTCGGAGAGGGCATACTGCACACACCTGAACTGGTTGCGGGCGAAGGTTTTTGACGCCGGGGCGAGGTTGATCGAAGAAGATCCCGGAATGACGAAGGGGGAAAAACACTTTCAATTGGATATGCTGGCGAAGAACATCAACGTGAGCACGGGACGGGGAAGTATTCGGACGAATCCTTGGGTGAACTCTCTTTTCTTCAGTCCGAGATGGGTTGTGTCGAGGTTTGAGGCGCCTCTTCGGGAGTTGGCGACGGTGGGTATGGGAAAAGGCGCGGTGCGGATGGAAGCACTGAGATTACTGGGGGCCAAGGCATTTGTTTGGGTGGGTCTTTATGGTCTTGCGGCGGCCGCGGGGGCCACCTTTGGTTGGGACACGAAGTTCAATCTGGATCCCCGGTCTGTGGATTTTCTCAAGTTTCGGTTCGGGAAAACGACGGTGGATTTCGGAGCCGGATATGCGCAGGCGGCCCGATTCGTGGCGCGGTTGATAACAGGCACATCTATCGGGGCCGGGGGTCAGAAACAGAAGGTGTATGGTCCTTTGGCGGGATGGACGTTTTTGCGGTACAAGTTGAGTCCGATTCCGTCGGTGGCGGTGGACGTGTGGAGTGGAAAGACGTTCGGTGGAAAAGCTCCGACGGTCTTAGGAGAAGTCAGTCAGTTGACCGTGCCGATTGCGGTGCAATCCATACCGCAATTGTGGAAGGAACATGGGGCGTGGGGATTGGGGTTGTTGGTTCCAGACATGTTAGGGAGCAACGTTCAGATATACTCGAATCAGCGAAGGACGAGGCGGAGACGGGCGGGGGCGGATTCGTTAGACTTCAGCAAGGGTTTCGGGGGTTTTGAGGGATTTGGGAAGTTGGAGTGGGGGCAGTAGAGGAGGTAGGTCATGGGCGAGCGGGAGAATTTCGAGTACGCGATGGAGTTTGTCCTGAAGAACGAGGAGGGATGGGCGGTGGATCATGCGGGTCCCACGAACTTCGGGATTGTGCTGAGGGAGCTCGAGCGAACGGGAGAGGATCTGACGGGGGATGGCGCGGTGGACGTGCAGGATCTTCGGGGGATGACTCGGGAGGAGGCGAAGGACTGGTATCGGAGACACAGGTGGTTGCCGGGGCGGTATGGGGAGATTCAGGACCGGGGTGTGGCGGCGAAGGTGTTTGACTGCGCGGTGAACATGGGCGCGCGGGAAGCGCACGTGATCCTCCAACGGGCGTTAGGGGCGACGGGATACCCGGTGGCGGTGGATGGGGTTTTGGGTCCGAAGACGTTGGGGGCGGTGAATGTGGCGTTGCCGGCGGCGTTGTTGGCGGCGTTGCGGAGCGAGATGGCGGGGGTTTATCGGCTGATCCTCGCGGGGGATCGGAACAAGTTCGGGAAGTACGAGAAGGGGTGGTTGGAGAGGGCGTACAGATAGAGAACCACGGAAGACACGGAATACACGGAAGGCATGAAAGGGGTACAGTATGGCCAGCAAGACGAAGCAGAACCTGTTGAAGACGAAGACATTCTGGGGGGGGATCGCGGCGATCGTGACGGGAGTGGGGTTGATCGTGGCGGGGGAGATTCCGAGCGGGATCAACGCTATCATCACGGGGGTGGTCGCGGTGTTCATCCGGGACGGTGTGGCGAAGATTGGGACGGGGTCCTAAGAGTCAGTCCTGAGTCTGGAGTCGGTTCCAGATATCGAATTGCCTTGTGGAAACGGGTGGAACCGCATAGACAGACGATTCGTGGTTTTGTCATGGTTTACTCTTTTCGATAATCTGGAGTTCCACGCAGAGGGCGCGGAGGATGGCGCGCGCGGTGTCTATCTGGACGGCCTGGGCGACCTGTTTGCCGACTCGTCCGGGCGTGCCGATGAAAACGTAGTCCTCGGGGAATCCCTGGAGGCGGGCAAGTTCCTGCCATTCGAGTTGCCGCCAGCGGCCGTCGGGCATTTGGGCGGCGGCATAATTGTCGTGCCGGGATTGGAGGTTGATGACGGTGGGACTTTTTTCATCCGGCATCCAAGGATAGAATTGGGTGGAGTTATAGACCGAGGCGCGTCCTGGAGTTCTGCCGGCGAGTCGTTGCGATCTTCGGTAGGGACCTGGGCGCACGCAATCAGAAAAAGTTCGGGTGTCGTGTTTTGCCGGGATAGGGCATGGAACGTTGCCAGCATAGAATCGGATGCGGCGTTGGGGAGAGAAGAGGCCGGAGTCGAGGAGGAATCCGGGGGTCATGATCGGGAGGTAGAACTGAACCTCCCGCACATCCTCGAAACAATACCAGGGCGCTCCGATTTCGTGGGGGATGGCGGTGCAGCATTCGACCAGCTCGGCAAACCCGTTTTTGGCGGGATCGGTAGGGGTGCCGCGTCGGGCTACCGAGATTAGTTCGCAGGGGATACCGCCGAGAACCAGGTCCACGCGACCACGGTAGGCGCTGAAATCGTGTTCGAGGACATCGCATTGGACGCACTCCACGTCGGGATGGTTTTCGTGGTAGGTGGCCAGATAGTCGGTTTCGAGGTCGAATGCGGCGATGATCCGGATGGGGAGTCCGCGGGCGGCCACGGCCCAGCCTCCGGCGCCAGCGCAAAGGTCAATGGCGATAAGGGGTTTTGGGGTCATTCCGTGGCCGCCTCGTCAATGATCTTTTCGAGCCGAGTATTGTCCCACGACTCTTGTCGTTTCGTTTCGGCCAGGGCCTCCATGTCCATATGTTTCTCGATTTCCGTGATGATGCGTTTTTTGAGGATCTTCCAGGGAAGCGCGTCCAGTTCCACGCTGGCCTGATCGCCGTATCGGGCCGTGAAGTTCTTCTCTCGGGAGTCGGATTTCTTATTGAACGCGGGGGGCAATTTGTAGAGTTGCATATCCTTGAGGGTGAGGGCGCATTTTATCCAGGTTGGCCAACAATCGAACCACGCCAACCGTTCTGTCAGGCTACGCGCCATGTCTTCGCCGCTGGGATCGAAGTCGCCGAAGTACAGGATCGTGGTGGGTTTGGCAGCCCTCCTGATTCGTTGTGCCGCATCCTTGATCGAGGTCCAGCCATCGTATCCCCTGCCGACATTGAGAGTCACGCCATAGGGGTTAAGGACTCTCTCGAAAAGCCCGGACAGGGCGTCCTTTTCGAGCCAAACCTCCAGGTAGGTATCCTGGGTGTGCCACACGGCCCGACGGTACGATTCCCGAACGGTTGTCAGGAAATCGGCCAAGTCG
>Ga0315277_10010844_pt1 | contig 11521 bp, 11 predicted proteins | sample YL17G05_15_MG_FD_203695 | JGI IMG/M metagenome (GOLD analysis project Ga0315277, IMG submission 203695) | Sediment microbial communities from Yellowstone Lake, YNP, Wyoming, USA - YL17G05_15 | ecosystem: Environmental > Aquatic > Freshwater > Lake > Sediment | place: USA: Wyoming | collected...
TTCTGCTTCTCTCTTCTCTTTGGAGAGTTTGCAGTTTTTGTATTTGAAGCCCTTCTTGTATTCTTTCTTAACAGAAAAAGGATTGGTATTGTTGATTCGTTTGCAATGAGCTTTATTAATAATGTTCTGAGTTTTGTTGTGGGTATAGTGCTCCTTCTATTTATTCCCGGTATTTAGTTCGCATATCTTATCGTAGTTCTTCCTTACCCTTCTTAGTATTTCAACTATAGCAAGCCCGAAGCGCTTTACCTTCCAGAATGAGACGCGCGACTTGCCGTGAATGTTGCCTTTTATGGGAAGGTTCAAAGAAAAGGTGGGGTATCTCTTGCCGTAGACCTTTGTTTCGTCCGGATGCCCTGTCTTGAAACCAACCTTTAGGTTGGGGATGCGCCCGAGTACTTTTCTCAACTCCCTCTTGTTGACGTTCTGGGGCCATTCTACGTTCACATCAGACTTCTTGGCAGCCTGTGTGACATCTATTGCGATGTAGAGGGCGCGCCCTTCCCTGCGCATCACTTTCTTTGCGCCCTCCATGTCGATTTCCTCCCCGTTGGTGAAGTAGAATTTTATTTTCTTGTCCTTGACTCGCGGTATGACGGAGCGGAGGACTGCCCCGACGCATACGACATTGTCCAGATTGCCTGAGAAGTATCTCCTTCCCTTCTTTCTGAAGAACTTCACTCGCGCAGCCTTCCAGATGACGTCGCAGTGGGTTGATACTATAATCTTGCCATCGTTGGGCATAAAATCAGCTTCGTCTCTATTGCTCATGCTAGGGTTTTAAACCTACCCCGCAAGCCTTTTGAATATATTACTTCAGGTGGGAGAGCAGGCTCTTGAAGAGAAGGATGCCTCCGGTCTCCCCCTTCAACTCCTTCCTTGTCCAGTCCGGGTGCTGCCAGTGGAAGCACGCATCTTCAGCATGCGGCATGAAGGCAAGCACATTTCCCTCAGGGTTGCACACCCCAGCGATATCAGAGAAAGCCCCATTCGGGTTAATGGGGTATTTACCTTCTGCAACTCCTCCATCCTCGTTACAGTAGCGGAATACTACCTGGTCGTTCCTGTCAAGAGTCCTCAGCAGCTCATTCTCTTTGTCCTTTGGGAGGAGGAACCTGCCTTCTCCATGCGCAACAGGCACACGCATGATTGCACCGCGGGGAATATTTTTTGTGAACAGGCAGTTACCCTTTGAGAAATTCTTCAGGTAGACCCACCTGCACTCGAATTTCGAGGATGCGTTGACTCCCATCGCGGCCTCGGGATATTCGCTTATCCCGCGCAAGCCAGGTATCAGACCGGCCTCGACAACCACCTGCATCCCGTTGCATATCCCCAGGATTGGCCTTCCCTCGTCTGCTATTTTCCTGAAATCCGAGGATAGTTTGTAGATGAGCTGCTTGGCCCAGATGGCGCCTGAGCGTATCCTGTCCCCGTAGGAGAAGCCTCCTGGGAAGATGAAGGCATCGTAGTCCAGCAGGCTCTTCTTTCCCCTTATGAACTCATTCATATGAACTACTTCCGAGGCTGCCCCCAGGTGGGAGAGTATCTCGTGGGTATCGTAATCCCTGTTGGTTCCCGCAACTCTCATTATGCAGATGCGCTTCATACAAATCACTTCAGGGGCTCCTGCCAGGTTTTCCTCAGTTTCTCAAGCTGTTCGGCTATGAGGACTTTTCCCTGTTTTTCTATTACAAATTCCTTCAGCTTCGTGGTCCTGCCTATCTTGAAGAAATGTCCTTTCATGAGCTTCTCGAAACTTCTTTGTTTTGAAGGTGCAACCTCAACCAAGAAACGCGAGTTGGATTCTGAGAAGAGTAGGAAGTCGTCCCTCTCTTTTGAGCTGAGCTGCTGAAGGTCAAGCTCCATTCCCATGTCTCCGGAGAAAGCCATCTCCGCAGCAGCAACTCCTAAGCCACCTTCGGACAGATCATGGCATGAGAGCAGAAGTCCTCTATCAATGGCAGAGGTTACCTTGCTGAAAACCTTCTTTGCTTTCTCAGGGTTTACTTGAGGTACGGACACACCAAGTTGTTTGAAGAGCGAGTAGTAGGAGGAGCCTCCAAGCTCCCTGCGGGTTTCTCCTAGGAGGTAGATGAGGCTGTCTGGCTTCTTGGCATCCATTGTGACTGCCTTCCTCACATCAGGCATAATGCCAACCGCAGATACAAGCAGGGAAGGCGTGATTGGCTTGCCAGCGGATTCATTGTACAGACTGTCCTTCCCTGAGATGAAGGGAGTTTTGAACGCAAGTGACATATCCCTGCAGGCCTTGCATGCTTTCACCAAGCCATAGGCAAGCTCAGGTCTGTTGGGGGAGCCCCAGCAGAAGTTGTCAAGCAGTGCTATCCTCCTTCCCCCGACTGCTATGTTGTTCCTTATTGCCTCATCAATCGCAGAGGCAGCCATCGCATAGCAGTCAATTTTTCCATATTGGGGGTTGAAGCCATTGGAGAGCACAACGCCTTTCCATGAGTCGGGAAGCGGCTTGAGTACTGCTGCATCCCCGGGCCCATCCACGAAAGCGCCCTGCAGTGGTTTTATGACTGTATGGCCCTTCACCTCGTGGTCATAGGTGTGGATGACGCTCTCCTTGCTGGCCGTGCCTGGCAGTGAGAGAAGTTTAAGCAGGATTTCCCCGAGGTTTTTCGGTTGTTTGAAGCTAGGTTCCTTGAATTTTGCCAGGGGCTTTCTTATTGCCGTGGTTGCGGATGGGGACTCATAGAGGAAATTGGTTGAGAGGTTTGCAACAGGAGTGTCCTTGTAGAGAACAACTACCTGCCTTGAGTCGTTGAAACGCCCGATGACGGTTGCCTCAACATCCTCGTCCTCAAAAACTTCCAGAGCTCTTTCAAGCTTTGCTTCTGGGATTGAAAGCAGCATTCTTTCCTGAGATTCGGATACCCATATCTCCCAAGGGGCGCTTATCGGGTATTTCAGCGGCACTGTCTCAAGCTCAACCGTTGCACCGCATCCGGAGCGCTCAGCCATCTCACTGACTGCGCAGGAGACTCCCCCTCCCCCCAAGTCTGTTACTGCAGATGCGAGCCCCTCGTCCCTCACCCTGAGAATTGCCCTTTTCAACTTCTCTTCTTCTATCGGGTCACCTATCTGGACCGCGGAGCGGGAAGATTCCTCAGAGGTCTCGGTGAGCTCGGCTGATGCAAATGTGACGCCATGAATGCCATCCTTGCCTGTTCTGCCCCCTGCTAGGAGGATGCACTCCTTGGGCTTTGTGTTCTTCACGAATTTTCCCATTGGGAGCAGCCCGAGGCAGCCGCAGTAAACCAGGGGGTTGCCAAGGTAGCTCTCATCAAAATGAATGGAACCGTTGACAGTTGGGATGCCCATGTTGTTCCCGTAGGCGCCTATGCCCGCAATAACTCCGTTATACAAGTAGCGGGGTGATTTTATTCCCTTGGGAATTTTCTTTTCAGGGAAGTCAAGCTGTGCGAAGCAGAGCACGTCCGTATTCGCAATGGGGTCGGCCCATACCCCGAGTATGTCCCTTATGACACCACCAACACCTGTGGATGCGCCTCCAAAAGGTTCCAGCGCGGAAGGATGGTTGTGCGTCTCGACCTTGAATGCCAAGGCGTGCTTGCCGTCAAAGTCCACTATGCCTGCGTTGTCCTTGAAAACAAGCTTGCACCATGGGAGGTTCAGCTCCTTTGTCGCTTTCATTATGGTGTTCTTCAGGAGTTTTGTTGCAATTGTCTTTCCCTTGGAATCCTTGAAATCTCCCGTGAGAGTCTTGTGGCAGCAGTGCTCGGACCATATCTGGGCGATCATCTCCAATTCAACATCTGTTGCGTCCCTTGCCAGCTTTCTGTAGTGCTCCTTTACTCTTCTCATCTCAGCCAGGGAAAGGGACAGGCATCTCTCCGAGCTTATCCTTTTCAAATCTGAATCCGCGGCCTCGCGTATCTTTATGAAGTAAAGTTCGAATGGGAAGCCAGATTTCTTGTAGAGCATCCTACACCTCACAGCTTCAGGATTGAGTAGTTCTGTATGATGGGGTTGGAGAGGAGCTTCCTGCACATCTCGTCAACCTTCTTCTCATCGCAGGAGCAGTCTATCACATATGTCTTTGAGCTCTTGACATCCGAGACGTTGAAGCCAAGTGTCTTCAAGGCATTAAGGGTTGCCTTTCCCTCCGCATCCAGCACGCCGGGCTTGTAGGTCACCTCAACCTTGTACTTTGCCATATGTTCACCAAAACTATTTGAGTCGAGCGTATTTATTAAGGTAATCGCACTGCTCAAAGCGCATCATCTAGCCATGCCTGGAAGTTGGAAAAAATAAAATCAGGTGTATTGCGTGCACTGCTGGTTCTGGCCGCAGTAGTAGCCTGGGCAGCATTCATAGCTGCTTGCACAGTAGCCTGTTGAGCAGGCTGTGCAGTAATAGTTGGAGCATTGGTAGCCCTGGCAGCATTCTGAATTGTTGGTGCATCTCCCAGAAGTTGCGCATGTCGAGCAGATTCCATAGTTGCAGTGCAATCCATAGCAGCATTCTGTTGTATTCGTGCATGTCGCACTTGTAGCCTTGCATGCCTGCGAGCTGCAGTAGCCATCCCCGTTGCAATAGCCGTTGCAGCACTGCGAATCCTTCGTGCATGGACCCGAAGTCATGCATGGAGTGCAGTACCAGTTAGCGCTGCAGTAGTAGTAGCCGCAGCAGTCTGAATCGGCATTGCATCTTCCGGATGTTTGGCAGGTCTGCGGAACATTGCAGTACCCGTTCGAGCAGTTATAGCCGCTGCAGCAGTCGGAGTTGCTTGAACATGCACCCGATGTCTTGCAGGGCTGCCTGCACTGGCTGTTTCTGCAATCTAATCCGCTGCAGCACTGGCTCGTGTTTGTGCAGGAGCCGTACTCATACACGCAAGTTGGCCTTACTAAGCAGTAGCCATTGGGGCTGCAGTAGTAACCGGAGCAGCAGCTGGAATCCGTTGTGCAAACTCCTGAAGTCTTGCAAGGAGTCCTGCATACCCCATCGGAGCAAGTTAGACCGGAACAGCAGTCCGTAGTTGAGTTGCAGGATGTGTTTAGTGATGAGCACTGCACAGCGCAGTATTTGTTGGGGGTGCAGTAATAACCCGTGCAACAGTCTGAGGAGAAGTTGCATTGCCCGGAAGTAGTGCATGGTTTCTGCGAGGTGCAGTAGTTGTTGACACAGTAGAGGCCGGTGCAACAGCTGCCGTAGTCGACTGTCACCGGAACATCATTGGAATATTTTGTCACATTGCCGCACAATTGACTGGTTCCTGAGCAGGTTTGCGGAGTGCCGCAGTAGCCATTGATGCATTGGTAGGGTGAGCAGCATTCGCCGTAATATGTTTGCGACCCGCCAGCGGTTATATTGGTAGGTCCGTACCCGCATAGGTTGCCGTTGTTGTTGCAGGTGGTTGCCGTCTTGCATACCCCGTTGATGCAGGTAAGCCCTTCGCAGCAGCCTCCGGTCTGATTGGTGTTTTGATAGACGCAAGTCAAACCTTCCGCAGTGCATGTGGAAGTCGGGTTGCAGTAACCGTTAACGCACTGATAACCGTTGCAACATTCTCCATAGTAGTCGGGTATTGCATGAGAGGTGGGGGATGGTCCTGTACCGCAGAGCTGGTCGTCCACCATGCAGACTTCACCTGGGTTCCTGCAGTAGCCGCCAACGCAGGTAAGTCCGCTGCAGCACTGCTGGTACTGGCTGGTCAGATTTGACCCGGTAATTGGCATTATGTAGCCGCATGTCTGAGCATGCTGGGAGCATGTTCCGTTCTCGCATGTGGTCCCACGCGGGGTGATAAGATTGGCCAGGAAATCGCATGGCCTGTTGAGGGCGCAGAAGAACAGGAAGATTAGTATGGCGCCGATAAGAAAGCCGACAAACATGAAGATAAGATGCCCTAGAGTTTCACCCATAATCCCACCCTGATGGCATTATGGTTAGTATAGGTATATATTTTTGTGGGTCAGTTGTTGGAGGTCTATTGTCGTTCATCCGAGCAGTACCAATAACAGCAGTTCTTCTTCAAACCGCCGCTAGGCGCTGTTCCTCCATTGTGGTAATCATGGCAATGCGTCTGGGCGAAATTGTAGCAGTCCATGTATTGCCAGTACGCATCACCTGGTGCTAGTTGAGAGTGCGTGAAGCTTCCGTTTTGGGAGAGTGCTTGGCAAGTTTGTTGTGTGTAGAGCACTCCGTTTGTTTGGCAGCAGCATCTGTCACACGGTGGATTGTTCGCGCAGCTGGCGTTGCCCGTCAATTGCGTGTAACCAGATGGACAGCTTCCAGAGCCGCATACTGAGAGCTGGGATTGATGGTACATTGAGCATTCACTACCGCATAGCGGCGTGCTTACAGAGCATTGCCCTTGCGGAGCGCTGCAGTTGCTCGAGCAACTTCCTTGTGAAGTGTATGGGCCTGAAATCAACAGGCTTGTAGGAGGGCAGGCGCTTTGCGAACATGTGTAGCCTATTACATCATTGTGGCAGCAGAACCAATTCAGCTGTGGTTGAGCACCACCAGAACAGCAGCAGCCTTGGAGGTATGTTTCTCCCTGTATACATTCGCTAGCGCTGTGAACTTTCCTCCCAGCGGAATATGAGATTGAGCACAAGCTAGTACATGAGCTATCGGTATATGCACCACATACGCAACTGCCAGTTCCAATGTTATAGCAAGAGCCAGAAGTGCAGCTTCCCGTACATGTTGGGTAGGAATTCGCACAGGTAAGCGACGATGGTTGCAAAACACATGTATTATTGGAATCGCAGTAGTACCCAACGCAACATTCTGCATTGCTTGCACATGGACCGGAATGCTTACAATGTTTGGTGCATTGTCCATTATTGCAGTCAAGACCAGAGCAGCATTGTGAGCTGTTTGTGCAGTTGGCATATTCATATGTGCAAGTTGGCTTGGCGCAGTAGCCCGCAGGGTGGCAGAAGTAGCCGCTGCAGCAGTCGGAGTCTGTGAAGCATGTGCCTGTTATCTTGCAGGGGCTGACACAATTGTAATTCAGGCATGTTAAACCTGAGCAGCAACTGAGTGAGGAACAGGATTCATTGAGTGATGCGCATGTTCTGTTAACGCATGTCGCATTCGCGCATTTGCGGCCCAGGCAGCAGTCGTTTGTCGTATTGCACAGACCTCCGATCTCCATGCAGCGCTGGGCATTGCAAATGCCGCTCTGCCCGCAGTAAAGGCCTAGGCAACATTCGCTGGTGTCGTTGCAGGCTGCTCCCCAGTTGCAGGATGAGTTGGAGCATATTCCGTTTATGCATGTGAAACTGGAGCAGCACTGCCAGCTGCTGTTGCATGGCATCCTGTAACCGACGCATTTCGGTTCCGGTGTGCATGTTAAGTTTTGGCCGCAGAAGTAGCCGCTGCAGCAGTCCGAATTCAGTGTGCAGTTGCCTGAAGTCTGGCATGGCTTTGCGCACTGCATGGACTGGTTGCAGTAATAGCCTGAACAACAATCTGAATTGGATGAGCAGGAGCCTGAGGACTTGCAGGGTTGGCGGCATTGCCCTTGCCTGCATTCAAATCCCGAGCAGCAGTCTGAAGCACTGGTGCAGGAGCCGGATGTTTTGCATTGTGATTTGCAGTAGCCGTTGACGCATTGGCCCTCACAGCATTCCCCATAATATGTGAGGTTATCAGGATGGGCTAGGTTGGTCGGGCCGTATGCACAGAGCTGGCCCTTTCCAGTGCAGTTCTCGGTTGCTTTTCTGCAGTATCCTTCCACACATGCATAACCTTCGCAGCATTTCCCGTAGAATGTTTGGTTAAGGGAGAGGGATGTGGGAGAAGCAGTCCCGTAGCCACATGACTGGTTCTGTTGTGCGCACGTCTGGTTTGTTTGGTTGCCCATTTGTATGTATTGTTGAATTTGTGTGCATCCAAGAAGAATGATCGCGGCAATAAGAGCAATAACTAGTCTATATGACTTCATAACTCCACCCAAATTCATTTTAAATGGGTATAATAAATAGGTTGTGGTGTTGGGGAAAGCAGATAAGATATATATGAGTAAAAATAGTATGTTGGATTTCGTGCTCTTTGACTATGATGGGACGCTGCTTGACTCCACCGCAATAACCTACGAGAGCTTCAAGGAGGCATTTGCTGAGTTGGGTTATGGGGATTTAGGTCTGGAGTTCTTCAGAAGGGAATTCTCGATGAACCATCATGAGATGTACAGGAAGATGGGTGTGAGGGAAGAGGATGTGAAGAGAGTGGAGAATATCTGGTGGGGTTATTGGGATGAGATGAGGGGGGATATCAAACTATTTCCAGAGACTACGCCAACTCTTGAGAAACTGAATTCTTTAGGGATAGGTGTGGGGTTGGTGAGTGATGGAAAAGGAAGCAGGATAAGGGATGATTTGGAGAAGTTTGGTATTGGGAAATACTTCTCGGTTGTGGTTGTGAGGGAGGATGTTAATGAGAACAAACCATCACCAAAGGGTTTGCTGGCAGCCCTCAGCAGGATTAAGAGAAAGGGAGCTGAGTGCATCTATGTTGGGGATAGGATTGAGGATATCAAGGCAGGGAGGGCTGCTGGTGCGACAACTGGGTGTGTTTGCAACGGAATGCATCGACTGGAATGGTTGGCGGAGGAGGAGCCTGATTTTGTGTTCGAAAATGTGAGTGGAGTTGTGGATCTTTTTTGATTATTGAAATTGCTTCACTATATTTGGTATCTCGTTCATCAAGTCTGACGCAATGAAGGAATAGCCATACTTCTTCTTCGTGAGGTTGCCGGCTGCGCCGTTGATGTAAGCAGCCATGCACGCAGCTTCAAACGCAGAATATTTCTGGGAGAGCAGGGCGCATGCAATGCCGGCAAGCGTGTCTCCTGTTCCGCCAACAGTCATGCCTGGGTTGTGTATGTTGTTGAACATCAGCCTGTCTCCATCAGAGATTATGTCGGGCCTTCCTTTCAGCAGGATGGTTGCCGAGAGCTCCTTTGCCGTCTTTTCAATGAGCATTATCCTCTCTTTCAGGCTTTCTGGAGTGCGCACTCCTGTCAGGTGCGAGAATTCAGTCATATGGGGGGTGTAGAGCAGTTGTTTTGAGTTTGTTTTCAGGTTCGGCTGGATGCAGTCCGCATCTATGACAAGTGGCTTGTCCCATCTCTTAATCAATTCAGAAGCAGTTTTCAGAACGCCGGGCTGCTTTGTGAGGCCGTTGCCTATCACCATTGCATCTGTCTTGGAGCGCAACTCATCAAAGAGGGGCAGCGCCTTTTCGTTGAGGTATTCCCCTCCATAGCCCCATATTATCAGGTCTGGGTAATGCGGCGCAATGAATTTTGAGATGTATTCTGGAGCGAGCAGGTAGACCAGATCCACTCCTGTCCTGAAGGCTGACACGGCAACAAGAAGCGGGGATCCGAAGTAGAGCTTGCTGCCTCCTGCTACGAGGACCCTGCCGTTCTGCCCCTTGTGCGAAGTGACGAGCCTCTTCCTCAGATGTGTTTTGAGGTAGCTCCTTGTGACATACATACGAGTAATGATTATCGGCAGGGGTATTAATTTTTATGTGAGTTTGCTGAATATATTTTGGTTTAGATGAAAGTCCTCGGAATATGCGGGAGCAGGAGGAAAGGCGGGAATTCGGAGATCCTGCTAAAGGCAGCCCTCGCCAAGGCAAGGGAGAAAGGCGCTGAAACAGAGTTTATAGGCTTGTATGATGAGGAGATTGAGTTCTGTGACGGATGCTGTAAGTGTGATTCAAGTGGAGTATGCCACTTGAATGATGATATGAAGTTGATTATAGGGAAGATACTTGCTTCTGATTCTATAATATTCGCAACTCCAACTTATTTTGGTGATGTGAGCGGAACGATGAAGAACTTCCTTGACAGACTCAACCCGGCGGGCATGGGGAGGAAGATGAAGGGGAAGAAGGTGTGTATCATTGCTGTTGGCGCAGGAGACCCGAAGCTGATTTACAGGGCTATAGAGACTATTAAGTTGTTTTGTAAGTGCCAGTTGATGGATGTAGTCGCAACGATGCAGGCGAAAGCATACAAAATCGGTGAGATGGGTGAGGAGAAGGTGAAGGAAGCTGAAAGTTTGGGAGAGAAAATTGTGAGTGGTTGAGGGGGACACCAGAATTCCACTATTTCGGCTTTGTGACTTCTTCCACACTTTCAACTCGCGCCTTATAGACTTCCACATATCCTTTGAAGCTCAGGAAGAATGCATCAGCCTCCTTCTCCAAATCATCGTCAACCTGAATGACGGATTTCGTCTTCCATGGTTTACTGCCTACTTTGGATTTTCCTAGGTGGTAGTAGAAGCGTCTTTTTAGTGTGTTGTAATTTTTTGCTCCTTTTATTTTCAAATCAAACATGTATAAAAACATCATGTAACCATGGTTACATAGGTATATATATTATTATCATATTACTACTATTTTATTATTATTATTATTATTAAGCGCGTTTTCCACTTTCAAATTCCACTATCTTATACCCTATCTTCCTCTATTTTTTGCGACGGTACTTCAGACGGAGATATCTTGAAAAAAGTGCCAAAAACACATAGAAATACGAATAGTGGAAGTACAGGGGGGGTCCCCCCCTAACATTATTATACCCAAAATCAAAATATCCTCATGGAAGTGGAGCTGGCCCCAGATATCCAGGAAAGGGTAAACAAAATAATCCAAACCCTCAATCTGGACTACATAAACTCATTGAGGATAATCTGCATGCGCTCAAAAAAATCAACAGCGAATGCCTACGCAAGGATATGGAACCTCCCACAAATATGGCAGAAAGCTCTTGACGTTAAAACATATTATGTGATTGAAGTCCTGTCTGAAAACTTTGACCACCTGCCGGAAGAACAAAAAACCAAAGTCCTTATCCACGAGCTCATACATATACCCAAAACATTCAGCGGCGCATTGAGGCCTCATGCTTATTTCAACTACAGGATAGATGAAAAGACAGTCAATGAGTTCTATCAGAAGTACTGCGATTCCCTGAGCAACTCAAATGATAAATAGAAGGAAAAAACAAAGAGGGCTCCGCACGAGAAGAAGACCGCCCAATAACCCCACAACTTCACAATCACACCTGCAGCAATCAGACATACCGCATTTGATAAGTTTGGCGGGGTGTGAAGCAGTGCGATATCACTTGACACATTCCTGCTCCTCCCTGTAGCGTTGAAGACCAGCGCCTCCCAGAGTGGCGTTGCCATCCCATCCCCGATACCCATGACCGCCATCAGAGGCAAGGCCCAGGCGCCATCCAACAGGGGCAGCAGAATCCCCCCAGCAAGGAAAGCGAGCGCGCCCACCCACATTGCTCCCTTCCCCCATTTCATTTTCATATAAAGAAATGTCGTGATAGCGCTTATTGCGTAGTAGAGCGCAATTGCGACCCCTATCAACCAGTAGTCGTAGCCTATATCCCTCAGGAAAAGCGGGAAGATCAGTGAGAGCGGAATTGCGATTGCAACAGACTGCGGTATCATGACCAAACTAGTCCTTTTCAATACCC
>Ga0315277_10010845_pt1 | contig 11520 bp, 12 predicted proteins | sample YL17G05_15_MG_FD_203695 | JGI IMG/M metagenome (GOLD analysis project Ga0315277, IMG submission 203695) | Sediment microbial communities from Yellowstone Lake, YNP, Wyoming, USA - YL17G05_15 | ecosystem: Environmental > Aquatic > Freshwater > Lake > Sediment | place: USA: Wyoming | collected...
GTGAGACCGGCTACGAGAGGGGTTTCACCGCGGGAGCAGGCTTAATCTACAAGCTTAGCTCGAATTTTAATGTCAAGTTCGACTACGCCTTCGCAGATTTTGGCAGACTGGAACAGGTTCATCGTTTTACCTTCGGGATAGGCTTCTAAGAGATATTGTTCTAGGTTAAAACGCTGGCTTTGATCAAAGGCCAGCGTTTTTTTTGCTTCATAAATCAAGCTTGAAATCTGTCTGGTATAAAATGACTATTCTCTCTCGTTTAATTTTCTTGACAGTTTAATTTTCTTGACAAGGTCTCGATAATTAAATATATAGACTCCAAAATAGGACTCGGGATTTCCAGATGATAAAAAAAAATGGAAATGAATATCTTCGTCCGGCTTATTTAGAGATAGACCTGAAAGCATTAGCTTCTAACGTCAGAAATATCAAAAGAAGATCAGGCAAAAAAGTTGAGCTTTTGGCTGTGGTGAAAGCAGACGGATACGGGCACGGAGCTTATGAGGTCTCAAAAGTAGCTTTGGAAAATGGAGCAGGTTCTTTAGGGGTGGCTTTTTTGGAGGAGGGGATAGAGTTAAGAGAAAAAGGGATTAACGCGCCTATTTTAATTTTATCTCCTGAATGTTATGTTAGAGAAAAAAAGTTAATAGAATATGATTTGCAGCCTGTGGTTACTGATTTAGGTTTCGTCAATCATCTTGATAAGGAAGCAAGAAGACACAATAAAGTTGCTGAGGTCTACCTCAAAATAGACACAGGGATGCGAAGATACGGGATAGAACCTTCTTCTGCCCTGGATTTTGTCAAGGGGCTTCAAAGGCTGAAAAACATCAGACTTAAAGGAGTTCTATCTCAATTTTCCACTACGGAGGATACGGATAAAGATTTTGCCGAAAAACAACTTCACCTCTTCAAAAAAACAGTTAAACAGTTAGAAGAACTAAATGGCGATCGTCTGGTTAGATCGATTGCTAATTCTGGTGCTTTTTTAAAATTGCCTCAGAGTTATTTTGACCAGGTTAGAGTAGGTATATTGATGTACGGTATTTACCCCTCAGCAAAGCTGGCTAAAAGAGTGGAAGTCAATCCGGTGATGAGTTTAAAGAGTAAGATTGTTCAAATTAAAGAGGTGCAAAAGGGAGGGTCAGTCGGTTATGGCAGAACCTTTATTACTAAGAGAAGAACCAAAATAGGGACTATCCCTTTAGGTTATGCAGATGGTTATCCCTGGCAACTTTCCAATAAGGGAGAGGTTTTGGTCAAAGGAAAAAGAGTGCCTGTAATCGGCAGGGTATGTATGGATGCTTTTATGGTGGATTTAACAGATCTGCCGGAAGTTAAAACAGGTGAAGAGGTAATTCTCCTGGGCAAACAGGGAAAAGAGAAAATCGAGGTTCACCAGATAGCCGGATGGGCAAAAAGCTTCAGTTATGAGATAGTCTCCAGGATGGGAAAAAGGTTACCCAGGGTCTACTTAAAATAAGGCTAAAGTCCAAAGTCTATAGTCTAAAGACAAAAACTAAAAAAGGAAAAGACCAGAATGTTGTATTGCAAAAAACGTCATTGCGAGCGACTAAAAGGAGCGAAGCAATCCGCTATCTATAGGGATTGCTTCGTCGTCCTGCGGACTCCTCGCAATGACATCTGGAAGGATAGAAATGAACTTAAAATATGAATCTTTTGAGCTGAAATTAAAAGAGACTTTCTCTATCTCACGCAGTTCCATCGATACGAAGAAAGTTGTCTATGTAAGGATAGATGAGGGAATAGGAGAGGTTTCCCCCTCTTCTTACTATGGAGAGAACGAGGGAACCGTGAAAGCGGCTCTGGAGCTTTTCAGAAATGAGCTGGGGGATGATCCACTGGAGATCGAAAGTACCCTGGAAAAAATCAACAGCAGAATTGCTGGCAACTTTTCTGCGAAGGCAGGTATTGACCTGGCACTGCACGACCTGATAGGTAAAAGACTGAACCTGCCTGTTCACAAACTGTTGGGAATTACCAAAAAAGAGATAGAGACCTCATATACCATCGGGCTGGATACTATCAAGAGAATGCAGGAGAAGGTCAAGGAAGCTTCTGGATTTTTGGTTTATAAGGTGAAAATCGGAGTGGAAAATGACCTTAAGATGGTAGAGGCGGTGAGAGAAGTCACTAATGCTAAAATCAGGCTGGATGCCAATTGCGGCTGGGATTTGAAAGAGGTTTTAAAAAAGCTTAGGATATTGGAGAAATTCGATATCGAATTAATCGAACAGCCTATTCCACCAGGAAATTTAGAGGATTTACGGATAATCCGGGAAAATACGGATATACCTGTCTACGTAGACGAATGGTTGATGACTTCAAAGGATATACCTCAATATATGGGGAAAGCTGACGGTATAAATATCAAGCTGATGAAGTGCGGAGGGATAAGAGAAGCACTTAAGATGATTCACACTGCCAGAGCCTGTAATCTGAAGGTGATGTTAGGATGTATGATCGAAAGCTCGGTGGGGATTTCGGCGGCGGCCCAGGTAGCTCCTCTGGTTGACTACGTGGACTTAGACGGTAACCTTCTGATCTCCAATGATCCCTATTCCGGACCTGAATTAAAAAATGGGAAATGGATTTTAAGTAATACTCCTGGATTAGGCATTAAAGAGACCTGAAAAACTATGAAAAGTTGGGTCAAATCAATCATCCTCGTCCTATTGCTAACAACTGTCACTGCAGGAGAAGTAAATGCCCCTCCGACAGTTAACGTAGTCTATCCGCCTGAAGGCAAAGAGATCACTTCTTCTGATTCGACTTTCATATTCGGTTCAGTTACTCCTGGTTCGGACCTGGTAATAAATGATCAGTACATAGAAGTACATAAAAACGGTGCATTTCTGGCATACCTTCCTTTAAAGCCGGGAGATTTCGTCTTTCAGCTTGAGGCCATGAATCAAGGCGGGATTTCCAGAAAAGAGGTAAAAGTCAGGGTCCCTTTTCCACGTCTTCCCACGCCAAAAGATAGTTTACGCACAGAGACTTATGATAAAGCCCCTTCGCAGGATATGGTTTTGACTTCTGGAGATATAGTCCAGGCTAGCTTCAGGGGAACTCCAGGATGCTCTGCTTCGTTCTATATAGAGGGACTAACTCCCTATCTTCCAATGACGGAGTCAAGTAAGCCTGACAGTGTTTTCTGGGGCGAAGGTGTTTTTGGAAAATGGGAGAGAAAAGATTCAACTGTGCCAGATGGCTTATATACTGGTCTTTATGAAATCAAGCCAGGCGATAGAATCGAAAACGGAACCATAGTTTTTGAGCTGATCAAGAAAATTCAAAATCCAGATTCATTTTATTTTCCTTCTCAGGCCTGTTTTGACCGGGAAAAGATGCTGGTTTGTCTGGCTGATTCTGCTCCTGGTAAAATAACTATAAAAGAGGAGACAATACCTCAAATCGTAGAATTAAAGGACACTTCAACCATCGTCCGCACAGGTCCTGGCAGGGGGTACCTCCTTCTATATCAACCACGGGGAGTAAGATTTGTAGCAAATGGAAGAAATGGGGAATGGATCAGGCTCAGACTGGCTCAGAACATAGATGGATGGGCAAAAGCTGAGGCATTGAACTTTTTGCCTCCGGGCACGCCCCTTCCTGAAAGTGAGATAAGGTTCATCAGAACCGAGATGAAAGATGATCGGACATTGATAAGAATACCACTTAAACAGAAATTGTCTTATGAAATAGAGCAGGAATTTTCTCCACCTGTCTTGATTTTGAAACTCTACGGAGGAAATTCGGACACCGACTGGATAAGATACGATTTAAAGGATAAAGTCATCAGAGAAATCAAATGGGAGCAGCTGGAGAAAAGAGTGTTCCAGTTGAAGATTTATCTTAAGCAGAAAAGGTTCTGGGGATATGATATTTATTTTCAGGGAAACGAGCTTTATCTGGAGATTAGAAAAGAGCCAATTGTGAAATACCGGCTCAAAGGCTTAAGAATCTGCATAGATCCCGGACATTCTCCAGAAAGCGGTGCAGTGGGCCCCACTGGATTAGAAGAGAAAGTAGTAAATTTAGAAATAGCTTTAAAACTGAAATATCTTCTGGAAAGAACCGGAGCAGAGGTTTTTATGACCCGTTATGGCATGGAGGGTGTGAGTATCTACGAAAGACCCAAAAAAGCAATAGAAAACCGCTGCCACATTCTGATCAGCATTCATAATAACGCTTTGCCGGATGGGGTCAACCCTTTTGTCAATAACGGGGTCTCGACCTACTATTATCACCCTCAGAGCTTAGAGCTTGCCAGAGCTGTTCAAAAAGAGCTTGTCTCAGACTTGCAGATCCCGGATCAGGGGCTGTATTATGCCAACTTCACCCTGACCCGGCCATATCAGCTCCTCTCGGTTTTGGTGGAGTGTGCCTTTATTATCTACCCGCAACAGGAAGAGCTTCTAAGAAGCGAGGTTTTTCAAAAAAAATGTGCTTTCGGAATTTATCAGGGGATATTAAATTATCTGAAGGAAAAATGACCGGAGGGAGAAGAATATGATTGAATCTTACGAGTTTGGTAAGATGGTCATCAACGGAGAGAAATACGCTGCTGACTTAATCATCTATCCGGACAGGATAGATCCTACCTGGTGGAGAAAGTCAGGTCACGAGCTGCGGCTGGAGGACGTCAAGGGTGTGGTCAAGGAAAAGCCGGATACCATAATCGTGGGCACAGGCTTTAATGCAGTGCTGAAAGTTCTGCCTGAGACTGAGGATTATATACTGTCAAAAGGAATCAGGCTAATTGTGGAGGATACTAAAAAGGCGGTAAAAAACTACAACGAGCTTTCTCCCAAAGGGAAGGTGATCGGACTTTTTCATCTGACCTGCTAAAAAAAACAAAGGAAGAAGGAAGATGAAAAATGGAAGATGAACCCAACCCTTATCCTCTCCTGAGAAAAAATAGAATATGGGAAAAGAGGGATGACCTATCTTCGACCTCCTTCCAGAGAAACTGATAATTACAAAACATGACCTCACCCAAACCCTCTCCTGCAAGGAGAGGGGATTTGTTCCCCTCCCCTTTGAGGGGAGGGTTGGGTCAACTACAATAGGATATAAAGGCTGACACATAGGTCAGCCCCTACTTTTCTTTAAAAATAATAAAAAAATTTTAAAAAGGTACTTGATAAATATAATACCTTGTATTACATTGTATTCGAGGAAGCTTATGGAACTGTCAAAATGGATTGCTCAGACCCGGAAGGGGACCCTGGAATTAGGGATCCTGGTTCTTTTGAGAACCAAGAAAAGGTATGGTCTTGAAATTCTGGAAATCCTGGAGAGGAACAGCGGTATGGTAATAACTGAAGGAACCTTATATCCTTTGATGAACAGACTCAAAAGAGAAGGGCGGGTGATCTCAGAGTGGGTGGAATCAGTGTCTGGTCATCCAAGGAAATATTATTCCTTAAGTAAAGAGGGGAGGAGATTAGTAGAGCAGATGATCGAATACTGGAGCACTTTTTCGAATACCTTATCCAGATTAATAGATGAAGGCAGGTGAAAAATGGAAGAGTTAAGTCCAGAGAGTAAGAAGTTACTGGAGGAATATCTTCAAAAACTGAGAGGGGTTCTAAAATCTCTTCCGGAGGAGGAGAGGGATGAAATAGTTCTGGAGATAAAGGGGCACATTCAGGAAAGAGTGGCTCAATCCTCTCAGGCTGAAGCTGATACAGAAGTTCTAAAAAACGCTCTGTTCAGGCTGGGAAAACCGGAAGAATATGGTTTTGAATTTGTGACTGATTATCTTTTGAGTAAGGGGATAGAGCGGAAAAAAGCCATGATGATTTTTAAGGGGCTTCTGCGCTGGGGATGTAATACCCTGGTAGGTTTCTTTTATTCCCTTTTCTTCTTCGCCTCTTACCTGATATCCGCAAGTTTTGTTATCGTTGGAATAATGAAGCCGATCTTTCCCGAAAAAGTGGGTTTTTTCTTAAGAAATGGCAGGTTTGAAAATTTCGGGCTCATAATGGGTGTAACGGATAACCCGAATATGCAGGAAGTGCTGGGATACTGGATAATCCCTATTGCCCTGGTAATCGGCATAGCATGGTTTTTTGTGACAACCTGGCTTCTGAGAAAAGTAATCAGGAGTAGATTCGGTTTCTGGAAAAAATATCATGAAAAATAAAAAAAATTGTAAAAAGACTATGTATTACAAGGTATGAACGAGGGAATGTAAAATGGACAGAAACAAGGTCATAACCTATCTGGTGAAAGTTTTTGTGATATCTTTTTTTCCTTCTTCCATTTTCCTTTTTCTGTAATTTCTTATTGCTTCAATGCCCCCGCTGTGAGTCCAGAAATAATCTGTCTCTGGAAGAACAAAAATAAGATTATGACCGGCAGTGCACAGATGGTTGAGGCAGCCATCAGGTGGGGCCAGTCGATGGTCTGGTATCCCTGATACAGGGCTAAAGCTACTGGCAGTGTGCGCATCTTCTCAGATGAGGTTAAGATAAATGGGAACAAGAACGAATTCCAGTTGACCAGGAAAACCTGAATGGCCAGCACCGCCAAGGCGGGCTTACAAAGAGGCATCACAATCTTAAATAATATTTTAAAATCACCTGCACCATCGATCTTGGCGGCATCTTCCAATTCCTTGGGAAGGTTCTGGATATACTGCCTCATCAGAAATATCCCCAGAGGATTGACCACCCAGGGGACAATTAGAGTAAGGTAGGTGTCATACCAGCCTAACTTTTTTATGAGGATAAATAAAGGCACGATGATAATATGAGCCGGGATCATTAAAACCAGGATAACTGATAAAAATAAGACTTTTTTCAAGACGAATTCCCTACGAGCAAAAGCATAGCCAACCATCAGGCAGAAGATAAGATTCCCCAGGGTTACAAAAATCGCTACAATCAGACTATTTAAGAAAAATCTCAAAAAAGGTGCAGAGGACCAGACATCTTGATAATTTTTGATGGTGAGTCCTTTGGGTAAAAGGTCCGAGAAATTTAGAACATAGTCGGTTTCCTTAGTCAAAGAGGTCTTGACCATCCAGTACATCGGGAAAAGCATCCCGGCTAAGACAAATAAAAGGATTAAGAATAAAATTATCTGAAAAATTTTCTGTTTAGTTTTCATTCGTTGTAGAGCAAACCTTCAGGTTTGCTTATTATTTCGCAAGTTTGTAGTTGCCCAATACATTGTGCCCTTTGCTCGATAAATCGAGCAACTACAATTCACTATGTCTTTGCGAGCCCTACGGGCGAAGCAATCTGTTTACTCCACCAGAAGCGGATTGCTTCGTCGGTCAAATGACCTCCTCGCAATGACAAATGGTAAATAATTAATCTTCAATCCCTCTCCCCAGCCCAAAAACTTTCATCTGTAGAAGCGAGAAAACCATTATGATAAAAAATAAACAATAGGCTATGGCTGAGGCATACCCGAAATTGAATTTATGCAGGCCCTGCTCATACACCAGATAGACCATGGTCAGGGTAGAATTCAAGGGACCTCCTTTAGTCATCACAAAAACCTCAATGAATATCTGGAACGATTTGATGGTATTGATCAGAATTACGAAAAGGAACATTGGTTTTAGATGAGGCAGGGTGACAAATCTGAACTTCTGCCAGAAATTTGCTCCGAAAGTATCAGAGATCTCATAAAGCTCTAAAGGGACAGCCTGCAGGGCGGCTAAAAAAAGGAGCATATAATAACCAATCGAGACCCAGACATCCATAAGCATAATGGAGAGCAGAGCAGTTTTCTCGGAGAAAAGAAATCCTTTTTCAGGTGAAGGCAGATTCAGAAGTTTGAAAAGGAAATTAAAATAACCATCCCTGGCATAAAGATGGGTGAAGACCAAAGCTATGACTACTAAGGATGTGATTGAAGGTACAAAATATCCAGCCCGAAAAAATCCCCTCAGGGGTATTTTCTGGTTTACTAAAATCGCCAGAACCAGTGCCAGGATAGTCGTAAAAGGAATGGTCCCCAGGACAAAAAATGAGGTGTTCTTCAAGGCAATCCAGAAATCGGGGTCCTGCAGGAGCTTAAAATAATTAGCAAGACCGATCCATTCTACTTCGCCAGTTAAGATGGAATATTTGGCGAAGCTTAAGATGAAAGAATAGATTAAAGGGAAAAGCCAGAACAAAAGTAGAATTATTATCCAAGGTAAAAGGAAAAGAAAAGTGGTTTTGGGTTTGGGCATGGTTAAGTAAATTCCAAAAATCGTAGTGCGAGGCCGTCAAGGTCTTGTCCGCCAGTGGCGGGTCAGCCTCGCCTTAGCGACCCTGTCCTACGGTGCCTACGGCAGACGTAGTCTCCGTTAATAGGAAAAGGGTCGCACTACGAAAATCTGATTTCACAGCTGATTGAATGGATTAAGCTGATGAAAATAGCTGAAGGTTCTTAGTTTCTAATATCTGCTTAATCAATATAATCAGCTGTAAAGTTTTTCATTCTTTTGTTCGTGCAAGTAATTCCAGTTGGTTCGGGAATTGGATTTCCCGAACCAACTGGAAAAAAATTTAAAATCATTTTATCGGTAGCATCAAAATAAGTTCATTTTGACTTCTATAGAATTCAATCTCTGGCCTTTCCCTGTCCGCTTCAAATTCTTTTAACATCTCTTCAAATGCTCCAACAATTTTTTGAGGAATATCTTTTTCTGCTGACCAGTTTTTTAATTTCCGACTGGCATGTTTCCCTCCAAGGAGTGTTCCGATTTCAAGTGCAGGATTGTCAAGATTATCTCCTTCTTTTATCTCGACACAAGCCCAATATTCAGGATTTCCCTGGTTATAAAAAAATGCGCCATAGAACTTTCTCCCTTTAAGAGTAGGCAAATGACTTTCTAATTTTTCAAACGCCTTGGGGACACCTGAGGGTATATCAGAGGTTTTGACATACATTATTTTTTTGCTCTTAAATTCTACAATATTCGATTTGTTCATATTGACCTCTTTTCAAACCTTTTTGAATATTGATAAGCAGGATTCACAGCTGATCGAACGGATTAAGCTGATGAAAATGGCTTAAGGTTCTTGTTCTTTAATCTCTGCTTAATCAAGACAATCAGTTGTGAGGTCTTTTCATTTTAATATTTTATCTATCTCCATTTTCGCTTCATCCAGTGCCTGAGAAGGGGTCTTCTTGTCATACATCACTTCCTCAACTGCCTTCTCAATTATCTCCTCGATATAGACCCATTGAGGAACAGCAGGTGAGGTCTGGGAATATCTTAACTGTTCCTGAAAGACTAAAAGATTTTTGTTATTCTGATAATAGGGGTCAAGCTCGGATCCTTTGGCTGAAGGGATAGCGGAGCCAATCGATTTACAGAGCTTTAAGGAATTGTCTTTTCTAGTCAGATACTGAGCGAATTTTGAAGCAGCTTCCGGATTCTTGCATTTTTTACTGATGACTAAGAATTCACCTCCAGCAAATGAAGAGAAGTTCCCTTTTTCAGGCTTAGGTATAAGGCAGACTCCAAAGTTTAAATTCGGCAGATTCTTCTGAATGTCGTTCAAAAGCCAGCCTCCTGAAATTAAAAAACCTATTTCCCCTTGCTTGAAACTTTCGTCCAGCATTCTCTGATTATCAATGGTTCCTTGTTCAGTCAACTTTTTATAGAACTCTAAAGCTTCTTTTCCTGCAGAAGAGTTTATCTCAGAAATTTTCTGGTCGTCGGACAAGATTTTGCCCCCATTTCCCCAGAAGAAAGAGAGGAACTTTTTATATAATCTGTGCCTTTCAGCAGAGTTTGCTCCAAAACCGTAAGCTTGCGGTTTGAGGTGATTAATTTTTTTACAATAACTCAGAAGTTCATTCCAGGTCAGCGGAGGCTTTTCCGGGTCTAACCAAACTTTTTCCATAAGGTCTTTATTGTAAAATAAAACCCTTGTATCCAGGACCCACGGAAAACCGTAGATTTTACCTTGATAGATTGCAGGCTCCCACATCAGAAAATCATTCTGGATTTTCTCTGCCTCTAAGGTTACATCCAGAATGACATCCTGTGAGGAAAACTCCGGCACCCAGTCTGAGCCTAATTCCAAAATATCCGGAGTAGTGCCTGAGGCGAATGCGACCACGATCTTATCGTGCCCCTCAGACCAGGTCAGATCAGTGAGTTTTATCTTTAAATTGGGATTTTCTTTTTCAAAATCAGCTATTATCTCCATCAAGGTGGGCTTGACCTGCGGATCAGTCCAGAACTGCCAGAAATCTAATACTATTTCATTCTTTTTCTGTTGAGAGCAGGAGAAAATCAAAAGAATTGAACAAAAGATAAGGCAGATGAAAGTAATCTTTTTCAAAGCGTCTCCTTTTCTGGGTAATAAAGGTCTGGAGAAAGGTTTGTCAAGAACTAATCTCGATTATGGAGTGCATCCCGCCTGTGGCTGGATGCAGCATTGACATGGTCAATGCACTCCAAAACATTTTTCCTTGACAAGAAACTTTTATTCCCTACTTTGTCTTACAGAACTTATCAAGGAGGATGAACCTGAAGGGGAATATCCGCTCTCTTATTTCTCTGCTCGTTTTTTTCGTTAGCTTCAGTTCTACAGCTTTGGCAGCAGAAGAGGTCAGATGGTTTGATCCGCAGAAAACAGGGCTTTTAATTGGGATACTCATTACCATTGTCCTTGTTTTCGGTTTCATCCTTTATGGGAAGAAAAAAGGAAGTCTGAAGATCCGCTCCATTCCCGGGTTGGAGGCGATGGATGAGGCGGTCGGCAGGGCTACCGAGATGGGGAAACCTATCTTGTTTTCCTCCGGCTTAGGAAAGATGGAAAGGGTGGCAACTATGGCTTCGATGAATATCCTGGGAAGCGTGGCTGAGAAGATAGCTGAGTATAACACTCCCCTGATAATTCCAAATTACGACCCGATGGTGACAACTGTTGCCCAGGAGGTGGTCAAAGAGAGTTTCAGCAAGGCGGGTCACCCTGAAAGCTTCAAGCAGGAAAATATATACTTTGTGACCCAGAGCCAGTTCGGATATGTGGCGGCAGTGGATGGAATAATGCTCAGGGAAAAACCTGCAACCAATCTTTTCCTGGGGACTTTTGAGGCAGAATCTCTTATCTTGGCGGAAACTGGAAATTCAATCGGAGCTTTGCAAATTGCAGGAACCGATTCTACCATACAGCTTTCCTTCTTTATAGTTGCTTGCGATTATACCCTGATCGGCGAGGAGTTTTTTGCAGCCAGCGGTTATCTGACCAAAGATCCTTTGGTTTTAGGAAGTATTAAGGGGCAGGATTTTTTGAAACTGATCATAGGCATTATTATTGTCACGGGAGGAATACTCTCGACCCTGGGTTACGGGTACCTAATCAATCTTTTAGGAAAATGAGAAAATGAGACGACAGATTCCCATTGTGGTCTGTTTTGTATTCGGCATATTTATGTTAGCCCAGTTTTTTATACCTCATCCTTTGTTTACCAGGGGTTATCAAAATGTCCTTGACTGGATGCAGATCATCTTTGTTTTTGCCCTTCTGG
>Ga0315277_10010846_pt1 | contig 11520 bp, 16 predicted proteins | sample YL17G05_15_MG_FD_203695 | JGI IMG/M metagenome (GOLD analysis project Ga0315277, IMG submission 203695) | Sediment microbial communities from Yellowstone Lake, YNP, Wyoming, USA - YL17G05_15 | ecosystem: Environmental > Aquatic > Freshwater > Lake > Sediment | place: USA: Wyoming | collected...
AAACCGTTGGGGTTATTGATCCCGACGACAGCGCAAAAGAAAACGCAAGCCCAGCTAAGCGCGGAGCGGGACGAGCGCTTGAAGGAATTTGCTGGAATCGACGTGAATATCGTGTACGTGCGCGTGCTCGAATTCGAGAAGCTTGCTGCCAGCGGTAATTCCTGGACCATCGACAAGCTCTGCAAGGCATTGAAAGGCATGGACAAAGCATCGATCATCGGGTTCATCAAGAAGATCGACAACGATTTCTTGGTTACTTACGACGTGGATACCCACATCGTTAAGTTTTACAACCCTTCCAAGCCCGAGCTCGAGATCTTGAGCCGCGAATTCGAAAAATGGTTGCGGTTTAACCGATTGTGAAATTGGTTAAAAAAGTAAAAGTAAACCTCGTTAACGGCGTGCACGTCGACGAGCTCGTTCTTGATATAGGCTCGTGGAATCAAAAAAATGTAATCGGTGCCCATCTTCGCGGGCTTGCGGGTGAACTTGATGACCCCTTGGCCAGCGTGAATGAATTGTCTGTCATTTGCTTTCCCAGGTTTGTGTTTCGTCCCATTTTAGAATCTATAGAGAAAAAAGATGATGCAACAGTTAAAAATACACCGGCATTTGTTAACCAGGAAACTGCATCGAAAAGTTATGCACGACTATGGACACATTCATATATCCACGATCCAACCTTTCAACTATCCCACGCTGCTCGTGGGACAGTTTCCGGCCATGAAGAAAGGGCAGAACCCCAGCACCAGGGAAAAATAAGGGTGGGATTAAGAAGAGAGGAAGTTAATTTTTACCAGCGACCCATCATAGCAGGAATGATTCCGAGCATGATGGCACCGATGATTAAAAATCCAGAATTGCCGGGGTTCCACCCGGTGTTTCTTATTCCTATCTAAGTCATTTCATTCTCCGTTGATTTGCGCTAGTTATTCGTGCACGAGATTATCGTTTTATCAGCATCTTGACTTATATAGCTTTCATTATTTATTATCAGTCAAATTGCATAGATGCACGACGAATGGCCTTGAATAGATATTCTTTTCTTCACGCAAATTTGAGACGTGATAAAAAAAGCACGACTTTAATCGTTTCTCCGTGAAGGAACGAACAGGAATAAACCCCAGAAACAAGCGGGCCCGGTGAAGTGCCCGGTAAGTGTCGCGGCCATGATGTCTGCTGACGTGTCCGCAGTTCCAGTATCTTCTGCCGAGATACCAGCCCGGACAGCCGGACCATTTCTTGGTTTGTGCAAGAAAGGCTATGGGATCGAGGCGTGTTAGACCGATCCTGGGCCGTGAACGCTGCACGGCGCGACATCGCGATTGCCAAGGCGATCCCGGCGTCGAGCAGGGCCATGCCCCACGCGGCGAGGCCAGCTGCTCTGTCGTTTGTTAGCAGAATGATGGATTCTCGCATGAGTTGCTTTGCACCGAGGAAACCCAAAGGCTGGTTCTTGATGTGAAGGTTGCGACCATTGCACATACTTCACGTAGACTTCCATTCACGATAGCGGGGAAATTCGCAGCATCCCTCCATGGCGACCAGTCTATTGTGAAGTTCCACCCGGATCCGGATGAATTCACCATCCCGCTTTTGCAGTCAGACGCACCACGTAGACCTCGTACCTTCGATCGAAGAAAAACTACCGACGGTAATATGAAGGGTTGGAAATAGAAAAAGGATCAAAAAAAGAGCACGAACACGCTGTTTTTTTCGTTATTCGACGCCAACCTACCATGATCAATATTGCCCATCCATCCGGGCATTGATACCTGGCCGCGTGGCAGATCCGCGTCTTGCGACGAACTTGATGAACGACGGAATCATAGCCACGAAAAAATGGCCCATTGCGGATTGGATTAATGATTAAACGCCTTCAAATATTCAATAACAATCTGCAGCACGTTCTGCAATGCGACTAGGTTCACTTTATCGGGCGTATCAAATTCCTGGTGATAAAAAGAAAGTAAGTCCGAGCGGGGTTTTAGCGAGCACAAGCTAGTTGCTTTAAGACCTGCCCTGCCGAAGGATAAGGCGTCCGTGCCTGCTCCGCCGAAAGAAAATGGTTTAACGCTGTATGGAACACCCGCTTGCTTAGCAGCTTCCGCAACCGTCGCCACAGTCTTGAGATCAAATTTCAATGAGCCGTTGAGGTCGCTCTTGTAAATGATTATCTCGGGATGAACGATTGATTCGAAATTTATGCACACCGCATCATGATCCTTTAATTCGGCTAGGTGTCGGTGCACGTAAGCACGCGAACCTCGGACGGACGCTTCCTCCGCTCCGAAGGATATTATACGAATTTCCGTATAAGGGGGATGAATATCCGGGTACGCTTTGAGAACCCTTGCAACAGCAATGGCGAGGGTTACCCCGGAAAGATTGTCCACCGCCCCTGGAACACGTCCCCCATCATGACCGCGTTCGGTGAAAAACATCCCAAATATTATTCCTGCGGGAAAAACCGTCCAAGACAAGACGGTCACAAAACTCACGTTCCACGCGTCTATTAAGGAGAATGCGACTGAAATAAGATGAATGGCAGTGCTCACAACCAGGACCATCACCGCAACTGCAGTCACCATAACAGTGACGTAGAATCCTGATTTTAAATGACGAAGCCACGTGAACTGGAGTGCCGAATCGTGATGTCCAGAGAAAATGAGGATTCGCTTGGTTTCGTCCCCCTCCTTTGGGCCAATCCTTCCGATGACGTTAGTTGATCCGCGCTTCTTATAAAACCTGTCTGTAAATTCGCGGGAGTACAAGAACTCGAATTCCATTATGAGAAAAATGAGTAAAGCCACGCCAAAAGCAAGAATCGCAAATGCTAATGGAGCGGTATTCAAGAGACTCAAGTAAAAGCACACGAGCGAGAAAATGATCAAGCCTCCGCTGAGCCGATACCATCCCAAGAACGCATTCGGGGCAAATGTAAAATTCTCGAAGGCAACATTGTTCGTAACCTTCTCTAGTTCGTCTTTCACGATCATCGCCCGGGCTCGCTCTTGGGGGCTGCCGGGGCATCCCGGTCCTACTTCTTCGCAAATCTTCTTAATGATAGAATAAGCATATTCCGCGTGTTCATGAATATTTAATGTATTCATGGGTGTTCATCAATAGTTTTACGCCTTTCACCATATAACGGTAAATATTGCGTGCTAATGAAAGAAAAGTAATAAGATAATTATAGTATTCTCTTATATCATGCAGAGAGTACTAAACGAGATGGAATTTGTCTTATATACGATGGGACAGCCAAATAATATTGCAGTCGTTGTCACGTTACGAGGTAAAGTGACTACTGTGGCGCTTCAGAATGCCCTGAAGAAACTGCAAACGCGGCATCCCTTATTGTCCGTGAAAGTGGTTTGCGACAATCAAGGATTACCTTGGTTTTATCCGATCGAAGTCACTGAGATCCCGCTTCGGGTCATCCCTCCTGGGGCATCAGACCTTTCAATACGCCTTTTAGAAGAGGAATTGTCCACGCCTTTTAAGATGGAGGGACCCCTTCCGCTTCTACGGGTTATTCTTCTAACAACTCCAAATCCACAATTAATATTTTGTATGCCACACATTATTTGCGACGGAATCTCGTATGCGTTTTTAATCCGAGATTTATTGTCAGTACTTGCGGAACCGGAGGTAGATTTACCTCGCCTTCCTGTAATGGAACACTTGTCCTGGGCAATGCCAGAAAATATCGCGAGAAAGATTCCTAAAACATCCCGAAGGTTCAATTGCTTCTTTTTCATGGTAAAACTCCTCCACGGGTTCAAGAGGCGAAAATCAATCAAAATCTTTCCAAAAATCCCCCAAAATCGAGACCGGTCATATAAAATTCATACTTGGACCTTATCACCAGAACAGACTGCTAAATTGATCGCTCGCTGCAAACAAGAACGAGTATCCGTTCATAGCGCCTTGTGCACAGCATTTTTGCCCTTCAATTCGGTTATAAGCAGTCCTGTGAATCTCCGTAACCGCTTGAGCGAGCCCGTAGGGGAATCCCTTGGTTTCTTCGTTGGTTCGGCGGTCGTTAACATGAAATTCGACCCCAACAAAACTTTCTGGGCGAATGCACGCCATTATCATCAGAAAATGCGAAAACAATTACAGGACAAGAAAGTCTTCTGGATGTACACGATAATGTCAAAAGCAGTGCCCATTCCTGATATTCAGCGATTTGGCACATTATTCATCGATCTGGCAACTAGCAAAGTGCCCTTCGAAATCACCAATCTTGGGGACATGGATCGATTAGGAATCCCTACTTCGGCAGGTACATATCGATTAGAATCGTTCATTGGTGGAGTATCTGGAGCGATTGAGGGTGTCAGTATCTCTATCTACACGATCATGAAGGAGTTACACTTTCACATTAATTATCGTGCCTACATGGTGGAAGAATGGGATTTTCCAAAGATTGCATCCACGGCCATGGAAACCTTGACCCAAGCGTTAATATAGAACTGATGCCCGGCCTGAGCGTCGTGCTGCTGCAAAGGAAAAAGTTCGCGGGCAATATCATCGCAGCAATCGCCGCGTCGCAGCCCGGAATGCACCTGCTCCGCCTGGACGAACGGGCGGTCAAGGATTTCTTGCACGGACTCAGCAAGACGACGGTTTGAAATCGTGATGGAAATGGCACGCGGATCAAAGAAGAGGGCACGAGCATGCGACTTGTTCTTGTTATACTACGCCAACCAGCTATCACCGATATTGCCAATCCACCAACGCAATTTAGCGCGTTTTTTACGTGGATCGGGGAAAAGAGACGGGCTTGGTTGTAAGCTCCATTGACCACTACCCTTTCACGATCGCATGATGTAAAACCCCGTGTTAAACATGGACACGCTCATGACGCCGATGATAAATTGAATGATGGATTGGAGTATTTTATCATCAAGGATGCCAATACCCATTACCCACACGAAAATCATGGAAAAAAGGCCGATGGCAACCAGCACCGATGCGGTCCGCATCTTTCCCGCGCTCATGCGCGCCAAGGAGATGTACAAGTAGAACATGAAAATGAAATTGATCAGCACGAAGAGAACGATGCCCGCCGTCGATATCGACAGGACAACGGCGTTATCCTTGAACATAGCAAGGAGTGGTAGGACACACAAGCAAATCCACAGTGAAATCGCGAACCACGGCCGCCTGCTTTTCACGTAGCGTTCCAAGGGGAAAATGAAAAACGAAACACCGAGCATTATAAACGCGAACATCAAGATGCTGCTCAACGGCATACTCACGTTAAAAATACCGAAGAGCGAAAACTTGATGCCGTCCGGCAAGGTGGAATCGACCATGTTCGATAGCGATGGAAGTCCTTCCCAGGTAAGGAGGGTATCGATGATGTAATAGAGGAAAATGACCGAGATGATGATGAAACTGGTGCCCATGAGCAGGAACAGGGTTCGGATCGTCGATTCCTTGGAAAATGTCGGCAATCTCGACCATAGATGTACCGATGTCCCGAGCGTCATCGATATGAGGGCGACATAACCGATAAAACTCAAATCGGTTTGAACATTAAAGCCGATGGCAAGCCATCTGGAAATTGCTGGCCAGAAGCAAGTCAGCGCGAGTACCGCGATTAAACTAAAGCCCAAGGTGAGGGTTCTTTTTCTTGAATCCATGTTCATCACGCCCGCATTCATGTAATCGACAAATATTTCCGATCTATTTTATCGATTGCTATAAACGTGATATTAAAAAACCATTTTCATTAGCAGTATTTAAAACTTTTATTAAAGGAGCAATGAATCTTGAACTTTCGCGGTTGATTCGATGATGGAATTGGTTTCACTTGTAAAAGTACGCGTTGCCCGCGCCATGCCCTATCTTGATAAGGACTTCCTTCACGGCATTCATTATCGCCGCTTCCAGGGACATTGCCTTTTTCCACCCGACCCCGCTCGGAGGCCTGTATGGATCTGGCGAGTTATTTTGGATGGTGATGGTGAAAGGTTCATCCTGGCTGATTTCTTTCATGAATCCGATGAGAGCTTCAACGCTTTCGATTATGGTCATCGATGATCAGCTTTTTGTTTCGATGCACGATGGTGGCATGATTCGTCTCGATCTTTCCCGCGCTTTCAAGATCATGCCGGAATAGGGTAGAACCCCAGCGCCAGGCATAAAAAAGAAGCCGGGAAAGAGAGGGGGGATTAACTGCGATTTTGTGCGATGTACGCGTGTAATATCAAGAGGGAAGACGTTCCGGGAAAATCTACACGTGATAAAGACCGGGCAAATGCTGGCGTTCTACCCGTGGGTTCGCACCCCGCTATTTCGTGCCCGGCGCTGTTCGTCCTTGGCCCCGGCACGCGTGCGAGGCGTGTTACTGGTTGGATTTTGGATTATTTATAGCTTGCATAATTTATAACCATCCAAAATCCCTCGATGGCCAGGTGGTGCAGCGCGACGTGCATCCGGGCCCGGCATGATCGAGGCGGTCGCCATCCCGGGCTCCTACTCCACCTTGGTGTCCTTGCTCATTTACTATCGGCTTTATAGAAAATTTTATTTCAACCATGGAATAACATAACGTGATGATCGTGCGTATTGGTGATGCTTCATGTTGAAACCTAGAGGAAGGCCCTTCTCGCGCGAAGGCATCGAACTTCGCAAGGCCATCCGCGCCGACGTGGACGCGAACCCGGCCGCGACGCACCAGGACTTGCGGCGGAAGTACGGCGTGGCGCAGCCCGTCGTTGAATCCGCCATGACATGGACGGTCGCCGAGTGGGACGCTCTCCTCGCGAAGTCGGCCGGGCCAGCGCGCCCGAAACCCGCGGCCGCGAAGCCATCGGAGACCGTGAAGCCCGTGAGACCCGCGACTGTTAAACCTCCAGAGACCGTGAAGCCCGTGAAACCCCCGATCAACCCCGCCCCCGAGGCGATGATGCCCGGCCTGGAGCAAGGTTACGTCAAGTTCACCCGCACGCCCGGAAAAATGGGCGAGGATTACATCTTCTGGATCCCCCGCGTCTACGTGCGGAATGGCCTCGTCGACACGAGCGCGGAGTACGAGGTCTACTTGGTAAAGACGCCGAAGAAAAAGAGCAAGGTGGAGGACTGACTACACCACGCGCGGCACCCGAGAGAAGGAAAACAAAGCAGTCGGGCAAATGCTCGATGACGAGCTTGAAAAGGCACTCGACCAGGATGCTCGGAGGAAGGAAGCCCAGAAAAAGGAGATTCCCGAAGCGGCAAATAAATTAAAGAAATTGCTGAAGGTTTCCAAGCGCGTTCGCATCGACCTGGTCCGCGAATACGTCAAGATGGACGAGGAAAGATTCATCGAAAAACTCGTCGAATGGGCAGCCGAGTTCGAGTTCAAGATCGATGGGGACTACATCATCACGGACGGCAGCAACGTGGATGAATTCATTGGCAGCATTGATGCCATGTTCGCTCGGTGGAATGATGAGCAGAATAAACCCGGTCAGAAATTATAGAAAACCAGGCATCGAGCAGAAAGGCTATTTCAATAGATGTTCCACGCTCGTCAAATAGAAAAGTAGCATCGGGGACCTTCCCATCTCGTGCAACCATTTCTTGAGAATGCCGCCATCCTTGGTTTCAAAAACCGCGAATCGATGGGCATCGCCCGGCTTTTTTTCCAGCATGATCTCTGTCGTCACGTCGAAGTAGTTCCCCCGCGCGTCTTTATTCCAAGCATGTGGCATGGGCACGGGGCATTCCCTTGGCAGCAGGTATCCCTCGACGTACATGAAGCCTTCATTTTCCAAGGCAATCGCGACCGCATTGTAATAACATTGCTTTTGCAAGGCTTTCATGGCCTTGACCTTCGCCGGGGAAAATATGCGGGTGATGGACACGGCATCCACTTGTTTCACGCGGTCCAATTGCCATTTGCAGCAGCGATCCGCGGGGGTGTCTTCTGGCGTGATCCGCTCTTGCAGATATTTTATGATCGCGTTCATCGGGGATAAATCGGGGGGATTTTCAGCACTCACGTTCATCATTCTCCCTTTGCATCCTTTATACCTTCATGGTTCCTGAGCGGGAACGCGCCCCCGCTGCCTTTTTATCCTCCAATGCCCATAGATAATCCCGCAGAGATGGAGTGATATCATGGCAGCAAACGAGTTCACGCTGCGTCTACTCGGCAAGGTTCCGAGGGAGGAGATCAAGGACTAGGAATGATGTCACATTCTTACTCGACAAATCCAGCAGCGAGCGGAATCCACCTTGCGAAGTCTCGTCGACCCGCGGGCGAGAAAGGAAATTACCATCACCATCAAAATAACAAGTACGTATGCAATCCCGATCGATATTGTAAATTTTGCTTCGTACAGTTCGTCCTCTTTTAGAAATATCGCAATCTTCTTTTTGGGATGCATTGATCCCTCGAATCCCGCGGGCGAAATCGCCGCTCTTTCCGATTCGATGCGCTAGGGCCAGAGCGCGCTCGAGCAAGGAGATAGAGCGGATCCAATTTCGCCTTCAAAATCGTCCCACGGCCGCCGGGCTTAGTTTTTTTCGAACTTCGCGTCGACCTGGCATGGCCGTCATGGCTTCTCTACCCGTTTCCGTGCCCGTCGGACCGTGCCTTCCGAAAGCCTTATATTGCCGATTGATGATTCCAATCACAAGGAGGTCAGCATCACGACGAAACCTCACGACACACATGCGGAAAATAAACCGGTGCTCGCCAGCATCCCGGGCGATGCGCTGGATGCGGTCGCGCGGGCGGGTCACGTGCTCGAAGCGGCGGGCGATTTCAAGACTGCTGCAACGCTTTACCGCCACTTCATCACGACGCTGCGATTGCACGCGCTGGCACAGATCGAGTCCCTCGGCCGTGGCAAAAACACGGGCAAGATCGCCAGTCCGGCCAAGGAATTGTTTGATCTGCTCCTGGTACGTGCGAATCCTGCAAGATATTCGTTCGCGTGACCGTCTTTTCTTTTTTTTCGATCGTGGATATCTTGCTTGAAGTGAACCGTGGATATCACCCCGACGCGATCGCAATGATTTGTTAGGTCGTGGACTATAAATCGGGGGTCGATCCGTGCCTGGATCACGGCTCGCGGTTAGCGAACATGGACGGGGTCGACTCGTCAGCCTGAAACTTTAGCGTTATTCGTGAACCAACTGTTAATCAACTATGACATATATCGACCCCTTTCGCACGAGAATGGCATCAGACACGAAGTCTTGCAGCAATTTGTACAGTTTGCTGCTCTTACTTTTCGAGATGATGCCGAGCTCGCTCTTGATCTTGAGGTAATGCAGTTCCTTCACGTGATCCTTTCGCATCCTGTCGATATAATCCTTCAGCACATTGCGATTGATGATCGCGCCCGTGTCAATCGGCTTTGCAGGATAATCGGGTATTCCATCATGGCGAGCATTCGATTTGGTAGAGGGCAATGGCGTCTCAACCCTCGGTGCCGCGTTCCTCGCGGCAAGCTTGGCAGCAAGTGTCGCGTGCTTCGAGGCCGCGTTCGGCCGTTTCATGGGCATCGGAAGATCGCTCCCGAGGGTGAGATTATAGTTGAAACCCGAGGCATATTCTTGCTTGCTTGTCCTCGTGAACTCATACCACTTGCCCTCGTCGCCTTCGTGCGATCGCAAGACACCGGCGACTACATCGTCTTCCAGCACCTTCAAGACCTCGTCCCTCGTGATGTTGAAGGTGCCGAGATCCCCCTTGAGCTCGTCGATGAGCTTCGCGGGCACGATTCGCTTGTACTGGCGCCTCGCCATTTTCGAGAGCTTCGCTTTCACTACCGTCTCGATTTTTTCAACTCTGGCAGCTCGGGCGATGCGTGCATTCTCAGCTTCGAGCTCGGTAAGATCCCTTGCCTTCCGTCGCTTGCTGCGACATGTAATTCCGAGCAGAACGGGAGGCACTACGCACGTGACCAGGAAGATCCAGAACAGGGGAAATAAGGGATTCCTCGCGTCAGTGAAAGCATGGCCCGCTTCGATCGAGTCTGACCATCCATCGCCATCCGTATCGATTTCCCGCGGGTTGGTACCGAACACGAACACTTCGTCGTGATCCAGGAGACCATCGTTATCAGTATCGCTGCTGAGCGGGCTAGTGCCGAGGGAGATCTCCGCGGAATCGATGATGCCGTCCTTGTCCGTGTCGTTGGACACCGGCGACGTGCCATGATCGTGTTCTTGAGCGTTCCGTAGCGAGTCATCATCCGCGTCCTCGCTCGCGTCGTCCCGGAGCGGGTTCAAGCCATAATACCACTCGTAAAAATCGTCCATGCCGTCCCCGTCGGTGTCCGGGTTCGAGTAATTGAGCCCGGCCTTGATTTCCATCGCGTTCGGGATCCCGTCATCGTCCCAGTCAGCTTGCCCGTCGTGCCAATCGACAGGATCGAACCCGTGCGAAATTTCCCAAGGATCAGACAGCATGTCATAATCAGAATCTTGTTGAGACGGATTGGTGCCCAAGGACATCTCGCACATGTTGGACAATGTATCCTCGTCGGTATCGAGATTTGCATCGTCTCGCGTCGGGTCGAGGCCATACCGGACCTCGAACGCGTCGGGCATGCCGTCTCCTTCCGTGTCGGAAGCACGCGGGTTCGTGCATGCGTGGTATTCCTCCCCGTCATCGAGCCCATCACGATCCGTGTCGTGCTTGAGCGGGTCCGAGCGCCACCCGCACGCGGCTATGAGTTCAAACCCGTCACCCAGGCCATCGCCATCCGTGTCAAACCGGTTCGGATTCGTGCAGGAATAATAACGCTCGTAGGTATTGGATAAACCATCACCATCGACATCCGACGTGGAGGAGGCATGGATCGCTGATAGTGGTGCATCACGATCGTAAGATCGCGGGAACACCACCGCTGGAAGCGCGATCACGAGGGCGATGCTAGCTAGCAAAGCCGCGCGATGCAGCCTATGAATCGATGTCATGGTACATACCTCGCCTGTCCTCTGCATTTAAGCAAAAATGCAAGAACCACGAGGCGAATCGGAGGAACTTACTTAAACCCCGAGATTCGAGAGCGATTTTTCTTGAGCGTGATCACGGCTATCGCTGCGAGCAATAGCAACATGACGCAAGCCAGGAGAATGTCATTTCCAGTCGGCGTGATCGTGATGATCTCGGAGAACGTGGACTCGTCGCCGTCCGCGTCGATAACCGTGAGTGTCACGAGGTGCGTCCCGGGCTCGTCAAACGCGTAGCGTGCCGTGTAGCCATAGGAAGCCTTATGCATGCGGCGGGGGATATAAGCATATCATGCGAGCGGGGATCTATCGCGGGAGATAGATGCACGGCAATTCATCACGATGGTATTTCTCTGCGAGCGGGGCGGGCATGATGGAAAATGGAAGTGAATAGGCATGCCGGGCGAATCCCGTGACCGAAACAAATATAAAGCTAGTGATTATACCGGCAAGCATATTACGATGCGTTTTTAATGATTAGGCGTGCGGCAGCATCATCTCGCAGAAGAATCGAGGATCAGGAACGATTTTGAGGAAGAAGCACGGTGC
>Ga0315277_10010847_pt1 | contig 11519 bp, 13 predicted proteins | sample YL17G05_15_MG_FD_203695 | JGI IMG/M metagenome (GOLD analysis project Ga0315277, IMG submission 203695) | Sediment microbial communities from Yellowstone Lake, YNP, Wyoming, USA - YL17G05_15 | ecosystem: Environmental > Aquatic > Freshwater > Lake > Sediment | place: USA: Wyoming | collected...
AACGCGACCAAGAATCATGTTGCCCAGTGCCTGACTGATATCGGGGTTGGTGTAGTCGAAGTACTCCAGGAAGGTCACTGCACGACCGCCAATAACCGACATCGGAATCAAGAAGATGTCGCTGGCGGCACAACCGGAAGTGACATTAGCGTTCGTGGTGTTGGTAGCCATCGGAATACCATCATCCACGATAACTTCAATCCGCTCACCATCGATGAGCAGATACTTCCCATTGCGCATCTCGTCGCGCATTCGCACTTGGTCTGTAGCATCAATTACAGCCGTAGTTCCAGCTGCTGGAGCACAGCGGTAACTCAGGTAGCTGCAAGGCCAAATTGCCGTGATTTCCCAGAACAGTTCTGGCCGCATAGCCAGGACCCAACGAACAGGAAGAACACCTGTACGCTCTGCCAAGTCATACCTTGTGTGATACAAGTAAGAAATGGCATTCACTAAGCCTGCGCCATTGGCATCGACTCTTGCGTAGTTGAAGTCCTTCAGGTCGCTGTCCATGCTCGGGCAACGGGTACCATTCTCGGCATCCACATAACCTGTGTTAATGAGGATACGAAGTCCGGTCAGTTCCTTATAACCACCACCAGCAGAGTTGTTGGCTGGGTTACCCTGCCAAAGCTGCAAGTTCAGCAGTCGATGCATGCTGATGTTACGCGTCCAGAAGAGACGTGCAATCTCGCTCCGAAGTAGGTCACCAGGAACTGCTGGCGACTGCGCGCCGCCAGTAAACAGACCTGACGTATGTATCGGTGAACCGATAAGCGTCAAGTCCATCGGGTCAGCACGGTCTCGTCTCTGTCCCAGTCGGTTGAGTTCCACTTCCTGAGTGGCTCGCTCGTATCGACCAAAGACAGAATGCGCCAAACAACCCTTGATAAGACCAGATGTCGGCGCGTTCTCGCAGACAGTATTCTTTTCGCTTCCCACATCATCCTGAACACCAGTGATGGTGTAGTATGTCGGGTCGGTGAAAAGACTTGGCGATGTTGGCAATGCGCCCAGGATTCCTTTGTTACCCACAACAGTGTGGAACAGTACCGGATCCACACCAGGATAACTAAGTAACCCACCTGGGCCATGCAGCATCGCAGTGCTGGGTGTGCCGGAAGCATCATGCTTCTGTCCTATGCCATACCTACGTGCATTTTGGGCTGCAAGGGCAGGAGCAAGGGCCTCCGCCAATGTTTCTAGAATGTCTCCCATGTTTTCCTCCTTGACAATAGATTAAACGAATAAGTCCTGTTCACCGCATATCCTGTCTGGCTAAGAGCGCCTGTCCTAGCCGGACTGGGGTATCGGCAAAATGCCTCTCAAGTCGTCAACGTACGGGTCAATGGGATTCTCGACAGCTTTGCCGAGAGCCTCTTTGACTGCCGCAACCGTTTCAGACTCCTTGGTGCTGCCGCCTTTTTCGGCAGCGGAAACTACAGGCCGACGAGGAACTAGCATCTCGGCAATCCGGTCGTCTTCACTCTTCTGAAGATCTCCAAGAAGGCCTGTTAGCTCGGTCAGTTTTTCAGTCAGCCCTTTGACGCCTTCCTCTAAACTACCAACTCGCTCTGCTAATTCATCCTTGACTGGCGTCTCTTCGGCGACAGCAACTGGAGTCTCCTCAGAAACTACTTCCTCGGAAACTGCTCCCTCAGATATAATTTCTGCGGCCTCTGCCACTGCCTCCTCTTCCTTGAAGGCCACACCCTGCTCTTCAAGTTCCTTGGTCTGGGATTCGGCTGAGGCAATGATGCTGCCAGCCCGCTCCTCGCCAAAGACCTCTATCAAGGCTGCTTTCTTTGTGTCCGTAAGACTCATATCAATCTCCTTGCTACTGGCCACCAGCTCGCACCATGGGTTCGCCTGAGCACCTGGAGGAGTAAGTGACCGCTCAGTTATCCGCAGCCAGTCATAAATGCCATCTTCGCGGTCTTGTCGGTCGTATTTGTAACCAATGGAAATACCGAACACGTCTTCTGGATGGTCGTTTAGGTAGCCAACCATCTTTCGTCCGAGTTCGGTATCGTCAAAGGTTCCACTCTCGACAAGGAAACGGCCAATGACTGCCTGAAAGTCACAAGAACCAACTTGTGCACCAGGAATATGGAAGAAAAGCAACGGGCCACGTTCTTCAATTTTATCCGCATGGTCAACTGCTTCCTCCAGTGCATTAGTGCGGAAAATCTCTTCATGCTTGTCCTTGAAGGCATTAGAACTTTTTGCCAGCCATCGCGGCAGATTAGATTTCTCATCCCAATAGACCTTGAAACCCACTGCCTCATCTTCAAACTGCGCCTCACCCTCCTCAATGATGGCTTCCTCAGCCTTCGCTGTCTGATCCGCAGGCTGGGCATCTTCATATTCAGCCCATGTCACAAAATCCTTCATGGAACCAAGCAAACTCTTTAATTTGAGAATCCATGCCGACTGCACCCGCTTGCCCACCTTCTCCTCTTCCGCCAATTCCTTGACAGCATCAAGACGGTTGTGAAGACCTTTCTTCTGGGTGTCATCTGCACCAGGAATCTTACCGATGGCAGCAGAAATCTTGGCCTTAACGCCTCCTCTGTCACTCGCAGGAATTTGAGCCTCATTGCCCCTAAAACCTCCAGGCTGCAAAGCAGTGATGGCTCGCGCTACTTGCGCTACAGTCATCTTTCCTGGGGATTCTGTCAGGCGAATTTTCCAAGTTGATGGTTTATCAGACTCGGGGACATAAGCATAATCACTGGCCGAAAAACTCTCGCCACCTTCGGTCTTGCTTGCTTTCTCTCCCTCGCCCAATTCTTTGTATTCAGGAGGATTAGCCACACGATCAGGCAATTCCGATGCCGCCTTAGCAATGCGAGCACTCTTCTCAGCCAGAGAAAGATCCTCATTTTCCATAATATTATCGATGATAGCACGGAACATGTAGGCTTGGCCGGTTATCTTGCTTGTTTCACTCTGAGCATTTGACCAGCCATCAACCTCGGCAAAAGAAGTTGCTCCACCATATTGCGGCGCTCTCTCTGCTGTACAAGGCACGTCGCACTTCTCGCCTTCTACTTCTTTGTCGCCAAGTTCAAGATTCTCTGCAAACTCAAATTCGGGTGGTATCTCAAATCTGCTCTCAAGGTCTTTCTTGGCTTTCTTGACGACGCCATTTGCCATGCGGAAAGCAACAGCCTCACATGCTTTAGTGTCTCCAGCGCCACCACCCACCTTGGCACTCATACAATTTTTGTGCGCGCTGTTAAACACCGCCAAAAACTGTCTTTGTGCACTGGCAGGCATTTTCTTGACGTAATCTGGAAGTTCATCTACTGTGTCATAGGGCATCTTTCACCTCGCTCTAATTACAGAGAAAGACTTGGCTACATTTGGCAGCCACTTCTTCCAAGTTGTATTCGCCACCTTTGTGATATTAGGCCATCTTCGTCTGGCCATTACACCTATTTGTCGCTCGCCGCTTCTGCCATGGTCAGTGTATCCTTCAACATAACCTGCATAACCAAGCCGGTTTGTCAGCCGACCTTCATACATAGAAATGTATTCCATGCTCCAATGCTGGCCCAAGGCACCTGTCCTCTTGCCGCCTTTGCGCGGCCCAGATTTTGGAACACGGCTTGTCCAGGGCATTGCTGCTGGATAATTCTGAAACTGTGACTGGCAATCCTTGAGAAAATTATTCAAGGCTGTGGCTGTCATAACTGTATGCTGCGTGCTGTAACCCTTTGGCAGCGCAATCACCTGAATGCCTAGCATTGTTCTTTCACTTAATTATAGGTGTCCTTTCGGCGTAAACAAAGTGCCTCAGGTTCACAAAAACTTCTCAGCAGCAGCCTCTTCTGTAATATGTGGCGATCGGAAGCATCGGCACAAAATGTGCAAAGGAGGAGTATGAGCTGAATCATTCCTAGGAAATGTTTTGCCATGAAGAGGAGCACAATCACTACAAACAGCAAAATCTCGTACTGTTCGCCATTCTACTGTGTCTACACCTGCTTCGGTATAAACCATATCCTGGCCTTTGGCGAAGATTCTGGTCATTTCTGTCTGGGAAATTCTCAAGGCTCTTGTTGCGCCAAAAAGGGGTTCTATTGATTTGTAGACCCAATCTATTGATTGCCCCTCGCGCACAGCTTGTGCTAGAACATCTCGCAGGCGCGAACGAGTGGTGACTTCGATGGTGTCATACCAGGAATTTGTGAAAGTTGGCAGCCATGCTGCTATTTCTCTGGCTAGAATATCTTCATCTGGAATATAAATTGCTGTATCTATTGGCCCTGCTTTTTGCCCGCTAATCTTTTTCCTCGCCAGATTTACTGCTTCTGTGGCGAACTCAACACCAGCTAGCATTAATTCTAGGAATAAAGGCTGGATTTCTTTTGTTACTTGCTGGCGGATTTCCTGCCAGAATTTGTTGTCGTCTGGAAGATCAGTGATAGATTTTTGACTTGCCTCTTTAAATCCAGGCTGAATGTTAGTTAACTGGCTGAATGGAATAGGCTTGTCAAGCAGGATTTCCTTCTGGTGACTCGCTGGCAATCCTGACTGATTGAACACAGGATTCGATTTCCACCATGTGGCCACAGAAGTCTTTGGCACAGAAGCAGTAAACAGAACAGGATTCTCAATTTTGAAATCCTTGGCAACCTGCCTAGCCGAACTCAAAGAAGTAGTGCAGGAAGTGAATGGCTTCAAACCATTGCCATATTCTCCTGCCATCAAATGCTCCCCTCGGCCAACATGATATATGGTAACATTATTTATGCCAGGATATTCTTTGTCTAACTCTTTCCTGGCAGCCTGCTTCAATTTTGCTGCTTCTTTCGGATTTCGCTCCCATGCCTTCTGCATGATCTCCTGGTCTCCCAGCGCAGCTTGAACATGGCCAGTCAGTGCGAAATCCAAATTTGGTGTCTCACCACCACCAGCTCTGCCTCCTCCGCCTGAAGCAAATCTTCCCAGCCTGTCGTGATAGGGATTATATTTAACCCACTCAGCTATTTGTGATCTGTCTTTAATTTGTAGCAATGCCTTCTCGCGCGAGCCTGCGCGCGACCTTTTCTTTTACACGTGCCAGAATAGTTCCTATTTCAACAGCTGTCTCTTCTTCCAGCGCAACTCGCTCTTCTGTGACTTGCTCAAAATCGTCTGCTTTTCCGCCCGCAACAGGCGGAGGAACTTTAGCAGGAGGAGCCGGTGGAGCTGGTGGTGCTGTAGGAGCCTGTAGTCTGACCGGCCCTGTGGCTGGCTGAATCGGTTGTGGCTTCTCATCATCTCGTGTGACCCGCGAAGGTGGCGTGACGTCGGTGCCACCCATAGCTTCAAAGACCTCCTGGGCCAAATCTCCACTGTCAACTGCAATCTGTCGAGCAACTTCTGGTGTGATTTCGCCACTTTCAATCCTTGCCTTTCGTTCCTCAGCTCGCATCTTGCTCAACTCAGCCATAGTTTTAGTAGCTTCGATGTCTTGCTCCTCGAACTTGAACTCAACATTCTTTGGCAGGATTTCCTCGTTGATGAGATGGGCGATTTTCTTCATGAACAGCGCTGGGCCTTTGCCCCGCGACTTCATGTGAAGGATTTCGCTCTGCATGCTGGTGCCAAGGTTGCCGCCAGGAAGTGGTGCAAACTCCTGGTAGTCAGTAAGGAAAGCCATGGCCAGAACAGTGATGTAGTTCTTGACAGTTATCTCCTCGTCAAAACCTTGAGGCAAGGTGGCCAGCTCAAGCGTCACCAACTTCACATCCGCGTTGGGGTCAACACTAGTGACGATGGCTGGCTGCATGTATCGGGTAAGCCCCTCAGCGTCGGCCAGTTCCCTGCGTTCAGTGATGGCTTGCTGCAACTGGTCTTTGTTAACACCTGAAACAAGGTGAATCTGGCGCTGAAAACGGCCACCAAGTTTCTCATCCTTGTAGATGGCAACATTCGCCAGTATCTGGCAAGCCCGCAGCGCCCGCGTGAGGGCACAGTACTGAAGGCTATAGGTGGCCGACTGGCTACCAGCCGACAAAGGCGAGGGCATTTCCATCACCTGACAGACCTGATACCATTTCAGTTCTTTCCATCTGCCGGTGGTGCCATTATAGATGACAGGCTTCTCGGGGTTGCCAGTAGGCCAGCACCTTGCTGCATCCAATACACCAATGCCGATGACTGGCGCTGTATCGCTGTCACTTTCGCGCACAATTTCAACATAGGCACCAAGATCCTGGGTACACATATCGATAGTGAGACGGATAATGAATTCTTCCCAGCCCTTGCCATACTGTGCATTCAGCAACACATCCTGCATAATTTGGCTGGTGCGAGGCGCATCCCTGCCTTCCACCCGCCAGGAGAAACTAGCATTGCGGGCAGCCACAATGCCAAGTGCCGAGGCGAAGTAGTTCTCCTTAACAACAAACTGCCGCAGTTGGGCATCCCTTGCCTTTGGCTGTTGTCCCCAAGGAATGAACTGGTCAGCAGCCTGCGCTATCCATAGAACAAAACCATCTGCCGCAATCGAAGCTGGTGTTGCTGTATCAACAACATCAATTACGCTTTTGGCGATAATTTTGGGGTCGTACGATTTCTCGCCGTTGTCATTCTCCATGTCTCACCTCTTGCACTTCTTCTAATTAGCTACCCTTAATCCTTACTACGTCTGCTAACTATCTTAGAGATGCCATTCTGATTGATGTCTACTTTGAAAGTCCCTTTGCCTATTATATGAGACACTTCCATTCTCGTTCCCGCCTCGTTTTTAAAAGAAACTTTTCCTGCTCGTAGAGGAGTAGTGCCAGAAGAGTAATGTATTTCTACATAGTCTCCTACTTTGGTCTTGCTTATTGATTTGGCTATTTCACCTGCCCCCATATTTCCACCTTGACCGCTTAATGGTCTTGCTCCGCCTCCTCCACCACCCGAAGAAAATCTGCCTGTTGCTGGGCTATGAGACCTGTTAAATTTCTCGCCATCTTCAGAGATTGCTATTCCTGCGTCTTCTATGTATGGATCTATTTGCTTTAGAAAAGTCATGTTTCCTCTCCTAGACCTGCTCTCGTCTCCGATAATATACGCCAGACCCGCCGCTTGGTTAAGCCAAACTGCTGGCAGATCTGATACGCTTGCATCCCAGCAAGATATGCCTGATGGATTTCTTCATTTCGTGCTCTAATTTTTGTGCTGCGAAGACCTCTGTATTCATCATATCGACACTTTGGCCTGGGGCAATCTTGGCACCTTGGTGCTAAATCGCAGCCGGTGTCTTGATAATAACTGGTAAAACCACCAAGGCTAACTTTGGCAGAATGAGCAAATCTTAAAGGTTCAGATATAAGCATCTTGCCACTCCCATGCTAGCTGCTACTGCCAAGTCAATATGCCTGCCGGCTGATTTCTTTACAATCCGCATCTTGCTGTCCTCGTCTTTTTGCAGCTTGACGTTAGCATTGATGATGTGCTCGCGCAGCTCAGGATCCCTGTTGTGGGCAATTCGTTTCTGCAAAATCAAATCGTAAAGCTGACGGTCGGCAACAAGCCTATCCCCCATTTGAGAAAATTGTTTCACCCAAACCAACTGCTCGCGCCGGAAGCGTTGCATCATATCTTCCAACTGGTACTGGTCATAAGCAATCTGTATGACATTGTAATGTGCTACTACCTCCCGCAGCCATGCCTCACACTGGGCATAATCAATGCGCCCACCAGCAGGCGGTGCCCACTTCTTTACAGCCCGTATCGCTGGCTCAGTTTTTCTGGTGGGATGGCGGGAAACAGCAACAGCGCCAAAACAGTCACCAGTAGTAGCAGCATCTACACCAATAACAATAGGTGTCTTGGCATCCAGCTCAGGTAAATCCTCGCCACAAGCATCCCATATCTCTATCGGAATAAATGCAGATTCGGCACCAACCCATTCATTAAGATGAAGGCGAGAAAAAGCCCGTGGGTGAAGTATCGCCTCTTCTTCCTCATAATAAGCATCGCCTTTCTTACCAACCTGCCAAGGCATGCGGCGAGCACGAGAACCAGAATCCCAATACATAAATAAAGAAGCCTTCTCATTAATCCATACAGGAACAGGAGATTCAGGCTGGAGACACTCATCAAAACCACACCAAGGCTTTCCACGTAGAGGGCAGTCCTCTGGGAACAAAGTTCCCGCGTTAACGCTGTTTTCTTCAAAAGCCAATTTCACTGCCGCAAATTTTTGGCTGAATCCGTTTTCCAACTCGGGAGTATTTACCGCGTTAACGCTCCTTTTATTCGAAGACGAATTTTCACAACCATTTCCTGAGGAGGAACCCGCCCCTCCACGGCACAAAACGGCTTTTTCTTGGCCTTCGTACTTTCTTTCACAACCAGGGCACCCCTGCCCTGTCATGATGTAAAGCTCTCCAGCGGTCAACTGTCTGCCATCCTTGCCTAGCCAGTAAAGGTTACTGAGCAGTTCGCTTTCTCCGTCATAACCAGCATAGGTTTCTACTAATCTAAAGGAAATTGGCAGGGTTGGAACAGGTGTCATCTCTTCCCAGAATCTTCTTGCGTCTTCGTGTTCATATCCCCACAATTCTGTCCAGGTTGTTAGGGTGGGGTTGGCTCCTGCTTCTCCTCTGTAGTCGCATGCTATTGGCTTTACTTCTGTGCCGTTTGCTAAGCTAAGCAGGCGTCTTTCTGCTACCTGCCACTTTCCTGGCAGCAGGCCTGTTTGGCCGTGAAGAAAGCCTGGGGTTAGTTCTATACTTTTACGGAAGGCGCGATATGCTCTGCTTTGTGCCTGCTCCGCATCGTTTCCTGTGCAGAATATCTGTCCTGCCTCCACCCATTTCTCGGCTATCCATCTTGCTATCACGCCTGCTATTGCTGTCTTGCCGCTCTTCTTTATCGCACTGTAGATAATAGTAGTAAAGGGAAAAGGAATACCGTAGGGATACAGTCCTGCTCTTAGAACTGCTTGCTGGTGGGGATAGAGGATGATAGGCTGGCTTGTCTCAGGGATATAGAAGTGTCTTTGTGCCCAGAGAACGATATCAGTCTTTTCTAGTGGGTCTCGCGAGAGAGGCTTAGCAGGCATTGCCCTGAGGAGCTTACTTGCCAGCCATTTATTCTCTTGCTCTTGTTCTGTTATTGTGCCCATTTAGCCTGTCTAAGGAACGTACGCCACTTTAACATGGCGCTCGTACCTAATCATCATACCGATTAGGGTTTCTCTGCCGATGTAACCGTGGGTCATAGTTAGGGTGGTCTTCACCTTCTTTGAACCTGGTGCTCATTCCAATCGCCCGCAAATGACACTTCTCACAGATTTCTGCATCAGCGCCCTTTAACCGGCCACACTGGCAAAAGTCTCGTTTTCTTGGCATTTTGCATTTTCCTTAAGAACGTACGCCAGACTATTAGGGAACGTACCCCACATTAAAATGGCGTTCGTACCCTATCCCTCATTATTCCTGCTGCCCTAGCCAGTTCATCATTTGGCAGGATGAGCCTGCTTTTCAAATAAGCCATACCTGCTTGTTTAGCGTTATATAGGTTCAGAACGAGTGTGAGCAAAGAGATTGCGAGCAGAAAAGGAAGAGCGGAGGATGAGAGAGACTGGACTCCCGAGTTAGGAAAGGACGTTTTGCCCGAAGCTAGATAGGAGTTTTGCTCCCTATTTGGAAAGAACATTTCACTTATCCTACTATCTTCCATACCAACAAAATGAAAACTCCTTCAAGCAGCGCACCAAAAAGCCACCCAACTAGAAACATATCAAATTTGCTATTCATTTCTTCCTCTTTGGTAATGGAGGCAGAATACCTGCTTGTTTTGCTGTCTTCTCTGTTTCTCGCAAGATTTTATCTGTTAGATTCTCTGCTCGCTGGAATTGTCTTTTGATGAAAGATATCATTTGCTGTCCCAGACAGATTCTCTATCTCGCTTAGCCATTCTGCTATCCTTGTGTGTGAATGGAATAGTGACCTAACAATCCTGCATCCTTTCGTGCCGCACCACTAGCCTGAGTCAAATTGCCTCGATACATTTTGTATGGGCTATTCCGATTTCCAAAACTGAAAGCCCAAGTTGTGCCTGCGCTAGCCCCTGGCGTTGACCGAGGATTCTTACCATGTGCAGCAATATATGAAGTGTGATCAACTCTGACTGAACTTGCGGGAACTGGACGACCAACAGATTTTAGAGTTACATTCTTTCGAGTATTTGGATCAAATGCTTCTACTGTATGTCCTCCACCGCTTGCTTGAGAGCCACGATTTTTCATAACAGGATATCCTCCTCCCATGCCAGGAATTGGAGGTGCCGCTGTTCTGCCCATTCCGCCTCCAGAAGAAAATCTGCCTGTTGCTGGGCTGTGAGACCTGTTGTATTTCTGGCCATCTTTTATTTCTACTATGCCGCCTACATCTTCAATGTATGGATCTTCTGGATTTGAGGTCATAATTGTCTCCTTTATCCTGATGTCAGTTTTTCTAGTGCTTGGCGAAGTTCTTCGTATTGTGCTGGGTCTTTTACATGCTCCGCCAGAACTTGTGCTACTTGCTTTACTACTTCTTCTGGGCCGATTACTTTTACTCTTGTTTCGTCGCCATATTTTCTTGGGTGGTTCTTTTTTAGCCAGAAAATCAGTGCTGTTGTGTCGCGGGTTTTAGGGTCTTTTACTAGTCCCCGCCTGTGCAGTTCTGCTTCTGCTAATTCTATGCATTCTTCTCTGGCTGTTTCGCACAATTCTGCAAATTCTGGGTCATCTGTTATCCAGTCGTAATAAGTTTTTCTGTTTATCCCAGCTTCTTTCGCCGCCCTGGCTATGACACCTGTGTTTCTGAATGCCTCTAGGAATTTGGCCTTAGAAGACTCTGTGCTTGCTCGCTCTTTGGGCTGTGGTGCCTCTTCCTGGCGCTGCTTTGGAAACTTGAGAATTTTCTGGGCTTCAGTTACAGCCCGCAATTCCTCGGGAATAGGATTTTCCCCTTTTTCTTCGGACATTTCCGTTACCTTTCGTTACCCCAGCGTTAAAGGGTTACCTTTACAAGCTCTTTTCTTGTCCGCGTGAAAATGAATGTGACAAAGTGCTTAACAGGCACTTCTTTGTTGGCAAAGAATTTCAAGATATGCTTGTTTTCTGTAGTAGCCTGAATTTCCTGCCTCAGCAATTCTCTGGCCTCGTCCAAACATCCTGCTTCCACACAATCTGCTACTGTTGCTTTGGCAGCGATATAGAACAAATGAACACCAGAGGAATTGACAGCGTCGGAATATTGCTTGCGGAGGGCGAGGATGTGAACTAGCCGATCGAGGAAATGCTGTTGGAGGACATCCTTTTCCATAGTCTCCTCTTGTGTTATTTTACTCCTTTTCGCAGCTTTTGGAAAGTTCCTCAACTGAATTGAAATGATAGTAAACATCTTTGAGTCTGCTGCCCCCAGGATATTCCACTTCCAGCAACAATTCGTGATTTCGCTCATCGCCTTTGCTTCTGTAATATGTCATATTCACCACTATTCCAATTGGTTGTCGTATTTGAACAACTTCTCCGCACA
>Ga0315277_10010848_pt1 | contig 11519 bp, 4 predicted proteins | sample YL17G05_15_MG_FD_203695 | JGI IMG/M metagenome (GOLD analysis project Ga0315277, IMG submission 203695) | Sediment microbial communities from Yellowstone Lake, YNP, Wyoming, USA - YL17G05_15 | ecosystem: Environmental > Aquatic > Freshwater > Lake > Sediment | place: USA: Wyoming | collected...
GCAGAATGCCGAGCGCCGAGAGTGCGCCCGGATGCTGTGGCACAAGCACGCGCGGAATGCGCAGCGCGGCCGCCAGGGCGCAGGCGTGCAGGCCGCCGGCGCCGCCGAACGAAACCAGCGTAAACTCGCGCGGATCGTGGCCCCGCTCGATGGAGATCACCCGGATGGCCTTTTCCATCGAGGCGTTGGCCACTCGCACCATGCCCTCGGCCAGCGCCTGGACCCCGGCAGGGCCGGAGCGGCTGAAGCCGGTCCCGGCCCGCTTCAAGAACTGCTGGAAGCAGCGGCGGGTCCGCTCCAGGTCGAGGCGCATTTCGCCGCCCAGGAAGAATTCCGGATCCAAACGCCCCAGCAGCAGGTTGGCGTCGGTCACCGTGGGTAGCTCGCCGCGCCCGTAGCAGATAGGGCCGGGGTCGGCGCCGGCCGACTCCGGGCCCACGCGCAGCGCGCCGCCGGCGTCGATGCGGGCCAGGGAGCCGCCGCCCGCGCCGACGGTGTGAATGTCGAGCATGGGAACGCCGACCGGGAAGCTGGCCACCACCGATTCGCCCGTAATGCGCGGCGCATCCTCGACCAGGGAGACGTCGGTCGAGGTGCCGCCCATGTCGAAGCTGATAATGGGGGCGATGCCGGCGCGCAGGGCCACGGCGTGCGCGCCCACCACCCCGCCTGCCGGCCCGGAAAGCACCGTGCGCACGGGCTCGCGAGCGGCCACGCCCGCCCTGGTGATTCCCCCGCTCGATTGCATGACATACACCGCGCCGCCGGCGGCCCGCGCCTTCGCCCAGCGCTCCAGGCCCCCCAAATAGCCGGCCATGCGCGGCGCCAGGTAGGCATTCACCACCACCGTCGAGGCGCGCTCGTATTCGCGGAATTCGGGGAGCACCCGGTGCGAGGCCGAAATGGGCACGCCCAGGCGCTGGAGCGCGCCGGCGATGGCCCGTTCATGCGCCGGGTTGGCAAAGGAGAACAGCAGCGAAATGGCGATCGATTCCGGCCCCGCCGCGGCCGCCGCTTTGACCAGGCGGACCAGCTCGCGCGCGCTCAGGCGGAGGAGTATGGAACCGTCGGGGGTGATCCGTTCGACAACGCCGAGACGCCGCTCGGCCGGCACCAGCGGCTCGGGCGGCGACGCCAGCAGGTCGTACAGCCGCGGCCGCGCCTGCCGGCCAATCTCGAGCGTGTCTTCAAACCCCGCCGTGGTCACGAACACCACCCTGGCGCCTGTCCGCTCCAGCAGCGTGTTGGTGCCCACCGTGGTTCCGTGCAGGATCTCGACCGGCTCGCCCGCCGTGGCCACTTCCTCAACCGCCCCCACGATGGCCCGCGACGGGTCGCGCGGGGTGGAAAACACCTTCTTCACGCGCAGTGCGCCATCCTGCAGGTAGACGCAGTCGGTGAACGTGCCGCCGCTGTCAACTCCCATTCGCATCGGCTGAAACTACAAATTTACAGGAAAATCTTTTCGACCGGTGTGCTTATCTCGACACAAAGGCACAAAGGCAGAAAGCAAGAAGCCGGAGTGCATCCGCTCCTCTTCTTTGTGCCTTTGAGTCTTTGTGTTTCGAACTGCATTCCACCCTTTTTTTGCGCGGGGCTTGAAAACCGCCGGTTTAAGGATAGAATGCGCGGCTATGCGCATTACCAAAACGCTCCTTGTTGTCCTGCTGATTGTTTTCGTCGGCCTGGCTGTGGCCGAGGAAAAATACCAGAAGCCGCCGAAAGCGGTGCTGGACGTGCTGAACGCCCCGCCCACCCCGCTGGTCGAGATCAGCCCGACGCGCGACACGATGGTGCTGATGGAATGGCAGCGTTATCCGTCCATTGCCGAGCTGGCCCAGCCCATGCTTCGCCTGGCCGGTCTGCGGATCAACCCGAAGACCAACGGACCGCATCGCCGCTTGACGGCCATCACCGGCCTGACGCTGAAGAAACTGCCGGACGGCAAGGAAGTCAAGCTGGCAACGCCGGCCGGCGGCCGCCTGGGCGCGCCCGAATTCAGTTACGACGGGAAGCAGTTTGCGTTCATGAACACGACGCCGACGGGAATCGAGTTGTGGGTCGGTAATACGGCGACGGCCGCCGTGCGCAAGCTGGCCGGCATCCGCCTGAACGCCGCCTATGGCGATGCGGTGCGCTGGATGCCGGACAACAAGACCGTGCTGGTGCAGACGATTCCGGCCGGGCGGGGCGCTCCGCCGGCCGCGCCCACCGTCCCCGCTGGTCCGAACGCGCAGGAAAGCGTGGGCGTGAAGGCCGGCGCCTGGACCTTCCAGGACCTGCTGAAGACGCCGCACGACGAGAAACTGTTCGAGTACTACACCACGTCGCAGCTCGTGCTGCTGGAAACAGCGACCGGCGCCGCGACTCCCATCGGCAAGCCGGGCATCTATCAGGCGGCGGTGCCCTCGCCCGACGGCAAATTGCTGCTGACGGCCCGCATCCACAGGCCCTTTTCCTACCTCTTCACTGTCTCGAGTTTCCCCAAGGAGGTCGAAGTCTGGGACCGCGCCGGCAAAATGGTACACAAAGTGGCCAGCCTCCCGCTCGCTGACAGCGTTCCGCAGGACGGCGTTCCCACCGGTCCACGCAATTACGGCTGGCGTCCCACGGAGCCGGCCACGCTGGCGTGGGTGGAGGCGCTGGACGGCGGCGACCCAAAGAACAAGGTGCCGCACCGCGACCGCGTGCTGATGCTGAAGGCTCCGTTCAGTGGCACGCCCGTCGAGTTGGTTAAAACCGAGCACCGCCTGATGGGCGGCTTCGGCGGCGGGCGTGGCGGCGGTGGGCGCGGTGGCGCCATCGAATGGGGCGAGAAGAACGGCATCGCCATCGTCCGCGACTACGACCGCGAGAAACGCTGGGCCCGCTCCTTCCTGATCAACGTGGATAACCCGGCCGAAGCGCCCAAGCTGCTGTGGAGCCTGGACTCCAACGAGCGCTATAAGAACCCCGGCAGCCCCCTGATGCGCACCTTGCCCACCGGCCAGCGCGTGCTGCTGCAAAAGGGCGACTTCATTTACCTGGAAGGCCAGGGCTCCTCTCCGGAAGGCGACCGCCCCTTCCTCGATCGCTTCAACCTGAAGACCGCGAAGCCGGAGCGGCTGTTCCGTTGCGACGCGGACAGCTACGAGTCGGTGATCGCGCTGCTGGACGACGAGGCATCGCGGTTCATCACCCGGCGCGAATCACCTGCCCTGCCGCCCAACTACTACATCCGGGGCGGCGGCGGCGACCCCAAGGCCATAACCCGCTTCCCCGATCCCACGCCGCAGTTGCGCGGCATCAAGAAAGAGCTGGTGAAATACAAGCGCGACGACGGCGTGCAGCTTTCCTTCACCCTGTACCTGCCGCCCGACTATAAGCCCGGCACGCGGCTGCCGACCGTCGTGTGGGCCTATCCGCTGGAATACAACGACCCGGACACGGCCGGTCAGATTGTGGGCTCCCGCCAGCGCTTCACCTCGATATCCGGTATGTCGCATTTGTTTTTCCTGTTCGAGGGTTATGCGATTTTGGATGGCGCGACGCTGCCGGTGATCGGCGATCTGAAGACCATGAACGACACGTATCTGGAGCAGGTCGTGGCCGGCGCGCGGGCCGCCATTCAGAAGGGCAGCGAACTGGGCGTAACCGACCCGGAGCGGGTGGGTGTCGGCGGGCACAGCTATGGAGCCTTCATGACCGCCAACCTGCTGGCCCATTCCAAACTCTTCCGGGCCGGCATCGCCCGCAGCGGCGCCTACAACCGCACGCTCACGCCCTTCGGCTTTCAGAGTGAGCGGCGCGCGCTTTGGGAAGCGCCCGAGACCTACTTAAAGATGTCCCCCTTCATGTACGCCGACAAGATCAAGGACCCGATCCTGCTGATCCACGGCGAGGCCGACGACAATACCGGCACCCACCCCATCCAGTCCGACCGCATGTACCAGGCCATCCGCGGCAACGGCGGCACGGTGCGTTTGGTGACTCTGCCGCACGAGGCCCACGGCTACACGGCGCGCGAGTCCATCGAGCACACGCTCTACGAGATGATCGCCTGGTTCGACAAGTACGTGAAGAACGCCGCCCCGCGCGCGGAAAAGAAAGCGGCGGCGGAGTAGGATTTTGGCAGGGCGCCTGCGGCTGGCGCCGCCGAAGCGGCAGCGGGGTTGAGGCGCAGCATGCGGAAATCGCGCTAAACTGATGGTGCCGGGTGTAACGGAAGGCGTCCCGCGCCGGAGGTGACCAGTTATGAGAAAGTTTGTACTGTTGCTTGTGGTTGTGCTGTGTTCCGCCATTCCCGGGGCGGTGTTCCCTCAAGATCAGGACCGGGAAGGCTGCAAGGACTCGCGCCTGCTGACACGGCTTCCCGGGTGCGTCATCACAGCTTGTAAGACTTCAGATTACGATGCCGCCGATCTCGTCGTGAAACTCGGAAACAACGGCACCAAGCACGTCGAAGGCAAGCTCGAAAGCGTCGCCTATTTTTGCAAGGGCAAGTCGGCATTGCAGGCCCGCCGCAATGTCGAGCAGGCATTGCGGACTGCCGGCTACTCCGTCGACTTCACTGGTTACGATGTCCCCGTGCATTACGTGACCGGGCACAAGGGCGCACAGTGGATCGGAGTTGAGGCCTCCGAGCTGACCGGCGACAGCGACTACAGGTTTACCGCCGTGCTCACGCAGGAGATGGCGCAGGAGATGACTGCCGACGCCGATGCCTGGGCCGCCGAAATCACCAAGTCCGGCCACGTCGCGGTCTACGGCATCGAGTTCGACACCGGCAAGGCGACGCTCAAACCAGAATCCGAAAAGGTCCTCGGCCAGGTACTCGCTCTGCTGAACAAACAGCCGGATTGGAAGATGAGAATTGAGGGACACACCGACTCCACCGGCACCAAGGCCGGCAACCAAACGCTGTCGCGACAGCGCGCGGACGCCGTCGTCGCCTGGCTCGTCAAGAACGGCGTCGCGCCGGCGCGCCTGACCGCTGCCGGCTTGGGTGATATCAAGCCCGTCGCCGACAACAGCACTGCGGAAGGCCGCGCCCGCAACCGTCGTGTCGAGTTGGTGAAGCAGTAGGGAATCCGGGCCTGCTGCTCCGCGGGGCGAGTCATATCCCACCGCTGCAGCCTCCTCATTCCGCGGTAATCCGCGTAATCCGCGGATCGATCGGCGCAATCTGCGGAATCTGCGGCTAAGGCTTCAGCATGGGCGGGCGCCAGGCTTCCAGGCGCTTCTCCAACTCCTTCTGCACCGTGGCGATGCTCGGATTCCCGGCCAGGTTCCTTGTCTCGTGCGGGTCGTTGGCCAGGTCGTAGAGTTCCTTGTTGCCGCGGTCGTACCAGTTCAGCTTCCACTTCCTGGTCCGAATCGTGCGAATCGGGTTGATCCACTTCTGCTTGGCGTAGTATTCGAGGAAGACGGCGTCGCGCTCCGGCGCTTTCCTGCTCAGATCGCGGCCTGTGACGGCGCGCGGCCACTGAAGGCCTCCCAGCGCCGTCAGGGTGGGCGCCAGGTCGGCCTGCGTGACTAGGTCGTCGCGCTCGCCCCGGCCGAATGCGCCCGGCGCCGCGATCACCAGCGGGATGCGAATGTTCTCCTCGTACATGAACGGACCCTTGAAGGCCAGTCCGTGCTCGCCCAATGCATCGCCGTGGTCGGAGGTGTAGACAATGATGGTGGAGTTGAGGTCTGGAATCGCGCCCAGCACCGTGCCCAGGTTCGCGTCGGCTTTCTCCAGCAGGTCGAGGTAGTAGCTGCGATAGCGAATCCAATCTTGCGGAGTGAATGACGCTGCTGCTTTCCCCTGGTCCTTGTCGACGTACTCGCGTTGCTCGCTCGGCTTTCCTTCCAGGTTGCGAACATCGGTGACCGGCGGCTTGACCCCCGGCCGCAGGCGGATCCGTTCCCATTCTCTGCCCACCGAATAGATGTCGTGCGGGTTGACGACGGAAACCCAGGCGAGCCACGGCGCCTTCTGCCGGCCGATCCATTCAGCGGCCTGGCGCGCCGCCTCATCGTCTCCGCCGCGCTCGCCTTGATGGGTGTCGAATCCGAACTCGCCCAGGCCGGTGCCGGCATTGCCGAGGTGCCATTTGCCGAAATATCCGGTGCTGTAACCGGCGGAACGGAAAACGCTTCCGACGGTGGGCAAGGAAGGCGAAAGCGGCTTGCCCAACGAGCCGCCGTCGACGTTGGTGATTACGCCCGTCTGATGCGGCTCCAGACCGGTGAGGAGCGATGATCGCGCCGCCGAACACTGTGGAGTGTTGCAGAAGGCGGAAGTGAAGCGCGTGCCGATCTGATCGATGCGGCGGCGGTTCGGCGTATCGGCCGGACCGGCCAGGTCGCCGCGGCGACCCGACTCCTGGTCGGTCATGAAGACGAGCACGTTAGGCCGGCGGCGCGGTTGCGCCAGCAACGCCGCGCTGCTTGTGGCGAGGAACTCGCGTCGTGTCAGCATCGCGCCCTACATTTCACCACAAAGACACCAAGGACACAAAGACCACAAAGTGGCGGTCTTTGTGTCCTTCGTGTTCTTAGCGACTTTGTGGTGAAACGAAGCCCTGGACGTAGAGCGCCTTCTGGCCGTCGACGGTGGTGCTGGTGCCGGTGACCTGGACGACCTGGGCGAAATGCTCGATGGCCGCGTCGCGCAGGCTGGTTTTGCCGTCGCGCCGCGGGTCGTGCTCCTCTTCCATCAGCACATACACCGAGCCGTCCTGGGTCAGCAGCGCGATGGGTTGGCCGGCGCGAAGGCACTTGATGCCGCAATCCTTGTGTTTCGCTCCGTGCTTGCCGAGCTGCAGGTAGCAGGAGAAGTCGATCACCTCGCCGGTCACGGTCACGATCTCGCCCTTGAGCGGCTGCTTGTTGACGCCGGAATTGATGGTGGTTTCGGTCCACGGCTGCGCGGGCTTCTCTCCTAGCGTTGCCACCGGCTGATCGTAGGTTCCCTTCTCCGGCGTCCAGTCGGGGTTGAGCATCTTCGAAACGCGCTTGGCAACCCGCTTGCCGCCTTCGGTCTGCGCGGCAACCGCAACGGTCAAGACCAGCACAGCGGCAACCAATATTGCAGTCCACTGCTTCCTTCGGAACATTCTTCCCCCCTGATGAATCAACAAGCTCTTACATCAGACAAGCGAACAGCCCATTCCGATTCGCCTTTTTTGCTGTGGCCAGGACAACTCCCCCGCCGCCGGCGGGTCCTGGCGTGCGAGCACCGATCCGCGCAGTGAAATGGTGTGCCCTGCCGGTGCTGCGGCGACCATGCGGCCTGTACTTTCGTGTTACACTGCCAGCGGTTCCGCCCGCACATTTGGGCCCTTGGAGGCGTATACATGCGAAAGGGCTCCTGCCTGCTTTTTTGCCTGCTGTTTTCGGTGAGTGTCTGCGTCGCCCAGTCAGCCAAGGTTTACACCATCGACACGGTGGTCGGCGGCACCGTGTATGACGGCTTGCCGGCCACCGCCACCCCGCTCAACTCTCCGAATGGACTGTGGCTCGACCGCAACGGCGCCCTGTGGATTGCGGAGACGGGCAGCAATGTCATCCGGCGGATCGATCCGGCCACGGGCGTGATGAACGTGATGGTCGGTGGCGGGGCCACGCGCGAGGACTCGACGCCGCTTCCCGGCACCAGCTTGCAATTGGACTCGCCCAGCAACATCGTCGGTGACGCGGCGGGCAATATCTATTTCACCGAATGGGCAGGCAATCGCGTGCACAAACTGACCCCGGATGGGCAGGTCAGCACGGTGGTGGGCACCGGAGAAGCCGGGTTCGCGGGCGACGGCGGGCTGGCGCGCCTGGCCAAGCTGAACGGTCCCAGGGGACTGGTGTTTGACGTCGCAGGAAACCTTTACATCGCCGATGCGGGGAATTGTCGGATTAGGCGTGTAGACGTAGCCGGCAACATCAGCACGTTCGCCGGCACCGGCGAGTGCAGTGTGCCGACCGGCGACGGCGGACCGGCTCTGAGCGCGACTCTGGGTGTGGGCGGGCAGGTTCTCGCGGATGGCACGCCGGCTACCGCTTCCCGCCTCACCGGCTTGCTGGGTCTGACGTTTGATTCGGGGGGCAACCTCTATCTGGCCAACGGTGGCAGCATCCGGCGGATTGACGCGACCACCGGCATCCTCACGGTGGTAGCTGGGACGGGCACGCAGCAGCCTGCCGACGGCACGCCGGCTACCGCTGCCAGCCTGCTCAACGCCAACAGCATGGTCGTTGACCCGGACGGCAACCTGTATTTCACCGAAAACCGTGGGGTGCTGAAACTGACGGCTGCCACCGGCCTGCTCACACAAGTCGGCAGCGGCCTCAACAGCGCCGGATTGGTTCGCAACAGCACCGGCAATTTGATCTTCGCCGCCCCCGCTGCCGGTGTGATCTTGCGCGTCGCTCCAACCGGAGGCGAGCAGGCAACGCTGGCCGGGACCAGCGAGGTGTTTGACGGGCCGGGCCTGCGGGCCGTGCTGGCCCAACCCGTGGGCGTGTGCCTGGATTCGGCGGGCAACCTGTATATCGCTGACAACGGGCACAACCGCATCCGGCGCTACGACCCCACGACCAACTTGGTTACTACCGTGGTCGGGGGCGGCTCGGCGCCGATGGCCGACGGTGTGCCTGCAACCTCCGCATGGACCGGTCTGCCAATAAATGGGGTATTCGTCGGTGCGCAAGGGAGCATTCTGTTCAGTCAGGGGGACTCGGTATGGAAGATGGATGCCGGAACCGGAAAGATTGCTCGCGTCGCAGGCCCCCTGAACAACCAGAGCGGCTACTCGGGCGACGGTGGTCCTGCTACGCAGGCCCTTTTCTCCACTATCCGAGCCATAGTGGCCGACAGCGCCGGCAATATCTTTCTCGCTGAGGCGGGCAACAACCGCGTGCGGCGCATCGATAGTGCCACCGGCATCGTCACGACGGTGGCAGGCAACGGCACAAGCGGCAATTCCGGCGACGGCGGCCCGGGCACAGCCGCGGCAGTCAGCAGCCCGCGCGGGTTGGCGTTCGATCCGCAGGGGCAGTTGCTGATTGCCAACGGCTTCGTCAGGCGTCTGAACTTGTCCACTGGCGTGATTACCTCCGTGCAGTCGCGCAACCGTGACGGCGGCCCGTTGGGCTCTGGGTCGGGCAACCGGCGCGTCGTTGCCGTTGACAAGGACGGCAACATCTTTACCTTGACCACAACCTCGATCAGCGAAGTCCGCGCTTCCGACAGCATGCTGCTCGATGTGGCGGGCTCCGGGGTGGCAGGGTTCTTCGGGGACGGGGGACCTGCGAGCCTGGCTCGTCTTTCAATGCGCACGGGCGCCGGTGGCATCGCGGCAGACGCATCCGGGAACCTGTACGTCGCGGATTCGGACAACAACCGCGTCCGCAAGCTCAGTCTCACCGTGGTGCAGCCAGCGCTGGCCGTCTCGCCCGGCACGTTATTCTTCGAGCAGGTGCAGGGCAGTTCGCTGGTCGCCGCGCAGCAGATCACCATCAGCAGCTCCAATTCATTGTCGTTCAACTGGACGCTCACCGTTTCGACCAGCGCCGGAGGGAACTGGCTGACGGCGACGACGAGATCGGGCGCGGTCTCAGGCTCAGCTCAGTCCGCGGTCATCCTGACGGTCGATGCCTCTCGGTTGGGCGCCGGCACCTACCGGGGGACCGTAACAATTAGCGCGGTGGGCGCGACCAATTCGCCGCAAACCGTGGAAGTCGTACTGACGGTGACGGCGGCAGCCGGGGCGGTGCTGGGCCTGTCGCAGCAGTACCTGAACTTCCAGGCGGTGGCGGGCGGCAGCAATCCGGCCGCGCAGACGCTTTCCATTACCAACGCCGGCGCCGGAACGCTGAGCTGGAGCGCCACGGCCGAAACCAGCACCGGCGGCCAGTGGCTGCGCATTTCCTCCGGGCTGGGAACGGCGCCCTCGACGCTGACCGTTTCCGCCGACATCACCGGCTTGGCGCAAGGCCTCTACCAGGGCCAGATCCTGTTGCGCAACGTAACGGTCTCGGAGACGAAGACCATTTCGGTGGTTTTGACGGTAACGCGGACACAACCGATCCTGGTGCCCACGCAGACGGGCTTCCTGTTCGTCGGAATAGAAGGCAGCCTGGTGATCGGGCCGCAGAGCTTCTCGATCCAGAACGCCGGGCAGGGGCGCATGGACTGGCAGATCCAGGTGAACCTGCCGGCGGGCAGCGACTGGCTGCGGGTGAGTCCCACCAGCGGGACCAGCGATGCCGCGGTGTCGGTCGCGCCGACCGTGACGTTGCTGGTGGACCCCGGGAAACTGCCCGCGGGCGTCAGCGTGGGCCTGCTGACCATAACGGCCAGCGGAGCGCTGAATGCGCCGCAGACGGGGATTGTGCTGGTGAACATGCTGGCGCGGGGCTCCTTGCCGGTGGGAACGATCAACCCGCTGGGGGTGATTTTCACGGCGGCCAGCGGGGCCAGCGGGGCGCTGACGCAGGGCATTTCCATCGCCAGCACCGGGGGGCAGCCGCTACAGTTCTTGGCCCGCGCCCAAACCCAGGCGGGGGGCAGTTGGCTGTCGGTGACCCCGGAGCAGGGGGTGCTGCTGAGTTCGGCGGAGACAGCGGGGCTGAGCGTGCAGGCGCAACCCACGGGCCTGAGCGCCGGCGTTTATGTCGGCTCGGTGATTCTGAGCTTCGGCACCGGCGTGACGCAGGAAGTAGCCGTGGCCTTGGTGGTCTCCCCGGTTGCAGCGACTTCGGGCGGAGCCGGCGTGGCTGCGCATCGACCTTGGACCTTGGACCTTGGACCTTGGACTTCAGCGGCAACCTGCACCGCCCGCCGCATGGTGATCGTCGAGACCAAGCTGGGTAACCGCTTCTCGCTGCAGAGCGGCTGGCCCATTCCCATGCTGGTGCAGGCGGTGGACGACTGCGGGTCGGCGGTGAGCTCGGCAACGGTGGCCGCCGGCTTCACCGGCAACGAGCCGCCGCTGGTGTTCCAGAACCTGCGCAACGGCAACTATGCGGCCACCTGGGTGCCGGCCACCAAGGGCTCGATCGGGGTGACCATCCGGGCGGTGGCTGCGGGCCTGGAAGACGGGGTGTTCCAATTCTCGGGGACCCTGGGGGAGGCCAGCAAGCTGCCCCTGGTGTTCCGCGACGGGTGGGTGAACGCGGCCAGCTTCGACCGCTACAAGCCTTTGGCGCCGGGCATGATCTTCTCATTGTTCGGGAGCAATTTGGCGGAGGGCAAGAACCTGGCCTCGCAGATTCCGCTGCCGCGCACGCTGGGCAACCTTAAGGCGACGATGGGAGGGTACGAGGCGCCTCTGTTCTACGCCGACAGCGGGCAGGTGAACGCGCAGGTGCCGTTCGAGCTGACGCCGGGGGTAGCCACGCTGGTGGTGACGGGGAAGGACTCGGCCGGCGCGCCGGGGTCGGTGACCATCGTGAGCGCGCAGCCGGGGGTGTTCACGGTGAGCCAGAGCGGGACGGGGCAGGGGGTGGTGCTGGACGGGCTGAACAACCTGGTGGACAGCAGCCATGCGGTGAAGGCG
>Ga0315277_10010850_pt1 | contig 11518 bp, 7 predicted proteins | sample YL17G05_15_MG_FD_203695 | JGI IMG/M metagenome (GOLD analysis project Ga0315277, IMG submission 203695) | Sediment microbial communities from Yellowstone Lake, YNP, Wyoming, USA - YL17G05_15 | ecosystem: Environmental > Aquatic > Freshwater > Lake > Sediment | place: USA: Wyoming | collected...
CACATTCGCTCACCCTTCTATGGCCTGCTTCAGGCGACCGGTGACGCAGCGATTCTCATGGTGGCCGATCTGCAGGATCCTCCGCACCTGATCAAAGAGTTCGTGAAGAAATGGCAGGAGGGATTCAAGGTCGTCATCGGCATCAAGGAGCAAAGTGAGGAATCGGCGCCCATGTTCATGGTCCGAAGAATGTACTACGGCCTCATCAACCGACTCTCAGATACAGAGCTCGTAAAGAATTTCACAGGATTTGGGCTCTACGATAAGAAGATCCTCGATGTTTTGAGAGACATGGACGATCCCTACCCCTACTTTCGCGGACTTATCAGTGAAGTAGGTTTCGGACAGTTCAGGATTCCTTATCGTCAGCCCTCGCGAAAGCAAGGATTGACAAAGAACAACTTCTACACGTTGTACGATATGGCGATGCTGGGCATTACAAGTCATTCGAAGATCCCTCTCAGGTTAGCAACTATGTTGGGATTTGTGACCTCTTTCCTCAGCTTGGTGGTAGCTTTTGTCTATCTTGTCTATAAGTTGATCTTCTGGAATAGCTTTTCGCTGGGAATCGCTCCCATGGTGATTGGAGTGTTCTTCTTCGGGTCTGTGCAATTGTTTTTCATCGGAATCATCGGCGAATACATTGGTACGATATACACCCAAGTTCTGAAGAGGCCACTGGTGGTCGAGAAGGAGAGGATAAATTTCTGACCATCTGCAATCGTCCTGCCACTGGACCGGAAAGATCACTCGATTTCTCAGGTCTGGAGTGTGGTACTCCATGCCCCTAAGTTGATTTATCAGACAGAAAACGTTATAATAAAGGGCACGATTGGGCAGGCAGTTGCTTCAGGGAGCAGACTTTTTTCAATCAGCAATCAGAAATCGATCCCGCCGAAAAGCGGCGGGACGCAGAAAACGCGCAATCACCAATTGAAAATCGAAAATCGGCAATCGAAAATCACCTGGCTTAATGATGATTGGGCCCTTAGCTCCCGCCAAAAGGTGAAGCACGGCGGGCAGGCCCGCCAGAAGGTAGAGCATGGCGGGCAAGCAGTTGGTTCAGGGAGCAGACTCTTTTCAATCAGCAATCAGAAATCGCAAATCGAAAATTACAGCGCGTAAACATGTTCGGGCCCTTAGCTCAGTTGGTTAGAGCAGCAGACTCATAATCTGCGGGTCGCTGGTTCGAGCCCAGCAGGGCCCACGAGGGAAGCCAGATTTTGGATTGCAGAAGTTAGAAGCGCAAGGAGTGGCGGGTCGCTGGTTGAGCGTTGTTTGCGAAATCCCGTCGCCTTTTGGCGGGATTCCCCGCCCGACGATCCGGCTCAGCAGGGCGGTCGGGCGGGCCTGTCCGCCATGCTTTCTTGACCGCCGTCTTTCTGGCGGTTTGGCGGAGAGCTCAGCAGGGCCCACGAGGGAAGTCAGATCTCGGATTGAAGAAGTCGGAAGTGATAGAAATAGCAAGTCTCTGAGTCGATTGAGGCTGTCAGGACCAGAGGATTGAAGGTTTGTCGCGGTAAAAATTTCCAGCGCGGTGTTTTTTTCCTGGCCCAAATTGGCCACAAAACTAGAAGTCTCTGAAAACACAGGGCTTTCTGACCGTCCGAGGGCTCATCCCCGGTGGCACGCTACTTGAACACCTATGCAGGGTCCAACAAAGCGAAACCGTTTTCCTAACTGTCTTTCATCCACCATTCTAAGGAGTTCATACTATGGGTCAACAGCAACTTCTCCTCATCATCCTCGGCGTCATCATCGTCGGAATCGCAATTGCCGTCGGTTTGAGCCTGTTCTCTGCTCAAAGCGTTCAGTCGAATCGTGACGCTATCATCAATGACATGAACAATCTTGCTGCTCAGGCGTATCAATACAAGGTTCGCCCCACGTCAATGGGCGGTGGTCAAGGCTTCTACGGTGGGTTCTCAATTCCATCAAAGATGTTGACGAATGAGAATGCAATATACGACTGCGGTGGCAACGTTGCAGCCAGCGCTGTCAGTTTCTCGTTCGTAGCGACGTCTGCTCAGAACCCAAGCAACACGGTTACGGTCACGATCGATGCAGAAGGAAGACTTTCTGGCTGGGTATACACAGGAGATTTCCAGTAATCGACCGTCCCCCCACAGGGCGCAGTATCACAAGACATCCCGCGACGGCGGGATGTCTTTTTTTTGCCCTTTCCGAACGGGCCAATCGATGTAATGCCTGTCCCACATCATTCCATAGCTTGACAGAAACAGCGAAATATTGTATACTCTGTACACGTTTGGACACCGAATTCTCAGTTTTCGGTTGATTTCTTGTTAAGGGGAACCTATGGCGGAATACAAGATTGAAGGCATGACCGTTAGCGGCAAGGGAGTTTCCGGCATGATCAGCGCTGAGACGCTGAAGGATGCCAAGCAAAAGGCATTGCAGATGTCGGTCGATAAGAAATTCAAGCTTACCGGTGTGTTCGAGCGTGTCAATTACTTGTACCGTGTCCAGAAGGGGACAGAAAAACCGCTCGACGGTGAGCAGAAGGCATTCACGAAGGGCGAAGTGAAGCAGGCCCTTGAAAAAATGGGTTACCGCGTCCTTTACGTGCGAAAGAAACTCTTCGGCAACAAGCAGCGCGCTGCGGTGACGACGGAAGTCATCGCCTTTGTGCGCATGAGCGCGGATCTGATGCGTCAGAAACTTCCGTTCAATGAGGTTCTTATTCTGTTGATGAACGATATTACTGACCCTGCGCTGCGTGATGCCGTAAAGGAAATTAACAGTGAACTGAAGCAGGGAAAGGACAGCGAAAAGGTCTTTACGAAACAGTCGGCCGTGTTCGGAAAGTTCACGGCGAACATGCTTGGCCTCGCGTCAAAGAGCGGCAACATGACCGAGATCTACGAAAGCACCGCAAAGTTTCTGGAACGGAACGCCACGTTCAAGAAAAATCTCAAGAGCGCGCTCATCATGCCTCTTGTGACATTGTTTGTTCTGTTCCTCGCTTGTCTTTTCTACGTCGCGTACATCTTCCCGGCAACCGCAGAGATGTTTGAGAAGTTCAAGATCGAGCTGCCACCGATGACGAAAGCGACTCTTAAATTCAGCCGCTGGTTGATGGCAAACATGATCCCTGTCTCCATCGTCCTCACCGCGCCCGTGGTGCTCTTCGTACGGTTCATATCAACGGAACGCGGCAAGTTCCTGATGGATAAGAACATCATCAAAGTGCCAGTGATTGGAGCGCTCCTTCATAAGACGGCAATCGAAATCTATTGCCGAGTGTTCTATGCATTGTACAGCGGTTCGGGCGAGAACATCGACGTCATTCGCATGTCGGCAGAAGCATGCGGCAACAAGTACATGGAACATCAGATCAAGACTATCGCCATCCCGATGATGTTGGAAAAAGGAAAGGGATTGGTGGAAGCGTTCAATGCAACCGGAGTTTTCACGGCGACAGCAATATCCCGTTTTAGCTCCGGTGCAGAAACCGGAACTGTGAAGAACACGGCGATGCAGCTCGCGGAATACTATGAGAAAGAAACGTCCTACAAGATGGCTTCCGCGATCGAAGCGATCCAGCTCTTTGTCACGATGATCATCATGTTCGTGTTGACAGCGCTGACGATCGTTTCTTCTGAGACTGCAACCCTCAAACCAAAGGCGCCGGGATCGATCATTACGTACGTCTTGTCGTACTTCGGGTTGAACTAAACAAATGCAGGCCTCCCACGGAACGGTGGTTGTGGGAGAAGGTGTGAGAATGAGGGTCTATCTATGCCAGAAATAGACATAACTGATAAAATCGGTTATACTCTCTTGAAGAAGGGGATCATCGACTTCGAGACGCTCGAGAAGTCGTTGAAGATGAAGGACTCCGATGAGAACAGGAAGAACAGGAAAAACCTCGGTCAGATTCTTGTAACGGATTTTGGTGCTGACCATGACGCTGTCTTTCGCGAAGTCGCGAACCTCTACGCCTTCCGCGAGATCTACGTAGCTGATGAAAAGGTGGACGAGGCCCGGGTTGCTTTTGTCAAGAAGCTTGTCGACGGATTAACTGACCAGCAGCGCGAGATGATGGTGCAGGCAAAAATGATGCCGTTCAAATACGATGAGCGTCAGTCTGACAAGCTCGTCATCATCGCGGCCGATCCGACCGATAGAAACCTCCCTGTCGTCGCACGCAGTTTCAACGTCAAGAAGTACGAGATTTGCTACGTTCGTCTGAAGGATCTCCAGGGTCTGATGGAGAAGATTGTACCGGCGCAGAACGAGTTCCTGAAGATGCTGCAGCAGGAAGAAGCGGTCCAGATCGGCGAGCAAATGGGCGACGATGGGGTGGACGAGCAGGCGCTCGAAGCCGAGATCAGCAAGAGCGCTCTGGTGAACCTGTTTGAGGGTGCCCTCGTTGAAGCCGTCCGGCGGGACGTGAGCGATATTCACATCGTCGCTGCCGAAGGGAACAAGACCAATTTCATGTTCCGCCTCGACGGTAACCTGCAAGTCTGGCATTGCCAGGAAAACACAATGCCTGAAGCGGTCCTCGCGGTCGTCAAGGACAGGACCCAAAACGTCGATCGGTTTGAGCGTGAGGCGTCGCAGGACGGTTTCATCCAGCGTACCATCGATGGCCACCAGCTTCGGTTCCGTGTTTCGATCATGCCGATCGTAACGACTGAGTTCAAAAGTAAATTCGAGAGCGTCGTCATCCGCGTGCTCGATGACCGCAAGGTTATTACAGATCTTGAGAAGCTCGGTCTGCAGGGGCCTGCACGTGGATTCTTCTACAAAGCTATTGCCAAGCCGCAGGGAATCATCATCCTGACAGGTCCTACAGGATCTGGAAAGTCGACTACGCTCATTGCTGCTCTCTATCAGGTTATCGATCCCACAGTCAACGTTCTAACAATTGAAGAACCGGTCGAGTACATCATCAAAGGGGCCCGACAGCTCAAAATCGGACCGAAGATGGGATTCGAGCAGTCGATCCGTGGTATTCTGCGCCACGACCCTGACATCGTGCTCGTCGGCGAGATGCGTGACAAGATCACAGCCGAGACAGCCATCAAGCTGGCGAACACGGGTCACCTTGTCTTCTCGACTCTGCACACAAACGACGCTCCTAGCGCAGTTGCCCGTCTGTATAAGATGGGGATTGAGCCCTTTATGATCGCCTATGCCATCAACATCGTTGTGGCACAGCGACTTATCCGCACACTTTGCAAGGTCTGCAAAGAGCCGGTCGACACGTCTGAAATGGAAGACCTTCTGAAATTCGGATTCTCCGAGGATGACTTAAAAACGCACGCGATTTACCGGGCCGTGGGGTGCGACAAATGCCGTGGAGGTTACAAAGGACGAGCCGCAATCCACGAGGCGCTCTACTTCACACATGAAATCAGGACGCTTATTTTAAATGCTGGCGACAGAGTGGACGAGGACGCCCTTCGTAACCAAGCGTCGAAAGACGGTATGTGGACGCTTCGACGCTCCGGTATGGAGCGAATGAAGGAAGGAACCACTACGCTCGAAGAGGTCGTCGCCTCCACGACCGAAGAATAGTTTCACATCACATTCTCAGCAGTTTCTGTCTCTTTGAGGCATCCTGGAGATCCAGGATGCCTTTTTGTTTCTTGGGGAGCTGCATAGACGTCAGGTCGCAGGCTGAGGCAGGAAATGTCCCCGTTGTCCCGTGTCACAGCAGATCTTACGGGAAGATTGTATCTATGGCTGCCTCCAGACTCCTGTCTCAGTTAGGGCGATGAGGCAGAGGACTCCATCACGAATTCGTGGCCAGGAGAAATGCGCGTTTTTTGCTCAGTTTTGCAGGTTCTGGTCTGAAGTGGTGAAGTCCCTACGGGGAAATGATATGGGGGAAGCTTTAGAAATTTCTCTTTAAGAGAGTTGCATTTTCGTTTGGAGTTTCTTATTATCACAGCAATAGGGGAACACCGCAAACGACCACTTTCCACTTTTTTGTTCGACCACAACCAACAGTCGAGCACATAGAATGACGACTCCTACTCCGAGCGCGGGTGCCGCCAAACCTCAGGCTCCGGAACAACAACAAGCAACGCTCACTCCCGATCCGCCATTTGTCGCAGACTCAAGGAAATTGCTTAAGGACCTTGCCGCTCAGCTTCCTGCCACCGTTACCGGGTTAGAGCGGCAAATGATGATAGGCGACATCGTTGGGAGGCTGGATGAGTCCGACAAGGGGAAGCTCAGATCCCTGATGAACTACTTCCTGATGCGGATGTTGAGCGTTAATGCATCCGACATCGACGGGGGGGGGTATGGGTCTCAGGGAAGCATCTGGTTTCGGGTTTTTGGGTCAAAAAAGCCTGACAAGACAATGGGGCAGTACACGCCCGACGAGATGAACTTCCTGATACAGAGTGTGTTGGGAGAGCGGCAGAGGGCGTTTCTGTATGAGAACCGGAATCTGGATTTCTCCTACATGCTGTATCTGGAGAATGGAGAATTCCGCCGATTCCGAGCGGATGCGTATTTTGATCTTGATCAGCTCGCACTCAACATGCGAGCCATCAACAACACGATCCGTCCTTACAAGACCCTGGAACTGCACTCCAATGTCACGCGCATGTTCAGTCTCGCGGGCACGAAGGAGGGATTGTGTCTTGTCACCGGTATCACCGGATCTGGCAAGAGCTCCACGCTGGATGCAATCATCGATGCCAACAACCACGCCGTCGACGCGCATATCGTGATCATTGCGTCGCCGATTGAATATGTTCACAAATCGGATCGCTGCATCATCCGTCACCGCGAGGTAGGAAGGGATGTCCTGGGCTTCAAAGATGGAGCAGTGCAGGCCCTTCGTCAGGATCCGGACATCATTATGATTGGTGAGTTGCGCGATCCTGAAACAATTCTCACTGCGCTCGAAATCACAGACTCCGGTCACAAGGTCTACTCGACGCTTCATACGGCGTCGTCGGTCGAGAGCATCGACAGAATCATCGGTGAGACTCCGCCGAATGAGCAGGAGCGCGTCCGAAATCGTCTTGCGGATACATTGCGATGTGTCATGTCGCAGAAGCTGATTCCGAGCCTCGACGGCAAGCGTGTGCTCGCCAAGGAGATCATGCTCGGGCTTCCCTCCGTCCGTGCTGCGATCAAGAACAACAATACGGGCGAAATTTATCAAATGATCTCCGAGGGTCTCGAGCAGGGAATGATCACGATGGAGCAGGATCTCAAGCGATTGTACCAGCAGAAAAAGATCTCTCTTGAGAATGCTCTGAACTACGCGAACAACAAGCGCCGGATTCAGCAGCTTCTCCAGGTGAATCCAGCGGAGTCGTAAGCGACAAGGGTTCAGCAGAGTTCACCACAACGGACCATTAACAACTAGGGACAAAGGTCGAAATGCCATACCAGCCTGGTCAGGGCAAAACTGCAGTTGCGTTATTCGTCGACGGCCTGGAGCTCAAGTTCGTCCAGTTGTCGTTGAAAAAGGGGAAGGTGACGCTGCGGGATTACAAGACGGTCGCGTTGATACAGAAGTTTGAAGAGAAACCCGGGGGTGGCGCAGAGGAAGCGGTTGAAGCGCAAGATATGTCGGCCGAGTCGTTCGGCGAGTCAGCGGCTCCCGCTGAGATGACGGAGCAGGAGGGGCAAAACAACGCATCGGTTCTCCTCAGCATTCTGACAGATCTTCCCTCGTCGAAATATACACTCTCCTACGGACTGAGCGAGCCCGCTGTCACATACCAAGAATTTGAAAGCGATTCCGGCCTCAAAGGCACGAAGCTTAGGAAGCATATCGCCCAGGAACTCTCGACGATGCGTTCTTCAGCGCCGGCGCTTGATGCACTAGATTTCATCCCTACGGCCCAGGGAGGGATTCTGAGCGTTGTCCGGGAAGACGGCATGCATATCTATGATCTCCTCCGGGAGATCAAGCCGTTTATCGGAAACAACCTCCCCAAAATCAATCTTATCGACAGTGCCGACACGGCCCTCATCGGTCTCGTCAGGAGCTCCTACGAGGTTCAAGAAGAGGACGTCTCCGTGCTGGTATACGTTGGCAACGACTTCAGCCGGCTGATCTTCATGCAGGGGAAGAACTATCTGCACTTCGCGCCGATTATCAGCGAAGGATACGGCTCGTCGAACATCGAGAACACGATCTACAGCCGTATCCTCCTTGAGCAAGACAACATCGCGCTCACCCGGATCGACCGGATCATCCTCTGCGGTGAGAGTCACAAGGTGAATCTCCGTGAATCGCTCGCTCCGCAGTTCACGAGCGCGACGGTGGAGTACCTTCAGGTGCCCGACCTTGACCTGAGCGTCTACGAGGGTATGGTGGGGGAAGCTGTCTCCGAGTATGCAATCCCGATCGCCACGGCGTGGCGCGCACTGATGCCCAAGAGGTCGGGATTCTATCCGCTCAACCTTTGCCCGGACATGATCATGGAGGGGCAGAAGGCCTTCAAGCTTGCGTGGCATGGATGGATCATCGCACTCGGGATCATCGGCTCCATCGTTTTCTTCATCACATCGATCCAGAGCCGGAGCGCTGAGATCAAGCGTCAGAAGGATGTGCTCGTGCGGAAGAAGGGTGAGCTTGCCGATCTGGAGAGACTCCGGGCGCGGCGCGCTGAGCTCACGGCCGATATCGATCGGTATTCCAAAGCTGCCACGTTGTACGATTCCATCGCGCCGGGGAGCGACCGGTGGAGCCGCGTGCTTCACTATGTCGCGAACAGCGTTGAAGATCTGAACTCGCTCTGGATTTTCAGATTGAGTCGCGATGACCCGAGCGGAGGGCTTTCCATCGGCGGGAGATCGATCTACCGAACCCGCATTTCGCGTCTTGCGAGTCTCTTCGAGCGTGCGACGTTGAAGGAGGTTCGGACGACCGCGATTCGGAACAAGGTTGTCTATGAGTTCGACCTCATTGTCGAGCAGATTGACAAGAGTGATGTCGTGTCCCCAACAAGAAAACGGTAAGACACTATGTCCTTCAAGCTACGTAACACCATCGTTCTTGCCGCGGTGTTTCTCCTGATCACAGGCGGCGGCCTGTTCTACTGGCTCTACATGCAACCGAAGCAGCTGAAGGTGACGGTAGCTGAAATCCAGAAAATCGAGAAAGAGCTCGTCGATTTTCCTCAGACCGTCAGCCAGGTGGAGGATCTCACGAACAGACTCGCGGACACAAAGCGGCGCTATGATTCGCGCAGCAAGGAAATCCCACCCTTCGATATCACGTCGCAGACCTATGCCTATATGAGCAAGGGGATCGACGAGGCGGGGTTTTCCAACGATAATGAGTTCGTCCGGTTCAACATGATCTATGACGGGTCAAAGAACTTCGGCGCCTACGGGTACAATATCTACAGACTGACGGACGGGCAGGCAGCCTTTGAGAACCTGTACAAATTCATCTTCTACCTGGAAAACGGAAGCCGCCTTTACAAAGTCGCCTGGATCACTCTCAACAGCGAGGAGGATGTCAACGTCGAAACCAAGGATACCCGCAAGTATCTGACGTTTTCAATGGAGCTGCACGCCTACTTCACGGGGATCAAGGAACTCAATACCTCGCTGGCGGCGAAATCTCTGACGTTCGCCCAGTCACCGTTCGACCCGTTTGACCCGATTATCCTCGGAAAGATCTCAGGGGATGCGCCGGCGGGTGAAATGGATCCCAAAGACATGGATCTCAAGGCGATCCTCCCCGGGAAGGCGTTCGTGATGTACCAAGGCGAGCTGACAGTGCTGCACCTTGGTGACAAGGTGTGGAGAGGATTTGTGAGCAGGATCAGCCCTAAGGAAGGGAAAGTCGAGTTCACCCTCAACGAAGGCGGCATCGTGAGAAAAGTCGCGAAAACAATGGTTTTTGGAAAAATGAAAGGTAAATGAGGGAGTCATGAAAAAACGATTAACGATACTCACGACGTGCTGTTTGCTCCTTCTCGCAAATGCCCTTCAAGCCCAAAGCCGGGAAGAGCAAAAGATCAAGCGCGCTGCTGCACAGGGGAAGACGTCTTTCACCCAGGAAGAAACTGTGTCCTTCAACGCCGATCTCCCGTACAAGAAGGCCATCGAGTCGTTGAGCGTCCTGAGCAAGAAGTTCCTGAAGAAGCCGATCATCGACCCGTCCCCGCTGACGACGCCGATCGGCGTCGAAATCCAACCAATGTACTGGAAGGACGCGCTCGAGCTCATCCTCCGGACGAACAACCTGTGGTACGCCGAGAAAGACGATTTCATCCAAGTAGCTCAGATTGCTGCGCTCGCTGCGGGCGGTGAATCGACTCCAGCGGGGGCTGTCGCGGCCGTCGATTCTGGGGCAATCATCTCGCAAGTGCCAGAGGTCATAATCTCTGCAATCTTCCTGGAAATCAATACTTCCAAGTTGCGGGAGAGCGGTCTCAATTTCAATATTTTTCGGGGTCACGACTTGAATCTCGGGGTTGAGTTCACAGGGGCCGATCGAGTGAGCAACAATGTATTCGGCGTTACTGTTGCTCCGTCGTCGAACAAGCTTACAGTCAATATCGATGCTGCGCTCAGAATTTTCGAGAGCGAGCAGGTAGGCGAAATCCTCGCGCGACCGCAGACGGTTGTTCGCTCAGGATCCACAGGCCGAATCCAGATAGGTACAGATTTCTCTATCAAACAAAGAGATTTTCAAGGCAACATCATTGATGTATTCCAGCCCTCGGGAACGATCCTCCAGGTTTCGGCGAAAGTGTACAAATACGGGGCGACCAATTTCATCGATCTTGGTTTCCACGCAGAGAAAAGCAGTGTTACTCCTGGTTCGGTGACTACCATTAAGAACATCACGACGGCCGATGGGAGAAAGCTCGTCCTCGACGGTGAAGAATCGTATGTGGGCGGCTTGTATTCGAATGAGGAGGACGTATCGCGAGAAGGCATCCCAGTGCTGAAGGACTTGCCCTGGTGGGTTTTCGGATTGCGTTATGTCTTCGGGTATGACAAAGTTTCGGTCATCCGGAAGGAACTCATCATTCTCTTCAAGGCAGAGCTCGTTCCGTCAATCGACCATCGTCTGCAGGAGATGGCGAAAGATCGAAACGTCACGCAGGAGAAGCTGAAAGAAAGTCGTGAAGACATGGAGAAAAGAACGAAGAAACAACAGTGACTAATCTCTTTGAACGGTACCAACTCAAAGTATCTGGGGAGTTCGTTATGAACGTCCGTACGCTATTGTTGTGGGGGATCCTCGGGCTTCTGTTGTTCCAGCCGGCATGTCAGAATCCGACGGAGCCCGAAGGGGAGGTCTCAACCTTAACCACGTATGTTCGGGGCACGGTGCTGCGGAACGACAATCTTGCGCCGGTCGCGAGTGCAATTGTCTACGACCTCGGTGGTTTGATCAGGGATACGTCGAAGACTGACGGTTCATTCAAGCTTACCTATCAACTCGCTTCGCAGACGAAAACTCGCATCGTGGCGACGCGGTCCGGTTTCGGAAACGACACCGCTTCCGTGACGCTCAATCCCGGAGTTGATACGACGATCGCGT
>Ga0315277_10010851_pt1 | contig 11518 bp, 14 predicted proteins | sample YL17G05_15_MG_FD_203695 | JGI IMG/M metagenome (GOLD analysis project Ga0315277, IMG submission 203695) | Sediment microbial communities from Yellowstone Lake, YNP, Wyoming, USA - YL17G05_15 | ecosystem: Environmental > Aquatic > Freshwater > Lake > Sediment | place: USA: Wyoming | collected...
ACCCCTCTGCATGCCTGCTGCGAAGATGCTAAAACTCCATGCATGTGCCAAACTGTTTACACCTGTCTTTCAGGAAGCACTAAATGCAGCTCTCGCACCGAGTATTCCCCAAGTTGCAACTCCTGCGGTACGACTCAGTGTTGCTACGGAGGATACTGCCAGTCTGGAACAGCTTGCCGCGATTAAAATTCTGAAATACTCCGGGATGGTATAAGTTTTTATAGAAGTTATTCCTCTTTTTATCCATGGCGAGAGCCCAGGGATCGCTTGAGTATCTAATTCTGATAGCGGTTGCCTTGGCGGTGATATCCGTGGTGACCATGATCGCCGTTGGCAATATCGGCTCGCAACAGGGAAAGTATTCATTCACCAACTGTCAGAACGCGGCCGCAAATTGCAAAGCCGCCCTTGCAGCCAACTACAACGACCAATGCAGCTACTGCGACACGGAGTGCACTAAATCCGGCATGGACATATCCCCCGGGGCCTGGACCTGCTGCAAGCTGGGGATACCGGAAGGCATTTACGAAGGCTCGACCGGAAGCGAATGCCAAGGGTGCCTAGACGATAGAGACTGCGCTAGACATGACGTCTGCAACCCAATTACAAAACAGTGCGTAACTCCCGCCTGTTGGACAGATAACGATTGCCAAGACCCTAATCCAGCTACGACCGGTGATGGTGCATGTGTGAGCCGTTTGTGTGTTAATCCGACGGCCTATAACGCCTATTGTGCCACGAAGAACGAGCCTGCTGGCACCGTTTGTCAGACAACGACCGGCGCCTGGACCTGCTTGGATATCGATACTGCCCAACAAACCACCACGACCACGAAATGCGACGGCTTCGGCAGCTGCAATGTTGCCGGCAGTAAGACCACCACCAAGGACTGCCAACTGGCAACACAGGTCGATGCGTGCACCAGTCCAATACCGGGCTATGAGGGCCAGTATGGCTATAATTTGCAGAGAAACACCACAACGTATACCTGTAATCCCGCCACATTAGACCAATCAACCGGTGGCTGCGGAGCTAATAGTCCAGTTATTGAAGACCATAGTTGCGAATATTGGTATTGCCTCTGTTCCATTTGTGAATACAAAATCCATACATGTCAGGTCCCGACACCAACCATGGGATGTAATCTGCGTGGTAGTACTTGTATGGATTGTACCTCTAAATGCGGCGTTGAAATCTGCCTGACTAGCGCCCTCTGCTCTTACGGCTCCTGTAACTATTGCCGCTAATCCAATCACATATTTGCTTTAAATACAAGTGGGCATAAAATAAAATAAGCTATTTTTGGTGTAATTATGGATGTTCTACCAGGAGACCATGTGGGAGCTATAGAAGAATACATGCCGTCAGCAGGCACGTTCTCTTCGGACGAGGGGGTATATTCGTCTAATACTGGGAAGCTGGAGCTGGACGCCAAGACGCATTCGGCGAGGGTCAAGAACAAGACCAGGGTGCCTAAGCTCCAGGGCGTTGGCTCTGTCACTGTCGGCGTTATAGCGGAGGCTTCGGACTCCGTTGCTATTGTCGATTTGGCGCAGATAGATTATGACAACATATCTCTCGTCCCTAACGGCGTCTCGGCTGTACTGCACGTCTCGAACATAAGGCGTGACTATGTGAAAGACCTGAGGGATGAATTGAGGATTGGCGATATAATCAGAGCCAGGATAATAGAGTCCAACGAGCACACGACCAAACTGACAATCGACGGGAAAGACTTGGGGGTCATAAAGGCGTTCTGCATCCGCTGCAGGCAACCTTTAAGAAGCTCTGGCGCTAAACTAATCTGCGACAGATGCGGAGATGTCGAGAGCAGGAAGATAGCGCAAGACTATGGTTCTGGCAATCTGAGGTGAATTTATGCAGCTTGAGGTCAAAAGCGAGAAGAAAAACGAAATGCAGTTCGTCTTGAAGGGAGAGGACCACACTTTCTCCAGACTATTGGTCGACGAGCTATTGAGGGACGAGGACGTGGAGATAGCGCAATACGATATAGCCCATCCGCTCACTGGAGAGCCCGCGTTCTATCTCAGGACCAAGAAAGAGGCCCCGAGAGACGCGCTGAAGAAGGCGGTAAAGAGCATTAAAAAGCACATAAAGGACTTGAAATGAAAGACGAGATCCGAGTTCTTGGCATAGACGACGGCTACTTCTTAAAGCATGGGGACAAAAAAGTTCTGGTCGTGGGAGCGGTTCTTCGGGGTAACCATGGCCTGGAAGGGGTTCTTTCCTGCTATATCGATAAAGACGGGACTGACTCGACAAAGAGGCTGATATCATTGGTAAATAGCTCGAAGCACAAGAACCAGCTCAGATACATGATGACCAACGGCACGACCCTCGGCGGCTTCAACCTCCTGGACATCAGCGAGCTGTATCGAAAGACAAGAGTGCCGGTCCTTGCTGTCCTCAGGAAAAAGCCCGATCAGCAAAAAGTCGAAAGAGCGCTGAGCCACTTCCCGGACAAGAGAAAGAGGCTGGAGAGGATAAGTAAGGCGGGGCGGATATATAGTTATAGGCGTTTATACTTTCAGATGGCCGGCTTGACGGAACGCGAGGCAAGAGAGCTGATAGAAAAGACAACCAAGGGAAGCAATATTCCAGAGCCGGTTCGGATAGCGCATCTGATAGCATCCGGTGTCACCTATGGAGAATCAACCAAAAGGGCGTAAGATAAACCTAATGAAAAGGGTTAAGAGACTACTGGACTACGAGAAGTTCAGCGCCAGCCAGGAGATAAAGGACTGGGCCGTCTCTTTCATAGTGGCCGCTGTCGTCTATTTCATAATACTCCCCGCGATACTCGGGACGACTTCCCCCGGGGTCGTGGTTGCCTCGTGCTCAGAAAAAGGCCATCTGAACATAGGGGATATACTCATAGTCCAGGGAACAAGCATAAAAGACATCAATGCGCCCGAGGTCGTGGTTGATAGGTACGAGGGCTTCACCCCCGTGCTCGACGAAAACGGCGAAGTCACAGAAATCATAATCAGTGGTAAGCAGGTCTCGCTGAACAGATCGAACGACATAATAGTTTATAGCGCCTATCCGACCGGCGTCCAGATAATACACCGCGTCTTCGTCAAGATCAAGACCAGCGACGGTTATCTATTGCTGACGAAAGGGGATGCGAATACGGCGCTGGACCAGATGACCCAGACCGGCGAGAGCTGCATAGATGAGAATATCGGCTGCATCTCGACCCCGGTCACGCAGAGGATGCTGGTCGGGAAGAAGATACTGATACCCATCCCGCTGCTGGGGCATGTGAAGCTGTTCTTCTGCGACCTGACTCTGGGCAAGCTCTGTGACGGACACTCAAACCTCGGGACAGACTATAAGTACACGTTGAGTTGCTAGTAATCTTTTTATACTTATCATCCCTCCTTTTATCTATGGCGAGAGCCCAGGGGTCGCTTGAGTATCTGATTATAATCTCGGTTGTGTTAGCAGTCTCAGCAATAGTGGTTTCTTATATGGCGGGCATGCTGGGCGGACAAAAATCAGCAGTTAGTGTGACTGGCTGCAAACAGGCCGCTTCTGACTGCAAAGCCTCAAAACTCCTTTCTTCAACCGACCCATGCTTATCCTGCGATTCTGCCTGCAAGGACTCGACTGGAGCCGAGATTTTTGACGGCGCGACCTACTGCTGCAACCATGGTCGACCCGACATGATATTTGAGGACTCTTTCGGTTGTTATGGATGTAGCGATACCCACCTCTGCCCAACTGGATTGAACTGCATCAATCACGACTGCCTGGAATGTACGCCAGCCACTGAAAGCCAGTATTGTTCGGCCCCGACACCGTACTGTGTGAACAGCCAGTGCGCTGAATGCAAGGATAATACTAATTGTGCTTCAGGTTATATCTGCTCTAGGGGGGCGTGTATTGAAAGCTGCGGGGGCACCAAATGCCAAACCGGCCAATTGTGCTGTTCAGGAGTATGTACCAATCCATGCATTGATGGCAGTACCTGCGTAGTAAATGGAGATGCGGCATGTGTGTTGTCAAAAACTTGCGCAAACCCAAATACCTGCGATCGTTCCTGTAACGTCGTCTATAAGCCGTTGGATACCGTTTGTAAGACTGAAGACACGGCGACTCTAAGCTGCGGAGGGACTTCCGTTAGTTGCCCAAGTTGTACGGGTGGCCAGGTTTATCCAAGCCAGTGTTATGACCAGTTGAGTTATAAATGTAACTCAGCCAACTCCTGCCAAGCCGATGGAACCACCTCTGGCAGTGGGACATGTACCGTCAATTGCCCGTCTAGCGGGGATCCCTGCTCATGGTGCGCCAAGAGCTCCACTACAAGTTGCGTAAATACCCCAGTCTCGACTGCTTCCGGCTATTTCTGCCCCCAGGTTACCTCCGGGTGCACACCCTGGTCTCTATCGAGCGGCGGTGTTGGATGCAGGATAGTGACTCAATTGTTCTTTGATGATTTTGATAATAATCTAGTCAATTGGCAGGGGAACATAGATCCAACCGGTTGGCATATGAACAACACCTGGACCGGGGGAGGTTCTAACCCACTAACGACTGCTTATATTCAGAATTACAGCGTTCTCAGTATAGACCGTCATCAGGATACAACCGGCTATAAAAACATTAACATATCAGTCAAACTCTGGAATCTTTTATCCGACTATCTCCCGCCTGGAGAAAGTATGTATCTGCAATGGTCACTTGACGGTGGAAGCACCTGGAGCACGCGCACAAATATTCCCAAAACTCTTTCGACTGGTCAGGCTTATACGTTCCTCATGCCGTCTGGGGCAGACAATAACCCCAGCTTTGTTTTCAGGATAGTGTGCTACAACTGGCACAAGCCTTCTCTTTCAAATGAGAAATGTGCCGCAGACAAGTTATACATAAAAGGAACGACTTGGTGAACCGCTCGGCTTAACTTTTTATATCCCTCATCCCTATCCCTAATCATGTCCCGAGCGCAGGGCTCCTTAGAGTATTTGATTATAATAGCGGCAGTTTTGGCTATCGCGGCAACAACCGTCCTTTTTCTTTCCGGAGTGCTTAAAGGGCAGACCCCCCCGATTTCAATAGCCTTATGTAAACAAACATCAGAAACATGCGAACTTTCGAAGCTATCAAGCCCCAATGACCCATGCGATATTTGTGTACCCAACTGCGTTAATACCTCGGCAGTGAATCCCTGTTCAACTCCGGAGGCGGCCAAAGGCGTTTCCAAAGGCGCCATAAACTGCTGCAAAAAGGGCGAATCAGGCCGAATCTCCTCGGGTTCCACCGGATGCGGCACCGTGCTCCATATGGTAACCGGCTTTAATGATTTTGATGTGCCGGCCGACTGGGAGGCTGTCAAACCAAGCGCTTTTTGCTCAACTTATCCGATTGGTAAAACCTCTTATCAAGATTCTGCCGGTGAATTCCATAGCTTTGTCTGCAGTTTTAGCACCCCATACTCCCCGAATGATTTTGATATATGTCCAGGGCTGCATATATGGATTGTGGCCCAGACCGCATTTGACATCAACGGCTAGCCCATTAGGAAAAATTTTAGACCCAGTCACTGGAAGAAACTGCCTATAATCCCACCTTTTTTTATATAAGGAGACGCATAACTATACTGAGGCAGCGTAGGTGATTTTGATGTTCGAGATTGTGTTCGATAACGCGAAGATTTTCAAGGACTGCGTCGACGCGCTAGTCACATTAATCGACGAGGGAGAGTTCCAGATAACCAAAGAGGGGCTGAAGCTGAGGGCTATGGACCCCTCGCAGATAGCCATGGTCGATTTCAACTATCCGAAGAGCGCGCTGGAGAAGTACGAAGTGCCCAGCGAGACCAAGATTGGCTTGAATCTAGACGATTTATCGAAAGTCACGAGCCGCGTTAGAGCGGGCGAGAAGCTGATTCTTAAGCTAGACAAGACAGGCTCACGGCTAGAATTGGTGTTCAAGGGCAAGACAACTAGGCGCTTCAACCTGCCGCTGCTCGATGTGTCTGGAATGACCCCGAAGCAGCCCAAGATAGAGTTCGACGCAAAAATCAAGATAAACGGCTTCACACTCAAGGAAGGCCTGAAAGACGCCTCGCTGATATCATCCCATGTAGTCCTGAAAGCCGATAAGAACGGATTCGAGATATCCGCCCATGGAGACAAAGGCGAAGTCCTGATCGAGGCGAAGAAAGAAGACGACGTCCTTCTGGAGCACACAGTCAACGCCGAATCTAGTTCCATGTATCCGTTAGAGTACCTGAACGACTTGCTCAGGACAACGGATAACGAGGCCGTAGTCTCGCTTGACATGAAAACGGACAATCCGCTGAGGATAGAATACCCGATAGGCCAAGCGACTGTCGTCTATTACCTCGCTCCAAGGATAGAGAGCACCTAACCGAGAACAAGGAAGATTGCGCCCAGGACCATGAGCAGGATGCCTATCCCCGCAGTTAGGCTAACGGTTTCTCCAAGGAATATTATTGCCAGTATCACCGCGAAGACAACGCTCATCCTGTCGATGGGGGCCACCTGCGTTACATTGCCCAGCTTCAGCGCCATGAAATAGAACAGCCACGATAAAGCGCCTGCTATCCCGCTGAGTATTATCCAGTTCATCGCCGTGTTGTTAGAGAATATGGTCGTTATCTCCCCGGTCTTGCCTAACAGCACTACCACTCCTATAAGAAACAGGGCCATTATCACCGCGCGTATGGCTGTCGCAGTGTTAGTGTCCACTCCCTCAAGGCCAAGTTTTCCGAAGATTGCGACCAGGGCAGCCATTACAGCAGACAACAGCGCGAAAACCAGCCAGAGGTACTCCATGACCATATTAACCAATTTTCTTTAATAATGTTTTCCCTTAGCCTTAACCGGCTTTGCTAAAGAACCCAGTTTATAGCCCGACTTCTTGAGCAACTTTCAGACTTTATGAGCAGATGAGACTATTTTAGCAAAGCCCGCGTAACCTATTCTTTTTTAAACCCTATTTCTTTAACTATTCTCATGGTCCAGCCTAAGTTGATTGGGGCAGCCATTGTAATAGGGTTATTGATAGTTGTGGGTACTACCTTCTACTATTACGCAGAGGGATGGTCCTGGATAGACTCGCTCTTCTTTTCTGTTTCATATATCACCACAGCAGGGCATGCCACGATGGCGCCATTAACAGACGTTGGAAAGCTCTTCACTTCGGCCTATCTTCTGATTGGCGTATCTCTAGGTCTTTACATACTCATAGACATATTCGGCGGCTATACTAGCGGCGCACTGACAAGAATAGGCGAAAAGGTCTCAGGGCGCAAAGCCAGCAAAAAATGAGCAGTAAACTTAATTAAGAATAAGGTGTAAAATCTTCTCAGTGTTCTTATGAGATTAGCCTGGGCTGTATTCATAACTTTCTTCGTGATGGGCATTTTGCTCTGGGGAATATTCTGGGCAGTGGCATGGCTGCTAGGGATAACTGGTTCTGCTCTGGTTTATGGAGTGTTCCTATTTATCGGCTTCATGGTCTTTATCCAATGGCTGATAGGGCCAGCGATAGTCAAAGCAACCACAGGAGCCAAGGAATGCAAGGACCAGAAGATATTGTCTATGGTCTATGAGATAGCGGATAAAGCCAGAATTCCAAGGCCCAAAGTCTATCTGGTCAATAACCCGACGCCCAACGCCTTCGCCTTCGGCAGGACACAAGCTAGTTCTAATATAGCCTTACACACAGGCTTGTTAGAGAAACTGAGCCAAGATGAAGTAAAAGCGGTTATAGCACATGAGATAGGCCATATCAAGCACAGAGATATGATAGTCATTACGCTCGCTTCTGCCCTGCCCGCCATACTCTACTACATCATCTACTTTGGTGTCATAGCCGCTTCTTCGCGCAACAGAGAAGGTGGTGTTAACTATCTTGGCGCATGGCTAGGGGGGATGGTGGCCCAGTTCTTTGCTACCATCTTAGTCCTTTACCTGTCGAGAGTGAGAGAGTACTACGCCGATTCCTTTTCCGGCCATGTAACAAAGAAGCCGAAAGACCTTGCCAGCGCCTTAGGTAAGATAAGCTATACTCTCACCCAGGTCAGACAGCCAAGTCCTACCGCCATGCGCTCTTTCTACATAGCGGATGAGGTGAGCTCAAAATATTCCAGCCAAATGGAAAAAGAGAAAGGGAGAGCCTGGATGGAGATGTTCATGACCCATCCCTTGACCTACAAGAGAATAAAGGCATTAGAGAGAATCAGCTCGTCTTAAGAATGTTGCCCCTGCCCTTCTTTAATTTCTTTATCAGACCCCTTTCTTCCAAATCCGCCACTATGAGACTGACTTTTGCTTCGGACCATGGCAACTTTTTCCTGAGCTCCTTTTGAGTGAGTCTATGCTCCCTCTGGATTATCTCAAGAACCTGTGCCGCCTCTTTTGGCAATCTCTTCGGTTTTTCTGGTGCAGGCTCTTCTCCCAATTTCTCTTTTCTTCCAATCACAAGTTTCGAAGCAATAAAGAGAATCACTGCGGCCATGATTATTGATAAAAATACGATATTCAGCCAGTTATCCTGTGGGGCGTAAAGGTACTGTTCCTCCAGGTTCGGGTCAGTTTCGTTGAACAATGGCTCGCCCAGGTCTATCGCAGGAAACATTATGAGGTCAAGCAGGTACCTCCCATCAGTTTCTATTGTTATGCTCTCTTCCGTCTCCAAGGCAAGGCTGTTGTTCTCGTAGTATCTAGCCACTATCTCGTAATCGCCTATGGGCAGTTCAAACGAATAGTTCCCATCCCTAGAGACCAGTTGCTGAGCGGGAGTAGAGTTGACATACACTATGATGTCTCCCAACGGCTCGAGCGTAGACCAGTCGTAGATAGTCCCATATACGGTCGCGGCTAAAGAAATCGACAGCATGAACACCAGACAAATCAACGTTTTTGCAAGCATGGTTCTATTTTTGAGTATGGGTCAATATAAAGTTTTGCTTGAAAAAATAAGGCAGGATAAAGCTTTATTTGGCAAAAGGAGCGTTTATAGAGCCTTAAAACCGCTTTAAAGAAAGTATATTTAAATATAATAAACATCAGAACTCTCTCGGTGATTGGATGAAATTAGGAAGCACGTTAATCGCAGCAATCATGGTATTCTCTATCGTTCCTGTTGCTGCACTCGCCCAATCCAATGGAAATGGAAAGCCGGAATGGGCCGGGACCTATGAAGACCAAAAAGAGCAGTTTGAACAGGCCCGCGAGCAGTTTAAGAACAAAAATATGGACGAGAAACAGTTCACATCCCAAGTCCAGAAATACGTTGGTAAAAGTCTTGACAAGATGAATGACCTTGCACAAAAACTCAGAGACCGAGTCAGAGACACAGAGTTCGATTTATTCTTGAATCAGACCAGACAACGTCTAATGAACGCGACCAACAAGTCAGAAGTTCTGGATATAGCCAAGGACATGAAGAACGACTGGAAGGACTTCAAGATAAGGGCCAAGCAGAAGATAAACGAGAACGCCTCCGATAAGATTAACGGGATAATCCTGAACGCTAATGGTCTGGCGAGAAAGATCAACTCGACGATACAGCAGCTAGACGCCCGAGGAATCAACACCACCAATCTTAAGGCCGAGTTCGCGCAGTTCGATATCCAGATACACATAGCGTACGGCAACTGGACCCTGGCCCATAACATGCTAAAAAATTACTCCAATGCAACGGACAAGGAGGCAGCCATGGACCAGATGCATGTATACCTCCGCAACGCGCAACAGGCGCTGAAACAGGCTCACCAAATCCTGAAAGACATGGCGAGAGAGATCAAAGGCCTGATTGGTAAGCCGATAGCCCATGAGAACGAAACAGACACGGCATCTCCGCATCTGGCATTTATCACCCCAACCATTAATCAGAACGTCTCGGGAGTGATAACTGTTAACGTATCTGCTTCAGACAAAGCCAACGTAAGCTCGGTCGCCTTCAAAGTTGGAACAAACGGGACCTGGTATAACCTGATTCTATACGCCGGGACGATAGTCGACGGGAAGTGGTACGCATCGTGGGACACAAATTCAACAAGCGACGGAACTGTGGCTCTCTTCGTAACGGCAAAGGACTACTTCAACAACTCGCGCGAAATCAGCATTAGCGTGAACGTCAACAACTCAGTTCCAACCGAGACGGATACGAACACACCGAACATATCGATAATAACCCCACAACTGAACCAGAACGTCTCCGGTACCATCGACGTCAACGTATCGGCGTCCGACGCCAGCAACGTCAGCTCCGTGACCTTCAAGGTAGGAACCAACGGAACGCTCTTGAACCTGTCCCTTTATGCGGGCAATGCGAGCGATGGACGATGGTATGCCTCATGGGACACGAATACGACACAGGACGGAACCGCTGTCCTGTTCGTAACCGCCAGAGACTACTACAACAATTCGAAAGAGATCAACTTGGCAGTATACGTGAACAACACCGGCTAGGTGGGAGCATGAGACTGACCTATCTGGCAGTGGTCGCTTTGGTCGCCGTAGCAGTCGCCTTGCTGGCCTATTCTACGTTCTCCCAGCATGAAGCCTACTCCGACAAAGAGATAACCGATCTGAGCAATGATATAGATTCAGTAGATAGCATGCTGGGGCAGTTCGACACGCTCGACAACATGGACCTCTCGGAAGTGAACGACTCGCTCTTTAACCCCTAATTATTTTTCTTCAGCCTTTATCTGTTTTACGACCCGTTTATCTTTTGGGGTATACTTTCTCTCGATTATGGCCACGCCTATTGTCGCAATCACCATAGTCGTTATTATGACCGTAAACACTATATCCGCAAAATTCTCAGTTCCAGGCACTTTCATGGAGATAGGCAGATAGGCCAGAACCGCGGCAGTCAGGCCCTTAGGGAACAGCATCCATATGGTCTTCTTCTCCAACTCGCTGAACTTGCCCTTATAGACGGTAATCCACATGGCCCCGTACCTGACGAAGAGAGAGGCCACCGCAAGCAGCACGCCTATCGCTATCAGATTCACATTTTGGATTGTGACCACGAGCCCGAGATAGACGAAGAAGAACGTTGTCATGAAAAAGGTAATCAATGAATGGAAGCCCTTTGTGGTCTGATCTATCTCATAAGCCATGTTCTCGAATTTTATCATGCCATAAATTTTTCTTCCGTTGGCAAGCACAACTCCGAAGAGCAGGCAAGCCATCGCTCCGTTCCCTCCCAGCGCCTCTGTCCCGGAATAGAGGAGGAAAAGCATAGCCAAGGTGACCACATAGGAGAAATCGAAGTTGACCAATTTCCTCATCGCAGGCAGCCATAGAATGCCCGCAAATATGCCCGCCATCGCACCTATCGAGAAGCCGCCGGCGAGGAACTGCAGAGCCCCCGCAGCACCCACCCCGCTCATCGCAGTGTTTATGGCTGCTATCGCTATTACTATCGAGAAAACATCAGTTAGCGAGGTCTCTAAATCTATTATCGTCTTGGTCTCGTCTCCTATCCCCTTGAGCTTCGTCACTATGGT
>Ga0315277_10010854_pt1 | contig 11516 bp, 7 predicted proteins | sample YL17G05_15_MG_FD_203695 | JGI IMG/M metagenome (GOLD analysis project Ga0315277, IMG submission 203695) | Sediment microbial communities from Yellowstone Lake, YNP, Wyoming, USA - YL17G05_15 | ecosystem: Environmental > Aquatic > Freshwater > Lake > Sediment | place: USA: Wyoming | collected...
GATGTTCATTAAAAACAATAGAACAAGTATGACGCTGATTATGATTGATTTTCACGGGTTTTAATCTGTGAAAATCCGTTTTTTCCGTGTGATCAGTGTTCTATTTTCTGTTTTGCGTAACATCAGTGAATAATTCAACGCGACTCACTCGGTCATGGAATAGGAACCTCCCTGGATATTGTGAAACCGAGCTCACCATTATGATTCGATCCTTAGTTTCGTTCAGGATAAACTACGGTCATGGTGAGCGTAGTCGAACCATGACCGTGCGATTTGATCTTACGTCAGCCCCAACCCGTCATCCCGTCCCGCCGTCATCCAGCGTAGCCGAAGGAGACAGCGGGATGTTCGGGATCTCGCTCTTAAGGCTTGTCAGAAATAAAAACAGAAACATCCACATGCGTCCCTTCGGGACTCCCGCCTTCGTTTCACTATGGCGGGTAAACAAATGACCAATTACTAATGACACTCTTTTTTTCAAAGTACAAAGAACAAAGTACAAGATGCTATGAGCAATGAGCGGTGAATAGAGAATGGTGATTAGTATACCGGTAATTGTCTGAACCACTGATAAGATTGATAAAATGATGGTTATGATGGTTTCCCAGTATCTCCTAATGACAAATGACATATGACAATTGACGCTTTTCATACAAAGTACAAACAACAAAGAACCAAGAACTAATGACCCGCCAAAGATCCCGCGGGCAAGCCCGCCTGCGCTCCAAAAGAAGGAGCTTCGGCGGGCAGGCGAGACTTCCCGATTCCATTTTACTCTGGTTCCCAAAGTCCCTTTGGGAACCCACTTGAATCTGCGTAGTAGGTTTCCAAGCGGGAGCTTGGGAACCAGGGGCAGGTATGGTAAAATTATCGATGTGCAAGTCTCCCAAATCTTACTGCGGGGCCGACGAGACTCGAACTCGCGACCTCCTGCGTGACAGGCAGGCGTTCTAACCAAACTGAACTACGACCCCGGATGTAATTCTGACGTGAATTACGCTGACCAAACGACACAATATACATAAATCGTCCAACATTCGCAAGGATTTGAAAAGCCAAACTTCCGATATTTTACGCGTTTTAACAGAGATAAATATCGGAAGTTTTGATCGATTAGCTTGACCTTCAGTGTATAATTTGTATATTTCATACCAAAATTTCTCACAAGCACTCTGGGTCTACATCCATGAAAGATTTTTTCCTCTACACCGCCGTTGCTGTCAGCGGAGCTGCCGTTCTCGCTCTCGAAATCCTCGGGACCCGAATCCTAGGTCCGTTCTACGGCGTAGGTCTTTTTCTCTGGTCCGCTCTCATTACCGTAACCCTTGCAGCGCTTAGTCTGGGATACTTAATCGGGGGACGTATTGCCGATAAAAATGCAACACTCACACATTTCTGCTGCATCATCGGAATCGCCGGTGCCTGGATTGTTCTTATACCCTGGTTGAAAAATCCATTTCTTTCAATCACTGAACCTCTCGGGCTACGGCAGGCCGTCCTTGCTGTGGCATTCATCCTTTTCTTTCCCCCTCTCACCCTTCTTGGGATGATAAGTCCGTATGCTATTAAGCTTAGAGCAGAGAGCATAGAGAAAGTTGGGCGGACAGCCGGAAATCTCTACGCCATATCAACTCTTGCAAGCGTTTTCTCCGCGCTGCTCACCGGATTCTACCTTATACCGAATATCGGAGTCAACCGCCTCACACTTATCATCGGAATCGTGCTTATGATTACAGCAGGTTACGGACTCTATCGTCAGAAAAAAAGGGCAATCGCGGGTACTGCGGTGATCGGTATCATCCTGGCGCTATTTTTTTTCTGGAACGCATGGGCGGAATCTGCCGGTCCTGACAGTAATCTATTGACGGTACGGCAGAGTCAGTACGGTGAAATCCGCGTAATCGATATTGAAGGAGGCCGATACCTTCTCATCGACGGCGGAATACACAGCGCTGTTGATACAACAACATGGACTTCCATAACCCACTACGCCGCGGTGATGGACCTGCCGAAGTATTTCTTTGAGAGGCCGGGGAAAGCGCTCCTCATCGGCCTGGGAGGTGGATCGCTCCTTAAACAGTATGCACATGACGGGTGGAATGTCGACGCCGTTGAAATAGACCCCACTGTAATCGAAATCGCTTATGATTACTTCGGACTTTCGGATAAGGAAGGACACATTGTTGAGATGGACGGCAGACAATTTCTCGGTACAACAAAGGACAGTTACGACGTCGTTCTCCTTGATGCATTCGGAAGCAGTTCAATCCCATTCCACCTCGTGACAGAAGAAGTATTCGGTCTTATCGCGGATCATTTAACCGAGAATGGTATACTTGCAGTAAATATTGAAACCATCGGCTGGGATGATCCGCTCGTTGCAACTCTCGCGGCAACGCTTAAAAAGCAATTCGCCCATGTCGTAGCTCTACCTATGGAAGAACCCCCCGATCAACTCGGCAACATAGTCATACTCGCCTCCGACAGGCAACTTGAACCTCTCCGGACACCGGAAGATAATGCCACATTCGATCCGTACTGGCGTTACGGACCCGGATATCAGAAGGTACATGCCTGGGATAACAGATTCATACCGGATATAACCGGAATTTCGGCTTTAACAGACGATTTGAATCCTATTGATATCAGATCGGAAATGATTAATCTCGAAGCAAGGAAACGACTGCATGTTCTTTTTGAAGAAGAAGATGGAATAAACCGGTGAAAACTTATTTCACTTGAGTGGTTTGATCTCGCCGGTCTCATCGATAATAACAGGATGCCCTTCAACTTTAGAAGGTATTTTTTTCTCCAGCTCCGCTGTTTTTTTCACAACCATGACCCGTATACACGGGATTTTTTCTTCAGTTTCCCCGACAAAAAGCCCAACAACACCGGATATAGCCATTAGTTCATCGGTGTGCTCTTCCTTTACTGTATTAATATCACGCTTGATTAAATTAGAGCTTTCGGAATTATTTTCTTTCATATCTGATTTACACCCTCCAATCTGGACAAGTATGATGATTAGTAAAATCAGCGAGAGTATGCACAAAACTTTTTTCATGATGTTTTCCCATTCTCTTCCTCTATATATATATACACACAAAAATTAAAAAAAACCCGTCTCGCAGAGAGAACGAGACGGGCCGGAGAGTAGATAGAACAAGATGTTCTTCTCTATTCCATTCTAATTTCCAACCATTGAAGCTCCGAGAAAACTTAGTACCTGCCCAATCGGATTACCGAAACCATATGTTGAACTGCCGGCAAAACAGAGTCCGACGGCACGAGGATTCGTCGTTAAGTCTTCAACCGCGAGCGATCCTGAATCACCTGATTGAATAAATTTACCGCCTTTGAATACGATCTGACTGGTAAATGTTTTTGTGAACGCTGCACCACCTGCGCATTCATTTTCATAAGCTACACTAATTGTTGCATTTAATGCATAGACGGTTGTCCGTGTGATTCCGCTTGTACGACCGCTCTTTTTTACCTTTTGACCGACGTATGCAGCAACTGTTGATGAGGAAATTGTACCAACCTCAAGAATCGCACCATCCGTTCGCACCATCCCAGAAACAACCTGAGCTATCGCGGCATCCACATTATAATTGGGTAGACTCTTTATACCTGAGAGTGTTGCGACATTTTGCGCATTAGCAGCGTTGCAGCCGACATCAATGAGTCCCGGTTGAATGATCGGATCGCCTGCTTTTGCAATTATGCCGTTACCGCCAGCTACGATGTCGGCTTCAAGGACGTGGTAGTTACTTAGAACGTACTGTGCGCTGTTCTTCAGGACAAGCGAACCGAGAGTTCCACCGCAGCAGTATCCGTTGGCAAGGTCATACCGCCATCCGCCTGATGTACCGAGTTGAATGGGCGGTGTCTGCTTCGTTTTATGACTCACGGTGGTTGTCTTTAATGCCTTGATTGGACCCGTCACCTCAGCAATGACCGGTATCCCATCGAAGTTATCAGGAATCGATGAGATCGTTTTCATGTCCTTCGGTTGTGTGGTTGACTTCTCCAGAAAAACGAGGATTGCCAGACGTCCGTCGGTCGTCATGGTTACCGCGGTTCCGAGGACGTTTTTATCCTTCATCAATTCATTCGTATATTTATTTTGAACCGCCATCACACCGATTACTGCCGGATCATCCGCACTCAGTTTCGTGAACGATGTAACCTGAGATTGCGAACTATCCGTAACTACAGCTTTCTCCACATCACAACCGGTAAAGTAAATTACCGATGTGATGAGAACGAACAACATCACAAATAACGTACGCAGAGGTTTATGCATAGTATCCCCCTTGGATTGTTGTTAATGGTAGTGAATTAGGTTTTGAATAGTGTAACTGAGGAATAACGGATTGATTATACACTCGTCTGATTTCGTGCATTAAAAAATAGTCTTGAGCGGTTGCTTCAATATTACTATTTACAATTGTGATAACATTACAAAAATTTAACCTGTTTGTCAAGACTAATTTCAATCCGTCGGCATATTTTACTTATTAGAGTTTATTTACCGGACATCCTCCCTCCGAGTTCATCTCGACTTGAGTAGAATATATAACGGAGACTCAAGTCAATATTTATCAAGAATTTACATAGTTCCATTCGGCATATAAAGCACGGAACATTTCGGAGAGGCGGTCCTGGTACTCAGTTAACTTTTGGAGAAAAGATTATCCGACGATGGAGATGTGAATTCTGATCAGCCGTATTTGATCAGTTGAAGGAAAATTTCGTATTTGGATTTGAAACCTTGAGCATCAATTTAAACTCGTCATATTCGTTCTGAAGACTGCGGATTGTCTGGCAAAAATTTTTCCGCTTATCCTTTCCGACGGTATAACGGACGGAAAGTATTGATTTCCAATCATCCATGTAGGCGTTATCAAGCCGGACCATAAAATCGATCTTCGTTTTTGATGAATGGAGGAGCAGCTGGCTATGAATTTCCTGCGCGATATTTTTCTCACGGATCATCAGTCGTTCAAGCACCTTGATATCCTTTCCGCGCAATTTTGGCTGACGGGCAGTGCGCTCCTTTATCGCGTCATGCGCTTGAGTAGCTACGGAGGAGTGTTCAATGAGATACTGATCGTAAGCGAAAACTTCGACATCCCATTCAACGGCGTCATGTATATCGATCAGTGTCCTCAGCATTTCGACATACCGGTCTTCGACTTGCTTTATGATCTGTTCCCTCCCCTGTATGACCGTCCAGAATGACAGCGGCACGATCCATTCATCCGCCCGCAGTGTATTGAGAATTTTTTCATGTCCCAGCTTAAAAGTAAAAAGGTCTTCTGCAGAGACAGGTGGCTTACTGGATATATAACCTGCATCGATTTCAGTAATTAACCGTTGGAGAAAGAGTCTAACATCGCCATAGTCGAGTATGAAAATGTTATTCTTACCGTCGATACCCTTCATGAGAAGTTGCTTTGAAGGAATACCTTTTCCGGTACTGTCAGGAGCATAACAGAATCCGTACAGATAGAACCAGTCATCGGATTTTATCTCAAAATCAATTTCCGTATACTGAAACGGTTCCTTAAGCACAAATTTCTCCATCACGTGTTCCGTTGTCTTAATTTCGACCGGAACTACTTCCTCTGTTTCCCCGGGACCGGCAGCGGTTTCTTCCTCCACGGATTCTTCCGGTTCTCCTTTTCTGGCTGACGCAGTTGCTTCACTTTCTGCGGCGGCCTGTTCCGCTTTCACTTCCTGTTCAATCAGGTAGAGAATCAAATCCCGAAGGTCGCTCGAAAGCAGGTATTCGAATTGTTTTATTATCGCTTCAGCCACTTTCCCTACAGGAAGGTCGGTAAACGGTTCAAGCTTCCGACGGAGATTCTCGTTCTGTCTGATTCTTTCTGAAAGTTCTTCGATGATCAGTGCCGATAACTTCTTGCGAGTATCGTCTTTCATACCTTTTCCTCGTGATGATAGCTGATATTATCGGAGAACAACATATTTTTTAACGAATACGATATCACTAACTTATACACCGATATTTTAATAATCGTCTGTATGTCACATCACTTCAACCCTAAGTTTTAGACCAATGCCACAAAGCGCCTATCAAAGATAAATAAAGGGTGACCAAATAGCAAAGATCAAGTTCTGTTTGAGAATGGGATTTGTTATATTAGTCCCTTAAGTTGTTCGATAGTTGCACTATCGAACATATTCCAAGACAGAGTTTTAGTCTACCATTGGGGAGGATTATAGTAGTTCTTGCGCGGGCATTCCTCAACAGCACTATTGTCGAAAAACGGATGCTTCAAGAGTACCACTGTGAGTAAAACTCAAATCGATTTATCTTCGACAGTACAACTGTCAAAGAATAGTTTAAAGTCCCGATGCTATCCATCAGCAAGCAGGCGAGCCTGCTCGTCGATCTATCCGCCGAAGCTCCCTCTCTTGGAGCGCAGTCGAGCATGCTCACCGATTTACCCGCCGAAGCGCAGCGTAGGCGGGAGTCCCCTCTTTGGGGACGTAGGTGAGCGGAGAGGGAGGGATTCGAACCCCCGTACGCCTGAGGCGTAAACGGTTTTCAAGACCGCCGCTTTCAACCGCTCAGCCACCTCTCCGATTCATACACGAACTTCAAAAATGCGTTTATAATATAGAAAAAAGGAAAAATGAATGCAAGATGCTGCATCAACCATATTGAGTTACTATGATACCGCCGAGCGCGATTAATCCACCGACGATAAAAACAGGAGTTATCGTCTGCCCTAACAGCGTCCACGCGAGAATTGTCGTCAGTATGGGTTGTAAATTTGAAAAGATGGCGACTTTTGATGCAGTAGTCCGACTGAGAGCGTAGTACCAAAGAAGGTAAGCGATGATCGACGTCCCGATTGACAGATACAACAATCCGCTCCAGTGATGAATCGTCAGGACTGAAAAGTCATAATCTGCAATCCCGAATATTCCGATCGGCACGAACATTATCGTCCCAAGCACCATCGTTGTGATGCTCGTCTTAAAAGCGCCATAATGAAGGATCAGATACCTTCCCTGAACAGTATAGTATGCCCACGCGATGACTGCCACTACAAGGAGAAGATTTCCAAGCATATATTCAGACTTAAAATCAATACCGCGCTCAAAAATAATCAGGCAAACGCCAGAAAATGCAATCAGAACACCAAGTCCCTTCTTCCACCCCACCTTCTCCCGACCCATCACCGAGGAAAGAACAAGCACCAGAGCGGGTGTCGTGCTGTAAAATAATGCAGCATTGGTCGGCGTTGTATAACGGATCGCTGTTAGAAATAAAAATTGATTAACCGGTATCGCTAAAAAACTTAGGAGCAGGATTGACCCCAAGTGTTCCTTCCTGAATCGGAATTTCTCCTTGCGAATAAAAGCAAGAATGCAAAGTCCCGCTGCTGCAATCCCCGATCTTAACATCGTTAATGTGACCGGTTCTATGTCGCGTACCACAATCTTCGCCACGATATGAGTACCGCTGGCAATAAGTGACTGCAGAAGCATTATAAAGTAGACAAACATGACCTGAATATAAGAAAAAAAGGAGATTACTTTAGAGCAAAACTTGAGAATATTTTGTATCTTAATTTGATTTAATGGATAACTGGAAGAAAAATTTATACGTCCTTTGGGGAACCCAGTTCCTCGTGATGATGGGGATGAATATGGTGATCCCCTTCCTTCCCTTTTATATCCGGCAATTAGGGATAACGAACCCGAATGATGTCGCTCGCTGGAGCGGTATTGTTTTTGCAGGGACGTTCATGACCTCTTTCATTGCCACGCCGTTCTGGGGAACGATGGGTGACAAGTACGGAAAGAAGCTCATGGTGGTTCGAGCGCTCTTCGGCCTCGGACTTTCACAGATTTTTATAGGTTTTTCACAGGATGTGTTTCAGCTTTTTATTTTCCGCCTCCTGCAGGGCGCCATAAGCGGTTTCATCGCGGCCTCTCTGGCGCTTGTATCCACATCGACACCCAAGGAGCGCATCGGATATGCGCTGGGAATCCTGCAATCCGCCACCGCGGGCGGAACGATGATCGGTCCGGCATTCGGCGGCTTTCTTGCCGACATCATCGGATACAGAGAGATATTTTTTATCACCGCGGCGTTATGCGTTGCCGGTGGATTTATTGTTATCAAGCTGGTTCAGGAGACAGAGCAACCTGCTCAGGCACATGAGCCGCCATCCGTAATACAGAATTTCAAAATGATGGCAACCAACCGTCATCTTAGAATTATCGGTATTACGATCATCCTGTCGCAGATGGCCTCGCTTATGATCGAGCCGCTTTTTGCACTTTTTATTGAGAGCTTCCAATCCACCACAACTTATATTTCCACATATACCGGAATTACTATCGCAATCTCGGGTATTTTCATGGTCATATCTTCACCGTGGTGGGGGAAGCGGAACGACCGGCTCGGATTCAAGCAGAACCTGATTATGTCGCTGACCTGGACGGGGATCGCATACAGTCTGCATATGGTTATTCCGACTCTGCTGACGCTTGCTCTACTCCGGGCAATACTTGGTTTTGCAAGGGGCGGCATTCTACACTCGCTCTATTCTATGACGAGCATTCATTCACCGGAAAACAGAAAAAGCGGTCTGATCGGCATCGCCTCAAGTCTCACAGTTTTCGGCAATATGCTCGGCCCTATGAGCGGCGGAATGATAGCAGGATACTTCGGATTATCCGGTGTGTTTATCATCAATAGTACGATGTTCATCATTTGCAGTATCCTCGTCTGGATGTACTATCATGACCACGAGCCAAAAACAGGGAATGCGTGAAATGAAACCGGGTAATGAATGAAAAAGGTGGGTATGAAATAATGAAAAGTACAACAAAGAAAAATCGCCTCTTTCTCCTCGACGGGATGGCGCTGGCGTACCGCGCTTACTTCTCGTTTATCAGTCGTCCCCTCATCAATTCGAAAGGCGAGAACACAAGTGCGATCTACGGCTTTGTTACCACACTCATGAAAATCCTCAATGAGGAAAAACCCGAATATATTGCCGTCGTTTTCGATACCCCGCAACCGACCTTCCGCCATGTGATGTACTCGCCCTACAAAGCAACGCGCCAGAAAATGCCCGAGGATATGGTACCGCAAATAGAACGCCTGAAAGAAACCGTGCGCGCGTTCAACGTCCCGAGTCTTGAACTTGACGGCTACGAGGCGGATGACCTTATCGGAACACTCGCACGAAGAGCCGAAAAGGAAGGAATTCATACCTACCTCGTCACCGGTGATAAGGACTTCATGCAGCTAATTTCTCCTCTCATATGCATGTATAAACCGGGCAAACGCGGGGACGAATGGGAAATTATTGACACCGATGCGGTCGTGAAAAGATTCGGCGTGGGACCGGATCATGTTGTGGATGTACTCGGACTTACCGGCGATGCCTCGGATAACGTGCCGGGAGTTTCCGGTATCGGGGAAAAAACTGCAATCCCGCTCGTGCAGAAGTACGGTTCTATTGAAAATATTTACCAGAATCTCCAGAGCGTGGAACAAAAAGGTGTACAAAAAAAACTGCGCGATCATCAGGAAGAAGCTTTCCTCTCAAAAAAACTCATCACCCTTGATACAGACGTACCAATACCGGTCGACCTGCACCGGCTTACAGCACAAGCCCCCGATAATGACAAACTCACGCGTCTATTCAGCGAATTTGAATTCAAATCACTCATCCGAAAAATAAAACCGAGCGCTCAAGACACAAGCGAACCTGCTCGCCGATCTATCCGCCGAAGCTCCCTCTCTTGGAGCGCAGGCGAGCCGGCTGAATTCATTCCATCCCTGCGCGAATTTACCGACATCACGCAAGACGAACATTCGTATCATCTTGTGGAAGGAGAAAAAAGTTTCAATACTCTGATGCAGATGCTCTCACGGTCGAAGTTCTTCATATTCGACACGGAGACGACGTCGACAAATCCCCTCGAAGCTAAGCTCGTGGGTATCTCGTTTTCTCTCAAGCCGCGGGAAGCGTGGTACGTTCCCGTTGCTTCTGAAAAGAATTCTGCTCAAACACCTGAAGTCGGCAGTGAAGAGAGAATCGGCAACGATCTGTTTTCAGATCCCGGGACGAAACGCGGAAAGAAAAAATCCGTATTATCTGAACCCGAACAACCCAAACTAAATACCGGTTTCCCTCTCCCCTTCATTGTGAAACACCTCTCCCCCATTTTTGCAGATCCATCTATCAAAAAAGGAGGGCAAAATGTAAAATATGACATGCTCATCCTCGCCTCACATGGCATCGAGGTCAGAGGCGTTGCGTTTGACACCATGGTAGCCAATTACATATTGCGTCCCGACGGACAACACGGTCTCGATAAACAGGCGGCAGAGCATCTGGCTTACAATATGATTCCGTACTCCGCTTTAGTGAGCGATGGCAAGAAAACACAAGACATCCGGGATGTCCCCGTTGAGAAGGTAGCCGAATATTCCAACGAAGATTCTGATATGACATTCCGCCTGTTTGAGCTTCACGGGACCAAACTCGATCAGGAACACCTGATGAAGCTCTGCGAGGAAGTTGAATTTCCGCTCGTCTCCGTTCTCGCGCGGATGGAATACACCGGGGTGAAGCTTGATGTTGATTTTCTCGCCGACATGTCAAAAGAACTGGAACGTATCCTGCAGAACCTCGTACAGGACATATACAACGATGCGGGGGAAAAATTCAATATCAACTCCACCCAACAGCTTGGTAAAATTCTGTTTGAAAAGCTGAAGCTCTCGGTTGGACGTAAAACAAAAACAGGTTTCTCAACAGACGTCGGTGTTCTCGAAACATTACAGCACGGACACCCGATCATCGGGAGAATTCTGGAGTACCGTCAGCTCCAGAAACTGAAAAGCACATACATCGATGCGCTCCCCTCGCTCATCAAACCGAGAACCGGCCGGGTGCATACGTCATTCAATCAGACGATCACAGCGACGGGACGACTTTCAAGCAGTAATCCTAACCTACAGAACATCCCTATTCGCACCGAAATGGGAAGCCGGATCCGGGAGGCATTCATCCCTGGCAATAAAGATATGCTCATCCTTTCTGCCGATTACTCACAAATAGAACTACGCATCATGGCACATATATCGGGGGATGAAGGATTGACGACGGCTTTCAACAACGGAGAGGATATCCATACAACAACCGCTGAAAAAGTATTCGGCGTCGGCTCACACGAGGTTACAAGGGAAATGAGACGGAAAGCGAAAGAAGTGAACTTCGGAATTATGTATGGAATAGGTCCTTACGGATTATCATCACGTCTGGATATAACCCAGCAGGAAGCAAAGGGGATAATCGATACGTATTTCAAGCGATTCCCGAAAGTTAACCAGTATATATTTGACACGATCGCGACCGCAAAAAAGTCCGGGTACGTAAGCACACTCCTCGGCCGGCGGCGGTACCTCCCCGATATCAATAGTCGTAACCAAAACATCCGTAGTAACG
>Ga0315277_10010856_pt1 | contig 11515 bp, 9 predicted proteins | sample YL17G05_15_MG_FD_203695 | JGI IMG/M metagenome (GOLD analysis project Ga0315277, IMG submission 203695) | Sediment microbial communities from Yellowstone Lake, YNP, Wyoming, USA - YL17G05_15 | ecosystem: Environmental > Aquatic > Freshwater > Lake > Sediment | place: USA: Wyoming | collected...
GATTCTTGGCGTCTTTGAGCCTTTGCGGTGGTTTTTTATAACCCCACCACAAAGACGCAAAGGCGCGAAGATTCGCAAAGGCTCATCTGGCTCAGACCGGACCGTTCAGGCAGTCCTTACTGGAGTCGAATGCATAGCCCCATGTCCAAGTTTAGAGTTTCCTGGAGCGGATAGGATCCACCTTGTGGGGAAAGAATCGTACGTCAAAGAAGACCGCGAGCTGGTGGGCCGTTGTCAGAAAGGCGAGGAACTCGCCTTCGAAGAACTGGTGCTTAAGTACCAGCAGACCGTCTTCAATCTCGTCTACCACAATATCGGCTACCGCAACGATGTCGAGGATATAGCGCAGAAGATCTTCGCCAAGATATATTTTTCTCTCCCCAAGTTCGACAATAAACGGCCATTTTTCCCCTGGCTTTACCGTATCGCAATCAACCAGTGCTATGACGAACTGCGGCGCGCGCGCCGCCGCAAGGTTCATACCTTCACAGAGCTGAGCCTGGAAGAGACGGAAAGCATCGAGAAGCTGATCAATCAGCACGAACTGGTGCCCGAAACCCCTGAGGATAGGCGCGACCTGTACGCTCTGCTTCACAAAATGATGAACGAGCTTCCCGACCAGCAGAGAACGGCCATCGTTCTGCGCGACCTGGAGCTGGTACCATACGGCAAGATGGCCGAAATCATGAAATGCACCGAGCAGGCGGCGCGTCTCAAGGTTTTTCGCGCCCGCACGCGGCTGCGCGACCTGATGGAAAGAGCCCTGCGCCGTCAGCAGCGGGTATCGCAGGGAAAATGACATGAGCCCGTTCACTGCGCCGTCCCGGAGTTCACAGTTCGCAGTGGATACAATTAAAAGTGCAAGTCAATCCTCAAAATGCAAACCGCAAAGGCCTCAAAGACCTCAAAGAAACTACCTCAGATTCTTTGTGGTCTTCGTGGTTTGATTTTCGAGCTAAACCATTCGGAAGCAGATTCCTGACTGGGCTGAGTTGACTGGCACTTCTGATTGCACCTGTTTGCAGTTCAGGGAAAACCATTTTGAACCGTCGGGCTGTCAAGTACTGGGAACAGCGAACTGTGAACTTGTGAGTTCCTTATGAAGACAACGATTGTTTACCTCGTCGGGTTTATGGGCGCCGGCAAAACCAGCGTAGGGCAACGTCTGGCCCAGCTACTGGGATGGCCGTTCATCGATTTGGACACTGGGATCGAAGAACGGGAGGGAGTTCCTGTCCGCGAGATTTTCAGCCGGAGGGGCGAACCCTATTTCCGCGACATTGAGCGAGCGGAACTGGTAAAGGCCAGTCGCCGGGAAAATGCAGTTGTGGCGCTGGGCGGAGGTGCGTTTTGCACCGACGAAAACCAGTCGATCGTGAAATCAACCGGCATCAGCGTCTGGCTGAACGTGCCCATGGAGTTGCTGCATGCCCGATGCGCGGGGGATGTCAAGCGCCCTCTTTTCACAACCCGAGAGGAAATGGAATCGCTGTACCGGCGCCGGCTTCCCCATTATCAAAAGGCCGACATTCACATCGACATAGGAAATCTCACGATAGATGCCGCCGCGGAGGAAATTCGCCAACGCCTTTTGGATGATAAAGTCTTGCGGGCTTAGTATGCGATTTCATAAATGGGGCCACGTATTTTTCTGGACACGGATAAACGCGGATAGACGCTGACAGCACAAGAAAGAAGCGGCGTGCGAACGCACCAGGATTGTCCCAGCACCGCGGAGGTGCAAAAACGTGGTCTCGTAAGGCTATCTGATTGGTGTCCTTCCGAGTACCCGGAATATCTCTTCTGTGTAATTAAAAAAAGCGGACAGGTTTAGGTCCCCGCCCGCTTCACAAAAAGGCTAGCAAAAACGCATGCATTCGAGCTCTGTGTCAGGAGATCTGCATTGATCTCGTGCCTGGTATGAGCCAAACGTAGTGTCACCCAAAATATAACAATCTACGGCTTAAACTTGCCGAGGCCCGGACCCACGGGACTCAAGTATTCTACACCGTGATAACCGCCACATGGGTCGTTATAAATGCTCTGAATCGTCGCGAACTCTCCCCAAATGGTAGGCCCGATTTCCGTCCCATCCGCTGCATACCAGATACCACTAACAAGCTTTGCATCCAGTGGTACGGCAACGATTTTGGTGAAATAGATCCATTCGCAATTTTTCCCGTCTTGCTCGTAGGTGCCAGACTGATGATTTGTCAGCCACGCACCTGAGCCAATATAGGTGGGGAAGCCATAGTGGCGATCAAGCTGTCCATCGCCGTCGCAGTCCTGGTTGCTCAACCAGGCATCGTTCCACTTCATTATTAACCGAACATCCTTGTACAGCTGACACCATGCTGCATCCCTGTAGGCATCGCAATAGAATCCATTAAACATATGGGCCTGATAGTTATAACCCCACCTGTCATATCCCGGCACAATGGGAATACCATCCGAAGCATACAGACCTCCCATTTGAATGGTCGTGCATGCTTTCCTGCTGCCCATCTGCGCCACGGCCGTGCAGGCCAAAGCGAGAATGAACACTACTACTAGCAACTTTTTCATTGAAGTCTCCTTTTTAGTTGATGCACCAATCACGATTTGAAACAACACTTGAACAGGGTCGGGTAGGACAATGGTGCGGACCAGGCTTCGAATTATGCCGCCGTTTCCATCGTTCCCCCTTCCGAGTACCCAGAATATCTCTTCTGTATAATCAGCCGCTCATCTCAGACGGCTTGCGGCCGCTCGGTCCCTTACACATTCAAGGTTTCCCTGCGGCAGCCACGATGCGATACAACTCTCGCGTACAGGGAATGGTTATCAGCATTAACCTTCCAAGCGGGCTTTAGGAGATAGCTGGAAATCACAGCGAGGCCTCCAGCTTATAGGCGATGCCCGCAGAACATGGAGCGTGGAAAAGATACTAACCCTATCTAAGCACCAGTTCAACTAAAAACTCGGTTTCGCGTGGTTCGACTATTGGCTCAATGTTGATTTGATTACAACTCCCGGATGAATATACTGGAGCATTATGCGCGGATTAATTCCTTCGGGGATCGTGGTGTGCGATCGAGTCTTACCACCTCATTTTGTATGGCTGATAGTCCCCCTCCCTGGAGATCAGTTTGACCAAGTTCTCAGCCCGCGTCATACCAGATTTTCACTTTTCGTTCGGCCATATCTGTTTTCCCCGTTTGACTGGGTCAATCAGATATGCTGTGAGCACAAATGCGTCGTCTCTTCCTATTTTTACCACAACACAGAGATACTTGCCGTGTGCTTTGGAATCGCTGAGTGATTCAACAATCCTCTCGGGTTTTCTAGGGTCCGCTCGATCTCTGCTTCCATCCGAGCCATTTCGGGATGCTCAAGAATGTGCGCCAGCCGTTCATCCGTTAGTCGGATCACCATCCCTCGAAAATCTTGCAGGATATTCATATTCGGACCCAATAGCTCCTCCATTCTTTCTCATAGCAATGGATAAAGGTCCTCGGCATCAGGCATGCGAGAGCGTGAGTAGTGGGAAGTGGCGGCATGTCAGTAACCACGGGAGTTGCTCATGCAGCGGTGCTGCGCCACTGCGCATGAAAACCGGTGGCCGATGATGGGATGTATCCCAACCCGCTGGTATCCTGCCCCTTAAGAAGGCGTTCAGAGCCGCGACCGCAGGGAGCGGGATCACGTAGCATGAGAGCCAGGTTTTTCTTCTATCAAGGTATTGCTGATCTGTGGTGGAAAGGGCCTCGAATCATGTCAAGGCACTCCGCTCGCTTCGCTCGCCGCTCTGAAATCCTTCTAAATGGTCACAGCTATCCAAAATCGGACATTCTCGGAGGATTTTCAGGGGAGACATTTGGGATCTGGGGAAACATTACCTGACCGGAAGGCTGCCAGCTGCCTACTGCCTGCTGATCTTCGGGAGGGCCTGCCAGAAGCCCGGGAAGCTCACATCCGCGCACTCCGCCTGGTGGATGCGCGTTTCGCCTGAGGCAACCAGCCCGGCTATCGCAAACGCCATGGCAATGCGGTGATCCGCTCTCGTCTCGATGTCAGCTCCGCGCAGCTGCTGCCCACCACGAATATTGAGTCCGTCGGGTTTCTCCTCGACCTCAGCCCCCATCGCCCTAAGGTTAACCGCCAAGGCAGCGATTCTGTCGCTCTCCTTGATGCGCAGCTCGCGTGCGTCTGAGATCTCGAGTCCGCCCGCCACTTGAGAGCCAAGGACAGCCAGCACGGGAATCTCATCGATAAGCGCGGCCACCAGCTCTCCTCGAATCGGCTTGAGCCTGTTCTCGAGAAGTGCCGGACTGTGCCGGACGCGCAGATCTCCACGGAGCTCACCTGCGCCCTCAGACTCATTCTCCACAACGAGGTCGAGTCCGGCGGAGCACAGGTAATCCAGCAGCTCGCGCCGGCGGCGGTTCAAACCGACACCGGGCAGAAAGATCTCCGATCCGGGCACCAGGGCACAAGCGACCAGAAAGAATGCCGCACCGGAAAGGTCGCCTGGAACTTCGAGCTTTTGCGCCTTCAATCGAGCTCCGGGTTCCACCTCGATCCAGTTTCCAGCGTGTCTCACAGACGCCCCGAAGTGCCTCAAGGCGATTTCGGTGTGATCCCGTGTGGGCACTGTTTCCTCGACTGCGGTAGTGCCGTCTCCATAAAGCCCTGCCAACAGGACGCAGGATTTCACCTGCGCACTCGCCACGGGGAGGCGGTAGCTCACTGCCTTCAGGTTGCCCCCGCGAATCTTCAGCGGTGGAAGATCACGCTCGCGAGCTTCCACGGCTGCACCCATCATCCGGAGGGGCTGAATGATTCTGCCCATGGGCCGCTTGGAGAGCGATTCGTCACCCGTGATAGATGACTCGAAGGGGTGACCCGCCAGAATTCCTGTGAGTAACCGGATGGTAGTGCCGGAGTTACCCGCGTCGAGAACTCTTGAAGGCGCCCGCAGGCCGCGTAGACCACGACCCGAAATTGTAATGGTGTCGCCGTCTTCCCGCATCTCCACGCCGAGATCGCGCAGGCAACGCAGCGTGCTGTGACAGTCCTGGCTGCCGGCGAAGCGGCGTATTTCGGTTGTGCCCTCCGCGACAGCCGCGAGCATTGCATAGCGATGCGAGATGGACTTGTCCCCGGGTAACACAACGGATCCACAAAGCAAGTCTGGCCGCCGGACAGTTTGAATCATGCAACACCGCGACAATTGACGATTGACGATTGACGATTGACGATCGCGTCGACGCTTGTTTTATTCGTCATTCGTAATTCGTCATTTTTAACCTCGATTAGGCGCCTGTGCCCATCGTAACAGAATCTCCTATTCCGCAGGCTCATCCGGCCCGAGAAAGTCCAGCGCCATCTTTTTGAGTTTTTTGACCTGATCGCGCAGCGCAGCGGCGCGCTCAAACTCGAACTCCTTGGCAGCCTCACGCATCTCCTGCTCCAGCCGCTGGATATCCTGCTCCAGCTCTTCCGCCGAACTGTACTGCGGGATCTCCTCCGCCACCGCGGGCACTTCGTAGTAGTCTCCTTCGTAGATCTTCACCAACTCCGGATCGAGCGGCTTAATAATCGACTGGGGAGTGATGTTGTTCTCCTCATTGTAGCGCTGCTGCGTGGCGCGGCGGCGGTTGGTCTCCTCGATCGCAGCCTGCATGGAGCCGGTGAGCGCATCGGCAAACAGGATGGCTCTTCCGTTGATATGCCGGGCCGCTCGTCCAACGGTCTGAACGAGCGATGTCGTGGAGCGCAGGAATCCCTCCTTGTCTGCGTCCAGGATAGCTACGAGGGAGACTTCCGGCAGATCCAATCCTTCCCGCAGCAAGTTGATGCCGATCAGCGCGTCGAATTCCCCGGCGCGCAGGGAGCGCAGTATCTTGATGCGATCCAGGGTTTCCACTTCCGAGTGGAGGTAGCGAACGCGCAGGCCGAGCTCCGTGTAATACTCCGCAAGATCCTCCGCCATTCTCTTGGTGAGGGTCGTCACCAGCACCCGCTCGTTTTTGTCTGCTCGCGCTCGAATCTCCTCCATCAGGCTGTCGACCTGGCCGGCAACGGGGCGTATCTCGATCTGCGGATCGGTGAGCCCTGTCGGCCGGACAAGTTGCTCAACCACAACTCCGCCCGACTTCGTGAGTTCGTATGGACCTGGCGTAGCCGAGACGTAGACCACCTGGTTCACGCGCCCCTCAAACTCCTTGAAGTCCAGCGGCCGGTTGTCCAGAGCGGAAGGCAGACGGAATCCGTATTTCACCAGATTCTCTTTCCGGGACCGGTCTCCAAAGTACATGCCCCGAACCTGAGGGACCGTGGCGTGGCTTTCGTCGATAAACATGATCGAATCGCGGGGCAAATAATCCAGCAGGGTGGGCGGCGGCTCTCCGGGGCGTCGTCCGGTCAAATGGCGCGAGTAATTCTCGATGCCGCGGCAGTAGCCCAGCTCCTTCATCATCTCGAGATCGAACATCGTCCGCTGATGGACCCTGTGCGCTTCCAGGAGCTTCCCTTCCTGCTCCAGCTTTGCGCGCCACTCTTCGAGCTCTGCCTTGATGGTGTCGATCGCGTGCAAGAGTTGGTCGCGGGGCTGGACGTAATGCGACTTGGGATAGATAGGCATGCGGTCATGCTTCTTGAGCGTGCGCCCGCTGATAGGATCTATCTGGGCAATGGAATCGATCTCGTCCCCGAACATCTCGATGCGGATCGCGTAGTCCTCGTAGGTGGGGAAGACCTCGATCGTATCGCCGCGCGCCCGGAAGAAACCCCGCTCCAGACCAAAGTCCTGCCGGGCAAACTGCATCTCAACCAGTCGCCGGAGAATCTCGTCCCGCTCGATCCGCTGTCCCTTCTCGAGGAAGAGCAGCATTCCATAGTAGGCTTCCGGCGAGCCCAGGCCGTAAATGCACGAGACACTGGCAACGATGATACAGTCCCGGCGCTCGAACAGCGACCGGGTTGCAGAGTGTCGCAGCCGGTCGATCTCGTCGTTGATGAGTGCGTCCTTCTCGATGTAAGTGTCGGTTGCCGCGATGTAGGCTTCCGGTTGGTAATAATCGTAATAGGAGACGAAGTACTCGACTGCGTTGTTGGGGAAAAAGGTCTTAAACTCGCGATAGAGTTGCGCCGCAAGTGTCTTGTTGTGTGCGAGCACCAGCGTGGGACGCTGGAGCGTCTCGATAACCTTTGCCATTGTAAAGGTCTTGCCCGATCCCGTCACACCGAGGAGCACCTGGTGCTTCTCGCCGTCATCGACGCCGTGCGCCAGCTGCGCAATTGCGGCAGCCTGATCTCCCTGCGGTTCAAACGGCGTGCTGATCTGGAACTTCGAGGAGTGGATCAGCTCTCTTCCATAGAAGATTTGAGAATAGGATAGGTCTTTGTCCCTTGCCGGTTTTTTTGCCACCGCCAATTCCTTGACTCAATCACAGGGCTGACTGTGCAGAATCATTCAGCCCGACCAAAATCTAAATTATAACCCATGCACCAAGCTGCGCTGTGAACTCTGTGGCTCTGTGGTGAAGCACGATTTTTGCTTGTTAGGTCATGGGGGCTTGGTGGTAGTTTCTTGGCGCACGCTTTCATAGGGAGATATGAAAATGATTCGATGGCTGATTCCTTGCTGCTGCTTGTCCTACCTGCTCGCCGAAGCTTATGCGCAGGCACCGGCGCCGAACATCGACCTGAAGCAGCAGGCGGTCGTTACCACCAGCGAAGGCACTTTCGTGCTCTCGTTTTACCCGGATAAGGCACCGCGACACGTTCAACTGTTCCTGAGCCTCGCTGCCGAGGGCGCCTACGACGGAACGGCAATCCACCGCGTGATCAAGTGGGGAATCATTCAGGGCGGTGATCCTCTGTCCAAGGATCCCACCAGGAAGAATCTGTGGGGCACCGGCGGAATGAACAAGGTTGCGTCCGAAGTGTCCGATGTGAAGCACGTGCGCGGCACGCTTTCTTCTGTGATGCTTCCTGGAAAGCTCGACAGCGGCGGGAACCAGTTCTTCATCTGCATCGTACCCCAGCCGGCGCTCGACGGGCATTACTCAGCTTTCGGTTTCGTGGCTGAGGGTATCGAGGTCGTCGACAAGATCTCGGATACTCCGGCAGATGCCAACGGCATTGTCATCAACCCACCGATCATTAAAAAAGTCACTCTTCGGCCGGCACAACCCGTGCCGCCTCCGGCCTTCTCCCAGACCCCTCCGGAGGAGCTGGCCAAATACCGCGCGGTTCTTGAAACCTCGCCGGGAAACATCACTCTGGAGTTCTTCCCCGATCTTGCGCCAAGCCACGTGCGGAATTTCCTTCGGCTCGCGCAGGCCGGCTTTTACGATGGAACCGCTTTCCACCGGATCGTGCCCGATTTCGTCATGCAGGGCGGATTGTTCTCCACGCGTCAGCCTTTGCTGCCGGACTTCCGCTTGAACGATCTGGTACGCAAGCTCAAGGCTGAGTTCAACAACACAAAACATGTGAAGGGCATCCTGAGCATGGCGCGCACCGATGATCCCGACAGCGCGGAGACCTCCTTTTTCATCTGCCTGGGCGACGCGGCGAGCCTGGATCACGAGTACACCGCTTTCGGAAAAGTCGTGGAAGGAATGGACGTAGTCGAGAAGTTCCAGAAAGTTCAGGTGGATGGAGAAACTCCCAAGGAACGGATCGAGCTGAAGAAGGTCACGATCGCTCAAAAATAAAAGCAGCCACGAATTTCACGAATAACACAAAACAAAAAACGAGATCTTTCGTGTGATTCGTGCAATTCGTGGCAGATTTACAGGCATGGACACGACGACGCTGGAAAAGATACTGCGCATACTGAAGCGCGAAATCCGCAAGTGGAAGGTGCCCGCGGTGGGCGTCATCGCCGATCAGGCAATCGATCGCCCCTTCGAAACGCTCGTGAGCACCATTCTCTCCCTGCGCACTAAGGATACCGTGACCGAGCAGGCGTCCAGCCGACTACTCGCCCGCGCAGACACACCCCAGGCGATTGCCTCCCTGTCGGTCCGTGAGATTGAAAAGCTGATCTACCCTGTGGGCTTCTATCACACCAAGGCGAGAAACCTCCGGGAGACCTGCCGCATTCTTATCGATGAGTATGAGGGCAAGGTTCCTCGCGACCTGGATGAATTGCTCAAGCTCCCCGGCATCGGACGGAAAACCGCCAACCTCGTCGTGACCGTGGGCTATGGCGACTATGGGATTTGCGTCGACACCCACGTGCACCGCATTGCAAATATCTGGGAGTATGTGAAGACCAAAATGCCGGAGGAAACCGAGTTTGCCCTCAGAGAAAAACTCCCCCGAAAGCACTGGAAGACCCTTAACGATATTCTTGTAACCTTTGGCCAGAATCTTTGCGTTCCCGTCTCCCCTTGGTGCAGCAAATGCCCCGTCCAGCCTTACTGTCCCCGAATTGGCGTTAAGCGCTGGCGGTGAGTGAAAAAGGGGACATCCCGAATTTCCCGACTTGCTCAGCTGAATCGGATGGATCAACCAGCGGTTGATCTTTTCTATTCAGCGGAGGAAAGCTGGAAATTCGGAATGTCCCCTTTTTTCCTATTCCGGCACGGCGACGGGCAGGGCTGCTTTTGCTTCCTCCTTTTTACCCTGGCCCCCAGTCCCTGAGCCCTGGCCCCCAATAGAACGAAATGAGAGGATCAACAAAAAAAGAAAGACAAAGCTGTTAAAAAAGAAGATAGCCCGGAGACTTATATGGGTAAGCGTGCCCGCCACTACCGGACCCACCGCGGCCCCCAGCAGGCCGGAACTCGAGAGGAAGGAGAATGAAGTCGCGCGTGTTTGCGCCGGAATAATCCGACTCCCCAGAGTGTAAATCACAACCATGCAGCCGCCTGCGAGCAACCCCATAAGCAGGCGCAGGACCAGCAGCTGCGAGGTGGCCCAAACCAGTCCCATCGGCAGGCTCACCAGAAGCCCCCCGCTCAGCCTCCAAAGCAGGAGCTTGCGAGGTGCAACCGTCTTCAACTGGTTTCCGAGAATGGAAGCGGAAATTGCTTCGGAAAGAAGGCCAAGAGAAAGGATCAGGCCGGCGGTTTTCGCGGCGTTGCTCAGGCTGGTTCCAAGTTCGAGGATGTAGAGCGGAACCACGGGCGTGAAGCTGCGCTCGATGAAGTTCACGCTGAAAATAACGGCGATCATGGTCCCAAAAGAAGGAAGAGCTACCGCTTCTCTCAGGGATATTCTGGGCCCGTGTTGGCGGGAGCTTACCGAAAATCCCGTTGGTGGCATCTCCCGGTACAGCCGGTTGATCAGGACGAGCCCGACTATGCAGAATGCAGTGCTCACCAGGCAGGTGCTGCGAATGCCGATCCAGTCGGCAAGCATTCCCCCGATGAGTGGGCCCGCTGCAGATGAGATCATCTGGACCGTCTGGAGGTAGCCGATCGAGCGGCTCATATGCTCCTTCGGAGTCGTGGACACAAGCAATGGCATTGCAAGAATGCCAAAGCCTCCGAACATTCCGAGGATGATTCTCAGAACCAAAAGATCGTACGTGTTCCTGGCGAATCCGAAGAATCCCCAGTGAACCGCCAGGGCGATCATGCAGCGCTCCACCATGATCTTCATGCCGTAGCGGTCCCCCAGCCTCCCCCACACCGGCCCAAGAAACGCAGCGAGCAGAGGAGCAACCGTGATGAGCAGCCCGGACCAGGTCGCAATCTCCGCGTCGCCCTGAATGCCCAACTCTTTGACATAGAGCGGGAGAAAGGGCATGACGAAGGTGAAGCCTGAAAATACAAGCGCGGCAGCGATGTTGATAGCCAGCCGATTACGGCGCCACTGCTCTTCCGGCAGGCCGGGAATAATGCGCAAACTCATGGGGGCGGCATTCTAGCACGGATTGCGGATTTCGGATTGCGGATTGCCCAAAAGAGATTCGTAATTCGAAATCCCCAATCCGAAATCCGCAATCCTCAATTGGGCCGGGGTTGTGCGGGTCGGAGCGGGCGTGTATCATGCTCAGTTTAGACTCAGGGGCATGAATCACTTTGAGCGATAAGTCTCGCATCCGTAACTTCTCGATCATCGCGCACATCGACCACGGGAAGTCGACGCTGGCCGATCGTCTGCTGGAACGAACCGGCGCTCTTACCCTGCGCGAAATGTCGGACCAGGTCTTAGATGCCATGGATCTGGAGCGCGAAAGAGGCATCACGATCAAGGCGCATTCGGTCCGCCTGAACTACCGCTCAGAAGACGGGGAGGATTACGTCTTAAATCTCATTGACACCCCCGGCCACGTCGACTTCTCCTACGAAGTTTCCCGAAGCCTTTCGGCCTGCGAAGGCGCGCTCCTTGTGGTGGACGCCTCGCAGGGTGTCGAGGCTCAGACGCTGGCCAACACCTACCTGGCGCTCGACCATCACCTGGAGATCGTGCCGGTGATCAACAAGATCGACCTGCCCAGCGCCGACCCCCAGCGCATCAAGGACCAGATCGAAAACATCATCGGTCTCGATGCCAAGGACGCGATCCTCGC